>Ga0302324_100000685_pt1 | contig 86171 bp, 79 predicted proteins | sample Palsa_T0_1_FD_201949 | JGI IMG/M metagenome (GOLD analysis project Ga0302324, IMG submission 201949) | Peat permafrost microbial communities from Stordalen Mire near Abisko, Sweden - Palsa_T0_1 | ecosystem: Environmental > Terrestrial > Soil > Palsa > Peat permafrost | place: Sweden: Abisko...
AGAGCTTGCCGAACGTGACCGTGCCGACGCTGCCGCCGCTGCCGGGAGTCAGGGCGTATTCCTGGGCGTTGACGCCGTCGCGCGCGCTGTCGTTGCGGTACGTGAAAACACCCGCGAGGCCCGTTACACCGAGCGCAATGGAGCTGCTCAGCGCCGGGTTGGTGATGCTCGTCGCCGTGATGGTGTAGGTGCCCGCCGTGCCCGGCGCGGTGAAGGTCGTGCTGGTGCCGTTGGTGCCTTGCATGGACGCGAAGGAGCCGCCGGCCGGAGCCAAGCTCCAGGTCACGCCCAAGGGATCGTTGGTGGTGACCGACAGACTGGCGGTCTGACCGAGCGTGAGCGCCGCGGCCCGCGGCGAGATGGAGATGGAAGTGCTCGAGGGTGCCACGGTCAAGGCAAGATTCGCGGACTTGTGCTGAGGCGGGACGTAGCTATCGGCCACCGCGAAGGTGAGCGCATTGGAATTCACCGCAGCCGTCGGGGTACCGCTGATCACGCCGCTCGAGGGGGCCAGCGCGAGGCCTGCGGGCAGCAAGCCGGCCGCGAGCGACCAACTCAGCGGTGGCGTGCCGCCCGAGGCCGTCAACGTCGCCGTATAGGGTTTGCCCACTTGAGCGCCGGGGAGCGATGCCGTGGTCACGGCGAGAGCGGCATTCAACTTCATGGGCAACGCCACGGATTGCGTGCGCACGGGCGAGGAGGAATCCTGCACTTGGAAGGTGACCGATGCGCCGGCGGTCGCAGTCGGCGTGCCCGAGATCGAGCCGCTCGCGCTGAGCGACAGTCCGGCCGCCAGCGCGCCGCTCGCGATCGACCATCGGTAGGGCGGCGTCCCGCCGCTCGCGCTCAAGGTGGCGGCGTAGGCGACGCCCACTTCGCCGGTCGGCAGCGATTGCGTGGGCACGACGAGGGCCGAAGGCGCGATGGTGAGGCTGAGGGTGCGCTCGCTCGACTGAGCAGGGCTCCCGGAATCGCTCACTTGCAAACCGATTGCCGCCGAATTCGCGGCCGCGGAGGGGGTTCCCGTGATCGCGCCGCTCGCGGCGAGCGCAAGCCCCGGCGGCAGCGCGTCACTCGCGAGGACCCAGTGATACGGCGAAGTGCCGCCCGCGGCCGTGAGCGTGACACTGTAATTCGCGCCCACTTGCCCCCCGGGCAACGAGCTCGTGGATACGGACAGCGGCGTCGGCGTGGGTGTCGACGCGGGCGAGTTGCGGTCCGTTGAGCCGCACGCGGCGAGTGAGCCCGCGATCACGAGGGCGGCAACGCAGCGCACCGTGGCGCCGCGCGGACAATTCCAGATCATCACATCCCCTGCGGTTTGCTTATCACCACGACTATATAGGGGGCGCCGGCGCGCGAGCCGCAGTCTCCATCACCGTCCCCATCATGATCTGTCAAATCCGAGTCGCGCCCCCTGCCGTTGCGGTAGCACCTCCTCGCAGGGAGTCGTGCAATATGTCATGCTTTGAAGCTGGTTCCGGCTCCCATGCCGTACCGAACCCCGAGGCATTCAACTCCGAGCACCCATGCAAAACAGTTCGACCGCCCGGCGCGGGACGCCCGTGCCCTCGCCCACCGCCGCCTCGCCGCCGGCCGAGGCTTCCGCCCCGATCACTTTCCCGACCACCGCCCCGTCACCGCCTCTCGACGAGACCGCTCTGTCGCACACCACGCGGTTCGAGGTGCTGGGGGCGATCAGCTTTTCGCACCTGCTCAACGACCTCATTCAATCGCTCATCATCGCGATCTATCCGCTGTTGAAGGGCGAGTTTCGCCTGAGCTTTGCGCAAATCGGCGTGATCACCTTGACGTACCAGATCTGCGCATCGGTGCTGCAACCGCTGGTCGGCGCCTACACGGACAAGCACCCGCAACCGTATTCATTGAGTATCGGTATGGCCTCGACCCTGATCGGGCTCGTGACGCTCGCCTTCGCGCCCAACTACGCCTGCGTACTCGTGGCGGCCGCTTTCGTCGGCGCGGGCTCCGCGGTCTTTCACCCCGAGTCCTCGCGCATCGCGCGATTGGCGTCGGGAGGACAGCACGGGCTGGCGCAATCGATCTTTCAGGTCGGCGGCAATGCGGGCAGCGCGATCGGACCTCTGCTTGCGGCCTTGATCGTGATTCCGCACGGACAGCGCAGCGTCGCTTGGTTCGCGCTCGCGGCCATCGTCGCGATCGTAGTCCTTTACAAGGTGAGCGCGTGGTACAAGCGCCACCATCTCGATCGCCCCGCGGCCGCGAAAGCACGCGTTCGTCCGGCCGGCCCGGTGTCGCCGCGACGCGCGGCCTGGTCGGTCGCCATTTTGCTCGTGCTGCTGTTCTCGAAGTATTTCTATCTCGCAAGCATCACGAGCTACTACAGTTTCTATCTCATGGAGAAATTCCACCTGTCGATTCGATCGGCGCAGCTGTACCTGTTCTTGTTCCTGCTCGCCGTCGCCGTCGGCGGACTTATCGGCGGCCCGGTCGGCGACCGCATCGGGCGCAAGCGCGTCATCTGGTTCTCGATCCTGGGGGTGGCGCCGTTCACCTTACTGCTGCCGCACGTCGGTCTCGCCGCGACCGCCGTGCTGAGCGTGCTCATCGGGCTCATCCTGGCCTCGGCGTTCTCGGCCATTCTCGTATTCGCGCAAGAGCTCCTGCCCGGCCGGGTAGGGGCGGTGTCCGGGCTCTTCTTCGGCTTCGCCTTCGGCCTGGGCGGCATCGGCGCCGCCGTGCTCGGGGTGCTGGCGGACCGCGAGGGCATCGAATTCGTGTACCGGCTGTGCGCATTCCTGCCTTTGCTCGGTGCTGCAGCGGCACTCTTGCCCGACATCGAACGGAAGCGGAGCCGCGCGTGAGCCAGAACCTCGTGTGGCTGATCACGCAGTACGGATTGCTCATCGTCACCGCCAACGTTTTCGTGGATCAGATCGGCCTGCCGGTCCCTGCCATGCCCACGCTGATACTGGCGGGGGCCATCGCCAGCGGCACGCTCGGCCTGACATCTTTGTTCGCGGCGTCGGTGCTTGCGTGCATCGTGCCCGACTGCGTCTGGTTTCTGGTCGGGCGGCGCTACGGAATGCGCGTCTTGAAAACGCTTTGTCGCATCTCGCTCGAGCCCGATTCCTGCGTCAGCCAGACCCAGACGCGCTTCGAGCGCTGGGGCGTCAATTCTCTGGTGATCGCCAAGTTCGTACCCGGTCTCGCCATCATCGCCCCGCCGCTAGCGGGTGCCATGCGCATCGGCTGGCCTCGATTCCTCGGGCTGAGCGCAGCTGGCGGAGCGCTCTGGGTCGGCAGCGGACTGGCCGCCGGAATGTTGCTCAAGACTCAGATTCAATCGGTCCTGCTGCACCTGGACCGCATCGGCAGCGTCACCGGTACCGTGGTCGCCGCGGCGCTCATAGGCTATATAGTCTACAAGTGGTGGGAGCGCCAGCGCTTCTACAAGGAGCTGCGCATGGCACGGATCAGCGTCGGCGATCTCTATGCGCTCATGGAGGCGGGCGAGCAGCCCATCGTCGTTGACGTACGCTCGCCCACCGCGCGCACGCTCGAGCCGCGCTGGATACCGGGCGCGATTCACGTGCCGGTGGACGATGTCAGCCGGCACCTCGCGGAGCTGCCCCGCGACCGCGAGATCGTCGTCTATTGCACATGCCCGAGCGAGGCATCCGCGGCGCGCGTCGCGAAGCTGCTCATCAATCACGGCTTCAAGGAAGTTCGGCCTCTATATGGCGGCCTGGATGCCTGGATCGAGGCGGGCTACGCCGTCGATGGCACCCCCCAGGAGGCTCGAGCGTGAGCGCGGCCTCCGCTCATCGCGTGGTGATCGTCGGCGGAGGCTTCGGAGGGCTCGCCGTCGCACAACGACTGAAGGGCACGGGGGTGCGGATCACCATCGTCGATCAGCGCAACCACCACCTGTTCCAGCCGTTGCTCTATCAGGTGGGCACGGCCACGCTGGCCACCTCGGAAATCGCCTGGCCGATCCGACAGCTGTTTCGCAGGCGCAAGGACATCACGACACTCCTCGGCACCGCCGCAGGCGTCGATGCGGATGCACGCGAGGTGCTGCTCGAGGACGGAGCCCGGCTCGGCTACGACACTCTCGTGCTCGCGACCGGCGCGCGCCACGCCTATTTCGGCCACGACGAGTGGGAACCCTATGCTCCGGCCTTGAAAACGCTCGAGGACGCCACCTCCATCCGGCGCCGCATCCTGCTCTCCTTCGAGCGCGCCGAGCGCGAAAGCGACGACGCCTTGCGCCGCGCATGGCTCACCTTCGTGATCGTCGGCGGTGGCGCCACGGGCGTCGAGCTCGCGGGAGCCATCGCCGATCTCGCCCACGTGACCTTGCCGGATGAATTCAGGCACATCGACACGCGCAAAGCACGGGTGCTGTTGATCGAGGCCGGGCCGCGCATCTTGCCCACGTTCACGCAGGATCTGTCCGCCTACGCGCACCGCGCGCTCGAGAGGCTCGGCGTCGAAATCCAGCTCGGACTGGCCGTCAGCGAATGCTCGGCACAAGGGGTCGTATTCGGTGAGCACCGGATCGCCGCCAAGGTGATCCTGTGGGCAGCCGGCGTGCGCGCCTCGCCCGCCGCCGCATGGCTGGGCGCAGCGGCGGACGGCGCCGGACGCATCAAGGTGGCGGCGGATCTCACCGCTCCGGGTCGGCCGGATATTTTCGTCGTCGGCGATACCGCCACCATCGATGCCTGGCACGGCAAGCCCGTGCCCGGCATCGCACCGGCCGCCAAGCAGCAAGGCATGCACGTCGCCGACACCATCAGGCGACGGCTCGCGGGCGATGCTTCGCCCCGCCCGTTCCGCTATCGGCACGCCGGCAATCTCGCCACCATCGGCAAGCGCGCGGCGGTCATCGACTTCGGCTGGATCAAGGTGCGGGGCTACATCGCCTGGTGGATCTGGGGGCTCGCCCACATTTATTTCTTGATCGGCGTGCGCAACCGCTTGGCGGTGGCGCTCAGCTGGCTGTGGATCTACCTGACCGGGACGCGGGGTGCGTGCCTCATCACACAGGGTCCCCAGCGCTCCGAACCGCGCTAAAAGGCGGGAATGCCGGTCTGCGCTCTGCCGAGAATGAGCGCGTGGATGTCGTGAGTGCCCTCGTAGGTGTTCACCACCTCGAGATTGACCATGTGACGGATAACGCCGTATTCGTCCGATATGCCGTTGCCGCCCAACATGTCGCGCGCGGTGCGTGCGATGTCGAGCGACTTGCCGCAGGAGTTGCGCTTCAGCATGGAGGTGATCTCCACCGCCGCGGTGCCATCATCCTTCATGCGCCCGAGCCGCAGACACGCCTGCAGCCCGAGCGTGATCTCGGTCTGCATGTCCGCCAGCTTCTTTTGCACGAGCTGATTGGCGGCGAGCGGCCGGCCGAACTGCTTGCGCTCGATCACGTAGTCGCGCGCGGTGTGCCAGCAGCTCTCGGCCGCACCGAGCGCTCCCCACGCGATGCCGTAGCGCGCGGAATCGAGGCAGGTGAACGGCCCCTTCAAGCCGCTCACGCCCGGCAGCAGACACTCCTTGGGAACGAACACATCGTCCATGACGATCTGCCCCGTGATCGACGCCCGCAAGCCGACCTTGCCGTGCAGCGCGGGTGCCGTGAGGCCCTTGGCGCCCTTCTCGAGAATGAACCCGCGGATGGCGTCGTCTTCCGTCTTCGCCCACACCACGAACACGTCCGCGATCGGACTGTTGGTGATCCAGGTCTTCGATCCCGTCAGGCGAAACCCGCCGCTCGCCTCGCGTGCGCGCGTGATCATGCTGCCCGGATCGGAGCCGTGATTGGGCTCGGTAAGTCCGAAGCAGCCGATCGTCTCGCCGCGCGCCAACGGCGGAAGATAGCGGCGCTTCTGCTCGACGGTGCCGAACTGGTGGATGGGCAGCATCACCAGCGAGGATTGCACGCTCATCATCGAGCGGAAGCCCGAATCGACGCGCTCGATCTCGCGCGCGATGAGCCCGTAGCTGACATAGTTGAGACCGCCGCCGCCGAATTCCTCCGGGATCGTCGCGCCGAGAAGACCGAGCGCGCCCATTTCGCGGAATATCGCGGTATCGGTGTGCTCGCGGCGAAATGCCTCGACGACGCGCGGGGCAAGCTTGCCTTGCGCATACTCGCGCGCGGCGTCGCGCACCATCCTCTCCTCCGTCGTCAGTTGCTCATCGAGGAGCAACGGGTCGTCCCATTTGAAATTTTTCGCGGCCGCCATGGTTGTCAAGCCCTTCCTTCCCACCGTGCGCGCGAGCATCGCATAAACGCCCGCTCCAGGCCATGACTCCCGGATTAGCTTAGGGGCGGAGCAGCATGCGCATCGGCGTGGCCGTCGGCGGCGCCCCCGGAGCGGTGAGCGAGCGCGTATTGATGGGTGAATTCCGCCCCCAGCAAAAAAATCTGGCTGGAGTAATAAACCCAAAGGAGCAGCACCAGGAACGATCCGGCGATGCCGTACGCGGAGCGGAAGGCGAACCGGCTCAGAAACGTGACGATGAGCAGCTTGCCGATCAGAAACAGCGCGGCCGTGACGATCGAGCCGACCCAGACATCGCGCCAGCTGATCTTCTGATCCGGCGGCACGTACTTGAAGAGCATCGCGAAGAGCGCCGTGGACAGCGCAAAGCCGAGCAAGGCGTTGAACCCGAGCACCACCCGCCGCCAGTCTACGGTGAACGCTCCGATCCAGGCGCCGAAGGCCTCCAGCACCGCGCCGGCGGTGAGCGAGATGAGGAGCAAGAACCCGACCCCCAGGAGAAAGCCGAACGAGAGCAGCCGTGTGCGCAGCAACTGCCATAAATTTTCCCGGGTGTCGCGCGGCGGAGTGCGCCAGATCCGGCGCAGCGCGTTCTGCAGCTCCGCGAACATGCCGGTGGCGCTGATGAGGAGCGTGAGGACGCCCGCGGCGGTTGCATAGCCTCCGCGAGTCGCGTAGCCGACGCTGATGAGAAGCGCCGCCACGGCCTCGCTTCCGGTATCGCCGAGCAAAGCGCGCATCTCCCCGAGCACGTGCGCCTTCACCACCTGCGGGCCCGCGAACATCCCCGCGACCCAGATCACCATGAGCAATATGGGGGCAATCGCGAACAGGGAATAAAACGAAATGGCGGCGCCCATGCCCGGAGCGCCGTCCTTCAGCCAGGAAGCCAGCGATCGGCGCACGATCTTCCAGAGCTTCACCGTTCCTGTCCGCGGTTTACCGGTGTTCATCGTGCGCATTATGTACAAGAGAGTATCGGCCTGCAGCACAGGGCGATAGTCGGCCGCATCCTACAATCGCTTGCTGCGCGCCGCTCTATTCTCAATTGCGTCCGCCCGCCTATGATGAGCTGGAAGAACATCGAGAATGGAATGCTTCCAGGGTCGAGTCAAAAACAAGATCGCATTCAGGCCGAGGGACGCGGCGGTCGGACTGCTACGCCGCGCGATACCCCGGGCGTTGCGCCACGCGGCAGCGCGGCGCCGCGCGGCAGTGCCGTCACCGCGGTGCGCATCCTCGTTGCGGGAGCGGTCGGCGTCCTCCTTTATGTCGGGCATGTCGCCTTCGTCCCCGTGGCGCTGGCTTTGCTTCTGTCTTTGGTGCTATCCGGGCCGGTGGAATTGCTCCATCGCATCGGTCTGCCGCGCGGCTTCGGTGCCGCGTTGGTGATGCTGATCATCGTCGCGGTCGCCGCATGCCTCACCGACTTCCTCTCGGAGCCGGCACAGCACTGGTTCGCGGAGGCGCCGCATACCGTCAAAGTCATTGCCCGCAAAATACGCCCGCTCGCGCAGTTCGCGAGCCGTCTCGATGATTTGCGCGCCTCGGCGGGTAGTCTCGCCGTACCCGTACATCCCGCGCCCGCGTCCGCGCCGGTGGCTGCGGCTCCGGTGGAAAGCGCCCCGGCTCTGCTCTTCGAAATCACGCGCAGCCTGATCCTCAGCGCCGTCACGGCGATCATCCTCACTCTCTTTCTGTTGAGCGGGGGTCCGCCGATGCTGGCACGCATGACCTCGGCGCTGGTGAGCGACCTAAACTCCGCCCACGTCATTTGCGTCATTGAAAAAGTGCGCGCGGAAGTCGGCCGCTTCTACGCCACCACGGCCGTGATCAACGTCGGCCTCGGTCTCGCGACCGGCTGCGCGATGAAGGTCTGCGGTATGCCGAATCCGTTCCTGTGGGGCACGCTCGTGGCGGTACTCAACTTCGTGCCGTATGCGGGACCCACGACGTCGCTCCTGTTGCTGACCTCCGTCGCATTCGTGTCGTTCGACGGCATCGCGCCGGTAGCCGCCGTCGCCGGTAGCTTTCTCGCGCTGGCCACCCTCGAGGGACAGGTGATCCAACCGCTCCTCGTCGGCCGGCGCCTGCAATTGAATCCCATGCTGGTCTTCCTGGCTCTCTGGTTTGGCGGCCTGTTCTGGGGAATCGCGGGGATCGTGCTCGCCACGCCGTTGCTGGCGGCGCTCAAGGTGATCGCCGAGCACTCGGCTGACGGGAAGCCGCTCGTGGACTTCCTCAGCGCGAAAACCACGGTCGCCGTGCAGGTGCCCTCCGCGCGGGGCGCAATCAGCGTTCCTAAATCTCGATTTGCCGCGCGATCTCGATCACACGCTGCGGCGGAAGGTTGAACCGGTCGACGATCTTCGCGGAGTTGCGATACAAGAACGCGAACAGTCCGATGCGCCAGCCGGCCAGTGCCGATCCCCGCGCCTTCTGCACGACCAAGTCGCGCGCCGCAACGAAGCGCGCGCGATCGAAATCGATGGGCTGATCCAGTCCGTGGGCCCGGTTCAGCGCGGCCCGCAGGTCGGGAATCTCGAAAAATCCGAAGCGCGCGACGATGAGCCACAGACCGTCGGCCAGCTGCTCGACCACCGTGCATTTGGGCTCCGCTATGCGCGGCGTGGTCTCAAAACGGATGCTCAAGGCCACCGTCCGCCGCGGCAGCACACCGGTGTAGCGCGAATGATCGACGATGAGCCGCGAGAGTCTCTGGTTGCTGCGCGTGATGAATACCGTGGTGCCCTCGACCCGGGGGATCGCGCCCGACTTCAGCCTCGACAGAAAGCGCTCGACCTCCTCCGGCGTCTGCGTGAGCCCGGAGTGCATGGCCTCGAGGCCCTGACGCCAGGTGGTCATCACCACGAAAATGACCGCGGCGAGGCTGAGCGGCAGCCAACCACCGTCCTCGATCTTCAGCAGATTGGCACTGAAGAAGGCGAGGTCCACGATGAAGAAGCTTCCGCCGGCGAGGACCGCAAGCGGGCGCGGCCAGCGCCAAACCTCCGTCATCGCCTGATACAGCAGCACGGTGGTGAGCAGCATCGTGGTGGCGACCGCGGTACCGTAAGCGGATGCGAGCCGATCGGAGCTGCCGAAGGCGATGGTCGTCAACACGGATGCCACCATCAGCAGCCAGTTCACGACCGGTACGTAGATCTGACCATAGACCTGGTCGGAGGTCTGGCGGATGGCAAGGCCCGGAAGCCAACCCAGCTGGATCGCCTGGCGGGTCATCGAGAACGAGCCCGTGATGATGGCCTGGCTGGCAATGATGGTCGCGACGGTGGCGAGCAGCACCATCGGATAGATCGACCATGCCGGGGCGATCAGAAAGAATGGATTCCCCGTCACCGCTCCCTTGTCGAGCAGCAATGCGGTTTGACCCGCGTAACTCAAGAGCAGTGCGGGGAGCGCGATGAAATACCATGAGTAGCGCACCGCCCGTTTGCCGAAGTGGCCCATGTCGGCGTAGAGCGCCTCGCCGCCGGTGATGCACAAGAACACCCCTCCGAGCACCAGGAGTCCCCGTCCTCCGGAGTGCATCATGAACCGCACCGCGTGCCTCGGATCGAGGGCCGCCAGCACCTCGGGATGACGGGCGATGGAGATGAGTCCGATGAGACCGATCACGGCGAACCAGAGCAGCATCACCGGCCCGAATGCTCGCCCGATGCGCTCTGTCCCGAAGCGCTGACTCGTGAAGAGCGCGATGAGAATCACCACTGCCATGGGCATCACATAGGGCTTGAACGCGGCGGTTGCTGCGTTCACTCCTTCGAGCGCGCTCAACACCGAGATCGCGGGCGTGATCACCCCATCGCCATAGATCAGCGCCGCGCCGAGCAGTCCCATGACGGTGAATGGCTTGAGACCCGGTCCATTGGCACCGATCAAGGACATCAAGGCGAGAATGCCGCCCTCGCCGCGATTGTCGGCGCGCATCACGAACAGGCAGTACTTGATGGAGATCGTGATGATGAGCGTCCAGACGATCAGCGACAGCGCGCCGAGGACTCCCTCCCGCGTGACATGGCCATCCATCGCCTGCACCACGGTCTGCAGGGTATACAACGGGCTCGTTCCCAGATCGCCGAACACCACCCCGAGCGCCGCGAGCATCGTCCACCGCAAGGGTTGGCCGGCGCCAGCGGCAGGCCCCGCGCTCGCGCAGCTGGCCGCGGAGGTAGGAGCGGTGTCCATGCGTTGCACCTTACTGACTCGGCTGCGTAGCGGCAACTGTGTCGCCTGGCGGCTCGCGCCGAAAACGCCGCGCCGAGTCCGATTTATCAGTGTGGACCGACATGCGCAGGCGCCTGCTTCCTACATTCTTGGCGGCCTGCGGCCGTCGATACTTCGCGCCTGACGATTATGCGTAAATTTCTCGCCGGCCGTCCGAAAACCCGATGGTCCCTCATCGTGCTCGGCACACTCGTGCTGCTCATCGTCCTGTTCGCAATCTTCTTCGACTGGAACTACTTCCGCCCCACGCTGGCGCGCCTCGTCTCGGATAAAACCGGCCGCCACACCGTCATTCGCGGTAACTTGCGGGTGCATTTGTGGTCATTCGAGCCGAGCGCGGAAATCGACGGCCTGACCCTCGATAATCCGACCTGGGCCGAGCATGCGGTGATGTTCACTGCGGATCAGCTCACGGTGAGCGTGAGCCTCGGGCGCTTGCTGCGCGGGCAAGTGGTCGTGCCGCAAATCGAGGTGGTGCGTCCCATCATCGATCTCGAGCGCGACGCCGAGGGACGCGCGAGTTGGGAGTTCGGAACACAGGAAGGCCGGCCGCAGAAAAGCTCGCAGCCCGCCAAGATTCCCACCATCCGGCGATTGCTCATCCAGGGCGGCAAGGTGCACGTGTCGGACAGCATTCGCAAGCTCAAGCTCGACGGCTCGCTGAATGCGGCGGACGTGGCGGGCAAGGAGAGCGGCGGATTCGAGCTGAAATGCACGGGGTCGCTCAACGCGAAGCCCTTCCGCGCGGAGCTCCACGGCGGGCCGCTCATCAATCTGGATCCCGACCATCCTTACGAGTTGACGGCTCATCTCGCCGCATCCGACATCAAGCTCGATGCGCGCACGTCGTTTCCGAAGCCCTTCGACCTGGCGCGATACAGCGTGAGATTCGAGGTGTCGGGAAACGATTTGGCGGACGTGTACTATTTGACCGGGCTCGCCCTGCCCAATACGCCCCCGTATCGGCTGTCCGCCGACGTCGAGCATCGCGGCACGCTCTTTCGCATGGACGACCTCAAGGGCAAGCTGGGCTCGAGCGACATCGAAGGCATGGTCGAGATCGAGACGGACCGCAAGCGGCCGAAGTTCACCGCAAAAATACGCTCCGATACCCTCAACATCGTCGACCTCGCCCCGACGCTCGGACATCCCGCAGCGCCGGCGAACACGCTCTCGGCGCAGACACCGCCGGCCCCCGCCAAGCTCGCGCACCGCGGCGCGGCGCCGTCCGCCGCGCCGGCGACTGCGCAGCCCGTCGCCGCGGCATCGCAGTGGCTTTTCCCCGATGCGGATCTGCAGGTGAATCGCGTGCGCGGCATGGATGCCGACGTCACTTATCAGGCCCACTCGGTGGCGGCGCCGAAGATGCCAATGAAGGAAGTGAAATTTCATCTGCTCCTGAACGACGGTGTGCTGAAGCTCGATCCCCTCTCTTTCGTGCTCGACTCCGGCAAATTCGCCGGCAACGTCACGATCGATGCCAGCAAGGACGTTCCTGAGTCGACCATCGACATGGGCATCGACGATGTCGACCTCAGCCAGTTCAAGAGTGCGAAGCTGAAGCAGCCACCGTTGCAGGGCTCCCTGTCTGGCCGGCTGAGAATCCACGGTCATGGCGCCTCGGTGCACAAGCTCGCTTCGTCCGCCGACGGCACCGTGAGCGTCGCCCTGCCGACAGGACAGATGAACGAGCCGCTTGCCGAGCTCACCGGCATCGATGTCTTCAAAGGACTGGGATTACTGTTTTCGCAACGGCAGCCGAATGTCGCGATTCGCTGCGGCGTGATCGACTTCCAGGCGCAGAAAGGCACGCTCGATGCGCGCACGGTGTTCATCGATACCACCAGCGTGTTGATCACCGGTCGCGGCCACGTCGATCTGGGCGATGAGCGGCTCGATCTGTCGCTGCAAGGGGATCCGAAGAAGGTCCGCCTCTTCCGCCTGCGCTCTCCGATCACGCTGCACGGCACGCTGCTCCACCCCGCGATTGGCGTGAAAGCGGAGAACTTGGTGGCCCAAGCAGGTGTCGCCGCAGCGCTCGGAACACTGCTCACCCCGTTCGCCGCAGCGCTCGCTTTTATCGATCCGGGGCTCGCCAAGAACAAGGATTGCTCGGCAGTAATCGCCGAAGCGCAGGCCGACGTGAGCGATCGCACCCCGCCGGCGGCTAAAGCCGCGTCGTCTCCCGCGCCGCCGCAAAGCTCGCCCCCTCCCGCTGCTCACCACTGAAACCCTTCACCGTCCACGCGGCGATGTCCGCGCCCACCACTGTGTGGTCGCGTAGGCGCCCTCCTATCCGGCGTGCCGTACCCGTCCGCTGTTACAGAGTGGGGCGGCGAGCGAGCATGGCCATGCATGGTCTCGGTCAACAATGGAAGGAGGGAACATGCACATTCTCCACAAAGGGCTGATATTGAGTTGCTTGCCGTTGCTCCTGGTGAGCGCGGTCGCGGTCGGCGGCTTGAACGGTGTCGACGTGGTGATCAGCAATGATTCCACGGATGATGTCATGGTCACCGTCTACGACACGAGCACTCACCCCACCAGTGTGGTGCTCGCGAGTGAGCGCATCAACGGCTTCACTCACATACCGGTAGCGTTGTCGCTCGATGAGACCGGGCGCGGCAACGTCGCCTGGACCGCAGTCTCCGTCGACCCGCGTTCGCGCAGGTGCGGACACGCCGAGGATACCGGACTGACGGATTCTCAGGCCGTGATTGTCCATGTCGATTCGGAGTGCAATAGCACTTAGGCGCTGGAGTATACGGGCACGTGGCATCGCCAAGCGCGCTCCGCCCGTCGCGCGCGATCATAGCGACTTCGACACGCCGAAGAAGAAGCCGCGGCGCGCTCCGAACTGCGGTGCGCCCACGCCCACCCCCGTGCCGTTGCGGATTTCGTAGATCTTGTCGAACACATTGATAACGTCGAACCGAGCGGTCAGCGTGCCGGCGTTGCTGATGTCGAACACATGCGAGATGCCCGTGTTCACCTGAGTATAGTACGGCAGGTGGGTGCCGTTCGGAACGTCATCCCCGCCATAGCCGTTCGTCTGTCCGGGCGGCAGCTCGAGATCCGCGCGCAGACCCGATCCCATGAGAAAATCGGCGCTGACGCGCGTGCCCTCGTGCAGATAGGAGACACCGCCCGAGGCGGTATGCTGCTGCTCATGATCGAGATGTATCCAGTTGTGCGCGATGTAGTCGAGATCCGTCGGTGAGAAGTTGAACTGCGCGGAATCGATTTCCTTGCCCTTCGCGCTCTGCACTGCCAGGTTCAAGTAGGCGCTGAAGCTCGCCGTCGTGTAGTTCGCCGTGAGCTCCGCCCCGTATTGCTTGCCGTAGCGATAGTTGAACGGCGTCAGGATGATGGGCGCACCGAACTGACCCTCATCGATCAGGTTCTCGGATTGTTTGTAGTAGGTATCGAGGCCCAGCGTGAGGCCGCGCATGACCTTCTGCTGCACGCCGGCGTCGTAATAGTTCGCATGCTCGGCCTGGGGCAGCGCGGCGAGCTTGGTCAACGGAGGCGAGGAGCTGTTCTCGAACAACGTTATATCTTTTCCGCCCACCAGCTCGAAGGGCGGTGGCGACATGTAGCGCGAATAGCCCGCGTGCAGCGTCGTGTCGACGAGCGCCTGCCAGACCACGTTCAGGCGCGGACTCACCTGCTTGTCGCTCGTGTAGGCGGTGAATTTGTCGAAGCGCAGACCATAGTTGACGGTGAAGTCCGCAAGCGGCTTCCATTCATCCTGAAGATACGCACTGTAGATCCATTCGGTCGCCGAGCCGTTGTCGACGAGGGTGGTCGGCGTGGTGCCGAACCCGCCCGGACCTAAAGGATCGGCCTCGAGCACCTGCGAGGCGGTGTCGCTGATGGAGTGATCGCTCTGCAGAAAGACTCCGCCCCGCAGCGTGTGCTGATCGTCGAGCGTGTAGCCCGCGTCGCTTTGCACCGCATACGCCATGTTTTGCTTGTACGCTTGCTGCGAGATGCCGGTGAACAGCAGATCGCCGGGAAAATCCGGCTCGAAAGTGAGGCTCGAGTAGCGCGCGATGAACGAGGACTGCACGTTCAGCGCACCCATCGAATGCTGCCAGCTGAATGCGCCGAACTGGGTGACCTCGCGCTGGCTCTCGTTCAGGTCCTGGCTGGGAAACGTCGAGACGCCGTCGACCTCGAGCCCGAGTGCCGGCTGCTCGCCATATAGATTCGGTATCTGGAACTTGCCCACGGACGTACCGAGCATGAGGGCCACTCGATTCTCATCGTCGAGGATGTCCTCGAAGTAGCCGAAGCCGTGATATTGGGTGGTATGGTCGTGAATGGGATTCGAGCTGCCGTCCGGCGATTCGATGCCGAGATCGTTGCGCAGGAAATCCCCGGTAACGAAGTAGCTGAAGGATCCGACGCCGCCTCCGTAGGCCAGACTGGGCTGAACCTCGCCGTGGCTGCCGCCATACATGGAGACGAATCCGCCCGGGGCCTGCAGGCCGCTCTTCGTCGTGATGTCGATGATGCCGGCGGTGTCCAAGCCGTATTCGGCGGGCAGAGCCCCCGTCACCAGGCTGATCGAGGAGATGAGACGCGGATCGAGCGTTTGCCCGAACACCGCGATGCCTTCCGGCAGGATTACGCCGTTGATGCGATACTGCAGGCCCGCGTGCTCGCCGCGCACGTGGTACTGCCCGAACGAGTCTTGCACGACGTCGGGCGCTTGCAATATCACCTGGTTGAGCAGCGTGTTGGCCCCTCCCGGGGTGGCCGCGATGGCTTGCGCATCGATGGTGTACGTGGAGGCGCCGGTCTGGGTCTGAATGTGCGAGCGCTCTTCGTCGAGATGCTGCGCGGTCACCACGATGGCGGGCAACGCAGCGTCGGCACTCGCAGATGCGTCGGAGCCTGCGGTCGCCCCGGCGGCGGGCGCATTCGCGCCCGCACCCACGGTAGCCTCGCTGTCTGCAGCCTGGGCCGCCGCCCCACCCACGAGAAGGGCGGCCACGGCGCAAATGGCCGCGGGTGCGATTGAAACTCTGAACATCGAAGAAACCCTCTGCAAGCATGAACCATGCGGACCGCCGCCCCTTTTGGACAGCGCCGGCGCGAAACGGCATCAGCTTGTGAGGGGAGGACCGCGGCTGCGTGGGGTGGGTATCGCGGTGATCGCGGTGGCCACGGGCGATTCATGCGGACGCTCCAGGCGCGCACGCACGAGGAGTGGCATCACCCACGCATGACTGAACGCGGGCGTTGCGACCTGGGCGAACGAAGGACACAGTCCGCACGCGGACTCGACCGGATCGTCCGCTGCTGTCGAGAGCCCGCCGTGCGTTCCCGCCAGATGGCCGAGCTCATGTACGACAGCAGCCTGCTGCCCCGCAATGAGCAAGAGTAGCAGGCAGACTGCCTTGAGCAAGTTGAACAGGCCGGAAGCCGGCCGAGGCGGGGACATTGGCTCAAAGCTAACAGAATGGCGCGGGCTTTTCATTAGACCCTGCCGCACAATGCCGGGCGCGGCGGCAGATTTCATTACAATGAGGCGGCGCCCGAGGGGAACATGAGGGGTTTCACATGAAGCTGCGAACTCGAATCGAAGGGGGAGGCACGCCGCGCCTCGAGCGGTGGGGCGTCGACAGCGAGTACGGGCGCTTGCGTGACGTCCTGGTCGGGCCGATCGATCATTTCAGCTGGCGCGGCGGCAATGCAGTCGCTCAGCGCAGCGAACGCGTCGGTCTCAAGTTCGATTTCCGGACCGCGCGCGCCCAGTACACGGAGATGCTCGACGCGTATCGGCAAGCGGACGTCGCGGTCCACACCTTGCCCGCGGACCCGCAACTGCCCTATCAGATATTCGCCCGCGATTCGAGCGCCATGACCCCCTGGGGCGCCGTCATCCTGCAGACGCAGAAGCCGTACCGGCGCGGCGAGTACGCCGCCTGTATTCAGTTCTATTTGGACGCGGAAATCCCCATTTACGATCTGATCACCGCCGGCAACGTCGAGGGCGGCGACTTCATGGTGTTGAAGCCGGGGATTGCCGCATGCGGTTACTCCGGGGAGCGCTCCATCGAACCGGCCGTGCGTCAGCTCAAGAGCTGGTTCGAGGCCGAAGGATGGGAGCTGCATACCTATGAGTTCGACCCGCACTTCCTGCATCTCGATGTGCAGATGGGCATGCTCGCGGAGGGCCTCGCCGTGGTATGCGTCGAGGCCGTCGAGCCCGAGCTCGTCGACTGGCTCGAATCGAAGGGCATCCGTGCCATCGCGATTCCCTACAGCGACGCCATGCAGCTCGGCACCAACGTGGTTGCGCTCGGCGGTGAGCGGGTGCTCGTACCCGCCTCGAGCAAGAATCTCATCGCGGCCTGCCGTGCCGAGGGCCTCACCGTGTACGCCCCCGATGTCTCGATGATCGCCCAGGGCGGCGGCGCGGTGCACTGCATGTGCCAGGCGCTCAAGCGGGATCGTATCGATGGCTCATGATCCAGAGCGCCGCCGCTTCGTGTTGAGTGCGGCGGCGGCTGCCGGCATCGGTGCCGCCGGACGGGCGCCAGCCGCAACGGCGGGCGACGCCGGCGGGCCCCCACTCGCCGCTCCGGCCTCTCCCGCCGCGGCGTCTCCTGCCGCGGCGTCTCCTGCCGCGGCGTCTCTTGCCGCGGCGTCTCTTGCCGACCTCGGCGCGAGCGAGGCCATCGCGCACATGTCGCGCGGCGAGCTCGCCTGCGAGCGCTATGCCCAGGCGCTACTCGACCGCTGTGCTCAGAAACGGGCTCTCAATGCGTTCATCACGCTCGACCCCGCCCGGGTACTGGAACAGGCGCGCGCGCGCGACGGCGAGCGCCGCGCAGGCGCGAAGCCGGGAGCGCTGTTCGGTCTGCCCATTCCAGTCAAGGACAGCGTCAACACGCGCGATTACCCGACCACCGGCGGCACCCCGGCGCTGCGCACGTTCCGGCCGCAGGCCGATGCTCCGCTGGTCGCCGCGTTGAAGGCGGCGGGCGCGCTCGTGCTCGGCAAGACCAACTTGCACGAGCTCTCCTACGGTTGGACAAGCAACAATCTCGCGTTCGGCGCGGTGCGCAATCCCTACGATCACACCCGCATTCCCGGCGGCAGTAGCGGAGGAACCGCGGCTGCGATCGCCGCCCGGCTCGCTCCCCTCGGCATCGCCGAGGACACCGAGGGCTCGATTCGCGTACCGGCGGCCTTCTGCGGCATCGCAGGGTTCCGGCCGACGACGGGACGTTACTCGACGGAAGGATGCGTGCCGATCTCGCCCCTGTTCGACCAGGCGGGCCCGCACGCGCGCAGCGTCGCCGATCTCGTCCTGTTCGACTCGGTGGTGACCCGCGAGGCGCCGCTTGCCCCCGCCGCCTCGTTATGCGGCGTACGCCTCGGTGTCGCGCGCGACTACTGGTTCGCGGGTCTCGATCCCGAAGTGGAGCGGATCGCCGCAGGCGCTCTGCGCCGGCTCGAGGACGCCGGCGCCGTCCTCGTGGAAGCGCCGCTTCCCGGTGTCGCCTCGCTGGTCGATCGCGCGACCGATCAAATTCAGAATCACGACGTACGCTTCGCCCTCGCCCGCTATCTGGCGACTTACGGAGCGCCCGTGGATCTCAAACAGCTCATCGAGCAGGCGAGCCCGGACATCCAGGCCGTGTTCCAGAGCTACGTCTTGCCGGGCGGCGAGAACTTCGTCACTGAGACCGCGTACATGGCGGCGCGCGATCGCTACGTCCCCGAGCTCAAGCGCGCCTATCGGGACTACTTCGCGCACCACCGGCTGGACGCGATGGTGTTTCCCGCAACGCGTGTTGCGGCGCCGCTCATCGGCGAGGAGACGACGCTCGACATCGCCGGGCACGCCGTGCCGTTCGAGGACGCGGTGGCCCGCAACATCGCTCCCGGCAGCACGGCCGGAGTCCCGGGGCTCGTGTTGCCTGCGGGGCTCACCGCCGGCGGCCTGCCGGTGGCGCTCGAGTTCGACGCGCCGGCGGGCTCGGATTTATCGCTCCTCTCGGTCGGAGCGCCGCTCGAGCACGCACTCGGGCGCATCGCCGCGCCGCCCGCCTGAGGCCGCCTGCGGGCCCTCCGGACGCATCGGGGCTTCAGCGCATCGCGGCATCGGCTTAGACTATCGACCCCCGTCCTCACCGCCATCCAAGGTAAGACCCGCATGATCAAAGTCAGTGTTCTCTATCCCAACAAGCCCGGGTCTCACTTCGACATGGGCTACTACATCAACACGCACATGCCGCTCGCGATGCGTCTGCTCGCCAAGGGCTTGCGTAAGACCGAGGTCGATGCCGGCATCCAGGGTACGCGTCCCGGCGAGCCGCCGGCGTTCTTCGGCGGATGCCAGTTTTATTTCGACTCCATCGATGCCTTCGCCGAAGTGTGGAAATCCGTCGCGCCGGAGCTGACCGCCGACATTCCGCGCTACACCGACGTCGCGCCGCTCATTCAATTCAACGAGGTCAAGCTGTCGCTGTGAGCCGGCATGCCGATTCACTCGTATTTCTCGACGCTCGTGTACACGGCTGCGCTGCAGACGCGCGGGGCGCGGGCGCTCAATGCCCGGCTCCTCGAGGAATGCCGGCAGCTGCGCGCCGACGATGCCTCCGGACGGCGCTGGTCCGCGGCGAATTATCCCGGCGGGTACACCTCCTATGCGTCCGCCCACCGGCTGCAACGCCTCTCGCCCACCTTCGCGGAACTCGAGCGCAAGCTCGAGCGCCACGTGCAGGCGTTCGCCGCCGCCGCGGAATGGGATCTTGCGGGCCGGCCGCTGTCGATGACCGATTGCTGGGTCAACATCATGCCGCGGCAGACGGCGCATCCCGGGCACCTCCATCCGCTCTCGACTTTGAGCGGCACCTATTACGTGGAAACCCCGAATGGCTCGCCCGGCCTCAAGTTCGAGGATCCAAGGCTCGAGCGCTTCATGGCCGCGCCCCCGCGCAAACCGCGGGCGTCCCCGGCCAACAAGGCCTGGATCACCGTACCTGCGAAAGCCGGGCACTTGATTTTGTTCGAGAGCTGGCTGCGCCATGAAGTCGCAGCCAACAGCCAAGCGGGCGAGCGCGTCAGCGTGAGCTTCAACTACAACTGGTTTTAAGAAAATTCCCTATGGCCACTCCCACGACCGATGCCACGATGGCGGTTTATCTCGATCTCGAAAACATCGCCCTGGGCGCGCGCGACGCCAACTATCCCAGCTTCGATGTCGGCAAGGTGCTCGAGAGGCTCCTGCTCAAGGGCGACATCGTGGTGAAGAAAGCCTATTGCGACTTCGACCGCTACAAGGAATTCAAGCGCGGCCTGCACGAAGCGGCCTTCGAGCTCATCGAGATCCCGCACGTGCGCCAGTCCGGCAAGAATTCCGCCGACATCCGCATGGTCGTCGACGCGCTCGACCTCTGCTACACCAAGGGCCACGTCGATACGTTCGTCATCATCAGCGGCGATTCGGACTTCTCGCCGCTGGTGAGCAAGCTGCGGGAAAACTCCAAGACGGTCATCGGGGTCGGGGTCAAGAACTCGACCTCCGATCTGTTTCTCAACAATTGCGACGAGTTCATCTACTACGACGATCTCGTGCGCAAGGAGAGATCGCGGCGGCGGCACTCGGCCGCCGGTCCCGCATCGCGCCCTACCGCCCCGCCGCCGGAGACCAAGGGCGAGACCAAGGGCCCCGATGCCAGCGAGGCGCTCGATCTGGTCGTCGAGACGCTCGATGCCGTCACCGAGGAGCGCGGCGAGAACGAGCCCATCTGGGGCTCCATGATCAAGCAGGCCATCAAGCGCCGGCACCCCGGTTTCAATGAGCGGTTCTACGGCTTTCGCTCTTTCAACGATCTCTTGGCCGACGCCGAAAAGCGTGGCCTGCTGAGTCTGCGGCCCGACGAGAAATCAGGCGGTTACACTGTGCGGGTCGCGGAGAAGCCACCGAACCCGAAGGGTTGAACTCATCCCGGCCGCCCTCACTTCGGTGAGACCAGTTGGCTAGACGGCCGGGAATCATGAATACATCGCTTCGACGGTCTTGGATGTGGGCTGAAGCTTGCGCGCGCCTCGAGGAGGCGGAGCGCCGGCATCGGCGTTTCTTTGAGCTGCTGGCGCCGTCGGCGGCGCCTGTGTGGGAGCCACCCGCCAATATTCTCTCGCTCGGGCGGGAACTCCAGGTCATGGTGGCATTGCCGGGCGCCCGCGCCGACCAGGTGGTCGCGCAAGTGACGCCCTCCGGGCTCTTGATCGAGGCGACCGTGGCGCCGCCCGCCTTTGCGCCGGGCGTCGATGTGGTTCGACTCGAGATCCCCTACGGCCGGATGCGGCGGCGCATCGAGCTGCCGCCCGGCAGCTACACGCTGCTCGAGTTTCGCCTCGACGCCGGCTATCTCTTTCTGCGCTTGACGGGAACTACCCTATGAACGAGAACGCAACCCCTATTTCGGCTGCCCCCGCTGCCTCGATCCCCGAGGACGTGCTCATCATCCTGCCCGCGAACGATGCGGTGCTGTTTCCCGGCGTGGTGCTGCCCATCACGGTTCAGGGGAAGCGCGCACTCGCCGCGGCACAGGAAGCGGTGCGCACGCAACGCAAGGTGGGCGTCCTGCTACAGTCGACGGAGGGCGAAAACCCCGAGCCCGAGCAGCTTCACCGAGTGGGAACGATCGCTTCCATCGTGCGCTTCGTGACCGCCCCCGACGGCACCCATCACCTGATCGCGCAGGGAGAGCACCGATTCACGGTGCTCGACTATGTGAGCCGCGAGCCGTTTCTGGTGGCGCGCATCGAGGAGCACAAGGAACCGGCGTCGGTCAATAAGGAGATCGAAGCGCGCGCGCTCACCTTACGCGAGCGCGCCATCGAGGCCTTGCAGCTGCTGCCGCAAGCACCGGCCGAGCTCGGCAACGCGATCCGCGCCATCGAGTCCCCCTCGACGCTTTCCGATATCGTCGCAAGCTTCATGGACCTCAAGATGACGGAGAAGCAGGAGATCCTCGCGACCTTCGACCTCGAGGAACGCTTGGATCGAGTGCTCGCATTCTTGAACCGGCGCATCGAGGTGCTCAAGGTATCGCGCCAGATCGATGAGCGCACGCGCGAGGCGTTCGACGAACGGCAGAAAGAGGCGGTCCTGCGAGAACGCCTGCGTCAAATCCAGAAGGAGCTCGGCGACAAGGGCGATTCCGGCGCGGAGGTCGAAGACCTGCGCAAGGCCGTCGCCGAGGCGGGGATGCCCCCGGAAGCGGAAGAGCAAGCGCAGCGCGAGCTCACCCGCCTCGAGCGCATGCCCGAGGGTGCCGCGGAATATTCCATGACGCGCAATTATTTGGACTGGCTGATCGCGATGCCGTGGTCGAAGCTCGACCCGGAGCAGCTCGACATCGACCGCGCGCGCGCCATCCTGGATGAGGATCATTACGGGCTGGAGAAGGTAAAGCGGCGCATCCTCGAATTCCTGGCGGTGCGCAAGCTGAACCCCGAGGGACGCAGCCCCATCCTGTGCTTCGTCGGTCCGCCCGGCGTGGGCAAGACCTCGCTCGGCCAGAGCATTGCGAAAGCGCTCGGATTGCAGTTCCGCCGGGTGAGCCTCGGCGGCGTGCACGACGAGGCCGAGATCCGCGGCCATCGTCGCACTTACATCGGCTCGCTCCCGGGTAACATCGTGCAGGCGGTGCGCAAGGCCGGCCGCCGCAACCCCGTGCTCATGCTCGACGAGGTGGACAAGCTGTCGGCGAGCCACCAGGGCGACCCGTTCTCGGCGCTCCTCGAGGTGCTCGATCCGGAGCAGAACAACACGTTCCGGGACAATTATCTCGGCGTACCGTTCGATCTGTCGAAAGTGCTGTTCATCGGCACCGCGAACGTGCTCGACGCGATTCCCGGACCGCTGCGCGATCGCATGGAAGTCATCGAGCTCGCGGGCTATACCGAGGAGGAGAAGCTGCAGATCGCGCGGCGTCACCTGCTCACGCGGCAGCTGACTGCTAACGGGCTGAAAGCCGATCAGGTGACGATCACGGACGAGGCGCTGCGCCACGTCATCGCCGACTACACCCGCGAGGCGGGCGTGCGCGGGCTCGAGCGGCAAATCGGTGCCCTGCTGCGAAACGCCGCGGTATCGATCGCCTCCGGGCGCGCCACGCAGGTGTCGATCGACGTCGGCGACATACAAACGATCCTCGGGCCGCCGCGCTTCGAGAACGAGATCGCGCTGCGCACGAGCGTCCCCGGCGTCGCCACGGGTCTCGCGTGGACGCCGGCGGGCGGGGACATCCTGTTCATCGAATCGAGCCGCGTACGCGGCAGGGGCAAGCTCATCCTCACGGGCCAGCTCGGCGAGGTGATGAAGGAAAGCGCGCAGGCCGCGGTCACCCTGGTGAAGTCGCAGGCGGACCGCCTGGGCATCGATCCGGCGGTGCTCGACGACAGCGATCTGCACATTCACGTGCCGGCGGGTGCCATCCCGAAAGACGGCCCGAGCGCGGGGGTCGCCATGGCGACCTCGCTCGCTTCGCTCCTGTCCGGGCGCACGGTGCGCGCGGATGTTGCCATGACCGGTGAAATCAGCCTGCGCGGTGTGGTGCTGCCGGTAGGCGGCATCAAGGAGAAGGTCGTCGCAGCGGCACGCGCTGGCATTCGCACCGTCATCCTGCCGGCGCGCAATCGCCGGGACCTCGAGGACATCCCGGAGAGCGTGCGCAATCGGATGGAGTTCGTCTGGGCGGAGAAGATCGATGATGTGCTCGCGCGGGCACTGGAGGCTGCGCCCGCACAGCGGGCGGCGGCGTAACGTAAGAAGGCGCGCAGCCGGCCGAGGTTCGCGTCGAATCCGCGAGGTTCGGCCAGCCTGCTTTTCTCACGCCTAGGCGCGGGGCGCCCAACGGCATCCAACCCGCCCATGGCGCACCTTCAGGGTTCTTGACGGGTCAGTGGCTGAAAAAAATCGCTACCGTTCAGGCGGGGAGTGCAGGGAAACGTGCAGGAGTCGACGACCAGGAGTATCGGATAGCCTCGCGTTCGACCGCAGGCCAGGGCACTCTTCGTATAGCGTGCCGTGCTGAAGCAGTTTTTTCTTCAGCTGTATAGGGCGCCTCGCGCCCGGCCCGCGTCAAGCACTGTATACGATGCAATCGCCCGGTTATTGCGCAGAGCGGCGCGCACGGCCCAGCCGCGGGCCGCGCCGCTAGCTAGTGCGCGGCGAGTTGTTGCAGGCGAGCGATGCGCTCGAGCGCCGGCGGGTGCGAGTCGTAAAACGCCGAGTGCACCGGATCGGGTGTCAGGGTGGCGGCATTGTCGCGATAGAGCTTGACCAACGCCGCCGCCAGACGCTCCGCGCTCGCGTGCCGAACGGCGAAGTCGTCGGCTTCGCGCTCGTGGCGCCGCGACCACCAGGCCTCGAGCGGCGTCGCGAAATAAGTGAACACCGGCCCCACCACCAGAAACAGCAGCAGCGCCATGGCGGGAGAAGGCACGGCGACGCCGAGTGCCGTATAGAATCCCGGCTGCCGCGCGAGCCAGCCGAGGAGCGCGAGTCCGGCCAGCATCGACAGCCCCGACACGGCAATGCGCTGGCGCACGTGATGCAGCCGGAAATGACCCAGCTCATGGGCGAGCACCGCCTCGATCTCGTCCGCGTCGATGCGCGCGAGCAGCGTATCGAAGAACACGATGCGCTTGTTGCGGCCGATGCCCGTGAAGTAGGCGTTGCCGTGCGCCGAGCGGCGCGATCCGTCCATCACGAACACCCCGCCTCCGGCCGCGAAGCCGCAGCGTGCGAGCAGCGATTCCACGCGCTCGCGCAGGGCCGCATCGTCGAGCGGCAAGAAGCGGTTGAACAGCGGCGCAATGAACCGCGGGGCGGCCCACGCGAGCGTGAGGCTGACGGCGAGCCATACGAGCCATGCCCATAGCCACCACCACGCGCCGGCCCGGTCCATCAACGCGAGCGTTGCGAGCACGAGCGGCGCGCCGATCGCGAACCCGAGCACCCATTGCTTGAGCAGGTCGAGCGCGAACAGCGGCGGCGTGATCCGGTTGAAGCCGAAGCGCGCCTCGATGCGAAACGTGCGCCACAGCGCGAACGGCAAGCCCACCAGCTGCAAAAAGAAGAGCACGCCCAGCACGATCGCGGTGCCCTGCCAGAGCTCGGGCCAATGCGCGCGGCCGATGAGCGCCTGGAATGCCGCGAGACCTCCGCCGAGCGTGAGCACGAGCTTGATCAGCGCCTCGAAGCCGGTCGCCCAGCGGGTCACCCGCGCACGCGCCACGGTGTAGTCCGCCGCGCGTTGCTGCTCCGCGAGCGCGATGCGGCCTGAGAAGAGCTCTGGCACGCGGTCGCGGTGCGCGCGCACCGCCGCGATCTGGCGCGAGGCCAGCCACAGACGAACGGCGGTTTCAGCGATGAGCGCCGCCACGAACAGCACGGCGAAGCCGCGCATCGCGGGGTTCGCGAGCGTCGAGATCATCCTATTTCTCCGCGAGAAGCGCAGGCCTTCAGGCCGGCGAGGGATAGCGACACGCCTGGGCTTGTGTGCCTCCGACGACCCGCATTTCTCGATGTTTGCCGAGGTGCGATGGGATGGCTTTTTGGTAGACTGTATGGATGTCCAGCTCTAGATTTTCCGCTGTTCGGGTCCTGCGCCTGCGGGTGAAGGACAAGCACGCCCGGTGGCTTTGCGGCCTGGCGCGCGAGGTCAACACGGTATTCAATTATTGCAACGAACTCTCCGTCAAAGTGTTCGAGCGCGAGCGGCGGTTTCTGTCGGGGTTTGATTTCTGGCCGTTTCTCAAAGGGGTCACGCGGGGTGACTGTGCCTTGGATCTGCCCGTCCAAGCGGTGCAGGAGATCGCCGAGGAATATGCACGGCGGCGCCGGCAGCATCGAAAAATCCGACTCGCCTGGCGCAGGAGCGGCGGTGCACGCCGCTCCTTGGGCTGGATCCCCTTTAAGGTGAGAACGGTTCGCTATCGAGGCGGACAGATCTACTTCGCGGGACGTTGGTTGTCGCTGTGGGATAGCTACGGTCTCTCCCGCTTCGAACTGCGTGCGGGTAATTTCAGCGAAGACAGCCGCGGACGTGTGGGAATCGATTTGGGGTTGAGCACGTTTGCAGCCTTCAGTGATCAGGCTCTGCCGCCGATCGAGGCCGAGCGCTTTTACCGCGACTTGGAGCCGCTCCTCGCCCGCGCGCAGCGCGCCCGCCATCGACACCGCTCTCGAGCGATTCATGCCAAGATCGCGAATCGGCGCAAGGATTTCTTGCATAAGCTGAGCACCCGCCTGGTCAAGACCAACGGGGCTGTGTTCGTCGGCAACGTGAATGCGTCCGCTCTGGCAAAGACCCGACTTGCCAAGTCGGTCCTCGATGCGGTCTGGAGCGCATTTCGAACCATGCTGCTGTACAAGTGCGATGACGCAGGCGTGTGGTTTGCGGAAGTCGATGAAGCCTTTTCCACCCGGACCTGCAGCGTGTGTAACAGCCGCGCCGGCCCCCAAGGCCGGAAAGATCTTGGAATAAGGGGATGGCAGTGCACTGTGTGCGAAGCGGTCCATGATCGTAACGTCAATGCAGCTCACAATATCCTCGCGGCGGGACATCGCCGTCTTGCAGAAGGAATCCTCGGCCCTTGAGGGCGAGGAGGATGTCAAGGAAACAGCGTAGACGAATTCGCCGGCGAGCGAAATATCAGCGGCTTCTCCACAGCGAGGGCCGCGCCCCCGCCCACCGGCACGTGTCCCTGCTCTGCGGGCACGGGAGCATGCTCGGCGCGCGCAGTCGCCTCCGTCACCAAATGGTGATGCGGCGACAGGTCGCACACCGGATCCGCATTGGCTGCATCGCCCGTCAGCAAGTACGCCTGACAGCGGCAGCCGCCGAAGTCGCGGGTTTTCTCCGGGCAGCTGCGGCAGGGCTCCTTCATCCAGTCGTTGCCGCGAAAGTGATTGAAGCCCTCAGACTCGAACCAGACGTGCTCGATGCTCGCGCTCTTCACGTTCGGGAAGGAGATCCCGGGGAGCATGCGCGCGGCATGGCACGGCAGCGCCGTGCCGTCCGGCGTCACCGTCAAGAAGATCGAGCCCAGCCCGTTCATGCACGGCTTCGGCCGGCGTTCGAAGTAATCGGGCACCACGAAGAAAATGCGCATGGCTCGGTCGGTGCGCTCGCGATAGCGCCGCGTCGCTTCCTCGGCGCGCTCGACCTGCGCGCGGCTCGGCATCAGTTGCTCGCGGTTGTGCCACGCCCAGCCGTAGAACTGCGTGTTGGCGAGCTCCACGTAATCCGCGCCCATGCGATGCGCCATCTCGAGGATTTCCTCGACGTGATCGATATTGAGGCGGTGCAGAACCACGTTGAGCACCATCGGATAATCGTATTGCTTGATGAGCGCCGCAACCTTGGACTTCAAGTCGAACGTGCGCGTCGAGCTCAGGAAATCGTTCATCTGACGCGTGCTGTCCTGGAAGGAGAGCTGGATGTGATCGAGTCCCGCCTCTTTCAGGGCGCGAATGCGCAGCTCGGTGAGCCCGACGCCGGACGTGATGAGGTTGATATAGAACCCGAGCTCGTGGGCCTCGGCAACCAGCGTCTCCAGATCATCGCGTGCCAGAGGCTCGCCGCCCGACAACCCGAGCTGTACGGCGCCGAGGGCGCGCGCCTCGCGCAGCACTTTGATCCAATCCTGCGTCTCGAGCTCGGGGCCGCTGCGCGCGAAATCCGTGGGGTTGTAGCAAAAGGCGCAGTGCAGGGGGCATCGGTAAGTGAGCTCGAGCAAGAGCCACAGAGGCGGCCCCGGCCGGGCCCTCCCGCTCGCCGAGGTCAGCGCATCCGCCGGCGAGGCCGCGGCATTCATGGCAGCGCCACCCAGTGCTTCTCGTGGGCCATGGCCACGAACGCAATCACGTCGTTCTTCAGTCCGCTGGTGGAGAACGCCTGCTCGAGGCTTGCCGTGATCTCCTCGATGGTCGCGGCGCCGTCGCAGCGCTTCAAGATCTCCCCGGCGCTCGCGTTCAGCTTGATCATGCCTTCCGGGTAGAGGAGCACGAATGCGTTCTGCGCGGCCTCCCACTGCAGCCTGAATCCGCGTCCGATGGAGGGCCGCGATTGCGCGCTCAGCTCGCTCATAACGGCACTCCGTAGCGCAGCGCCATGGCGTCGCTCATCTGCCAGAGCACGTCGAGCTTGAACTTCAGGATCTCGAGCGCGCGCTCCTGCGCTTCGCGTGTGGTGAAATGATCGAGCGTGAAGGCAAGGCCGAACTCGACGTCGCGCCGCGCGAGGCTCACCCGGCTCTGGAAATACTTCAGGCCCGCGGGATCGATCCAGCGGTAATGCTCCGGCCAGTTGGCGAGGCGCTGCTTGTGGATCTCCGGTGCAAACAGCTCCGTGAGCGAGGAGCAGATCGCTTCCGGCCACGGCGCACGGCGTGCGAAGTTGACATAGGCGTCCACCGCAAAACGCACTCCCGGGATCACCTCGGTAAGCGCTTCGACACTTGCGCGGGCGAGCCCCACCGCCTCCGCCAGCCGTAACCAGGAATCGATGCCGCCCGCATCCTCACCGTAACCGTCGTGATCGAGAATGCGTTGCACCCAGTTGCGGCGCACCGCGCGATCGGGGCAGTTGGCGAGAATGGCGGCGTCCTTGATCGGGATGCTTACCTGGTAGTAGTAGCGGTTCGCGACCCAGCCCTGAATCTGCTCGCGGTTCGCCTTGCCGGAGTTCAGCACCACGTTGAAGGGATGATGGATGTGATACGCCGCTCCCTGCCGCCGCAACTGCGATTCGAACTCCTCGCGGCTCCAGGGCGCGGCAATCGCTGGGCTCGCGTTCACAGGGCGATCTCCATGCCATCCTGCGCCACCTCGATGCCGCGGCGCTCGAGCTCGCGCGCCTGGTCGGAGGATTCGTCCAGAATCGGATTCGTGTTGTTGATGTGGATCAAGATTCTTCGCACTCCCGCGGGCAGCCGGCCGAGCCAATCGAGCATGCCGCCCTCGCCGCGCTGGGGCAGATGGCCGAGGTCGCGGGCGCGCTTTTTCGACACGCCCACCCGGATCATCTCGTCGTCGCTCCAGAACGTGCCATCGACGAGCACGCACGCGGCTCGCTGCATGAATTCGAACAGCCGCTCATCGATCGCACCGAGTCCCGGGGCATACACGGCGGAATGGCCGCTCTCGCCATCCTCGAGGACGAGCGCCACGTTATCGCCGGGAACCGGCGCGGCACGATTCGGCGAATAGGGCGCAGGCTTGCTCGCCACCGGCAACGCGCGCCATCGAACATCCTCCACGTCATCGACGACGAACGGCCGGTCGAGCTCCATGCGGCGCCGGTCGACGCCGCAAAAGTGGGCCAGCACCCCGAGCACGGGATTGCCTTGGGTTAGATCGGCGTAGGTGCTGTCCGTGCACCAGACCGGCCATGGGCGGGTGGATTCGCGCAGCATGTAGAGCCCTGTCGTGTGATCGACCTGCCCGTCGACCAGGACCACGGCCGAGAGCGCGCTGTCGCGCAGCCCGCGATTCGGTTGCAGATCCGGGTAAGCCTGCAATTGGGCACGGATGTCCGGCGAGGCATTGACGAGGATCCAGCGGGTCGGGTCCCGGCCTCTGACGGCGATGGAAGATTGCGAACGCGCCTGCGCTCGCAGGGTACCTGCCCGAAACCCCCGGCAATTCGGGCAGTTACAGTTCCATTGAGGAAAGCCGCCGCCGGCAGCCGACCCCAGGATGCGAATTTTCACGGAAGAGTGGGCGCCCCCGCCGCTGCGGGCGCGCGCCCGATCGGCATATCAGCGATTGGCCACGTACATGGTGATTTCCATGCCGAACCGAAACTCAGTCGCTTGCGGGGTTTCCCATTTCATAAACCTACTCCAAAAAGGTACTACAACCGCATCCTGCTCCCGTGCTCGCTCGGCAAGTATCGGCGCCGTCATGAAACTCGGCTCATGATTTTCATGAGCCAGTCAGTGAGCTCGCTCCGCCGGCCGCTGCCTGAACGATAAAATGTCGCCCACGACCGCCTCCAGGGGCCGGGTGAGGACGAATCTCCCCGGCGCGATGCGTGGGCGTCTCCCTGGTACCATGCCTGCATGAGACTGCGCACGCGGTTGAATCTCGTGGTGGCGGCCTTGAGTGCCGCGTTCGTGCTCGCGCTGATCGCGGCCGAGATCCAGGCCACCCGCGAGTCGGTGCGCGAGGAGATCGAGGCGGCGAATCGCGTGGCAGCGCAATTGCTCGGCCAGCTGGCGGTGCTGTATTCCAAGATCGGCGGCCCGGACCTGGTGCTGCAGTTTCTCGATCAGCTTGGGCGGGTGCGCGCCAACGAGGTATACCTCGTGTCGGCCGGCGGCGAGGTGCTGTACCGCTCGCCCTCCGCCACCTACAAGGCGGGCCGCGAGGCGCCGGCATGGTTCGCACGGCTCTTCTCGCCGCAATCCGCGCGCGAGACGTTCGAGCTGCACGGCGGCGTGCGCTTGGTGGTCGAAGCGCAGCCCTCGCGCGCCGTGCTCGATGCCTGGGACGAAATCGTGCGTCTGTCGACGGTGGGCGCCGTGATGCTGATCGTGGTCAACGGTGTCGCTTTCTGGTCGGTAGCTCGACTGTTCAAGCCCATTCCGGTCATCGCCGACGGCCTCGAGCGGCTGCAGCGGGGCGATCTTGCGTTTCGGTTGCCGCCGCTGCCGGGCTCCGAGGCAAACATCATCGGCAGCGCCTTCAATCGCATGGCGGCGGCTCTCGAGGACAAGGTGCGCGCCGAGCGTCAGGCGCGCGATGCGGAAGCGCGCCTCGAGGAGCGCCGCGAAATGGCTTCGCTCGCCGATCAGCGCGTCGAGGAGGAGCGTCGGCTCATCGCGCACGAGCTGCATGACGAGTTCGGCCAATCGGTCACCGCAATCCGCAGCCTTGCGCTCGCCATCGCGGCCCAGGCGGGCGAGCGGGACGCTGCCATCGGCGACACCGCACGGCTGATCTCGGACGAGGCGGCGCGCCTCTACGATGCCATGCACAGCCTCATCCCGCGTCTCGCGCCGCTGTCGCTCGATGCGCTCGGGCTCTCCGCCACGCTCGAGAACCTGGTGCGCGACTGGCAGCGCCGCCATGTCGCGGTGACCATCGATCTCGAGCACACGCTGCCACCCGACCTCGGCTCGAGCGTGGCTCTCGCCGTCTACCGGGTGGTCCAAGAGGGCCTGATCAATGCCTTGCGCCACGCGCAAGCCACCCGGATCAGAATTGTGGTCGACGGCACCGAGCAGCGGATCCGCGTGAGCGTCGCCGACGACGGCGTCGGTCTGCCGGCGGACTGGGCACGGCCCGGACATTTCGGACTACGCGGACTCACCGACCGCGTGGCACAGCTCGGCGGCCGGTTCGAGGTCGGCAGCGCCGACCCGCGGGGGACTCGACTCGCAGCCGAGATCCCCTTGAGGGCCGCGGCATGATTCGCGTGATGCTGGTCGATGATCACGCCGTGGTGCGCATGGGTTTTCGGCTGCTGCTGCAATCGACCGGGGAGGTCTCCGTGGTGGGCGAGGCGGAATCGGGCGAGGCCGCCTGCCAGCTATATTCGGAGCTCGAGCCCGACGTCGTGGTCATGGACATCGCCATGCCGGGCATGGGCGGCCTCGAGGCTCTGCGGCGGATGAAGGCGCGTCATCCGCAGGTGCGAGTGCTGACGCTCTCCGCGCACGACGATCCGATGCACGCGCGCCGCTGCCTTTCGGAGGGAGCGCTCGGCTTTCTGTCCAAGCGCAGTGCCCCCGAGGCGCTGGTGCAGGCGGTCACGGTCGTCGCGTCCGGACGGCGCTACCTCGATGCGGCGCTCGCCCAGAAGCTCGCGCTCGCCGAGTTCGACGGCGCTTCGAAATCTCCCGTGGAGCGGCTGTCGGAGCGTGAGTTCGAAGTGTTCGTGCGGCTCGCCGGAGGCGCGACGGTCCAGCGCATCGCACAGGATCTGAACCTCTCGTCCTCGACGGTCGGCACTCATCTGTACAACATCAAGCAAAAGCTCGGCGTCGAGAATCAGTCCGAGCTCACCTTGATCGCGATCCGCCACAAGCTCATCGAGGCCTAGGAGCGGAGCGGGCGATGACCGTCATGACGACCGGCCAGGCGATCGCCGAATCGCTCATCGCGCATGGCGTGGACACCGTGTTCGGGATTCCCGGCGCGCATATGTACGATTTCAACGATGCGCTCGCGCAGCGGCGCGAGGCGCTCCGCTTCATCACCACGCGCCACGAGCAGGGCGCGGGGTACATGGCCTACGGATACGCGAAATCCACCGGCCGGCCCGGAATTTACACCGTCGTCCCGGGACCGGGACTGCTGAACTCGGCCGCGGCGCTTTGTACCGCGTACGGCGCAACCGCACCGGTGCTGTGCATCACCGGCAACATCATGTCGCATCTCATCGGGCAGGGCCGCGGGCAGCTGCACGAGCTTCCCGATCAGCTGGCGCTCGTGCGCGGCCTCACCAAGTGGGCCGAGCGCATCGATCATCCGACCGAAGCGCCGCGCGTGATGGCCGAGGCCTTCCGCCAGCTCGCCTCGGGACGCGTACGTCCTGTCGCGGTCGAGGCGCCGTGGAACGTATTCGGTATGAAGGCCGAAGTGACCGCGACGGCGCCGCTCGGCGCCGAGCCGCCGCCCACTCCCGATCCCGACGGGATTGCCGCCGCCGCGCGGCTCATTGCCGCGGCCAAGCGACCCCTGATCACCGTCGGCGCCGGTGCGCTCCATGCCGGCGAGGCCGTGCTCGCGCTCGCACGCTTGCTGCAGGCCCCGGTTACCGCGCATCGCAGCGGCCGCGGCATCGTCAGCGATGACTCGCCCTATGGCATGCGCTCGGTGGCGGCGTATGAGTACTGGAAAGACGCGGACCTGCTCATCGGCATCGGCAGCCGCCTCGAGCTGCAGCATTTCCGCTGGCGGTTCCTGCCGCGGGGCGTGAAAGTCGTGCGCGTCGACATCGATCCCACCGAGATGGTGCGCCTGCGGCCGGACGTCGGTCTGGTGACTGACGCGGCGCTCGGCACGCGCGCCCTGCTCGCAGCGCTCGAGCCGCTCGTCGGCCGCCGCGTCTCGCGCGCAGCCGAGTTCGAGGAGATCAAGCGGCGCGCCGACGCCGTCATTCAGAACGTTCAGCCGCAAATGAGCTACCTCGATGCGATTCGCCGGGTCCTGCCGCGCAGCGGCTTCTTCGTCGAAGAGATATCGCAGGTGGGATTCACCGCGCGATTCGGATTCCCCGTGTACGGTCCGCGGCAGTATGTCACCGGCGGCTACCAGGACAATCTCGGCTTCGGGTTCAACACCGCCCTCGGGGTGAAGGTCGCGCATCCGCGCGAGGCCGTCGTGTCGATCACGGGTGACGGCGGATTTCTGTTCGGCTGCCAGGAGCTGGCCACCGCCGTGCAGCACTCGATCAATCTCGTCACCGTCGTCTTCAACAACGGCAGCTACGGCAACGTGCGCCGCGATCAGCAGGAACAATACGGCGGGCGGCTGCTCGGCGCGGATCTGACCAATCCGGATTTCGTGCGCTTGGCGGAGAGCTTCGGTGCGCAAGGGCGCAGGGCCCACGGGCCTGTCGAGCTGGAACGACAGCTCGAGGCGGCTCTCGCGGCGGATGTGCCGACCGTCATCGAAGTGCCTCTCGAGCGCGGCAGCGAGACCTCGCCCTGGCCCCTCACCTTACCGGCACCGCCCGAAGCGGGATGACGGGCCTCGGCCGCGGGCCCGAGCGCAGTCAGGCAGGGGCGCCGATCGAGATGCGGTAATCGACGCCGGCAGACGCGCCGTTGGGTAGATTCCAGTAGGTGAAATCGAGTCGCTGCCCGGGCTTCAATTTCGAGGTGTCGAGATGCAGCACGTGCACGCCGAGGGTATTCGGCGTCGTGCTTGCATCGGTGATGTTCTGCCAGCCGTCGAAACCGTAGTGCACGTTGGCGGGTGCCGGCAGCACGATGATGAGCGAAACGCCCGCTTGCATGTCGCTGATGGGCGCGTGGGGAGCCCAGATCGCTCGCCGCGGCACGACACGTTCACCGCGATACCGCCGCCAAACGGCCTCGGGCCGGTCGAAGGGACGTCCGAGCGCTCGCGAGGCGACGAGCTTCACGAACTCCGCATGAGTCCAGGCGAGCGGCATCGCCGATCCCGTCGCTTGCCCGAATTGCAGTCCAATTTCCGGTATCGAGGGTGCATCCCAGATTTGCTCCGGCAGCATGCCCCCCGGTGAAGCCATGCGCGCCATCGCCTCCATGAGCGGGACCGGATCGCGGCCGCTGGCAATCTCATAATGCGCGCGCTCGCCGGTGAGCAGCGGCCAGGGACGGCCCCGGCCCCATCCGTCGTAGCCGCTACCGTCATCGTGCTCGCCGTAACCGTCGTCGAAATAGCGGCGCCAGCAGGGGCCGCTGGGTGTGTCGACCTTGAGCAGCGCATCGGCGAGCTGCACACTGCCCAGAATCAACGGATCATCGGGCCGGCGCAGTCCGAAGCGCACGAGCTGCAGGAAGTCCACGCCGAACTGCGCCGCGGCCGTGAGACCCGGGTCGAACGCCTGATTGTTGATCGACACCACCTTGTCGAAGGCACCGCGGTCCGCGATGGCCTGGGAGGGCGCCACGCGCACGTAGTAGCCCGGGATGCCATGCTGTCGCGCGAGCAACGTATCGCGAACCGCGGTCCAGTCCTCGAGGCGCGAGTTCCAGAAATCCGCGAATTCGAGCGCGAGCTCGCGCGCATCGGGCGGCAGATAATCGGCACCACAGACCAGAGCTGAAATGCAGGCGGCGAGTGTGAAGGTGTTCAGGCCGGCGGTCTCTTCCCAGCGGTCCTGATCGCTTTGCGGCCCGTGACGCACGATGTAGGAGAGCGCACGCAGCACCATGTCGGCGACTTCCGTGCCCTCGAGCGCTCCACGCTCGGCGAGCAGCGCCGCCAGCACCACCGGTAGCGCGGTCTCGTCGAGCTGCACGCCGCTCCAGTAGGGCTTGCCGCCGAGATACTGATTCTGATACCAGTGTCCGTCGGCGAGCTGCGAGGCGCGCAGATATCTCAGTGTATTGCCGGCCTCGCGCGTCGCGCCCACGGCGAGAAATGCGCCGGCGCACTCGACCAGATCGCGCGGCCACACCAGGTGATATCCCTCACGCTCCTCCTTGGTATTACCCCACGGAATGCTCAAGCTCGCGACCATCGCTCCGGGGTAGGTCTTGTCCTGATGAACCCGGAGCACCATGGCCGAGATTTGAAATTGCCGGATGCAGCTGGCCGGTAGGCCCCGCAAGTACTCCGGCGGCAGGCGCGATCTCGCGTACCAGTCTCGCCAACCCTTGAGGTGACGCTCACGAGTCGCCTCGAACGGCTCGAACAGCACGGTGAGCGCGAGCGTTGCCGCCGCCTCGGGGCTCGAGCCGAAAGCGAGCGCCAGCGTACACGTCCGCGGCAGCTCGCCGAGCAGCGCCACGTTGCCGGGCCCCGCCGAGCCGTACTCCCAGCTCATGGCGCCGTTGTGCGCGAAATCCTGCCATCCGTCGCTGGCACCGGCATAGCCGGCGCTCGCGCGGCCGAACGCGTCGCGCTGCCCTTCGCCGACGGCCGCGAGCGCCAGTGCGAACGGTCCCTGCTGGGCCTGCAGGATGCGCCGGCCGCCGTGGTCGGCAACCTCGGCGAAGTTGTCCTTGCCGGTGCCCCCGAGATGCGGCGAGAGCAGCGCGTAGGGACATAAATCCGCATCTCCGGTGAGCGCCACCGCGATCAGCATCGCGTCCCGCTCCGCGCCCGGCACGATGGTGAGCTCCAGCTGGAAGCGAGCATGGCGATGGACGATGTGGACCGCGGGAATGCCGGGCTCGAGCAAATCGACCGTATGCTGCCAGAGCCGCTTGACCTCCACCCAGAAACCCTTGCCGTCGGCCACGATGAAGCCGAGGTCGCGGATCTGCGGGATATCGACCCGCGGGTAGTAGACCTCGTTCAGGATGCCGCCGCCGATCGTGAACCATAGGCGCGAGCGATTCGCAGAGCAGCCGACCATTTCCTTGTTGCTCGAGCTCCAGGTCGGTTGCAGGCCGGGGCCGCCCGGCGCCGCGCCGCCGCGCGGGGTGCTCAAGCCGGCTCCGCGGGCGCGAGCAGTACCCCCGCGCGGGCCGCGCCGAGCATTGCGACGTCGGGATTCACGATGAGCCGGGTCGGAATGGCCTTGACGAACGGCGACAGGCGGCCTTTGTCCTCGAAGCGTTGACGAAACGCGCTCTGCACCAGAAATGCCTCGATCTTCTGCGCAATGCCGCCCGCGATGTACACCCCGCCGCGCGCGCCGTGCGCGAGCGCGAGATCGCCGGCGACGGCGCCGAACACCGCGCAGAACATGGACAGTGCCGCCCGGCAGCCCGCGTCAGTGCCCGCGCCGGCGGTGATGTCCGCGGCCGCGAGCGAGCGCGGGGTGCGTCCCGCCAGTTGCTCGAGCGTCTTGTAGAGCGCCTCCAGCCCGCCGCCCGAAAGGATGCGCTCGACCGACACCCGGCCCTGCTGCTTCCACATGAGCTGGAGCGCCGCTACTTCCTGCGCATCGCTCGGCGCGAACCCGATGTGGCCCCCCTCGGTCGCCATGGGCACCGAACGGCCGCGGTGGCGCGCGAGACAGGACACGCCGAAGCCCGTGCCCGGCCCGAGGATGGTGATGGTCCCTCCGTCGAGTCCCGGCAGCGCGGGGCCGATGGCGCGCAAGTCTTTGTCGACCAATACCTCGGCGGCGTAGGCAAGGACGCCGAAATCGTTCACGAGAACCGCTTGCTCGAAGCCGAAGGTCTTAAGGTCGCTCTCCGAAATGTCCCAGCCGCGATTGGTGAACCGCGCCGTGCCGTCGGTCACGGGACCGGCCACGGCGATCGCGGCGATGGGCGGGCGCTGCGCACCCGATCGATCGAAGTAGGCGCGCAGGGCATCGAGGAACGTGGGAAAGCTACCCTCCAGATCCTGACGCTCCCGGATGTTCCAGGGTCGCGGACCTTGGGCATCGACAATCGCAAAGCGAGCGTGCGTGCCGCCGACGTCGCCCACCAGGATGGCTCTAGTCAGTCGAATCTCCCGACGTCCGGCCCTCGCCTCGCAACCGCTGGTCCACTTCGGCCTCCGCGGCCAGCCAATCCTCCATCTCGTGGCCCGGTTTGAAGCCTCGATGCTGTGATCGAAAGTAGGCGGCCTGCGCAATCGATGCGTAACGGTCCGCTACTGGACGCGGCGCCTCGTTGGGCGCCGTGTGCGATGCGGCCGTGCGCGGCGTGCTGGACGCGGATTTGCGCTGGCGCACGCGCACCTTCGACGGCACGGCGCTGGGGGGCGCCGCACTCGGCGGCGGGGCACCGTGGTCCGGTCGACCCGCGGTGCTCGTGCCGCGGGTGGTGCTCGTGCCGCGGGTCGTCCTCTTACTCGTGGTCATGGCAACTCCAGAAGAATCGGTCCACCGGATGGACCTTGATAACCTACGATGGAAATGAGACAGATCGTCGAGCGACGAAAATGTTCGATACGACTCTAACCGATTTGGCCGGATTGGCAACCCCGCGCAGCCGCTCGCCGTCAGTCGCGGTAGCTTGCTCGCCACAGGAGCGGCGCGCTCACCGCGCGCAAGCGACGGGTCCCGTGTTGCGCAGCCGCACGATACTTGCGTAACCTGTAACGATGAATGCATCGCAAGCTTGTCTCATCGCATGGACGGCCCTCGCGCTGCTCGTGCCCGCCGTAGGGTGTCCCGCGAACGCGCCGCCGGCGCTGCACGTCGATCTCGACGCCTTCGATGCGATGAAGAAAAGTGTCGCGCTGCCGGACGGCGTGACGCTCGCCTACATCGTTACCGGCGATCCAACCGGCCCTCCCGTGGTGCTCATTCACGGCTACACGGACAATGCGCGCGACTGGGTACCCATGCTGCCCTATCTGTCGAAGCGTTTTCGTCTCATTCTGGTGGACATTCGCGGCCACGGAAAATCGAGCAAGCCCGAGTGCTGTTACACCCGGCTCGATTTTGCTTACGACATCAAACTGCTGCTCGACGCGCTGTCCATCCGGCAGGCAGACGTGGTCGGTCACTCGCTGGGGAGCATCATCGCTCAGACATTCGCGGAGTACTGGCCCGAGCGCACCGGCCGGGTGGTGCTCATTTCCTCGACGGGGGGCCGTCCGCCCGGCTCGACCGCGCCGCCGCAGTTCGATTTCGCTGCCGAGATCCGCAAGCTCAAGGATCCCATCGATCCGGACTCACCGTTCATGATCGCCTGGTGGGACTCGCCGACGCCGGTCGATCCCGACTTCATCCGCCGCGAACGGCTGGACTCGGCCGCCATTCCCCTCGAGGTCTGGCTCGCGGTCCTCGACCAAGGGCTGCCGAGCGCCACCGCCTACGCCGATCTGCAGAGCACCCTACCCCGTCTTAAGGCACCGACTCTCCTCATCTGGGGAAGCAAGGACCCGATCATGGAGGAGCCCGTGCGCAAGACCCTCAAGGACGCGTTGCCGGGCGCGAAGGTGAAGATCTTCGAGGGGCTCGGCCACAATCCTTTCTGGGAGAGTCCTGCTGCGGTCGCGCATGTCATCAACGCGTTCTTAGGTGCCGGGAGCTAACGGGCTGTCCGACTGAGGAGCGGCTGCTTTCAGCGCGTCGTCGAGTACCTCGACCCAGTGGCGCACGGACAGCGTCGTGCCGCTCTGCAAATGCTGGATGCAGCCGATATTCGCCGACACGATGCACTCGGCCCCGAGCGGGCGCAGGTGGCCGAGCTTCAAGTCGCGCAGCTGGTTCGCGAGCTCGGGTTGCAGCACGGAATAGGTTCCGGCGGAACCGCAGCATAAGTGACTATCGGCCGGCACCTTGACGTCGAAGCCGAGTGCGGCGAGCTGCGCATCCACGCCGCGCAGCTCTTGCCCGTGCTGCAAGGTGCACGGTGAGTGGAAAGCCAGGCGCGGACCCGAGCGCGGCACGCGGTCCTTGAGCGCGAGGGCGATGTCCGGAAGCAATTCGGAGAGATCCCGGGTGAGCGCCGAGACGCGCTGCGCCTTCTCCGCGTACTGCGGGTCGTGCCGCAACTCGTAGCCGTACTCCTTGATCATCTGGCTGCATCCGGAGGCGTTGACGACGATCGCTTCAACGGAGCCGGAGCCGAGGAGCGGCCACCATGCATCGATATTGCGGCGCATATCCTTGAGCCCACCCTCACAGTCACTGAGATGCGTGCGCAACGCCCCGCAACATCCCTCGCCCGCGGCGAATATCGTCTGGATTCCGACGGCGTCGAGCACCCGTACCGTGGCGGCGTTGATTTCCGGCCGCATCACGGGCTGCACGCAGCCGCCGAGCAACAGCACCTTGCGATCGTGCTCGCGTGGAGCGGCGCGGCGCGGCTTGCGACGCGCACCCCTTGGAACCTTGTTCTTGAGCACTTGCGGCAGCAGGGGCCGCAGCATCCGCCCCGCTTTCAGCGCGGGCGCGAGCAGCGGTGAAGTCAGGCCCTCCTTGAGCAGCCAGCGCACCGCCTGCTCGGCCGGCCGACGGCCGACGCGTTCATCGGTGAGGCGCCGTCCGATCTCGACCAAGTGACCGTATTCGACGCCGCTGGGACAGGTGGTCTCGCAATTGCGGCACGTCAGGCATCGGTCGAGGTGCTGTTGGGTACTGCGCGTCACCTCCCCGCCTTCGAGCAGCTGCTTGATCAGGTAGATGCGGCCGCGCGGGCCGTCGAGCTCGTCGCCGAGCAGCTGATAGGTGGGGCAGGTCGCGTTGCAGAAGCCGCAATGCACGCACTTGCGCAGGATCGCTTCGGCCTCTTCGCCGTCCGCCGTGCCCGCGAACTCGGCGCTCAGCTTGGTTTGCATGCGTGCTCCTCAAAGATCCGCATACAGGCGGCCCGGGTTCAGAATCCGCTCCGGATCGAAGGCATCTTTCAGCGCTCGGTGAATGCGCATGAGCTCGCTACCGACGGGCGCGAAGGCGCCCGCGCTCTTGTCGGCGGCGCGCACCAGCGTCGCGTGCCCCCCCGCGCCGATCGCCGCCGCGCGTAGCTGCACCGCCGGCGCCGTGGTGCGCCACCAGCGCTGCGCGCCGCCCCATTCGATGAATTGACGGCCGCTCAAAGAGAATGGCTGCGCGGTCGGCGGGACGGACAGTCGCCACAATGCGATGCCCTGCGCCAGCTCGTCGGCGGCGGGCGCAAAGAAGTCGTGCCGATGATCGCGCACACTCTCCCAGAAGGCGAACGCTGCCTCCTGATCCACAGCGGTTCCGCCGAGCCGAGCGCGCGCCTCGAGCACCGCGGCCCGCGAGCCCGCCAGACGGATGCGCAAGCGGCCGTCGCACCATGCGCTCGCCTGCAGCGGCAGGGGCTGCGCGCGCCAGCGTGCAATCTCCTGCAGGGCGCGCTGCTCGTTCCACTCGAACTCGAGCGTTGCGGTGTCTGCGGGGGAGGCCAGCACCTTGAGGGATACCTCGCAAATGATGCCGAGCACCCCCCAGGAGCCGGCGATCAAGCGCGTGACGTCGTAGCCGGCCACGTTCTTCATGACCTGGCCTCCGAATGTCAGCAGCTCGCCGCGCCCATCGAGCAGCGTCAGCCCGAGCACGTAATCGCGCAGCGGGCCTACCGCCGCCCGCGAAGGTCCTGCAAGACCCGCCGCCACCATGCCGCCGACGGTTCCTCCCGTGGCAAAGCGCGGCGGCTCGAACGGCAAGCACTGACCTTTGGCGGCGAGCGCGCTCTCGAGCTCGGCGAGCGGTGTACCGGCGCGAACGGTGACCACCAGCTCGCTCGGCTCGTAGCTGGTAATACCGGCGAGGTCGCGCAGGAAGAGCGGCTCGCCGCGCGGGGCTTCGCCGTAGAAGGTTTTGGTGCCGCCGCCCACGATCTGCAGGGTAGCACCGCGTGCGCGCGCCGCGTGCATGCGATCGACCAGCTGTGCAACTCCCGCCGGCGTCGCGGACATCAGAATCTCGGCAGCTCCGGGAAAGGCATCATCCCGCGATGCACGTGCATCTTGCCGTACTCCGCGCAGCGCTGGAGCGTGGGAATCACCTTGCCCGGATTGAGCAGCTCCTCGGCATCGAAGGCGCGCTTGACGGCGAGGAACCGGTCGCGCTCCGCGGGCGAGAACTGCACGCACATTGAGTTGAGCTTCTCCACTCCGACACCGTGCTCGCCGGTGACGGTGCCGCCGAGTCTCAAGCTCTCTTCCAGGATCTCCGCGCCGAACAGCTCGCAGCGTCTGAATTGATCGGGATCGCTGGCGTCGAACAGGATCAGCGGATGCAGATTGCCGTCGCCTGCGTGGAACACATTCACACAGCGCAGGCCGTACTTTACTTCCATGCCTTCGATCGCGAGCAGCATTTGCGCAAGCCTGCGGCGCGGAATGGTGGAGTCCATGCACATGTAGTCCGGACTGATGCCTCCCGAGGCGGGGAATGCGTTTTTGCGGCCGCTCCAGAACTTCAGGCGCTGCGCCTCATCGCGGCTCACCTCGATGCGCGTGGCGCCGCTCTCGGTGAGGACCTGCCTCATCGCGGCGATCTCCTCCTCGACCTCCTCGGGAGTGCCGTCGCTCTCGCAGAGCAGGATCGCTGCCGCGGACAGATCGTAGCCCGCGTGGACGAAGTTCTCCGCCACCTCCGTCATGCGCCGGTCCATGAGCTCGAGACCCGCCGGCACGATGCCCTTCGCGATCACGTTCGCGACCGCCTCGCCGGCAGCCTCCACCGTCGCGAAGCTCGCCAGCATGCAGCGCGCAAGCTCAGGTCTAGGCACGAGCTTGACCGTAACGTCGATGGTCACGGCGAGCATGCCCTCGCTGCCGATGACAATGGCCAGAAGATCGAGGCCGGGCACATCGAGCGCTTCGGAGCCAAACTCGACGGGCTCCCCGGCGGCGGAGTAGCCACGTACGCGCATCACGTTGTGCAGAGTCAGGCCGTACTTCAGGCAATGCACGCCCCCGGAATTCTCGGCGACATTCCCGCCGATGGTGCAGGCGATCTGACTGCTCGGATCGGGGGCGTAATAAAGACCGAACGGGGCGGCCGCCTCGCTGATTGCGAGGTTGCGCACGCCGCACTGGACCACCGCGGTACAGGACAGCGGATCCACCTTGAGAATCTTGTTGAACTTCGCGAGCGAGACGGTCACGCCCGCGCGGTGCGGGAGTGCGCCGCCCGAGAGTCCGGTGCCCGCACCGCGCGCCACGACCGGCACGCGCAGGCTATGACAGGTGCGCAGGATGGCCGCGAGCTGCGCCTCGTTCTCCGGCAGCACCACGATCATGGGCAGCACGCGAAACGCCGTCAGGCCGTCGCATTCGTAGGGTTGGGTTTGCTCGCGGCCCGTGAGAATGACGTCCGCCGGCAGCACCCGGGCGAGGGCCGCAGCCACTTCGATGCTCCGGACAGCGAGCCGCGCCGCATCGGCAGGGTGCGGGTCCTCAGCGTGCGGATCGCGGCTGCGGGTGTTCGCGGGATTCATAGGGCCCCCCGATTGTACTATGCGGCACCCTGCGCCGATCGTGAGCCCCGTCCTACGCCCGGGCCCGCTCCCTGCCGATATGCGACAGTGCGCGCATCGGCGACACTCGACCCTGCGCTGCCACCGGCGTCAACGTCTCGGAGAGTCGCCATGACACTGACTCAGCATGAGCTCTATGCACTGATTCTCGCGGCCGTTCTGATCGTCGCCCTGATCGCCGTGGCGGGATGGGCCGCCGCGCAGCGCCGTCGCAAGGAATCCGCCCGGCTGCAGCAGCGCTTCGGACCCGAGTATGTGCGCCTGGTGAACGAACTCGGGCGCTCGAAGGCCGAGGCTGAGCTCGCGGCGCGCGAAAAGCGGGTCGAGGCGCTCGATATCGTGCCGCTATCGACGGCCGATGCGACCAAGTTCAGGCAGGCATGGGTCGCGATTCAAGCCCGCTTCGTCGACGATCCGAAGGCCTCCGTGGTGGAGGCGGATCATCTCGTGTACGACCTCATGGCGAAGCGCGGCTATCCGATGGGTGACTTCGAGCGTCGCGCCGCCGACATCTCGGTGGACCATCCGGCGGTAGTCTCCAACTACCGGGCTGCCCGTGCCATCGCGTTGCGAGATGAGCGCAGCGAGGCCACCACGGAGGAGCTGCGCAAGGCCGTGGTGCACTACCGCGCGCTGTTCCAGGAGCTCCTCGAGGTGAGAGAGTCCGAGCCGAGCGTCGTTCCGCCCCGGCCGGTGCCGGTGAGCTAGCCTCCGCAAGCTGAGGCCGGCGCGGGTAAAGCAGTCGGCCGGCTACGATCCCGCAACGCGCGCCGTTTCGCGGCGCGCGTATTTCATCGCGGTCTGGATGGCTGCCGCAATCTCGTTCTGGCTGCAGGGTTTGGCGAGCTTAACGACGCCGAATAGGGCCGGGTCGACCGGGAGTTCGGCGTACCCCGTAGCGAGGACGATGGGCAGTCCCGGATATTTCTCCTGCACGGAATGGGCGAGCTGGAGTCCCGTCATGTTGGGCATCGCGTGATCGGTCACGATCACGTCGACGGCAGCGTCTGAAGCGAGCACGGCGAGCGCCTCCGCGGCCGACGGTACCTCGATGGCCACGTGGCCGAGATCCTCGATCAGCGCGGCCGTACCCGTCAGCACCAACAGGTCGTCGTCGACGATGAGCACACGGTAGGCCTTGGAGGTCGGCGAAGGCGTCGTCGGGTCGGCGCTGCGCACCAGCGAGACCGCGCTGGTCTTGGCGCGCGGCAGCCATAGCTCGACCGTCGTGCCGACGTTCGGCGTGCTCTCGATACGTAGCTGGCCGCCGGATTGCGCAGCGAGGCCGTGCACCATCGACAGGCCGAGTCCCGTCCCCTTGCCCGGTCCCTTGGTGGTGAAGAACGGATCCGTCGCCTTGGCGAGCGTCGCTTCGTCCATGCCGACCCCGGAGTCGGAGATGCCGACGCGCACATACTCTCCAGGCTTCAAGGGCGATTCACCCGGTTGCTGATCGACGAGCTCGTCGGCCGCTCGAATGGTGAGCGTTCCGCCGGACGGCATGGCATCGCGCGCATTCAAGGCGAGGTTGAGCAGCGCCAGCTCGAGCTGGTTCGAATCCACCAGCACCGGCGACAGGCTTTGCGGGAATTGACACACCAGCGCCACCTCGATCCCGAGGGCGCGCTTCAACAGCTCGCCCATGCCGCACACGAGGTCGTGCAAATTGACCGACTCGGGCTTGAGCTCCTGGCGGCGGGAGAACGCGAGCAACCGCTGCGTCAGTGCCGCGCCGCGCTGCGCGCCTTGCACCGCATTTTGCAGGAGCCTCCGGCACTGAGCATCCTCGGGCAGGCGCTTCTCGAGCAGCGAGAGGCTGCCGAGCACCGCCATCAAGAGATTGTTGAAGTCGTGCGCGACGCCGCCGGTCAAGCGTCCGATGGTGTCCATTTTCTGCGCCTCGAACAGTTGCGCGAGCGCGGTCTCGCGCTCGCGCGTGCGCTGCTCGATGCGCAGCTCCAGCTCCTCGTTGAAGCTCTGCAGCGCCGCCGTACGCTCGGACACCCGCTGCTCGAGCTCGGCATTGAAACGCTCGAGCTGCCGGGTCTTGCGATACAGCTCCACGAACACCTTGACCTTGGCGCGCAGGACCTCAGGCACGACGGGGACAGGCACGTAGTCCACCGCCCCGAGCTGATAGCCGCGCAGCTGGTCGGGATAGGCGTTCATGACCGCGGAGACGAAGATGAGGGCGGTGCGCTGAAAGCGCGGATGCTCGCGAATCATCGCGGCGAGCTCGAACCCGTCGAGATCGGGCATGCACACGTCGATCAGGATGAGCGCGATCTCGTGTTTCAGCAGACACTCGAACGCTTCGCGCGCCGAGGAGGCCTTGAACAGGGTTTCCCCGATCTCGGCGAGCACGACCTCGTGGCTCAGCAGCTTTGCCTCGCTGTCGTCGACAAGGAGAATGTTGACCTTGTCGGGAATGGTTTCGGCGACGTCGTTCACCGATGCAGCCACATCCGCAGCGCCGACAGCAGTTGCTCGACGTTGACGGGTTTCGCCAGGTAATCGGATGCTCCCGCCTCGAGACACTTCTCGCGGTCGCCCTTCATCGCCTTCGCCGTCAGGGCGAGGATGGGCAGCCGCCGGAGCTCCGCCTTCGAGCGGATGGCTTGAATCGTCTCGTAGCCGTCCATGCCGGGCATCATGATGTCCATGAGCACGATCGCGACGTCGCCGCGCGAGTTCAGAACGCCGATCGCCTCGCTGCCCGTCGTGGCCGTGAGCACTTCCATGCCGCGGCGCTCGAGGACGCTCGACAGCGCGAAGATGTTGCGCGCATCGTCGTCGACCAGGAGCACCGTGCGATGCATGAGATCCTCATCGGAGCTGTGCAGGCGCTCGAGCATCTGCTGCTTCGCGGCCGGCAGATCGGCCACCACTCGATGCAAGAAGAGCGCCGTCTCATCGAGCAGGCGTTCCGGAGACTCCACGCCCTTCACCACGACACTGCGCGCCATGGTGTGCAAAGTCGCGTCCTCGTCCGCGGAGAGCTCGCGTCCCGTGAACACGACCACCGGCACCTCGCGCAATTCCGCGTCGTCGCGAATCGTCTCGAGCACCTCGAACCCCGACATATCCGGCAGCTTGAGGTCGAGCACGACGCAATCGACCTGATCGCGGCGCAGCCTCTCGAGCGCCTCGCCCCCGGTGCTGGCGGAGGCGATCTCGATGTCCTCGTGGCTCAAGAGCTCCGCGACGCTGTTGCGCTCCACCTCGTCGTCCTCGACGATCAGCAGACGCTTGCGGCGTGGGCTCGCGTAGCCCTTGATGCGCGCAAACGCCTCCTCGAGACCCTCGGCGGATGCGGGTTTCTGCACGAACGAGAAGGCGCCGCGCGCGAGCCCGTGGTGCCGGTCCTCGTCGAGCGTGACGATCTGCACGGGAATGTGCCGGGTCGACGGGTCCTGCTTGAGCTGGCTCAGCACCGTCCAGCCGAGCATGTCCGGCAGGAAGATGTCGAGGGAGATCGCGGTCGGGTGGTGCGCGCGCGCGAGCGCGAGCGCCTCCGTGCCGCGCGTCGCGACCAGCACCTTGAACCCCTTGTCCTTGGCCGCGCCCATCATCAGGCGCGCGAAATGCGGATCGTCCTCGACGATGAGCACCACGCTGTCGCCGGGGGCGATCGAACTTCGATCGTCCGGAATCTGCTCCGGCGGCCGCTCCGTCGCACGCGGCAGAAGGCCCGGGGCAAACGCGGCTTGCGGCCCGTCGGCGCCCGCCGGCGGCAGACGGCTCGACGCGCTGCCCTGGTAGGTGAGCGGCAGGTACAGCGTGAAGACGCTCCCCATCCCCGGCGTCGAGCGCAGCTGGATCTCACCGCCGAGCAGGTTCGCGAGCTCGCGGCTGATCGCAAGCCCCAAGCCCGTGCCGCCGTACTTGCGGCTGGTGCCGGCATCGGCCTGCTGGAAGGCCTCGAAAATGATGCGCTGTTTCTCCGGCGGAATGCCGATGCCGGTGTCGGACACCTCGAAGGCGACGACCGAGGCCGCACGGCGCAGCACCGGATGGTCCGGATTCCAGCCGCTGACCGCGGGCGAGACGGTGAGCTTGACGCTGCCTTCGGCGGTGAACTTGAAGGCGTTCGAGAGCAGGTTCTTGAGCACCTGCTGCAGGCGCTTCGAGTCGGTGGTGATGGTGCGCTCGAGCGTCGGCAGGAGCTCCAGCTCGAACGACAAGTGGCGATTCTCGGCCTCGTGACGGAAGGGCCGCGCGATCATCTCGAGCAGATTGCTGAAATACACCTCCTCGGCATCCACCGAGACGGTGCCCGACTCGATCTTCGAGAGATCGAGAATGTCGCTGATCAGGTTCAACAGGTCGGTGCCCGCGCCATGGATGGTGCGCGCGAACTCCACCTGCTTGTTGGTCAGGTTGCGGTCCGGATTGTCCGAGAGCTGCTGGCCCAGAATGAGGATGCTGTTCAAGGGCGTGCGCAGCTCGTGCGACATGTTCGCCAGGAACTCGGACTTGTACTTCGAGGTGAGGGCGAGCTCGGTGGCCTTCTCCTCGACCGCGCGGCGCGCCTGCTCGATTTCCTGGTTCTTCGCCTCCACCTCGACGTTGCGGTCCGCGAGCTGCTGCGCCTTCTGCTCGAGCTTCTCGTTCGTTTGCTGGAGCTCGCGCTGCTGAGTCTGCAGCTCGGTGGCGAGCTGCTGCGATTGCTTGAGCAGCCCCTCGGTCTGCATGGTCGCCTCGATCGAGTTCAAGACGATGCCGATCGAGGTCGTGAGCTGCTCGAGGAAGGCGAGCTGCAGGTCGGTGAACCCGCCGAGGGAGGCGAGCTCGATCACCGCCTTCACCTGTCCCTCGAACAGCACCGGCAGCACGATGACGTGCCGCGGCTGCGCCTTGAACAGTCCTGAGGTGATCGGCACCACGTCGTCCGGCAACTCGGTGATGAGGATGCGCCGCGCATCGCGGGCGCACTGGCCGATGAGGCCCTCGCCGAGCTGCAGCCGTTCGGCATGGCCGCCGACGGCGCTGTCCGCGTAGGCGGAGAGCAGCTTCAGCTCGTTCGCCCCGTCGTTGGCCTCGACCTGGTAGATGACCCCGTGCTGCGCCTCGACCAGCGGCGCGAGCTCGGAGAGCATCAGGCGTCCGACGGTCACCAGGTCGCGCTGGCCCTGGAGCATGTTGGTGAAGCGCGCGAGGTTGGTCTTGAGCCAGTCCTGCTCGGTGTTCTGATCAGTCGTGAGACGCAGATTCCCGATCATCGTGTTGATGTTGTCCTTGAGCTCGGCCACCTCGCCGCGCGCCTCCACTTGCACCGAGCGGGTGAGGTCTCCCTTGGTGACCGCGGTGGCCACCTCGGCGATCGCGCGCACCTGCGTGGTCAAGTTGGCCGCCAGCAAGTTCACGTTGCCGGTCAAGTCCTTCCAGGTGCCGGCCGCGCCCGGCACGTTGGCCTGTCCGCCGAGGCGCCCTTCGACGCCCACCTCGCGGGCGACGGTGGTGACCTGGTCGGCGAAGGTGGCGAGCGTGTCCGTCATGTTGTTGATGGTCTCGGCGAGCGCCGCCACCTCGCCTTTCGAGGCGACGGTGAGGTTCTGCTTCAAGTCGCCGTCGGCGACCGCGGTGACCACCTTGACGATGCCCCGTACCTGCTCGGTCAAGTTCGCCGCCATGACGTTCACGGTATCGGTCAAGTCCTTCCAGGTGCCCGCGACACCCGGCACCACCGCCTGGCCGCCGAGACGCCCTTCCGTGCCCACTTCGCGCGCGACGCGCGTCACCTCGCCCGCGAATCCGTTCAGCTGATCGACCATGGTGTTGATGGTGTTCTTCAGCTCGAGAATCTCGCCCTTCACGTCCACCGTGATCTTGCGCGACAGATCGCCGCGCGCCACTGCCGTAGTCACCTCGGCGATGTTTCTCACCTGGGTGGTCAAGTTGGCCGCGAGCAGGTTCACGTTGTCGGTCAAATCCTTCCAAGTACCCGCGACACCCGGCACCACGGCCTGGCCGCCGAGGCGGCCGTCGGTGCCCACTTCGCGAGCGACGCGCGTCACCTCGCCCGCGAACGAGCGCAGCTGGTCGACCATGGTGTTGAGCGTTTCCTTGAGGAGCAGGATCTCGCCGCGCACGTCCACGGTGATTTTGCGCGACAGGTCGCCGGTCGCGATGGCCGTCGCCACCTCGGCGATGTTGCGCACCTGCGCGGTCAAGTTGCCCGCCATCGAATTGACGTTATCGGTCAAGTCCTTCCAGGTGCCCGCGACGCCCGGCACCTCGGCCTGCCCGCCGAGCTTGCCCTCGGTGCCCACTTCGCGTGCGACGCGCGTCACCTCGCCCGCGAATCCGTTCAGCTGGTCGACCATGGTGTTGATGGTGTTCTTCAGCTCGAGAATCTCGCCCTTCACGTCCACCGTGATCTTGCGCGACAGGTCGCCGCGCGCCACCGCCGTAGTCACCTCGGCGATGTTGCGCACCTGGCCGGTCAGGTTCGAGGCCATGGAGTTGACGTTTTCGGTCAAGTCTTTCCAGGTGCCGGCGACGCCCGGCACGTTGGCCTGGCCGCCGAGCTTGCCTTCCGTGCCGACCTCGCGCGCGACGCGCGTCACCTCCGAAGCGAAGCGGTTGAGCTGATCGACCATGGTGTTCAGGGTTTCTTTGAGCTGCAGGATCTCGCCGCGCACGTCCACCGTGATCTTGCGCGACAGATCGCCGTTCGCGATCGCCGTCGACACCTCGGCGATGTTGCGCACCTGCGCGGTCAAGTTGCCCGCCATGGAGTTCACCGAGTCGGTGAGGTCCTTCCACGTGCCGGCGACGCCCGGCACCTGGGCCTGGCCGCCGAGGCGGCCCTCGGTGCCGACCTCGCGCGCGACGCGCGTCACCTCACCGGCGAACGAGCGCAGCTGATCGACCATGGTATTGATGGTTTCCTTCAGCTCGAGGATCTCGCCCGAGACGGTTACCGTGATCTTCTTGGACAAGTCGCCTTGCGCCACTGCGGTCGCCACCTCGGCGATGTTGCGCACCTGGCCGGTCAAGTTCGAGGCCATGGAATTCACCGAGTCGGTGAGGTTCTTCCACGTGCCGGCGACGCCCTTGAGCTGCGCTTGGCCGCCGAGCTTGCCTTCCGTGCCGACCTCGCGGGCGACGCGCGTCACCTCGCCGGCGAACGCGTTGAGCTGGTCCACCATGGTGTTGATGGTGTCCTTGAGCTCGAGAATCTCGCCTTTCACGTCGACGGTGATCTTCTTCGACAGATCGCCGTTCGCGACCGCGGTCGTGACCTCGGCGATGTTGCGCACCTGGCCGGTCAGGTTCGAGGCCATGGAATTGACGTTCTCGGTCAAGTCCTTCCACGTGCCCGCGACGCCGCGCACGTTCGCCTGCCCGCCGAGGCGCCCCTCGGTGCCCACTTCGCGCGCGACGCGCGTCACCTCCGAGGCGAACGCATTCAGCTGGTCCACCATGGTGTTGATGGTTTCCTTGAGCTCGAGAATCTCGCCCGAGACGGTCACCGTGATTTTCTTTGCGAGGTTGCCGCTCGCGATTGCCGTCGACACCTCCGCGATGTTGCGCACCTGCGCGGTCAGATTCGAGGCCATGGAATTGACGTTGTCGGTCAAGTCCTTCCACGTGCCGGCAACGCCCGGCACCTGCGCCTGGCCGCCGAGGCGCCCCTCGGTGCCGACCTCGCGCGCGACGCGCGTCACTTCGCCGGCGAACGCGTTCAGCTGGTCGACCATGGTGTTCATGGTCTGCTTGAGCTCGAGAATCTCGCCCGACACATCGACGGTGATCTTGCGCGACAGATCCCCGCGCGCCACCGCCGTGGTCACCTGCGCGATGTTGCGCACCTGGGCGGTAAGATTGCCGCACATGGCGTTCACCGAGTCGGTGAGGTCTTTCCACGTGCCCGCGACGCCCGGCACCAGCGCCTGGCCGCCGAGCTTGCCCTCCGTGCCCACCTCACGCGCGACGCGCGTGACTTCCGAAGCGAAGGACCTCAACTGGTCCACCATGGTGTTGATCGCTTCCTTCAGCTGCAGAATCTCGCCGCGCACGTCGACCGTGATTTTCTTCGACAGGTCGCCGTTGGCGACCGCGATGGTGACCTCCGCGATGTTGCGCACCTGGGCCGTGAGATTCGAGGCCATCGAATTCACGCTCTCGGTGAGGTCTTTCCACACACCGGTCACCTCGCGCACCTGCGCCTGGCCGCCGAGCTTGCCGTCCGTGCCCACCTCACGCGCGACGCGAGTCACCTCGGAGGTGAACACCGAGAGCTGCTTGATCATGGTGTTGACGATGGTGGCGGAGCGCAGGAACTCGCCCTTGAGCGCGCGCCCGTCGACGTCCAGCGGCACGGTCTGCAACAGATCGCCGCGTGCCACGGCAGTCACGGTACGGGTCACCGCCGTGGTGGGCCACAGCAAATCATCGATGAGCGTATTGACCGAGCCTTCCATGTCGGCCCAGGCGCCGTCGGACAGCCCGAAGCGCACGCGCGTGCGCGTTTTGCCCTGCCGGCCGACCACCTCGCCCACGTGCTCGAGTTGCTGCGCCATGCGTTCGTTGGCGGCGACGATGGAATTGAACGCATCGCAGATCTTGCCCGCGACACCCGTGAGGGAGCCCGGCAGGCGCACCGAGAAGTCGCCCGACTGCATCGCGTTCAGCGCATCGAGGAGATCTTGATGATCGAGATCGGCGGTGACGGCAACGCTCGCCGCCGCGGCGGGGTGCCCGTTGGGCTTGCGCTTGCGCGCGGCGCTCTGACTGGATTGCATGAATACTCCCAACCCCATGTGGACGCTCGCGGCGTACCCGAGGTCAACTGCTCGCTGGATGCCGTCCCATATTCCCTGTTCGCGCTGCCGGACCCCTCTGTCGGAGGCCGACCCGCAGAAATCTTCGCAGGGGGTATTTCAAAAGTCCATGTTCACGATCACGCAGGATCTTTTGGTAAAATTTACAAAGCTCACGTCGCGTGCCGCGCGCGTGATTCTTTTCCATAACAGGTGATGAAAGGAGTAGCGTCCAGACATCACCGCACTGCGAGGAACCCGGGCGTGAGTAGCGAAGTGTTACCCGCACCAGGCGACGCCGGGGCTTTCCCGCGGCGAGGCGCGCGCCGTTGAGGGTTTCCCCGCGGCCGTGGGTGGTAGCGGCGGCGGCGGCCATCGCCATTCCGATCGCGGCAGCGGTGGCGTTCGCCGCAGCGGTGCAGGCGGGATTGTTTCGCGATACGTTCCTGCATCTCGTCTCCGCCCGCGCCGGGCGCACGATCACCGTCGGCGGTGCCCTGCGGATCACGATCTTCTCCTTGACGCCCAGCATCGCTGCCGAGCGCGTCACCATCGGCAACCCTCATTGGATGCCGCCCGGGCGCCTGGCAGAGATCGGAGAGCTCGCGCTGGTGTTCGAGATGCCCCGCTTTCACCACCGCTTCGGCGTCGAGAGCTTGAGCATGAACTCGGCGATCCTGCACCTCGCACGCGATGCGCAGGGCCGCGCCAACTGGCAGTGGAGGGATCCGGGCCTGCCGAAGACAAACAAGAAGCTCGCCATCGTGCGCAGCCTGTCCGTGCCGCAGGCGCACGTGACGCTCGATGATGAGCGCCGCCATCTCAAATTCGAGGGCACCGCTTCCGCGCAGGCGCCAGCCGCGCAGGCCTCATCCGCCGGCGACGCCCCTCCTGCGGGTGAGGCGCCCGAGCCGCTCAAAATTTGGGGCGAAGGCACGCTCAACGGTCGCGACGCCTCGTTCGAGATCACCGGTGACTCGCTCGCCACGGCAAGCCACGCACGGCCGTATCACTTCTCCTACAGCGAGCGCTCGAGCGGGTCGCGTCTGGACGGACAAGGCTCCTTACCCCGCCCATTCGATTTCACCGCAATGGACGCGACCTTCGAGGCGAACGGCCTCGACCTCAAGGATCTCTACTTTCTGGCCGGCGTGAGGCTCATCGACACGGGCAGTTATCGGTTGACGGGCAAGCTCGAGCGCGACGGACTGCATTTCAAGTTCAGCGATCTGTCGGTCCGCACCGGCGAGAGCGACGCGCACGGCCGCGTGTCCATCGACTCGACTAGCGGACGGCCGCAGCTCGACATCGATCTCACCTCGAACGTGCTGCGGATGATAGATCTCGGGGCCCGAGCAGCCGGCCGCGGTCCCCCGCGCCCGCCGCTGCTGCTGTCGGAGGCCGCGCTTCGTCCGGGCAGCCTGAGCCGCGATGACGCAGCGATCCTCATGCATGCCGATCAAGTGGTGGTAGGAAAGCTCTCTCTGCGCGCGCTCACCGCCCAGGGAAGGCTCGACCATGGCGTACTGACGGCCCAGTCGCTGACGGCCGGTCTGCTCGGGGGAGAAATTCACGGTGCGGGAAGGCTCGATCTGAATCAGGATCCGCCGCTGGTCCGAGCGGATCTCAGCATCACCGGCGTCGAGCTCGGCCATATTCCGCACAAGCCGCCCATGCCTCCGCCTTTGGAAGGCGCAATGCGGGCGCGCATTGTCCTGACCGGCAAGGGCCGCTCGCTCCATCAAGTGGTCTCGACGGCCAACGGCATCGTGACCCTCGTGGTGTCCGCAGGCACCATGCGGGACTCGCTGGCGGAGGCCACCGGTATGGATTTGCGCGGTTTCGGCTTGCTCCTCAGCAAGGATAAACGCGATACCGCGATGCGTTGTGCAGTGGGGATCTTCAAGGAGCGCGACGGCACGCTCACGATCGATGAGTTCGTCGCGGATACCGAGCCGGTGCTCATCACCGGGACCGGTGAAATTCAATTCGCCGGCGAGAGCCTCGATCTCGCGCTGCGCGGCGAGCCCAAGAGCGTGCGCCTGTTTCATTGGCGCTCTCCCATCCTGATCAAGGGCACGCTCTTGCATCCCTCGATCGAGGTGCACCCCGAGAAGCTGCAGATCGTCGATCGTGGCGCGGCCCGGGATGCCGACTGCGCGGCGTTGATCGCAGCGGCGGATTCCGCGGCGCAGACCGCGGCCGGCTCCGCGCACTAACCGTTAGAAGGCGCTCCTCACCACCCCGCCGTCGACGCGCAACGCGCTGCCGGTGGTGGCCGAGGCGAGTGGGCTCGCAATATAAGCGACCAGCGATGCGACCTCTTCGGGCGTGATGAAGCGCTTCAGCAGGGAAGTCGGGCGAAATTTCGAGAAGAACTCGGCCTCGAATTCCTCGAAGGACTTACCCTCCTCGGCCGAGAGTTTCGCGGCAAAATCGCCCAGGCCGCGCGAGCGGGTGGGCCCGGGGAGCACGCTGTTTACCGTGATCCCGGTGCCTGCCAGGGATTCGGCGAGACCGCGCGCGACCGCGATTTGCGCAGCCTTGGTCATGCCGTAGTGAACCATCTCCGCCGGAATTTGAATGCCGCTCTCGCTCGAGATGAAGATGATGCGGCCCCAATTGTGCCGCCTCATGACCGGCAGATAGAGTCGTGCGAGCCGTACCCCGGACAGCACGTTGGCCTCGAAGAAGCGGCGCCAATCGGCATCGGAAATGGTCTCGAAGGGCTGCACCTCGAATATGCCGAAATTGTTGACGACAATGCTCACGTCGGGATGGCGGCGTGCCAGAGCGTCCGCCGCCGCCTCGGTGCTGAGATCGCCCGCGAATCCCTCCGCCTCCGCGCCGGCTCCGGGCTCGCGGTGAAGCGCCGCCACGGTCTCGGTGACCGCCTGCTGCGTGCGCCCGTTGACGATCACCCGTGCGCCCTCGTGAGCCAAGGCAGCCGCAATCGCGCGCCCGATGCCGGCGGTGCTGCCGCTGACGAATGCCGTCTTGCCGTCGAGCTGCAGGTTCATCAATGACCCGTGGCATCTCCATGCCGGCTCGCCTCGAAGAGGAACCAGGTGCGCCGCTCGGTCTCATCGATCCAGTTCTCGATGAGGCTCGCGGTCGCGATGTCGCGAACCTCGTCGACGACGTCGTGCACCTCGCGCAACCGCGCAGCCAAGGTCTGGTTGTCCTCGCGCAGCTCCGCCAGCATGTCGAGCGGATCGACGTACTCGGCATCGTTGTCCTTGATGCGCTGTGTGCGCGCGATGTGGCCGATCGAGCGCAGCGTCGTGCCGCCGGTCTTGCGGATGCGCTCCGCGATGGGATCGGTCATCGCATAGATCTGATCCGACTGCTCGTCGAGCAGCAAGTGATAGTCGCGGAAGTGCGGTCCGCTCATGTGCCAGTGAAAATTCTTGGTTTTCATGTAGAGCGCGAACACGTCGGCGAGGATGCCGTTCATGCCCGCGGCGATGTCCTTGGAGGCCTCCGCACCGAGATCCGTGGGCGTCACGAGAGGTGCTCCGCGGCGGCGCTTGAGGTCGTTCAGTCGATCCGAGTCTTTCTTTGCCATGACGATTCCCCTGTTGTCGTTAAACATATTATCTCACAACGCCTCGCACGGAGGCGACGCGACCCCAGACGGAGCGAACACCGTGGCGCAGAGATCAATCGATGTCGAAGGATCCGTGCATGACGGCGACGGCGTGGCCGCCCACGTGCACGGCCGTGACCGCGCCGTCGCGCTTGCAGGTACGCCCCAAAATGAGGCTCGGCCGCCCCATGTCCACCCCCTGCTCGATGCGCCACGTCAAGTTGCACTCGGGGCGTTGTGCGGCGAGGAACGCCAGAGTCGCCGCTGCCGCGCTGCCGGTGGCCGGATCCTCCGCGATGGAATCGAGGGGCGCGAACATCCGAGCATGGAGGTTCTCGGCGGTGTCACCCCGGGCGTAGGCGAACACGGAATCGGTACCGGCCGGAGGAAGCACTCGTTCGTGCGCGGCCAGGCTGGGGCGGGCCCTGCGCAAGGCTTCACGCGAGGCGAGGGACACGACCAGGAAAGGCAGCCCCACCGACAACACCTGAGGCGGTAGGTCCCGGCAAAGGTCGGCGGCGGGGAGCGATAAGCAGGCTGCCGCGTCCTCGAGGGCGACGCGCGGCCCCATCTCGAGGGTCCGGGGGGCCCGAAATTCCGCCCCGATCACCGCTCCGCCTGCGCGCATCAGCCGCACCGGCACGAGCCCGGCACCCTCCTCCAGCACGAGATCGGCAAGCGGCGATACGCCTCTCGCCTCGAGCTCGCGGGCGAGGACCACCGCGGTACCCACCGTCGGGTGGCCCGCGAACGCGATCTCGGTGCGCGGCGTGAAGATGCGCACCTGTGCCGCATGCGCGGCGGCGCGGGGCGGCAGGACGAAGGTGGTCTCGGAGTAATTGAATTCCGTGGCGATCGATTGCATCTGCGAGGTGCAGAGGCCCGCAGCGTCCAGCACGACCGCTAGCGGATTCCCGCCGAATGCCTTGGCCGTAAAGACATCGACCGTCACATAACGTCGCTGCACGCTGCACGATAGCAGGCCAGGCGCGTTCGGGGGGGTTGTCCCGGCGCCATTCGCGGTGGCATAGTGGCGGACAAGCTCGAATGCATGAATAAAGAGCGTTCACCGGGATGAGACGCCGATGCGACATGACCTGATCGCAAAATGTGCCGCGGCCATCGCGGTGCTCGGGCTGAGCGCAAGCTGCGCAACCACCCACGTGGTCGGCGACAACGTCAAGCGAGTCGTCAAGGGTCAACCGATGGACACCTCGGGCCTCAAGCAGGCGGTCTCCTCCGATACCAAGGACATGGAGGCCAATCTGGCGGTGCTGCGGCGGAAGATGCTCGAGGCGTACGCGACGCTGCGCACCAATGTACAAAAGCGTTGGGGCCAGAATGATGCGAAAGTGGCCGAGCGCACGGTTTATGTCAAATACACCGATGGTTACAAGAGCCGGGTAGTAACCGACTTCGATCACGGCTCCCTGACGGTGGAGACTGTCGACGACAAGGACCCACACGGGAGCTTGAAGACGGCCATCGTGGCGGCACTGCTCACCACCAACGATCCTGCAACGGTGGATCTGTTCAGCGATAAAGACGTCGCCTTGGAGTCGGATCGCAAACCGTATCTCTACGGCCTGGTGCACGATAACCAGGGCAAGTCGATACGCACGCACGCACAAGCCGAAGCGTTCGCCAAGTACCTTCTCGCCCAAAAGATCGAAACCCGTCCCGTGACCGCGGACCAGGGCGCGAAAACCGCGCTGTTCGTGAAGATCTCCATGGTCAAGAACTACGAGGCGAAAGGCGCCGAGCATTACCGGGCCTCAGCCGAGAAGTACGCCGCTGTCTATCATGTGAGTCCGAGCCTGGTGCTCGCCATCATGCGCACCGAGAGCAACTTCAATCCCTTCGCCGTGAGCAGCGCGCCCGCGTACGGGCTGATGCAGCTGGTGCCCACCAGCGCGGGGCGCGCCGCGCTCAAGCGCACGCAGGGCGTCGACGATACGCCGACCGCGGATTACCTGTTCGATCCCGAACACAACATCGAGCTCGGCACCGCGTACTTGAGCGTGCTCAGCGACACGGAGTTTCACGCCGTCGAAAACCAGGAATCGCGCGATTATTGCGTGATTGCCGCCTACAACACCGGCCCGCACAATGTGACCAAGACGTTCGCCGCCAACAGGACCGAAGCGCTCAAGGACATCAACCAGATGGACTCACCGACCGTGTTCGAGCGGTTGCGGACCAATCTGCCTTACGAGGAGACGCGCCAGTACGTGGTAAAGGTCTCGGGATATCGCAAGCAATTCGTGGGCGCGCCGTCCACGCCCGCCACGGCCATGCAGTGAGCCGCCACCATGCCCGAGCTGCGCTCGCCATGGCTTCATAGGTTGCACCCCAAGCGGTTGGATCCCTCGATTGGGGCGATTGCCGGGTTCGCGAGCGCCGTGTCCGTCATCGTCGGCTTGCTCGCGCAGAACGCGATGGGACATGGCTGGCACCGGGCGTTCATCGCACTGCATCTGGCGAAGAAGCCGATGATGGTGAGACTCGCTCCCGTCATCGCCGGCGTCGCGGTCGGCATCGCAACGGCGGCGGCGTTGGTGCGCTTCTACAACTGGTGCCGCGAGTCGCGGCAGTAACCTTTTCGGGAGGGGCATGCAATACGATGCGACGGTCCGACCCGAAGGGGGGCTCGCAGCCATACGCTGGCGCGGCGGCCCCCTACCGTGGCAGTTCTGGACGGCGCTTGCCGCCGTGTTCGTTGGCTGGTTTCCCTGCGATACGCTGGCGACCAGCGTGGGTCCCCTACGCCTGCACTTCCATTTCTTCGATCTTGCCTCGATCATTCTGCGGCCCGCCCGACTGTTCACCGGGGTCAATCGAGGGGACGCGATTACACTCCCGTTCGGGATCCTGTGTCTGGCGGTGCTCGGGACTACGCTCGCACCGCGCATGTCCCGCCACCGACTGGCCTGGCTTGCACCAGTCCTGCCGCTCGCGTTGATGTTGTTTTGCGGCGCGCTGCTGTACGCAGTGAGCTCGGGCGATGCGTTCACCGTGGACCAGAACGCGGGCAGTATCCCGAGTGCGCTCGCAAGATTCGGCAACGCGCTCGTCGGGCATGCAAGCGAGGTGGCCGCCCGCCACGTCGGGATCGGCTTCGGCGCGTGGCTATCCCTGGCGGCTTGCGCCTATCTCGCGCACGGCGCCGTGAAGGGGAAGTGGCGCCCGCCTCAGGCCGATCGCTTGCCGATACCGACCACGACCAGCACCACACCGGCCGCGATACCGACGCCGCCGACCCAGGGCGGGACCTCGTGATGCTGCTCGATCTTCGCTTCGACGTCGCCTACTTTGAATAGGCTCTTGTCCGACGGATAGCTCGCCCCTTTGACGAGCACGTACAAGCCGGCGGCGATGAGAATCGCGCCGATGATCTGCAAGACCTTCATAGCCCCTACCCCTTTTTTGATTCGTCGCGGACACGCTTGTCGGTCGAGCGATTGTATACGGTCGAGGCCGCCCACGCGCCCCACTGTGCTCATCTAGGCAGAGACGGAGCGCCCGCTGGTCGAGCGCCGCACAAAGATAAATCCCAGCCAGCAACTTATCGGCCAGGCGAGGAGCCATGACAGCGAGTACCAGTGAGGCAGCCCGCTGCTCCAGTTGGGGATGGTTGCCGCGATCCCCATGAGCTCTCCCAGCATAAAAAACCACAGCACATGGCTGGATTTCCGGGGCGGAGCAAGCAGAGCACACAAGCCTGCGCACCCAATGGAAATCAGGATGAACAGCACCGTACTGGTCATGAGGGCCGGATTCGATGGGATCTTCCCCTTGACGAAATCCCCGGGAAATACCTGTGACAGGAGAGGATCGGTTGCCAGGACGAGGACAACCGAGAGCAGATAACTACCGACGACAACGCCGATCGATTTCAACATCGTACGTCTCCCGAGCCGCCGGCGCTCCGTCAATGACCTACCAGAGGCCGCCCAGAGCCACGGTGATCGCCTCCCCGTTCACGCCCCCGGCCGCCTCGCTGCAGAGGAACGCAATTACCTGTCCTACTTCGCGGGGCTCCAATACGCGTTTTTGTGGATAGAGGGCCGCGCGTTCTTGCCACACCTTCTCGACACTGATGCTGCGTCGCTCGGCCTCCGTCTGCGCCGAGCGCTCGGCCATCGCCGTTCGCACCCAGCCGGGCAGCACGGCGTTGGAGGTAACGCCGAATGGCCCCGCATCCTGCGCGACCGCGCGTGCAAGTCCGATCACCCCATGCTTCGAGGCGCTGTAGGCGCTGCCGCGGCGTTCCGCTTTTTCGCCGGCGGTCGAACTGGTGAATACCAGGCGGCCGAAGCCGCGCTCGCACATACCGCCCACCGTCAGTCGCGCGAGCTCGAACGGACCGTCGAGATTGATGCGCATCGTCTCGCGCCAGACCTCGGGATCTTGCTCCCAGACGAGCCGCTCGTGGGCGGAGCCGATGCCGTGATTCACGACCAGCAGGTCGATGGGCCCCAGTCGCCGCTCGGTCTCGGCAACGGCGAGGGCGCAGCCCTCGGGGGTACCGAGGTCGGCCGCGACATACTCGAGACCGACGGATTTCAGCTCGGCGACGTTGCGCGATACGACCATCACGCGCGCTCCGGCTCCCGCCAGCAGCAGCGCCGCCTCACGTCCGATCCCCCGCCCACCGCCTGTTACCAGCGCCACACGCTGATTCATCCGCCCTCTCCTACATCCTGCTTCCACGCAATCGTCCCATGGCGGGCCGGGCCGTACAACCAGCGGATCGTCGACCTCCGCCGTGGCGGCCGCGACCGGTTGCACGGGTGTGAGCACATCATCGCCGATCCCGTCGCAGGACCCTGAGCGAAAATCTCGCGATGAGTCCAAAGATCAAGCCGGCGCTGGCATCGAATAGGTCATAGAGCGGGCATCGAGGAGAAGGCACCCAAAGCCTATCGGCGTTCCCACGACTCAACCGTTCCCTGGACAATGCCAAAGAGAGGGTGCGGTTCCGGTGACGCTTCGCTTCGCCAGCGCGCGTACAGATTCGGACTGCGCATTCGAAGCTTACGCAGAAGATGTGCCCATTCATACTCCAGCTGTCCCTGCGTCGCGCTCAATACGACATCCTTGCGTGCCGGACCGATTTTTAGACGATCGAATGCATACCCGCGATGCTCTGCCTCATCCGCGACCGCTCGGAGATAGAGGTTGATTGCGGCTCGCGGTGACGCATGGGCGCGAAATCGCTGCAGCTGCGGGTGATGGCGATAACCTTTGGTCGCGCCTCTAAGCACGGCGCGCGCGAGGAGGCCCTCTCGCCAGAGCGCGACCAGACCCTGAGCGTCAAGGTACTTGGGGTGAAGTGTCCACAAACGCACCGGGTAGCACCCCTAACGTTCTGTCGCTTGTGTTGCCTGCGACGACTGCCGAAGTCGGGGCAGCCGCGAGGCCAACTGCTCAAACAACCAACCGGAGAACGGCAGCCCAACCGCGAGCAATGTAATGGTGAATGCCCATATCATCGGATCAGAGATTGCAAGGCGCAATAGCCGCGCTACGCCCGCGCCGAGCAGTCCAACCACCACGTTGATCGCGATAAGCATCAGGTAAACCCAAAGCCCACGTATCCAAAACGCGCCGTAGCGACGCAACCCCATAGTCATTTTTTTACCCCTGAGTTTACGGTCGGTTCTTTCAAGGCTTCATTCGTCTCGGCTGAGCGGCGCGCTGTTCCCGAAAACGGCGCCGCTTGCGCCCAAATGGAACTGCGCCACCGCAAAACTCATCGGTGCGTCAGGGCACCACGTGCGACGCGAAGAACGCTATATGAACATTTCGATTTCGCCTGAGATGGTCTAGCTCCGGCGCCCGGGCCTTGACCACAGTGTCAGAGCCAACTATTAATATCGAAACTTTACGGCTTGTCTTGGCGTAGCGGTCCAATTGGTCTGCCAGCGAGCCCTCGAAACGCCTTCCAGCGATCTCATAATGATCCAATGAAACTCGGACAAAAACCGCCTCATCGAATCTGACCGGCGGCTGCCGCAATGCGAGGCCGACCACTGCGAGCGCCATAAAGAGGAACAATACAGCGCTGATTAATGCGATCCGCATAAGCCCGCGCCCAATCCTTGTCGGAATGCATCACCCAAGAATAAGAGCAGGAAGCCGGTGTAGACAGGCTGCCGGACGTAACGGTATGGGCGGCTCTGAGTGAGCCCGTGATCCTGCTTTAGCTGCACAGCGCCGCTCCAATTGCGGCGCAGAATTCCGCGCGCACAGCACACAAGAAGAGCGCCTGCAACGACTTGGCGGCGGTTGCGCTCTGGCAACTAGAGCGGGCCGTGATCGTACTCGACATCGGAAATCCAGTTGCGTCTCCATCGTGCGAGCCGAGCGCCCACATTTTCATTGTCAAAATTTGTCGATTCAAGACGAATCAACGATGGGTCGACGCCGTCGAATGAGTTGACGTTCACGACGGCGTAAAGCTCGCCGTCAATTAGACTCGTCACAACGGGAACGATACCGCAACGAGCGCATACATGAAATGCAGCGTTCTGGGTACCGAATGCATACCTAGACACCAGCGCTGGGTCCCTCGCGAGAATCCGCAGAGCACCCCGAGGATTCGATGTCCACACGCCCCCGTGCTTTTTGCAAAATGAGCAGGAACACGCTCGGGCCGGAATATGAGCGGGATCTGGCTCCCATGTAAGGGAGAAAGATATGTTCCCGCAATGGCACTTTCCACCGATCAACATTTTTGCCTCATCCAACGTCCCCGTCGAGCCGCACACGGGAAATTCAACGCTTGGTCCGGTCGAGCCAAAGCGCGCCACTGCCTCGATATCACATTGACCTCCCGCTTGGCACAACGCCTGGGTGACGTCTAACGTCGAAGTTTAGCGGCCGCGCGCAGAGAAATGACGCACAATCTACTCACTTGCTCGGGAAACGGGCCAAGAACAGTGACAAAGCAAACAGAAGCAAGAAAATCCACCCCATCGCCGCCACAGCAACACCGGGCGTATGGGAGTCGATCTGGTATCCCTTGTACCAAGATCCGAAAGTGAGTTCATCGATTTGCTCAGGGAACCAAATCAAGGCGAGTACCGGGCCGGAGATGAGCGTGACGATCCAAAAACCGGAAGGTATCCACCATGCGCGCAGGTATGCCGCTGCCAGAACCAGAAGAGAGAGGGCGCGCGAAAGACTGAGTGTCATCGTACGTCTAACGTCCAAGTTGAGCGGCGCGCGGCCGCAAAGACCCACCCGAATCCGCCGTGCGTCCGCTCCAACGCAAGTTAGACCCAACCACCGTTGTCAATATGTTCATAAAGGACCGAAGGAATCACGCACTACAAAAGCACACCATTCAATAATCCGCTACCGACGAGCCCCAGAACGATTGTAGTGATGACGATCAAGGCCAACCAGCGACGTTCGGAGGGGTCATATTCTCCAATCGGAAACTTGCGAGAAAGCACCCAGTCACGTTTTGTTGGTTTTGGGCGACCGAGCCGACGCAGGCATCGGTTTCGAAGGTGCATATTCCCGGCAATCCAAACAGTTGTCGCGACGATGAAAGTAAAGAATCCTAAAAGCTGTTGCATTACATCCTTGAGGCTCCGCGCGCCTGGCTCAGCCCTTGGCCTGCTCCCGCGCGATGCCGGCGAAAAAGGTCTCGGCATGGACCGGGTTCATCGACGTCAAGAAGACGTCGGGAAGAACCGATCCGGTATAAGTCTCGGTTTGATAGCTGCGTTGGAAGACCGTGACGTCGCCGCCGGGCCGAAGGAAACGATACTGCATGACGATTCGACCCTCGTAGCCGCCGCTGCCGTCAGCCTCATGGCCGAGACGGCCGGTGGTGTTGCAGACCCACAGCCTCGGACGCACGGCCATGGCGATCTGCCAGGCATAGCGTTCCCTTCTGGGGCCGGTCTCGACCCAGGTATCTCCAACCTTCAACGCCCTGTCCCGAGGTAGGCCTTCCTCGTGCTCGCTGCCGGGATAGGTCGTCACCCAATTGGCCGGGTTCGAGACGAAGTCGTAAACCTTCTCGGCCGAGTGGTTGAAAGCCGTTTCCGCGACCATGGTGATTCCACCTGAATCATGGCGTCTAGTCCTCGTCTTGGAGTTGGTTAATGCCATATTCCGTATCAAAGGCGGCGGGTAATTCCGGGACTACGATGCAAATTACAAATCTGGCGCGAACGCATAATGCCCAGCCTCTAACGTCAAAGTTGAGCGGCGCGCGGCCGCGTAGACCCAACCGAAGAACTTGATCCCGATTCATCGACTCGCTCCGCGGATCAACGAAGACGAGGCCGCGTGTCCGCTCCCACACAAGTACACGCGCGTGCTCGCTTCCGCGGGCCGCTACGCCAAGTCCGCTGGAATCGCTCCCGGACGTGAGTTCCGTTCCCGAGCTGTCGCCGCAATACGATCCGCGATGCGCGCTGATCGCCGCTGCCGCTGGTGCCCGCTCCGGATTACGGCAGCTTCCGGCCGCCGATGAATCGATAGCCTGCGTCGTCCAAAGCGGCTCGAACGCTCGCTATCTCGGTGTCGCCGACGGTCGCGACGGTGCGTATGTCGTAGATGGATCCGCGCTGGACTCGGAGCTCGTCTCTGACAAAGGAAACCGCTTCCTTGCATGGGACAATGCTTCCTTGCGGCTCCTTGTCGAGCGCTACGACGCAGGCGTGCCGATTGCCGTCCAGCGTAATGATCACATTCGGCAGTTCGGCGATTTTTGCCGGCGTACCGGAGGATGCGCCGCAACCGGCGAGCAGCGTGGGAGCAAGGCCGGAAAGCAGGATGGCGCGAAGCGATGCCGCGACCTTCCGGGAGATTGGCCCCTTGATGATGTTCGACGGGAGCTTTGCCGGCTTCGCGTCAATTGTCCGTGATGACATCGGGTGTACCCATAAACCGAGCTTTAAAATTAACCGGTGTCGACCGCCGGAGTAAATAGCACTCGTCCGCGGCGGAGCCGCCACGTCACCCTGGGCAGGCCGCGCTCTACACGGTTGCGAGCGACCAGGGAAGCCGACGAGCCGCCGGCTCCCCTGTAGACTAGGGAACGAGCTCTTCGTAGAGACTGTCTGAAGCGATCTTGCGGATCGCCTCGATGCGCTTCATCGTCGCGCCCAGGGCCGAGTTGGGCTTCATCACGGCCTCTTCGATCTTGGCAAGTGTCCCGATATCCGGTACCTCCACCGTCACGATGATGGTCCCGGTATCGGGACCTGCGTAGGTCGCTCGCCAAACGCGCAGCGTGACCGGCAAACCCTCTTTCTTGAACTCGCCTTGCAAGGTCTCGACCTCGTGACGGTATGTCTTGATGTCGGGCGTCTGCACTGCAATCACTCGTAGAACCGTCGACGCAGACACCGCGGCAGCGGAGGTCAATGCGAGACCCATGACGGCGAGAACGGACAGGATAAGTTTTCCCACGATCTAATCCCCTGTGGTTGACGAGCGCGTCGTGCGCCCGGACCCGCGCAGCGTAGCAGCGGCCTGCTTGCGCCGTCTCGCTCCCGGGGTCGAAACCAGGGCAGTTTGCCTTGATACTGTGTTTATGTACAGTATCGGGATGCGAGATCTGAAAATCGAAAGGCTGTCTGACGAATTCGGCCAGTACCTGATTTTCCTCAAGTGCCCCTGCGGCCACATCCGCCGCTGCAACCCGAGCACACTTGCGGCGTTCGCCGGATGGAATGCGAGGCTCGACGATGTCGTGCGGCGCTTGCGGTGTACAAAATGCCATCAAAAGAGTTGCACCGCCCGCACGGTGCCTCAGCAGAAGCCGCGCGGCTGGCGGGACGAGCGCTAGATTGCGAGGCGTGTCAGTTGCGTTGCAGATTCGACGATGACGGTTTGCCGTACTCGCCCCGAGCGAACTCGTCGATTTTCTCCTGGATGAATGCGTCGGGCGAAGCCGCATGGCGCCGCATTACCTCCCATACCTTCGGGTCGGTAGGGATGACCACCCGTCCATCGGCCATTCCATCGGCGAGGAGCGTCGCCGCGGTCTCCGCCGTGATCACTTCGTACTGACTTCCCGGCCCTCGGAACGCAACGTTTGCCGACCAGGTCTTCATGTTGCTCATCACTGCGGTCGCCACCGGCCCGGGACAAAAACAGCTGACTCGCACGCCCTTCGGACGCAGATAGAGCGCGAGCGATTCCGACATGGCGACGACGGCGGCCTTTGCCGCGACGTAGGGGATGCGGTTGGCGGCATACGGATAGAGGCCGGCGAACGAAGCGGTGTTCACGATATATCCGCTGCCGCGCTCGATCATCTTCGGCGAGACGACCTGAATGCCATGAATCGCGGCGAAGAAATTGAGGTCCATGATCCGGCGCCACTCGGAGGTCGGGATGTCCTCGGGATTTCCATTGAGGATGACCCCGACGTTGTTCATCAGGATGTCGAGGGGTCCCAGACAATCCTCTGCATGGCGAGCGGCATCGCGCACGGACTGCTCACTGCTCACATCGCAGGCGAGTGCGGTGGCTCTCCCGCCCGCGGCGGCGACGGACGCGGCCGCCTCCTCGGCTCCCGCCACGTTGATGTCGGCAATGGCAATGCGCGCGCCGCGCCGGGCAAACTCGAGGGCCACGGCGCGGCCGATCCCCTGAGCGGCTCCGAAGATCAGCGCGGTCTTATTTTCGAATGCAGACATTTCCCGCCTCAGCTAGCCTGGCGCTCAAAGACCCAACTCCGCGAGCAAACCGGATGCACGAGCGACGCCCCGCCGCAGCGCGGGCGCGTACCCTTCCGCCTCGATTTCGGGGCCGAGCACCTCGAGGTCGAACAGTCCGCCATATCCTGCGTCGATGACGTCCTGCATCAGACGGTGGAGCGGCAGCTCACCTTCACCTAGATGCACACGCCCGCCCGGGCTCGGTTTGCCGGACGACCCGATGACCACATCGCAGATCTGTACGAGAGAGATGTGCGGGGCTGCTTTTTGAAGTACTTCACGCAGATCGCGCTCCATCCAGCAATTCCCGAAATCGACGATCAGACCGACGCCGGTCAGCTCGGCCATAGCCACGGCATCGCGCAGGGTGTTGACGAACGACACATCGGTTCGGACCGTGGGCTCTATCGCGAGGGGCACGCCACAGTGGCCGGCATGAGCGACACAGGGGGCGACGGCCTCCGCAAAAACATCCAACACCTTCGCCCACGGCTGCCCCGTCGTGCGGCCGGGGGTGCAGTAGACCGAGCCGCCGCCGAGTGCAGCGACCAGATCGAGTGCGCTGTTCAACGCCGCTCGCGTTCTGTCCCAGGTCTCGGGTGCCGATAGCGTGAAGGATCCGCAGACGAGCGTCGCGGGACGAATGCCCGCTGTGCGGAGTTGTGCCACCTTGGATTCGCGGTCGGGTTCCATCTTGGAGATGAGCAACCCGGCGTGGTGGACATCGAGCTCGCGCCACAACGCGAGATCCTGATCGAAAGACCAATTGAGCGAGCTGAGCGCATTGACCGAAAGGCGCGGATGCATCATGCCGTTGCCTCCGCCAGCGCTCTGCGGAGTGCGCCGGCCTCCGCCTCCAACCAGCGGACTTCGCTGAAGTTCTCCCGGCTGTTCCGGGCCAACAGATATTCCGTCGCTTGGAGCTTCACTCGCAGCGCCTCGACGCAAGTCGGCTGCGCAGCGAGAGCGGCCTCCGCCAGATGCAGCGCATGCAGGGGCCGACCGTCGCTCAGGTGCCCTTTTGCTCGAGCAATGACTCTATCCGGTCCGCCCGCAAGCTCGACGAGGTCGGGGGACACAGCCGCCGGCGGCACGTCATATAGCTCCGTGGTCGATTCGAAGCGAAACCAGCCGAGATGCTCCTCCCAGATTGCCCGCACGATCCAGGGCACCTTGCCGTGGCCCTGTCCGATGGCGAGCTCCGGCGGAAGCTCGATGGTGGCCATCAACGTCCACAGATCGAGTCCGGCATCATGCCCTCGAAGGTACGGTCCTTGAGATACTGAGTTGCATCGCGGATGCGCGAGAGCTGACGCAATATTTCTTCTTGGCCTTTGACCGGCTCGCCATGACCGGTGATGAGCAGCTCGGGGCGCAGATCGATGACACGCTGCACACCATCGATGAACCATTGCACGTAGCGGATCTTGTCGCCGCGCAAGGTATATAGATTCGGGACATGGCCGAAAAGCGGGCCCGTCAAGTTGCCGGTGAATACGATGCGCTCTTGCGGCAGCCACACCACGCAGGAGTCGAGCGTCTCACCGCCGGGCGTTGCATAGAGCTCGAAACGGCGGCCGCCGAGCTCGAAGCGGTGGGAGTCGTGGAAAGTCGCGGTCAAGGTCGGCTCGGGGCGCTCGGTCATTTCCTTTTTCTGGTCCCTGCTCCAGAGTCTTCTCGAGCGGCGGATCATCGTCGGCCCGAGTGCACGCCAGTAGCCGCGCACGTGTGCAAAATTCGCCTGGGCAATGGTCTCCGTCTCGGGCGTGTTGAACCACTTCCAACCGCCGATATGGTCGTCATGGCTCTGGGTGAAGAGGATCTTTTTGACTGGATTGCTGCTGACGGCGGACAACCGGCGGAAGTTCTCCTCGGCATTGAACACAATGCCCGTGTTCACCATCACATCGCCCGCCGGGGTCAGGACACGATAGGCGTTGGAGATATCGCGGGACAGGTAGACTTCATGGCCGAGCGGCACGGCGTCCTGCTTGCCCTCGCCTGCTCGGATGATCTGGGCATTTTGAGGTTGCCTTTCAGTCATTGCGACACCTCGTGCCGAACGGGGAATATATCGGTGTAGAAGCGGAACCTCTCGCGCAGAGCGCGCAGGTCGAGCTGGAAATCGCCCGCGAGATCATAGACAACCCGGCCCGCCTTGCCGCGCGGGTGATGCTCCATGTAGCTGCGCAAATCCTCTGCGCTTTCAGGTGTCGTAGGAAGGTCGGCTGCCTTAAGCACCTTACGCGCAGCGCCCACATCGTCCGCCATGACATCCTGGAACAGGAGATCCAAGCGTCGCGCCGCGGGCACGGCCTCCCTATCGCGGATGTAGGCGCGCAGCATGCGTTCGACGCGGTCCACCCAATAGGCGACGTGCCCCTGAATGTCGGGTGTCTTCTGATTCGCAAGAACCTGCAGTCCCCGCATGGTGAGTACCGATTGCAGAATGGCGAGCGGATCGCGATGAGTCATGACGATCGTCGCATTCGGGTAGACGCGAGTGAGCACCGGCAGCTGCTCGCTGTGCTGGTTGCCTTTCAGGATCCACCGTAGGCCATCGGGCTGCTGGAAGGCGATCGCCTTCAGCATCGTGCGGCCATACTCGTAATGCGGAGTTTGATCGGTGGACAAATAGTAGTCCCGCCAACGCGGTACATCCGCCATCCATTCCCACTGATAACTGGCGAAGTCCGGAATCTGCAATTCATTGTCGCCGCACGCATGATCGGGGGAATGCTCGTGCATTGCCTCCATGATGGCGTTCGCGCGCAGGCGCTCCCAGCGTTCGTTCGCCCTGTGCCAGCGCGGCTCGCGGCCATCCGGGCCGCGCGCCTCTCCCGGCGTCGGTACAGCCTCTCGTCCCAGATAGACAGGCAGATAGCGCAGGCGTCGATCCGCTGCGATCAGATTTTCCAGATGCGTCGTTCCGGAACGAGGCAAGCCGACGATAAAGATCGGCCGGTCGATGGCGAGCTGGTCGGTCTGCGGATTGCGCTTCAAGAAATCCCGATTCTTCAGGCGGTTCGCGGCCGCCTGAATGCAATGCTCGACGAACTGTTCTTTGGCCGCCCTCCAGACATTCTGGTCGGTCTTGACTTCCGCGAGCAGCCGGCCGAGTCGATCCTCGAAGTCCCGCGGACCGAAATCCTCGAGAAGCGTCCTGACCTCTGCCGCCTCGAGCACTCCGCCAACGGACATATCGAGCGGCAGTGCCTCGGTGGCCTCGAGCCCACGCCGCCGCTCCGCGGAGAGCGTCGGATTGCGGAATCCGTCCACGCGGAAGAGCTTCGGTTGCACAGCCTCTGCGCCGGTCATGCGCCCCGGCCGCCGGATAGGTTCGACTTGCCCGCATTCGCCATCCAGCCTCCGTCGATTTTGACGAGGTCGCCAGTGTGAAAGCGCGAGGCATCGCTCATGAAGTAGACAGCGATCCCCTCGAAGTCCTCCGGCGTACCGAAGCGGGGAATCGGGGTGCGCTCGCGCACCTGCTTACCAAGCGGGGAGTCCGGGCCGCCATCCTTCACCGTCTCGGTGGCGGTGTAGCCGGGGCATACGGTGTTGCAGCGGACTGCATAGCGACCCATCTCGACGGCAATCCCGCGCGCCATGGAGGCGAGCGCACCCTTGGCCGCGTTGTAGTGCTGCATACCCACGGTTCCGGTGAGCGCCGATAGGCTGGCGCAGAAGAGAATGGAGCCTCCGGCATCCCCGGCATCGTGGCGCGTCTTCATATGACGCGCAGCCTCTCGTGCCGCGTAGAAGGCCCCGTGCTGGTTGATATTGAGCAGGCCGTGATAGGCCTCCGCGCTCATCTGCAAAAAGGAGCCTGCATGACTCATGATGCCGGCGTTCGCAATCACGCCGTCGACGCGACCCAGCTTGTCGATGGCCTCGGACATGGCAGCGATCACACGCGCCTCGTCGGACACATCGACCTCCTGCGTCATCACCCGGGTGCCGAACTCGGCAAGTTGAGCGGCCGCCCCCCGGTTCTTCTCGGATCGTCGCCCCCAGATCACCAGATCGCCGCCGGCTCGCGCGATACCGCGGCAAAAGCCGAAACCGATCCCTGCGTTGCCGCCCGTGATCAGGACGACCTTGCCGCGCATGTCCCAGGGCAATTTCGACACGAATCCCCCTAGCAGATAATTATGTGCGCGTAATTATCATAACATCGCTGGAGACTTCGTTAAAGACAAACTTTATACCTTAATATAGGCGTGTTATGATCCTTGAGTGGGCCGCAACGCCTCCTCCAGGCTCACTGAGCGTGCGCGTTGAGTGACTGGAATCCTTGACCGGTATTGGGGATCAGCATGAGTTTCAGAAGTCCTGGCGCCGCCATACCGCGGCATCCCGTCATCATCGGCGACAAGAGGCTCGAGCACGGCGGCGGGACCCTGCAGCGGCACATTTATCCCGCGAATGGGCGCATCACTTGCGAGCTCAAGCTGGCGTCGGCGCAAGAAGTCGACGATGCGGTCCGCACCGCGGGGGCTGCCTTTCCGGCGTGGCGCGCGCTGTCGGGCGATAAGCGTCGCGACCTCATGTTCAAGATGGCGGCGACGATCGAAGCACATGCCAAGGAACTCGCTGAGCTCTCGACACTCGAGAATGGCTGCCCCTCGCTGATCGCGCCGTTCATCGCCGCGGATGCCGCGCAGAAATTTCGCTATTTCGGCGGCTGGGCCGACAAGATTCAAGGCGAGACCTTGAGTACCTGGGCGGGGCCGGCCCACAACTACGTGGCGCACGAACCCTACGGAGTCGTTGGTGCCATCATTCCATGGAATGGTCCGCTGTTTGCCGCCACCATGGTCATGACCCCTGCGCTCGCTGCGGGCAACTGCATTGTCGTGAAAGCACCCGAGCTTGCACCCTTCACGGTCATGCGTCTGGGCGAGCTGTTTCTGGAGGCGGGCTTTGCCCCAGGGGTCGTCAACATGGTCGCCGGCGGCGCCGACATCGGCGAGGCCCTCGTCAGGCACCCCGGTATCGACAAGGTACAGTTTGTCGGGAGCGGCGCGACTGCGAAAAAAGTGTTGCGCACCGCCGCTGAGTCCTTGAAGCCCTGTGGACTCGAGCTGGGCGGCAAATCAGCCGTGATCGTGTTCGCCGATGCAGATTTGCAAGAGGCCGCGCGGCGGGGTCTCGCCGGCGCCATCAGTGTCAGTGGGCAGGGCTGCGTCAACGGCACTCGCCTCTTGGTCGAGCGGCCGGTCTATGAGCAGTATCTGAAAATGCTGCAGGCGATCGCCGCGCACATCAAGGTTGGTGATCCGCTCGATGCGTCCACGGTGATGGGACCCATCATTTCGGAGGCGTCGTTGCAACGCATACTGGAGGTCATCGATAAGGCAGTGAGCACGGAGGGCGGCAGATTGGTGCTGGGCGGCAGCAGATTGGGCGGCGAACATGCGCAGGGCTACTACCTACCGCTGACCATCATTGCCGACGTCGAGCAAGGCGCAGCACTCGCGCAGCACGAAGTATTCGGCCCTGTGCTGGCGGTGACGCCGTTCGATACCGAGGAAGAGGCGATTGCCCTCGCAAACGGCACGAGCTACGGTCTCGGCGCCTACATCCACACGCAGAACCTGCGCCGCGCGCACCACCTCGCGAGCCAAATGCAAGCTGGCATGGTGCAAGTCAACGGCTCCGGCGAGGGCATGCAGCCGTATGCTCCGTTCGGCGGCATGAAGCAAAGCGGCTACGGACGGCTCGGCGGCCAGCAAGGGCTGCACGAGTTTCTGCAAGTCAAGAACGTGTGGATGAACCTGGCCAAGCCCGCGGTCGCCAAGTGAGCCATTTAGACTCGTCGGAACGCACTCGTGTCGGCAAGCACCAGCAACAGCAATTGCTGGGAGCACCCGCGCCCGAACCCCGCACCTTGCTCGAGTCGTCGTGGCGCGACTACGTCTTCGCCGAGGTCTGGACACGGCCGGGGCTCGATCGCCGATCGCGCTATTTCATTTCGATCAGCAGCGCCGTGTGTGAAGGCGGACGTCCTGATGTCGTCGATGGCTACGTTCGCGGAGCGCTTGAGCTCGGCGATATCGCGCTACCGGAGTTGCGTGAAGCGGCACTGCAACTCGCGGTGTATGCCGGCTGGTCACGCGGCGTGGCATTGGACACCGCCGTGACACGCATCGCCGACAGTCTCGGATTGCCCCATGCCGACTATCCGCCGATCCGTGCGCAGCCTTGGGATCCCAAGCAGCGTATGTCCGAAGGGAACGCAAACTTCAAGTCGGTCATGGTGTTCCCGGCACCCCCACCAATCACGCCCTATTTCGAGGCGGGGATCATCAATTTCGTCTTCGGCGAGGTGTGGGCGCGGCCCGGGCTCGACCAGCGGGCGCGGCGCTGGGTGACCCTGGTGGGGGTGGCGGATTCCTCGGCGAGCACTCCGATCCGCACCCATACCTACGCGGCGATGGCGAGTGGCAATGCCAGCGCGAGCGAGATGCAGGAATTCGTATTGCAGTACGCCATCCACGGCAGCTGGCCCAAGGCTTCGGTCATGCAGGCGGCCGTACTCGAGATGGCTGACCGTGTGACCAAGGGCCTTGCGTACGAGTGACGCGGTCGAGGCGAGGACCATGCCGACAGCAAGTGACATGAAGGGCAAAGCCGCGTTGGTGACGGGGGCCGCTTCCGGGCTGGGCCGTGCGACGGCCTTCGCCCTTGGGCGCGCCGGTGCCGATGTTTGCATAGTCGATATGAACGCGGCGGCTCTGGAGGAAACAGCGGCACAGTTGCGTGCACTCGGCGCGCGGGCGCTGGTTCACGTCGCCGATCTGGCTTTGCGCGAGAACTGCCTTGGCGCGATAGCCGCTGCCGTCGAAGGCTTTGGTCGGCTGGATGCCTTGTGCAACGTGGCGGGCATCATCGTGATGTGCAATGCCCATGAGATGCGTGCCGTCGACTTCGAGAAGACCATGGCGGTCAATCTGAGCGCGCCGTTCTACTTGATGCAGGCGGCCATTCCGCACTTGCTGCAGACGCAAGGCGCAGTGGTCAACGTGACCTCCTCCGCCGCATTCGTGGGCGAAGCCTATGCGGCGGCCTACTGCGCGACGAAAGCGGGACTCACCCACATGACGAAGGCGCTCGCCATGGAGTATGTCCACAAGCCCATTCGATTCAACGCGGTCGCACCGGGCGGCATGGCGACCAACATCGGAAATACCATCAAGATGCCCGAAGGGGTCGATTACGCCCTGATCAAGCGCTATTCGGGTCTGCGCGGCCTGGTCGAAGTCGACGATGTCGCGGACATCATCGCGTTCCTCGCCTCCGACGCGGGACGCAGCTATCACGGTGCCTGCATCAACATCGATCGCGGCATCACCGCGGGCTAGGGTCTATGACTGTCGTGGGTTTCATAGGGCTGGGCAGTCAGGGTGGACCGATGGCCAGGCGCATCGTCGAGTCGGGCTATCCGCTCCTTTTGTGGGCGCGGCGCGCGCAGACGCTTATCCCCTTCGAGGATACCGCCGCTCGATCGCTTGCCAGCATTGCCGAATTGGGCGCGGGCGCCGAGCACGTCGGTGTGTGTGTCCTGGACGATGCAGGCACGCGGCAGGTCTGCGACAAGCTCATTCCAGCCATGCGCCCCGGCAGTCGGATCGCAATTCATTCCACCGTGCATCCGGATACCGTCATCGAGCTTGCGGCGCAAGCTGCTGCTCGCAAAATATCACTGCTGGATGCCCCCGTGAGCGGCGGCGGACCCGCGGCTGCGTCCCGCACGCTGACGGTCATGGTCGGTGGCGCCGAGGACGTGGTAGCGGCCGCACGGCCGATTTTCGAGACTTTTGGCGCACTCATCGTGCGCGTCGGTGAAGTGGGTGCCGGCCAGATGGCGAAGCTGGTCAACAATGCGATGATGGCGGCCCACGTAGCGATGGCGCACTACGGACTTGCCGCGGCGGCGGCGCTCGGGCTCGATCGTGCGGCCCTATCCGAGATCGTCAAGGCCAGCAGCGGTCGCAGCTACGGCTTCGAGGTTTACAGCCGGTTGCCGGCCCCGTCCGCGTTTGATCACGGCGCCAGATTGCTGGCAAAGGACATTCGCCTGCTGGGAGAAGTGCTGGGTGCCGACCCGGCCTATGCGCCATTTCGCGATGTTGTCGCGCCCTTCCTGCAATTCGTTCAGAGGCACTAACCATGAGTTTCTCGATCGATCAGTTTCGCCTGGACGGAAAGGTGGCCATCGTCACCGGCGCGGGCGGCCGCGGCAACAGCATCGGACGGGCCTACGCACTCGGGCTCAGCAAAGCAGGCGCCCAAGTCGTCATCGCCGACATTCAGGCCGAAGGCGCGCAAAATGTCTGCGACGAAATAATATCTGCGGGTGGCAATGCGATTGCCGTTGGCGTCGACATCACGAAGCCGGACTCGGTGAGAAAAATGGCCGCCAGTGCTCGCGAAGCATTCGGCGGCGTCGATATCCTGGTGAACAATGCCGCGCTCATGGCTGAGCTCGGCTACCTCCCGGCCAGCGATATCCCGCTCGATCAATGGAACCGAATCATGGATGTCAATCTCACGGGCGCACTCAATTGCGTGCAGGCGATCGTTCCACTCATGCGCGAGCGCGGCGCCGGTAAGATCGTCAATCAGGTATCGGGCGGTGCCTTCCCCGCGCTCTCCGTCTACGGCATCAGCAAGCTCGCACTGGTCGGTCTGACCACCACGCTGGCCCGCCAACTCGGGCGCGAGAAAATCACCGTCAATGCCATCGCTCCGGGAAACACCATGAGTGATGCGGGGAGGCAGCTGACCCCTGATGATTCGCCGTTCGTGAAGATGTTGGAGGCGACCGTCGCGCTGCGGGTGCGAGGACAACCGGACGAACTGGTCGGCACATTATTGCTGCTGTGCTCATCCGCCGGTGATTGGATCACGGGCCAAGTGTTGCACGTCGATGGCGGTTGGATCTTGCGTCCGTGATACGGCACCGTCGCGCTGCGCACGATCATTCATTCGCGATCTGAATCGCCTCTTTTGCGAAGTCGCGATAGCACGAGCCGCCGGTAGCGTTCCGCCTCGAACTGCGCGAGCTCCTCATCCTGCTTGAGAATGGCTTCCAGTATGCGCCGTCTGCCTCCCTTCCACGCGTCGACGCCTTCCTGGTCGGTGAACACCAAAGGTGCGCCGGAATGCACATAAAGGCGATGGGTGACGCGGCAGAGGAGCTCGATCAGCGGCTTTGCCACCATCTTCAATAACAAGTCGCGCAACTCCTTCTCGAATGCGATTCGCTTTTCGCTCGAGTCGCACTGATCGACCCGTTCGAGAAGCTTCCGGACTTTCTCCCGCAGCGTGCTGTCCGTGCAGCGCGCCGCTGCCGGGACGATCTCGCAATCGAGGAGGGACAGCATTTGCTGCGATTCGCGGTGTCCGAATCCGTGCACGCGCAGGTACGCGGCGATGGAACGCTCGAGTGCGGCCTCGTCCGGCCGCGTGCCATAGTAGCCGCCCCCGGGTCCGCGTCGCACCGCCAGAAGTCCCTCGTGCTCGAGGATACGTGCCGCCTGCTGTACCGTCACGATGCCGACGTCGAGCAGCTGCGCGACCTCGTTGAGGGAGCCGATCTGCGCGCCAGGCTCGCGCGACAGAATGAGCTCGCGGAGCTTCGCGGCAGTGGCCTGCACCAGTTGGCGTCTAGGGACCTTGGTCACTTTTGGGGCTGCGATGGCGGAGCTTGGGGGGCAGGATATCGATCAGTGGTAAGGACAGTTCGTGTCCCGGTTGGATACATCGAATTGAACCGGCTTGTCGGCACGCGGAATGAGCGCTATCGCAGCGTAATGTCCGGCTACCGATTGTGGCGGGCAGGTCGTCGGGCTGGTCACCGTTACGTGCACTCGGATGACATTGCCCACATCGGTTATCGAATCAAATGAGACGACGACAGGGCCGTGCTCTTTGTAGCCGGCGCTGGCGACAAGCGCGGTATAACGCTCAAAATCGATAGGCGGCAAAGGCTCGGCGACAGCAGTCAGGTTGTTTGCCCAGACATCCCACTGTTGCGCGGACCGAATCACGAAATTCGCGTGGCCATCCGGTAAACCGAGCGTGGGCGGCAACGGGAGCACTTGGAAGGGAATTTTGTCGTCCTGCGCCACTACGGTTGCCGCGAGCGTAGACAAGAGGATTGCTGTCACTAGCGATCGGAACATTTCAGCCCTGGATTGGTTTGCGGTCGGTCTCTTGGCCACGCACGATGCGATGATCGCACGAAGGGGTGGGTGTCGGAATGCGGATGTAGGCTCCCTATCGGACCCGGTCGTTGATCTTGGGACCGCGGACGGCGAGGATGGGGATACTTTGCCAAACGATCACCCAGTGTCCACCCTCATCCTGCTACCGGGCCTCGACGGCACTGGGATATTGTTTAGCCAGTTCGTCGAGGCGATCGGCTCGAACGTCGCGACACGGATCGTGACCTACCCTGCGGATCAGCCATTGGGGTATGCGGAGCTCGAATCCTTGGTCAGGGAGGCGTTGCCCCGGGACCGGCCATATGTGGTGCTCGGGGAGTCCTTTTCGGGGCCGATTGCGATTCGGTTGGGAGCGGATCCGCCGGCGGGGCTCGTGGGTGTCATCCTATGCGTGACCTTCGCCAAGAACCCTTACCCGCTGCTCGCGTGGGCAGGACCGTGGGCAGCCGGTCTACCGGTGATGGCGTTGCCGACCTGGATGCGGGCGCCGTTCATTTGGGGGACGTCGCCGACGGCAAGGGATCGGCAAGAGAGTCAGCTCGCCAGGGCGGCGGTAGGCGAGACGGTGCTGCGACATCGCGTCGCGGCCGTGCTCGCGGTCGATGAGACGAACTCGCTGGCGCGGGTGCGGCTACCGGTATTGGTGCTGCAGGGGAGCGATGATCTGGTGGTACCCCGGGCGGCGGCGGAGCACATCGTGCGTACTCTGCCGGCGGCGGAGCGCGTCGAGATCCGGGGACCGCACATGTTGCTGCAGATTCGGGCGGCGGAGTGCGCCGCGGCAGTCATGCAGTTTATGCAGGGATTATAGACATGCAAGCGGTAGACTCCGTGGGCTTCAATCCAGCAAATGGGATCATCTGTGTCTAGGCCAGTGGCGTCTTTCTTGCTTGCTTTCTCGTTGCTGCTCTCCTGCGTGCCTTCTTTCTGCGCTGACGCCGGACCGCTCGCCATCTCGGTGCCGCCGGGATTTGAGGGGCCGACCCGGGAGGACGTGAACGGGGGTCTAACGATCGCGTGGATCGAGCGCCAGCCGGTCCCTGGCGGCGGCACACTGCTGCAAGTCTCTGCAATCGACGTGGGGAAGTCGCTCGATGGAATTACCCACGCGCAGCAGGTGGAGGGGGCAAATCATTATCTCCTCGAGTTCGTCCGCGGCGTCGGACACTCGCTCGAGAATTTCGAATTCGGTGAGTTCGAGCAGGTGTCGCTCGCCGGGCTGCCGGCCGCACGCGTGCGATGGACTGCAACCACCTCCGGCCATGCGGCGATCGGCGTCATCTATTGCGTGCTGGTTGGTCACTCCGTCGTTAGCCTACAGACCCAGGATGCAGGGACCGCGATCACACCGGCAATGTACAGCGCGCTGGGCGCGATCGAGGGCATTCGTGTTCGTTGAGGTTCGCGGGGAAACCGCTTAATGCGCTCGGGAGGGAGTCGATGATCTGGCTAAATCGTCTGTCGCTTCGCAAGCCCGCATCGCGCGAGTTATCCGCGTGCGGTACTACTGAACTAGCAACGGCGCCGCGTTCGTTGCTTCTATTGGCAGCGGCCGCTTTGACACTGCTGGTGACATCGGTAACGGCGTCGACTCGAGAAACGAAGCTGGGGTCGATTGGCTTTGAGCTTCCAAAGGATTGGAAGGTCCAGATGGATGGGACGGAGCGGCTGACCGCGTCTCCTACGGGCACGCCTGACGCGCCCCCACTCGTCATGGCGGAGTTTTGCGTTGCGAACTCGGACCGGCCGTGTCCGCCCGCCGAAGCTCCGAACGCCGCCAAGACCGGGTGCGTCGAACCGCAACTGAATAACAAGCAATGGCCTCACGGGGTCCTTGAAAAGCGCTGGATATGTCCGCGAGTCGCCTCCGCCGCAGGCGTCTATAACCTCGCTGTCGGCCATTTCTTGGCGCCCGCCTGGACACTTCGCGTTGTGTATATCTTCACGGACAAGGATAAGCCGCCGAACAAGTTTCTCGATGATCTGGCAAAGACTCTTCGAAAGGAGTGAGTGAAACGCGCCACGTCTTCGGCATCGTCGGCCCGGTTCTTACGTCATCGGTTGCCTCGCGAATCCGGCCTAGCATCGCGGCGTCAGTCAGATCGAGCGCCAGGACGCGCACCTGCACGCCGGTTCGAGCCCGCACATTTGCAGCGACAATTTCGAGGGCCTCGACCTTGCGGGCGATCAATACGAGGTTTCGGTGTCCATCGCTACACCGCCTGCAATACGCCGTAAGACGGGTCGCTCGCATCGCGTCGGCTGCGGTTATATTCGTTGATTGGGGTCACTTCACCGACCGAGTCGAAGTCGATCACGCATTCCCGCTTATCGATTGCCCAAAGCCCCTCGCGGCGCGACCATTCATCGACGTAGCGTGCCCAGAACTGGCGCTGCAGCACCTTCGTTCCTTCTCGGGATCGAAGGGTTGCCGTAACGTAGGACTCGCTGCCGGCCCGGGCACCGGCGGTCTCGATGATGATGTTTTTAACCTGATGCGAATGATGTAGAAATTTAAGATGCTCCCGGCAGATGAAATCAATCCAACCCCTGCCACTGCCCTTGTAGGACCCGAAGTCGGCATAGCTGTCCAGGTGGAACACTCTATGCCCGAGCGGTACATCCAACCGGTCGACTGAGCGGCAATACCGGTATATTTGGTCCGTAATCGCCAATCGGTCCGCAATGTCCTGGTTGTTCATTATCCGCTTCCTTTACATACGCGTTTGGCGCAATCGCTTGAAATGGCAACGCCGCCAATTCAGGGCTCGATGCGTGCGTTGGGTCATGGATTCTACTCGAGTGTATTTCGTATCTGTTGTCGCACTCATGTTGGTCTGCACGCTGACCGCCGGCCTGGTCGGCAAGTGGTTCGTATTTTGGACGGTCGGGATTCAGCTTTTCCTGGCTGGCCTTCGGCAAATTGTCCAGCCGCGATATACCGCCGAACAAGATGGTGCTACCGGAACACTGCCCACACTCTCGGGATACATTTGGCAGTTGACAGCCGGCAACGTAAAATCCATGGCGTTCTTGAAAGTGTCTATCGCCGTCAGCGCGATGAACAGTAGGTGAAGGAGATACTCCCATGGCGATCAGCAGACGTACTTTTTCGGCCGCCCTCGTCGCAGGAGCCGCCGCGTCGTTGACATCGACCCGGGGCATCGCCGCTGCCGCTACTCCGACCAACGCGCGCAACGTCGTCCTCGTGCACGGGCTCTTTGCCGACGGATCATGCTGGTCCGAGGTGATCGCACGATTGCAGGTCAAAGGGATCAATGCCACGTCCGTGCAAAACCCTCTGACGACGTTGCCTGAAGCGGTTGCCTCGGCGGAGCGAGTGCTGGCGCGGCAGGACGGCCCGACAGTGCTGGTCGGGCATTCCTTCTCCGGGATGATCGTGACTGAAGCAGGTATGCATCCGAATGTTTCGGCCCTTGTCTATGTGGCAGCACGAGCGCCGGATGCAGGCGAGGATTACACAGCGTTGGCCAAGAAATTTCCCACGCCGCCGGCCTCCGCCGGTATCGTTTTCGACGGCGACGAAGGGCGCCTCGGCGAAGAGGCGTTTTTGCGGGATTTTGCAGGCGACCTGCCGGAGGCAAAGGCTAAGGTGCTGTATGCAGTCCAGGAACCGTTCCAAAAGGCTCTACTGACGGGCAGAACCACTCAGGCAGCCTGGCGGTCGAAGCCGAGTTTTTATGCTGTCTCGACCGAGGACCGCACGATCAATCCGGATCTTGAACGCTTCATGGCCAAGCGCATGGGCGCCAAGACGATCGAAGTGAAGGCAAGCCACCTTTCACTGATCTCTCACCCGGACGAGATCACCGCGCTAATTCTCGGAGCCGCGCAGCAGACCTAACGCGTTGCATCGCTACGCGGCGGCTACTTCTACAGATTCTCGTAGGCCAAGGCTGACAGCGAGAGGCGGCAACGAGCGCCAATCCTATGTAAAGCCAAAGTGGAGAGGCGCATCACAACTAGGAGATCATCGTAGGGCGTTGGCGCCATTTCGGCATAAGTTGAGCAAACGGCTCGTTTCGCAGGGTTTCGATGCATATTACTTAATGAGCTAAGCGGGAATCAGTTCGTTGGGTGAGATGTGGATGGAGGAGAATTGCAGACATGAAGTCAATTATCTTCGTCTTGTTGATGCACGCTCACAGCGGCGATACGTCTGCCGTCGGTGCGTTCGAGAGCATCGAGCAGTGCCGGCTTGCGCAAGCGACCGCCGGCCAGAATCAGGCCGCTGATTACTCCTGCGAGTCGGTGCCTGTCGTAGGTGAGTGGAGCCGCAAGAATGCGCGCTATGTGCAGCCTTCAACATTCCGTGTCGATGGCGGCGCTAGGGCAGGGAACAATTAGGCGCGTGGACAAGTCAGCTCTAGATAAGCCGGTGACGGGCTTACCCGAAGCACGGAAGCGGCCCCATGCGTTCGGATCGCCGTCCATTACGGAATTCCAAGCTGCCATCGCCAGGCATTGCGGCTCGAGGACCAAGTCTAAAGCGCAGAACCCGCGGACAAGGAAATAGCCGCGGGGCCCCTGCCCGCCTATAATCTCGCGAACTTTCGTGCCGGCAAAGTGCCCTCCATGTATATACCAGCACAGTTCAAGAGCGACGATGTTGCTGTTGCCATGGAGCTGATGCGCAAACACTCGTTCGCGACCCTCATCTGCAACGACGACGATGGGCAGCCATTCGTGACGTACCTGCCCTTGCACGTAGACGTGGGCGAACGCGACGGCAAGCCTTGGCCCTCCTTGCTGGGTCACGTGGCGCGGGCCAATCCCCACTGGAAGTATCTCCAGAGCCGAGGGACCGCTCTCGTGAGCTATCTGGGACCGCATGCGTACATGTCGCCCACGGTCTACCCCGACACGATGCGGGTGCCGACTTGGAACTACCTGGCGGTGCAATGCCGGGTGCGAGTGCGGCTGCTGAGCGGGCGCGCCGAGATGGATCAGATGTTGGACAAGCTGATCGAGGACAACGAGCCCTCCTATCTTGCACAGTGGCGCTCGCTGAGCGAGGAGTATCGCTCAAAGATGATGGCGATGATCGTGGGATTCGAGCTGGACATCACCGAGCTGCAGTGCAAGTTGAAGCTAAACCAGCATCGGCCCGAGTCGCATGCCGCGTTGCGCCGGACGTTCGCCGCCGGGAGCGAGGCCGAGCGCGAGCTGCTGGGCTGGATGGATCGGTTGAAGATGTAAGTCGCGGTTGCGTAGAACGGCTCTTACTCCGGCAGCGTCTCTCCGGAGCCGCCCATTTCGGCCGGCATGTCCTTGAACTTGGGCTTGCCGTCTTTGATGGGAAGCACGGTTTCCTGATAGTGGACGTGCACGCCCGGCTCGAACTTCAGCTTCGGGCCGCCGCACTTGGTACACCATTTGCGGCTGCTGCCCGGCGGCTTGTTGAAGGTGCCGATGCTCGAAGCGCCTTTCGTCACCTCGAGGGATTCAGGCTTCCAAAGGGTGAACGCATTGACCGGTCCTGCGGACCAGGTCCGACACGACGGAATGACAGTAGCCTTGTGCCTCGGGCGTACCCGTCACCGTGAAGCGAACTTCTCCGCAAAAAACATCTCGCCTCATAAACCTTTGAATTGCTTGATACGCAGGTATCTTATAGCAGGCACACATGCTATAGGCCGCTACCATGGAATCCGGCGACCGAGTTGTGATTCGCTGGCAATTTCGGTTTGGCTGGCTGGACGGAACATCGTCACCAAGATGGAAGAGATCGCCTATCAACGTTGGGAGGGCGAACGCATCGCAGAGGAGACATTCTTCTCCGACCCAGCGCGGCGCCTGCCGATTCCTATCCGGTCCGAAGCATGATGAGTAGATCCAGGGGTTCCGGTTCCGCGATTCCCAGTATTGTCAGGATCGCGTGGGCTTGGCCGCGATGATGGGTCTGATGGTTGAATAAGTGAGAGAGGATTTCCCGGAGAGGCTGCCTTTGCGGGGTACCATTCAGCGTGCGGTAGTCCCACGCCCTCTCGAATGCCGCTTCATCAAACTCGCCCACCACGTTGATGATCCGGTCGTCTTCCGTCTCTCGCGCCGCGCGCAGTGATTCTAGATCATCGTATACGATCGCGTTCAGGCTGCTCCCGTGATCTCCCGATCCGGTTAGCCGTCGCATCCAGATTCGATCGGCAGTCAGAAGATGATTCAGCGTCCCGTGAAGACTCCCGAAGTAGGCCCCCACATTCTTGCGATACGCCTCATCGGGCAGCGCGCTCGCCATGCCATAAAGCCGGGTATTCGCCCACTTGTTGTATTTTGCAAGGCTCGCAAAATGCGCTTTCATTTGATTCGATCCTTTGGGGGAACTACCGATCGCCGGAGCTGCATCGAGCGTGCCTCGTGGCTCGGCTTTCGGCACGGCTCCTTGCTCACGAACCATATGTACAACTTTATCCAGCTGTTGGCCCCGCACCTCTCACTCAAGCTGATCCAGCGTTCGGAAAGCGTTCAGAGTCTGGAAGAGCTCCAACATATCCTGCAAGGGATTCTTGTTCCATGGCGCGACCGGGCAGGCCTTCTCGGAACGCCGCTTCGTCGCGGATCTGCCTCCCATCGCGCGAAGGCGCCGGCGGATGGGGCGTAGACGAATGCCGTCCCCTGGGCTCAGGCAGCGATCGATCGCGCGCTTGCGATTCCGCTCGGTGGCGGCCGGAGCCGGGCCTGTGTGGGCTACCGCACAGAGAAAGCGGCGTCAACGGCGCAACTTATTGCAAACTGCGACCTAAGGAGCCAATCGATGGAAACCCAAGCCCATGCCCAACGGCGAGCTTTTATCGAGATGGAATCGGAATCCTTGGCAATCGCCGCCCGGGTAGACGCGCGCGAAGGTGCTGCCGATGTCGCGCACTCCGAAGATAATATTTTGCGGTGGATATCGTACCTGCCCGAGGACTGCATCAGAACGATGGTTTTGATGGGCTGGGACATGACTACCTAAAGGATAGCCAGTGTCGTGCCAGGCGAGGCCGCAATGACGTACGACGTGCCGTTGCTCGCCGCCTGAAGGGCCGGCTTGGCCGGCGCCCGGAGCACGGCTTGCGACTGGCTGTCGTGGTCAATCAATTCCGTTAGCAGCGCTTTTGCCATGTCTTTCTGGCCTCTCCCGCCTGCGGATATGGATACTTCGTGCTGCTTATAACGCACCGTCACCGAGTACGGCGTAAAGCGCCATTTTCCGGAATAAATCGCGTCCTTGTGTGTCAGCGCGACAGTTTGAAATTCCTGTTCGTTCATTGTGGCGTCCACCTCAAGGATTCGCTCCTGGTAAGCATACGGCGGCAGTCTGCCTGGGTATTGCCAGCCTTCTGCCCAAAGGGAATGACGGAAGCCGCCTAGGCGCGCGTAGGGCTAGACATCCCCCTCAACCACCAGGCAGGAGATCGGCGTGTTCTGTGGGACAGTGCTCAAAAAAATGAGCAACGTATGTCATTGATTCATTGCGCGCGGACGCATTCGAACCGCCGACGGGTTCGAAGGCTGACTCTCCACGCGGTCTATCTAGCTGAAAATTAAGGCTTCGTGTGCTTTGCCCGTGTTGAATATTTGAAGTACATAAAAGCCACATTTCGCTGCCCGGATCGTTCGTAGGTTGCTTTGTTGATTGCCCAAATCCCAACGGCAGTCGGTTGGCTTTGTACCCGTCTGGCACCTCGCGAAGCCACATTCAGCTTCGATAGTGGGCCTTCAATCAGCGAAACACGGAGAACGCCTCATATATGTCGCTCGCGAGTGCCCGAGGCTGCTCCAGCGCCGCGAAGTGGCCGCCGACCGGCATTTCGGTCCATCTGGCGACGTTGAACACACGCTCTACCCACTCGCGCGGCGGATTGATGATTTCCTTGGGAAACCGCGCGTAAGAAAGCGGAGGCTTGATACGCTCGCCAGAGCCGAATCGAAGCGGTTGCCGCGCGTTCTCTTGGTACATGCGAAGCGTCGCCGCAACGTTACCGGAGAACCAGTAGACCGATACGTTAGTCAAAAGCTCATCAAGGTCAAATCTCTGGATGAGGTCACCGCTGCCATCGCTCCAGGCGAAAAACTTTTCGAGCAACCAAGCGGCGAGTCCAGCCGGGGAGTCGGTCAACGAATACGCGAGGGTTTGAGGCTTTGTGGCCTGGATATGGCTGTAGCCGCCTTCCCGTTCGACCCATTGAGTCCGTGCAGCAAGCCACTCCGCCTCTGCCGGGGAGAGCGGACGATCTGCCTCTGTCAGCGGCGGCTGGTAGCTACCCGAGATGAAATTCAAGTGCAGTGCGCGCACAGCATCCGGGTACAGGCGCGCCAGCCAAGTGGTGACACCGGAGCCAATATCGCCGCCTTGGGCGAAATAGCTCGAGTGGCCAAGCGCCGCCATCAACGTGTGCCAGAGTGAAGCAACTGCGCGGCTGTTCGTACCCGGGCTGACTGGCGCTTGCGAGAAACCAAAACCAGGCAACGAGGGGACGATGACATCAAAGGAGTGAAACCCGGAAAATCCGTTGTTGGACGGATCGGCTAGCATCGGAATGATCTTGTACATCTCGACGAAAGAGCCCGGCCACCCGTGCGTAAGTACGAGCGGAGCTGATTCCGGATCAACTCCTTTGACGTGCACGTAGTGGACGACACACCCATCAATCTCGATGGTGAATTGCGGTAAGCCGTTGAGCCTGCGCTCTGCCGCCCGCCAATCGAAACGGTCGCGCCAGTATTCGACCACGTCCCGTAGGACCTTGCGCGGCATGCCGTATTCCCACGTGCCTTCGCCGACCTCATCCGGCCATCCTGTACGTTCAAGACGGAAATTGAGATCCGCAACAGCGGCGTCTGCAACGCTAACGGTGAACGGAGTGATCTTCATGACTTCCCCCAAGAGCCAGTTCCGGTTGCAGCGACACGCGCCGCATCTTCCCAGTTCCGGTCCCCTTTGGGCTACGTCGCGATCCTGTTAGGAAGCAATCGAGCGTATTCCCTTTTGACGACGGCGTAACATTCGCAGGTGCGCTTCTCAAGCCCTTGACGATTAAGTACGGTGATGCGCCCCCGCTGATATCGAATAAGCCCTGCCTTTTGTAGTTTCATAGCGGCCTCGGTTACACCTTCGCGGCGCACGCCGAGCATGTTGGCAATCAGCTCCTGCGTCATTAGGAGTTCATCACCGGACAAACGGTCCAAGCTAAGCAGTAGCCAGCGGCATAATTGCTGGTCCAAACTGTGGTGGCGATTGCAGACGGCGGTTTGCGCCATCTGAGTTAGAAGCGCTTGGGTGTAGCGCAGCAGCAAATGCAACACAGCGCCCGCCTTATTGAACTCTTTTTCCACAATTTCCGCTTTGAGCCGAAGGCTGCGGCCCGCACTTTGTACAACTGCGCGACTGGGAGTCGAGTTGCCCCCCATGAAGATAGCTACCCCGACGATGCCCTCGTTACCGACTACGGCAATTTCCGCCGACTCTCCGTTCTCCATGACGTAGAGCAGGGAGACGATTGCGGTCGTTGGGAAGTAAACATGTCTCAGCGTGGCTCCTGCCTCGTACACCACTTTGCCAAGCGGCATGGCCACGGATTCTAGATGTGGTAGCCAACGGCCCCTCACAGCGATAGGGAGCGACGAGAGTAAGGCGTTTTCTTCGATGTACTGAGAGGCGATGGTTGCGCACCTCCTGGGCGGGCAGCACCATTATGTGCGCTACCGTACGGAACGCAAGTAGATTTTGGATACGCGGCGCATCTGTCCACGCCATCCGGCGTCAAGGCTTAGAACAATTATTTACCTGCTTATTTTCCCTTGTCCTAATCTCGAAGCACCCGGTCAAGGGGCAGGTCCTCGGAACGGCCGATGCGGACGCTCGCCGCCTCGATGGCCCTCATTTTCGCAGCCTCGTAGAGCACATCGTTGAGCGGCATGAAGATCGGTTTGAGATTCGGCCCCGCCCACTTCCATTGGGCCGCGGGAAGCGCCTCCGGCAACATGTTTTGAGGCGTGGAAAATAAATGAGGACCTTTGCGGCCACCATCGTGGATCCTTCTGAGAAGTCGTTCCCACAATAGTCCCACTGTTGTGTCAACTTGGATACGCGAACATGCGCAATGGCTATGTGCTTTACCGAACATAAGTATGATTGCGCGAATTGGTCCTCGCCTCAGCCAATCAATGCGGGGGCCGTCCTCGTTGCCCCAAATGCGACTATACTCGCGGCCGTGTAAATCGGTGAGCTGGTTGGAGGCCAGTTACTTGTATTCAAGACTAGCAACGGCTTCCGCCTTGTTGTCGATCTCCATTAAGGCGGCATTCTAAGTAGGAATCTGACGGGCAAGGATGCAATGTTGAGGCAACGAGCTGCATACGTCTTGAAGCACCCCGGCATATTTGCCATTCAGGTGGTAAAGAGTTTTCGCGCAAATCAGGGGTTGCTACTGGCAGGTGCGGTGGCCTACTACGCGCTGCTGTCGATCGTGCCGTTGTTGATCCTCACGGTGATCGCCCTATCACACATCGTCGATCAGGCCGAATTGCTGCAAACCCTCGGGCGCTACCTGGAGTGGTTAGTCCCTGGACAATCTGGGTTTCTCATCGGGGAACTCAGGAATTTTATCGATCATCGGGAAGTGATGGGGTGGGTGCTGTTGGTGCAGATGCTGTTCTTCAGCTCCCTCGCATTCACAGTGCTCGAGAATGCGATGTCGGTGATCCATCATCATCGCGTCACAATTCGCAGGCGCCACTTTCTCGTCTCGGCGGTGATTCCGTACTGCTGCATTCTTTCTCTCGGT
>Ga0302324_100000688_pt1 | contig 85704 bp, 83 predicted proteins | sample Palsa_T0_1_FD_201949 | JGI IMG/M metagenome (GOLD analysis project Ga0302324, IMG submission 201949) | Peat permafrost microbial communities from Stordalen Mire near Abisko, Sweden - Palsa_T0_1 | ecosystem: Environmental > Terrestrial > Soil > Palsa > Peat permafrost | place: Sweden: Abisko...
TGAAGTCATCGTCATAGCCGTGAATAAAGAGCGTGAGATGCTTCTGATTTTCCGGCGGAGTCGTGAGCGGATCGGGAAACTTGTTGGTGACCGCCACCAGTGCATCGCGAAAACTGTTTAGGTCTCGCGTAGTCCAATTTGAACGGTCGGTGATGTCGGCATTGGGTTTTGCTGGATCCAGCGTCCAATAAGTTAAGTCGTCAAGTTTGCTGCCGAAAGAAGGTTTGTCGTTGCCGGGGCTGCCTGCGGGGGGTATCTGATTTCGATTTGTAATAAGCCAGCGCATAGACGAAACCTCGAGATAGATGGACTCTCGTACGCCCGCATATATATCACATGGAAGTTGAGTTGGGCCGACTTCTTTTCCCGGCAAGATTCTCAGACTGTAGATTGGCCCTCGCGATGCTTAGTGAAGTTCGAATGGCACTAACTACTCCATTCCTAACTCCTTGGCGAGCGCTTTCCACTTGCTGTCGACCGACGCTTTGGTCTTTGCGTCCATGACAATTTCGTCGGGCCAGGGGCGCGTGAAGCCTTCGGTGGGCCATTTGCGGGTGGCGTCGATGCCCATCTTCGAGCCGTAGTTGGGCAGGCGGGAGGCGTGGTCGAGAGAATCGACGGGGCCGAGGGTGAATTGAATGTCGCGCTCAGGGTCGATGTGGTTGAGGACTTTTAGCGTGACATCGGCGAGGTTCTGAACGTCGACGTCTTCATCGACTACGATGACGCACTTGGTGAACATGGCCTGGCCCAGCGACCAGATGGCGTTCATGACTTTGCGGGCCTGGCCGGGATAGGACTTGCGGATGGAAACGATCATCAGGTTGTGGAAGACGCCTTCGATGGGCAGGTTGATGTCGACGAGTTCGGGGATGGTGAGCTTCATCAGCGGCAGGAAAATGCGCTCGACGGCTTTGCCCATGTAGGCGTCTTCCTGCGGAGGCTTGCCCACAATGGTTGTCGAGTAGATGGGATCTTTGCGGTGAGTTATACAGGTGATGTGAAAGACGGGATAAAGATCTTCGAGCGAATAGAAGCCGGTGTGGTCGCCGAACGGGCCTTCGGTGCGGAGTTCGTCGAGGTTGACGTAGCCTTCGAGAACGATTTCGCTGGAGGCGGGGACTTCGAGATCGACAGTTTCGCATTTGACCAGTTCGACGGGCGCTCCGCGAAGGAAGCCGGCGATGAGATATTCCTCGATGTCGGGGGGCGCGGGGACGATGGCGGAGAAAGTGACGGCGGGGTCGGTGCCGATGGCGACGGCGACTTCCATTTTGCCGGAGGGGTGACTCTTGTCGGCGAGAACTTGTCCGCCGGAAGTGCGGGCCATTAGATCTACGGAACTCCTATTTGATCGAGAGTCAAAATCCCCACCCAAGCCAAAGGACGGCTTGGATGGGGCACCCTCTGCTGATGAGCTGCCGGCGTTTCTTAGGGCTTGACGAAAATGTTCGGCGGCTACCTTCTGACGTTGCCAATGCATGGCGGTGGTGCGGGCGTCGAAGACTTGCAGGCGATACATTCCTACGTTGCGTTTGCCGGATTTGGGATCGCGGGTAACGACGCAGGGGAGGGTGATGAAACGTCCGGCGTCTTGCGGCCAGCATTGCAGGATGGGGAAGTCGAGCAGGGAAAAGTTGTCGCGCTTAATCACTTCTTTGCAGGGGCCGGTGGGGACGGTCTTGGGAAAAAATTTGCCCATCTCGGCGAGCAGGGGAAGCATTTTGAGTTTGTCGAGAAAGCCTTGCGGGGATTTGATATCCATGAAGACGCGGATGCGATTGGCGATTTCGTCGAGGGAGTTGACGCCGAGGGCGAGCTTCATGCGGGATTCGGAGCCGAACTGGTTGATGAGGAGTTGGGAGCCGGGGTGGCCTTTGAGATTTTGGAAAAGAAGAGCAGGGCCACCCGGCGCAAAAAGCGGGCAGGCGGTAGATGCTGTCGAGTTCCCACTTCTCGCAAAACCGGCGAGAAGTGGGGCACCCTGTTTTGAGATGTGCATCTTGCTTATGCGATCTGTGATTTCGGCGATTTCAAGGATGGGGTCGGCTTCGGTTTGAATGCGGCGGAGTTCGCCGGCGCGGTCGAGGGCTGCGATCCAGGCGCGGAGGTCGTCGTAGGGCAAGGGGAGCTCCTGTGAAATGGAACGGTTGATTATATGAGTAGCGGGTGCCGAGTAGCGAATCCGGAGCCAACTTCTTTGCCGCTGATTCACACGGATGAACGCAGATAGACAAACGCTAATCCGCAAAAGGCACAGAGGACCGCAGGGCAATCCAAGGACCTGAACCTTTACAGTTTGGCGCGGAGCATGGAAATTACGTCGTCGGAGGTGATGACGCCGATGAGCTTGTTGTGCGCGTCAACGACGGGGAGGGTGATGAGATTGTATTTGTCGAAGAGCTCGGCGACGTCATTGTCTCTAGTGGTCAGGTGTGTGAGGACCAGAGGCTCCTGGGTGAGCGAGAGCAGAGCGGTGGTGGATTCGGCGAGGACGAGTTTGGCGAGTGGGACAGCGCCGGCGAGGGTGCCGTGAGAATCGACGAGATAGATGGTGCTGACCGATTCGATGCCGCCTTCGAAGTGACGCATGGCGCCGATCGCATTCTCGACCGTGGCGGTAACGGGCAGGGCCAGGAACTCGGTGGTCATGCGGCCGGCGGCGGTTTCCTCGCGGTGCTCGAGGAGTTCGACGACTTCCTGGCTGGCGGAGGGCTCCATCTGGACGAGAATTTGTTCGGTGCGGTCTTCGGGCAGATCGGCGAGCAGGTCGGCGGCAGCGTCGGGATCCATTTCTTCGACGATGTCGGCGGCGCGACCGGAATCGAGAGATTCGACGATGGACTTCTGAACTTTGGGTTCGACTTCTTCGAGGGTTTCCGCAGCAACATCTTCGTCGAGAGTCTGGAAAACGGCTTCGCGCTCGTTGGGTGCGAGATCTTCGACGATGTCGGCGATGTCGGCGGGATGAAGCTTGGCCAGGCCGTCGTGAGAGATTTTGAGCTTCACGCGGCGGGCGGGATCGGTTTCGATGAGATCGACAACACCCCAGGGGATGGTGCGGGGCGGAATGTGATCGAGCAGCGCGTGGAGAGCGGGACGCGGAGCGAGGCCGCGCAGGAGCCGGCGAACCGCGCCACGGACGCCGACATCGACGGACATGACGCGGAGAATGGGATGGGAAGCGCCAGCTTCTTTGAGGGAATCAACCTGGAGTTGCACGTCGTTGACGCGGACCACTTTGCGGCCGTGAACGTCGATGACCTGCTGATCGAGGAGATCGCGTTCGAGAAGAAACAGACCTTCGGAGCCGTTGGCGGCGGGCCAGTCGGCGGAATTGGTGGAGGCGTGAATGCCTCCGTCGAAGGAAGAAACTGCTGAGTAGGGAAGAACGCGGTTGCCGGATTTGGTTTTAACGATGTAGGAGGCGATGCGGGTGCGGTCTTCCTGCGGGGCGAGAGTGACTTCGCGCACTCGTCCGGTGGGCGCGCCGGAGGGGTCATAGACCGGAGAGCCGAGCAATTCGGAAAGCGAGAGCGTGGCCGTCGTCGTCATCCCGGCTAGAGGATAACGAAGTTTTGCGGGATAGAGAAATGAATTGTGAAAAACTTCATGGCCACGGATTTACGCGGATTAACGCGGATAGAACAAGACCAAGCAAGAACCTAACTAATGAGAGCGGCTGGAAGATGGCTTACTTCCGCAATAGCAATTCGGACAATTGGAAAATACGGTCAACGGCGACGGCGGCAATTCCGACTCCGATCACCGTCGCCATCTTGATGGTCACTGCTCGCACAACGGATTTGTCTTTGGTGGTGCGCCAAACGATGGGCAGGTTCACGGCGGCGCTGGCGATGGAGGTAAGCACGGTGGCGCTGCCGGCGAGCGCGGGGGTGATTTTACCGTGCATGGCCATGGTGGCGGCCGCAGCGGTGGTGCTGGCGCTGCTTACGAGGCCGCCGAATACGCCAGTGGCCAGCATCCCATAGCTGCCAAAGTATCTTGTGAGCAGGGTTCCGACGATTTGTATGGCAATGAATACGGCTCCGAACCAGATGACTTTGGCGAGGGAGATGGGAGAAGTGAGGGTCAAAGTGCCGGGGACGCGATCTTCAACCCTGCGATCGATCCTGTGATCGCGCCATACCCAGAAAGCGGCGACGAGGGTCATGGCCAAAAGCGGCACCAAGGTTGCGGTCAGGGAGCGGGGCGAGAAAATGGTGGCGAGAATTAAATTCCTGGCGAACATCGCGATGGTCGTCAACAGGCACAAAGTAGTAGCTCGGGCGACCATGCCGGATTTCTGCAGCCGGGTGCCGAGTTCGGCAACAGTGGCGCTGCTATTGACCAAGCCGCCGAAAATTGCGCCGAGATAGAGGCCGCGGGTGCTGTACATGCGGAGGAACACGTAATTCACAAACCCGATGCCGGCGATGGCGATGACACTGAGCCAGGCATCGCTGGGGTTGAAGAGCTGCCAAGGATCGAGGTAGCGATTGGGCAGCACGGGATAAATAACGAAGCCGATCAGGCCGAGCAAGACGGCGCTGCGAATTTCCGAGGGTTGCAACCCGCCGGCGAAGCGGCTCAGTTCGGTCTTCCAGGCGAGGAGCATGGTCATGACGATGGCGCCTGCGACCGGAGTGAAGATGTGACCCAGACCAACGAGAACGCCGAGCAGATAGTTCACGATCAAGGCGGCGGAAGTGGTGACCTCGAGGGAGCGGTCGGCGAGAATACTGCGCGTGTTCATGGCGGCAACCAGCAGGAAAACGCCGATCAAAGCCGCGATGGCGATGCTCTGGCCGATCAGGGAGGCGAGCATGCCAAGCATGGCGACGAGCGCGAAGGTTCGGACGCCTACGTCCTTGTTGGACCATTCGCGCTCCATGCCGACCAGCATGCCGATGCCGATGGCGACGCCCATTTTCAAGGCGATGGGAGTGACCGGAAAGTGTGAGGAGTCGGTTTGCATTTTTGCCGTAGATGCGGGTTACTGCGTTTTACGCCGCCTTTCGTGATCCCCCACGCATCGTCCGCCGCTCTTTGGCCGAATACAGCAAGAGTGGCGGCGGCCGAGCGCCGAAGGAACCTTCTGGATTCGCAGATCGTATAATAAAACCTAAGTGCGGCTTATTTTCGATATTTTTGGGCAGACGTTGCGGACGCTGTGGGCGCACAAGCTGCGCTCATTCTTGACCATGTTTGGCATTGCGTGGGGCGTGGGGTCGCTGCTGCTGCTGGTGGGGCTGGGCGAGGGATTCCGGTCGGGAAATAAGAAACAGTTCGACACGCTGGGCGAGAACGTGATGTTCATCTGGTCGGGGCGTGCGCCGGTGATGCAGGGGAGCTTTACGGCGCTGCGGCAGTACTACCTGACGTACCGGGATTATCAGGACATTTTGCGGGAGAGCCCAAGCGTGGGCGCGGCAGCGCCGGTAATCCGGCGCAACGATATTCGAGAGGTCAGCGATTTCTTCCAGGCCAGCGGGCAGACCATGGGAGTGCCAGCCATGTTTAACCAGATCCGTTACCTTCCGATCAAGGAAGGGCGCTGGTTGAATGAAATGGACGACGCGCAGAAACGGGCGGTGATTGTGCTGGGCGACGAGGCGAGGCGGACGTTGTTTCCAGGGCGGCCGTCGGTGGGCAGCACGATTCTGCTGAATGGGGTGCAGTTTGAGGTGATAGGAACGCTGGCGCGGATTGGGCACGGCGATAACAACACGCAAAACCTGCAGTGCTTTATGCCGTTCAGCACGATGCGGGAATATTTCCGTCCCATGAATGTGGGCGAGGCGACGGATGTGATTTCGTTTATCAACTATCAGCCGAAGACACGGGCGCAGCACGAGGCGGCGCAGCAGGAAGTGCATAAGGTGATTGCGCGGAATCACGGCTTCGACGCGAACAATCCGGATTCATTCGACGAGTGGGATACGGTGAAAACGGTGGACCAGGTGGGAAAGATTTTCGATGCGATGAATGATTTCTTGGGCAGCGTGGGGCTGGTGACGCTGACGCTGGGAGCGATCGGGATCATCAACATTATGCTGGTGGCGGTGGCCGACCGCACGCGGGAGATTGGATTGCGCAAGGCCGTGGGAGCGACGAATGCGAGCATCATGTTCCAGTTTTTTGTGGAGGGCGCGTTTCTGACGCTGCTGAGCGGAGGGATTGGAATTGCGGGAGCGGCGGGGCTGATGGCGGCGCTGTCGGGAATGGATCTGGGAGAGGGATTCGATCCGCCGAAGCTGGTGGCGCGGACGGCGGTGCTGGCCGTGGGATCGCTGGCGATTGCGGGAGTGGTGGCGGGACTGTATCCGGCGCGGCGGGCGGCGATGCTGGAGCCGGTGGAGGCTCTGCGGAAAGAGTAGAGAGTACCGAGTAGCTAGTACCGAGGGAACTTCTTTACCGCGGATTTCGCGGATGGACGCGGACAAGAAAAAGACGAGCTGCTAAGAATAAACGAGCCGGCGCATCACCACCGAGGGCACCGAGAATACGGAGGAAGGTAGCACAATATGCATCGGGATTTGTTGCAACAGGCGTATTCGGCGATGCGGCACGACCTGCGCAAGACCCTGCTGACCATGGCGGGGATGGCGTGGGGAATTGCCACCGTGGTGTTGCTGCTGGCCTATGGAAATGGGTTTGGGCGGGCGATTGAGAATATCTTCGAAAGCTTTGGAGCGACCGCGGTGGGCGTGTTTCCGGGGCGAACCTCGCAGGAGGCGGGCGGAAACAAAGCGGGCGTTCCGGTGCGCTTCACTGGCGATGATATCGAATTGCTGCGCAACAACGTGCCTTTATGCAAGCACGTGGTGCGGATGTCGCAGAAAGATTCCGTGGTGCAGAACGGGAACCGGTCGTTTACGTTTCCGGTGATGGGGCTGGATCCGGAGATTGAAGAGATTTGGAATCTGGATGTGGACGAAGGACGGTTTCTCGACGATGCCGATAACATGGGACACGGCTTGCGGGCGGTGATCGGTTCGGAGGCGCGGGACAGACTTTTCTCGGGCATGCAGGCGGTGGGTGACGAGATTCGCGTGGATGGAGTGGAGTTTCAGGTGGTGGGAGTGTTGAAGGCGCGCATGCAGGAGAGCGACGACGACGATAACCGGGTAATCTACGTTCCATATAACTCGATGGACGTGTTGAAGGACACTCACTATCTGGATGGAATCTGGCTGGACTCGCAAGGGCTGGATCACAACAAGCTGGACCAGACGATCCGGGGTACGCTGGCGGCGGCGCACAACTTCAAGGAGGACGATAAGCGGGCGGTTTTTGTGTTCGATGCGCAGAAGCAACTGCAGCAGTTTGGGATCATTTCGCTGGCGTTGAAGGTGCTGCTGGGATTTATCGGGACGGTGACGCTGGGCATTGGAGGGGTGGGGCTGATGAATATCATGCTGGTGTCGGTGACGCAGCGCACGCGGGAAATTGGCGTGGAAAAGGCGCTGGGAGCGCGGCGGCGCGACATACGGTTTCAGTTCCTGGCGGAGGCCATGGTGATTACCGCGGTGGGAGGGATTCTGGGGATTGTGTTGTCTTACATTGTGTCGCTTTCGGTGGGGCGGCTGACGTTTTATAGCGCGATGGCGAAACATGCGGAGGCGGCAGACATCCGCTTGATTGTGTCGCCGATGATTCTGCTGGTAGCGACGGCGATTCTAGCCGTGGTGGGGGTGGTCAGCGGAATGATTCCGGCGATGCGCGCGGCGCAACTGGATCCGATTGAGGCGCTGCGGTATGAGTAGAGAGTACCGAGGACCGAGTGCCGAGTTGCGAGAGAACTTGTTCGCCGGGGATTTGCGCGGATTCACACGGATAGAAGAATCAAACTGTGGGGAACGAACCACGGAAGGCACAGACGTTGCGGGTTGACATCGGCGAGTATGACAGTGGGCGATGACATTTTGAGTTTGGCGCCGCCGAAGGCTGACCGCCGTGTCGCTTACGGCGGCGATGCGAATCAGTTTGTAGATTTGCGAGTGCCGAAGACGAAAGGGCCGTATCCGCTGGCGATGAATATTCACGGCGGGTATTGGCGGGCGAAGTACGATCTGGAACATGCGGGTCACTTGTGCGCGGCGCTCGCCGGGAAGGGAATCGCGACCGCGAACCTGGAATACCGGCGCGTGGGCAATGCGGGCGGAGGCTGGCCGGGAACGTTTGCCGACATTCGGGCCGCGTATCAATTTCTCATGCAGAAGGCTCGGCAGTATGAGCTCGATGAGAAACGCGTGGTGGTGATGGGCCACTCGGCGGGCGGGCAACTGGCGCTGTGTCTGGCGGCACATGAGGCAAGCGTGAAGTCGGTGGTTTCGCTGGCGGGCGTGATCGATTTGGAGCAGGCGTATGCGCTGCACTTGAGCAACGATGCGGTGGTGGAGTTTTTGGGAGGGACGCCCGGAGAAGTGCCGGACCATTATCGCGAGGCGGATCCGATGGAGCTGGCGGTTCCGGCGCGGCAGTGGATAATTCACGGATCGGCGGATGAGGTTGTGCCTACGGCGTTCAGCAGAGATTACGTGAGAGCGAAGCAGAAGATGAAAGAAGATGCGCGGCTGGTGGAGATTGCCGGGGCGGGGCATTTTGATTTGATCGACCCGCGGTCGGGTGCGTGGAAGGAAGTGGAACGCGCGGTGGTGGAAGCGGTGCGGTGAGTAGCAAATGACGTCCAAGTCTTAAACCGCAAAGATCGCTAAGGGTGCGCAAAGGACGCAAAGACCATCCGTGCTCAGCAGAAGTTTCTGCTCTAGGGCTACGGCTCGGGAGGAGCGCCGCTGTGCTCGGGGCTTTCGCCGGGTCCGGGGAAGTCGGTGTCGGCGTCTTTGAGAAGCGGGTCCTGGTCGCGATGTCCGAGTTGTCCAGCGAGGCCGGCGTCGCCGTCATGGCTGTGTTCTACGGTTTCGGTCGCGCCTTTGGAGATGTCTGGATCGTTTTTCGGAATTGGCATCGCTGCTTCCTCCTGCGAACTACTTTGGCGAACTATTCTCCCGGACGGGCGGGTGAAACTCCCAGCTTGCGCAGGCGTTCGCGGGCCTGCAGCGCCTCGTTGGAGCGGGGATAGCGCTGAATGACGTGGCGAAGTTCCTGCACGCCGTCATCCTGCTTGCCGAGTTCGATCAGGGAAAAACCTTTCTTGAGTTGCGCGGAGGCGGCTTTGCTGCCGCTGGGAAAATTCTGCAGAACCTGGTCGTAGCTTTGCGCGGCCCGCTCATAGTTGCCGGCGCGGAATTGCAGTTCGCCGAGATAGAAATACGCATTTCCGGCGAGATCGGTGTTGGGATAGAACTTGATGTAATCGGAAAATTCCTGTGTGGCGAGATCGTTCTTGGCGCCGTTGTAATCACGGAGCGCGTTGTTGTAGAGCACGTCAGGCGGGGGCGCCTGCGCCTGAGCTTGTTGCTGCGCCTGTTGCGTGGCCTGCTGCGCGGCCAGGCTTTGCTGCGAAGACTGCATATCCTCGAGTTGCTTGCTGACCTTGGCCAGGCGAGCCTTCAGTTCGTCGAGCGAGTCGTTGAGCGCCTGAATTTGGCCGGAGAGCTGATCGACGTGCGAGGAGGAATCGCCCTGCTGTTTTTGCAGCGTGCTCTGCAGCGCGGTGAGAGCGGCCGCGGCTTTGTTGACGGCGTCGGTATCGCGCTCGACGAGATTGTTCATCACGCCCATGCGTTCGTCGAAGCTGCGCTGCATGGCGGTCATCTGCTGCTGCAGTTGCTGCACCTGAGTCTGCAGCTCAACCATTTCTTTGTTCACACCAAAGGCCGGCGTGACGGCCAGCCCGAGGGTGGAGAGCAGCGCGAGCACAGTGGAGAAGCGTTTTGGTGTCATAAGTGTTCCCGTGGTTTCATTTTAGATGAAAAGGCGGACCTCAGGCGTCAGACGTCGGCCTTTGGACCTCGGCAGCGGGGGTCCGAGGTCTGAAGTCCGAGGTCCGGTTCTGCCTACTTCTGGTAGACGAAGTGGCCACGGCGGTTCTGCTGCCAACAGGCTTCATTGGACTCGGTGCAGAACGGTTTTTCTTTGCCGTAGCTGATGGTCTTGATGCGGTTGGAAGCGATTCCAGCCGTGGTGAGCGCGTTTTTCACGGAACTGGCGCGCTGGTCGCCCAGAGCCAGGTTGTATTCGGTTGAGCCGCGCTCGTCGCAGTGTCCCTCAATCGTGAAGCTGACGTTGGAGTGCTGATTGAGGAACAGCACGTCGGCCTGGATGGAAGGCTGCTGATCGCCGCGAATGTCGGACTTTTCGTATTCAAAATAAACATCCTTGACGCTGCTGTTGAACAAGTCTTCGTCCGTGGGCGACGGAGTCTGCGTTACGGGCGGCGGAGGCTGGGTGACGGTGAGACGCGTGGTCGCATCCTGCGTGCCCCCGGCTCCTTTGGCCGTGAGGTGATAGGTAGTGGAAGTGGACGGTGAGACCTGCTGCGAACCGCTGGGTTGCACCGCGCCAATGCCGTCAATCGATACATCGGTGGCGTTGGAAGTCTGCCAACTCAAAGTAGACGATTGGCCAGCCTGAATGGTATCTGGGCTGACGGAAATAGAAGCTGTGGGCGACGCCGGTGGAGGCGGGGGTGGGGGTGGTGGCGGAGCGGCCTTTTTCTTGCAGGCGCCCAGCATGAGAACTGCGCTTAAACCGACGACCAGTGCGAACCACTTCAACTTCAAAGTTTGATGCTTCACGTTAGTCCTCCCTACGGACCCGAAATCAGGATTTGCAGAACTCACGACTTCGAGTTCAGACGAAGCGTTGTTTTATTTCCAACTCCAGTTTGGTTGCGTATTACGTCCGGTAAAAGTCAATTGATGGAGCTTGGTGCCGTCAGCCAGCATCTCCCAGATTTCTTCCTTGCCAGAGCGGCTGGACTGAAACACGATGTGGCGGCCATCGGGCGACCACCCGGGAAAATCGTTGCGGCCGCCATCGTGGGTGAGCTGAACCCATTGCTTGCTGGCGATGTCCATCAAATAAAGATCGGAGGCTCCGGGCTCGCCGGGACCGTATTTGCGGATCCAGGCGAAAGTGAGGAACTGGCCGTTAGGCGCCCAGTTGGGCGACACGGCGTAACCTTGATCGGTCATGCGAGTCTGGCCGGTGCCGTCGGCCTCCATGGTATAGATCTGAGGCAGACCGGTGCGGCCGCTGACAAAAGTGAGTTGAGCGCCGGTCTTGCGGTTCCAGGCGGGAGAAACGTCGGGACCTTTGTTATTGGTCATGCGGCGGAGGTTGGCGCCGGAAGCGTCACAAATATAAATTTCCGAATCGCCGCCGCGCGATGAAGAAAGCGCGAGCCTGGCACCATCGGGAGACCATGCGGGCGAGAGATTGGTGCCGCCGAAGCGCGGGAAGCTGACGAGACGGTTGACGTCAAATGAGTACATCAGAATGTCCCAGCCACTCTTGGTGAGGGAACTGAAGGCCAGACGGGAACCATCGGGTGAGACGCGCGGCGAAAGCGAAATGGAACCCTGATGAGTGAGCTGATGTTGATTGGAGCCGTCGTAGTCCATCGCCCAGATTTCTTTGTGGCCGCTGCGGTCGCTGACGAAATAGATTTTGCTTTCGGCTATGCCTGCGAGTCCTCCGCCCAGGCGCAAGATAATTTCATCGGCGAACTTATGCGCGATCAGGCGAGCGGCATCGTCGGTGGGGACGTCGGTGTACTGCTTGCCGAGAACCTGCGGCGAGGCGGTGTTCTTTACGTCGTAGAGCCAGCCTTGAACGGTCAGTTTGCCGGCCAGCACCCCGAGATTGCCGAAGGCCAGCATGGCTGCGTTGGGCGGAGGCGAGTTCCACAGGCCGAAGGTGACTTCGGCGGGTTGGCCGGGCGCTTGCAGCGGATAAAAACTCTTGGAGACGAGTTCGACGACGCCGGAATTGTCGAGATCGTTCCAGAACGTGTCGTTGAAAGTCTTGAGCAGAGCGGCGTTCTGGGGGTCGGCGCCGGAGGGTTTGAAGTCGGGGACGGCCAGAGGGACTTTTTCCACACCCAGACTGGTTCCGGTGCGTACCCAATCCTGGGCGGAGGAGATTGAGGCGAGAAGCGAGACCAGCACCACCAACAAAGTCAGGATTTCCGCCGGCCTGACACCGAATGGCCAACTTCCGGGAACTCTTCTTTCTCTGTCGTCTCTTGCGCCGTCGTCCATCCGTTTGCGGTTCTTATGGGCGTGCGAGGAAAATAGTACCGCACACGACAATATCGTAAGCCGATATGTTCTTGCTGGCAAGTTCGGCTGCCTCATGGAACCTCAAACAGTAATCCAGGGAATCCTGTAGACATTATGAGTCCCAAACTGGCCGGGCCATATATCGACTTGAGTTCATTCGATGCGGCTTTGGCTCGATGTGGTTCATTCGTCCTGGCTCATTCGGCACAGCTTATTTTCGGCTGTAGTCAAACCAATACTCCACGCTGATTTTGCTGCCGCTGTAGTCGGCGGGCAGAGCGCCAAAAGTGTCGATGCGCTGCAACGCGCGCTGGGCAGAAATGTCGAGCGAAGGAACACCGCTGGACTGCTCCACCAGCACGTTAAAGGGATGACCATCGCGCGCGACGTCGAACGTGATGTAAACGCGTTGCGCGGTCGTGATTCGGGGGTCGACTTCATACTTGAGCCAATTCTCGGAAACTTTTTGCTGAATGACGCGAACGTACCAGGCGTACTTGGTGCCGAAATCGCCGTCGCCGCCGGTTATGCCGAAACCTCCCTTTGCGCCGCCGGCGTTGAAACTGCCGTAAGGTCCGCTGACCGGGCCGCCTTCACCGAAGGCCACTTGGTTGGTCTCGGGTTCCGGCTCGGGTTGCGGCTTCGCCTTGGTCGGCGTAGGAGCTTTCTTCGGTTTGACCTTGGAGTTCTTGCCTTGAATCTCAATGGCGTCGGGTTCTTTCTCTTCAATCTTGGGTGGCGATTTTGTCAGTCCCTTCGATTCGTTGGCCAAAACATTTTGAGTTGGCGCAGGATTGGAAGGCAAGGGAACGTTGCTAATCAAAGTGACGCCCATGGCGCCGCCGCCGCCGCCCGCGCCCCAGCCCTCGCCGCGAGATCCGATGAAAACGACGGAGTAAAGCAGGATGAGTCCGGTGAGCGCGACGTGAAATCCCGCGGACCACGCGAGGGCGCGTCCCCAGCGCTCGTGCTCGAAAAAGATTTCAGCGTTTGCCGCCATTGGAACCATTCCGAGCGTTGTTCTGGGCGCCATTTGTTTCGATGGGCTGAGTCACGATGCTGACGTTGGTGATGCCCGATTGCTTGACCGCATCCATCACGGTGGCGAATGCGCCGAAGGGAACATTTTCATCGGCGCGCAAGAAGATGAACTGATTGCGGGGGTCGCGAATCTTCTGCCGCAGCTTGGCCGCGATCTCGTTGATGTTGATGGCATCGTTGCCGAGAAACACGCGCTGATCCTTGTTAATGGTTATGACCGTGCGCTCTTCGGTGATTTCCTTGACGGTGCGCGTCTTGGGCACGCTGACTTCAATGCCCGACTGAAGAACGGGCGCGGTCACCATGAAGATGATGAGCAGGACGAGCACCACATCGACCAGCGGAGTGATGTTGATATCCGCGAGCGCGGTTTGCGTGCGGCCATTGCCGGCGGTGAATGCCATCAGCGCCTCACTTCGGCCGGGGCTTGCGGCTGGATGTGTTCGACCGCATTGAGAACTTCGAGAGAGAAATCGTCGCTGCGGGAGGCGAATTCGCGAATGGAGCTGAGGATCAGGTTGTAGGCGATGACGGCGGGAATGGCGGCGGCGAGTCCGGCGGCGGTGGTGATGAGCGCTTCCGAGATGCCGGGCGCGACGGCTCGCAACGTGGCCGCCCCAGCCGTGCCAAGGCCGTGAAAAGCGTCAATGATTCCCCAGACCGTGCCGAACAAACCGATAAAAGGGGTGACAGCGCCGGTAATGGCGAGCCAGGGGACATTGCGTTCGAGTCGAGTGATTTCTTCGGAAGCGCCAATCTGCATGCCGCGCTGCACGGCGGTGAGGTTGCGGAGCACGCCTCCGCTGCCTGCGACCTGCCGCTTGTACTCCTCGAATCCGCCCTCGAAGACGCCGACCAGAGGGCTAGGGCGGAATTGATCGGCCACGGCGGCCACGTCCTGCAAGCGCTGCGCTTTGCGGAAGGCGCGAAGGAAGCGCCCGCTTTGCACGCGGGCGCGCCGCAGCAGGCTCCATTTAGTCAGGATAATGGCCCATGAGATGAGGCTGAAAACGAGCAGGATCAGCAGAACCAGCTTGGCGACGGCGCCGGCGTCGGAAACCATGTCGAGGATTTCGCCGCCGACGAACAGAAACAGCAATAGCAATGGTTGCATCGTATGTTGGATAGTGCCTTGTCATAATTATAGATGACGGAGCGCCGTCGCTTCAGCGCACGTATCCGAAACATAACCTGCGGGTGTGACGAGGCTGCCGCTGCGATCCAGAACCTTGAGATTTGGGCGCTGTACCTTCCATACCGAAGTGGCATCCAAGATGACGCGCAATCGTTCACTTGAAATTCTGATGGGAGGAAAAACAATGGCACACTACGGGCTGCTGCGGGATTACAGCTTTACCGAGGCTGCGGAAGACATCCGCGGGGCGAAGCTGTACGGCTTCAAGGATGAGAAACTGGGCAAAATTGACGATGTGATTTTCGATCACTTCACGGGATCGATCAACTATGTGGTGGTCGATACGGGAGGGTGGCTGACGACGAAGAAGTTCATCGTGCCGGCGAACCGCTTGCGTGCGTCGGTGGAGCACGAAGACGACTTCGCGGTCGATCTGACCAAGGCGCAGGTAGAGAGCTTTCCCCCGTATCAGGAATCGGACCTCGAATCCGAGCAGCAGTGGTCGGACTATGAGGGCCGCTATCGCTCGAAGTGGGAGGCCGATCCGGTGATGCATCGGGCGGGAACGGACCGGAACATCACTCCGACCACGCAGCAGATGCCGGGAAATTCGACGTCAGCACGGGTTGCGGCTTCGGCGACGAAGGGAACTGGCGGAGCTGAAGCTGCGGACGCCTTTACGGAATCCGGGTTCGCGGCCGGGACCGATTCGGTCGTGATCAGCAGCAACGCGGTGGGCATCGGCGCACGATGGGACAGGTTCCAGGACCGCCTGCGCGAACGCCGCAAGGAAGTAATTGGCACGGGATCTGCCGAGCAGCGCCGGGAGGACAACGCCGAGAGCTTCCGCAAGACGGCTTAGCCGACAGAGAACCGGATGTTTTGGGAGCCACGGCTTTGGCCGTGGCTTTTTAACTTCCGTAGTGAGGCGGGAAAGCGTTCGTTTTGAAGCAACGGCGGCTGCGGAGTGGTTTCGTGCTATGCTGCGCAAAACTCCTTGTTTCAGGACGACTTGTGCTGGTTGAACTGCGCCTCGAGAACTATGCGGTCATCGACAACGTGGCGGTGGAGTTCGCCCCAGGGCTGAACCTGCTGACCGGCGAAACCGGCGCGGGAAAATCCATTCTGATCGACGCGCTGACATTGCTGCTGGGCGAGAAAGCCTCAAGCGACGTAATTCGCGCGGGCACCGAGCGGGCGGTGGTGTCGGCGGTGTTCGAGTGCGAGGGCGGGGCGGAAGATGCTTTGAAAAAGGCGCTCGCGGCGAATGGCATCGACGAGTCTGACGACGGCGCTCTCATTCTTCGCCGTGAAATTGCGGCTGGCGGCAAGGGGCGGGTGTTCGTCAACAACCAGCCGGCCACTGTGGCTGTGCTGCGGCAACTGTCGCCGCATCTAGCCGCCATCCATGCGCAGAATGAATCGATTCTGTCGTTCGATGGCCCGGCGCGGCTGGAGTTGCTGGATGCGTACGCGGGAAGTCACATTGAGCCTGCGACCTCAGCGTTTGAAGCGTGGAAGGGAATTCGGGCGCGCATCGACGACTTGGAGCGTGGCGAGCAAGATCGGTTGCGGCTGGTCGATTTGTGGATCTTTCAGAAACGCGAGATCGAAGAAGCCAAGCTGCAAGCGGGAGAAGATGAACGGCTGGAGGCGGAGAAGCGCGTGCTCGCCAACGCGGAAAAGATATACAACGCCGCGATGAATGCCTTCGACCTGTTGTATGAAGGGAACGGGTCGACTTCGTCGTCGTTGCGGGCGGCGCAGAAGCAGGTGGAAGAGTTGGCGCGCTACGAGCCCCGGTTTCACGAGGGGCTCGCCGCTCTTGAAACCGCGCGCATCAGCGTCGAGGACGTAGGTGCGACGGTGCGGGATTATGCCGGCGGAATTCATGCTTCGCCCGAGCATCTCGCGGAAGTGGAAGACCGGTTGGCGTCGCTTGACCGTTTGCGGCGCAAATACGGTCCGGCGCTCGAGGATGTGATCGCGTTTGGCGCTGAGGTCGCGCGCAAGTTGTCTGAAGTCGAGAACAAAGATGAGATTTTGCGCCAGCTTCGCGCCGAGATGGCGAAGGCTGCGGGCGAATATTTGCGGGCGGCACGGACGCTTTCGAAGAAGCGGCATGAAGCGGCTCGCAAGCTGGAGAAGCTGGTTGAGGCCGAGACCAACGATCTGGCGATGAAGTCAACGTTTCGTATTGAACTGACGTCATCGGAAGAAGAAGGGAACTGGTCTGTATCGGGTATCGATCAGGTGGTGTATATGATCGCGGCCAATCCGGGTGAACCTCTGCGGCGGCTGGAGCATGTTGCGTCCGGCGGAGAGTTATCGCGGGTGATGCTGGCTTTGAAAGCCAGTGTGGAGACGGGAGCTGATCCTGCGCTTGGCAGGAAACGTCAGGGAACAGACACGGCGAATCGCGCACTTCGCAAGAAACGCGAAGGATGGGGTATCCAGCACAGGGATTGGGGCGACGGGGGCAATCAGAAAACGATGGTGTTTGACGAAATCGATACCGGCATTGGAGGCCGCGCCGCCGAAGCCGTGGGCAGGAAGCTGAAGACGCTGGCGCGAGCAAATCAAGTGCTGTGCGTGACTCATCTGCCGCAGATCGCGACTTTCGCCGACCATCACTACGTAATCGAGAAGAAAGAAGCGGGCGGACGCACGCGCACCAGCGTCCGCGCCGTAACTGGCGAAGAGCGCACCGAGGAAGTAGCGCGAATGCTGAGCGGCGCCAAACTCACCGACGCCTCGCGGAAGCATGCCGAGCAGATGATCAAAGCGAATGGGTAGGGCTGCTGGCGTGTGGCCGGCGGAGCCGCCATAAACATTGACAACCAGGCAGCGATTAGCTAATCTAAGTTAGCTAACATGGAAACGATCACCATCCACAAAGCCAAAACCCAGCTTTCCCGGCTGATCGAAAAAGCCTGCCAAGGCGAGGAGATTGTCATCGCGCGTGGGAAGACTCCGGTGGTGAAGTTGGTTGCCATCGAGGCCAAGAATGGCGACCGGAAGCCTGGCGCCTGGAAAGGCAAGATCAAAATCGGGCCTGAATTCTTTGAGCCATTGCCTCCGGAAGAACTGGAAGGCTGGGAGTAAGCGCGAATGCGCTTCCTGCTTGACACCCACACCTTGATCTGGTGGATGACAACCGACCCGCATCTTTCAAAGTCTGCTAGCGACCTCATCAAGGCGAAGGGCAATACGTCAGTGGTGAGTGCGGCTTCTGCCTGGGAGATTGCTACCAAGGTGCGGCTGGGAAGGCTGCCTGCGGCCGCAGACCTGATTCAGAATTTCGTGGCAGACCTAACGCGACATCGAATCCAGATTCTTTTTATGAGCGCCGAGCATGGTATCCGCGCGGGGCTGCTGCCGGGTCCACACAGAGATCCGTTCGATCGCATGCTGATCGCTCAGGCACTGTCCGAGGACGTGCCCATTGTCAGTAATGACCGAGCATTAGATGGGTACGGCGTGAAGCGGCTCTGGTAGGCGCTCGCGACCTTTACCGGTAGACCCTGAATTCTCCCGCATCGCTGCTAATCCCCGCTGTTTCTGTGGCTTACGTTGACCATAACGGCACTTTTCGGTAGCTTATGAGTATCGGCGCAAACGGGGTTCGTGTAACCTATTCATGAGGCGATTGGGGGCGGATTCTGCATCCAGGCGGTTTGGCGAAGATCTCAGAAGTGTGAAGATCCGAAAGAGCGGGAGTTAATGGTGGCAGGCATTCTAACGAAATCCGACAGCAAGACCGTACTTCTGTTGAAGCCGCGCGGCTTCTGCGCCGGGGTAGTGCGCGCCATTGACGTTGTCCGCATCGCTCTGGAAGCCTTCGGCCCGCCGATTTATGTGCGCAAAGAGATCGTCCACAACAGCTTTGTCGTCGACGAGCTCCGCGGCAAGGGCGCGATCTTCGTCGATAGCGAAGACGAAGTTCCTAACGGTGAGCGCGTCATCTATAGCGCGCACGGTGTGTCGCCGGACGTCCGCGAACACAGCCGCAAGCGCGGATTGCGTGTGATTGATGCTACTTGTCCGCTGGTCACCAAGGTCCACGTGGAAGCGGTGAAGTTCGCCAAGGAAGGCTATTCGCTGATCCTGATCGGCCATCACGATCACGATGAAGTGATTGGCACGCTGGGCGAGGCTCCGTTGGTGACGCAGGTGGTAGGAACGCCCGAGCAGGTGAAGTCGCTGACCGTGCCGGATCCAAACCGCGTCGCGTATCTGACGCAGACCACCTTGAGCCTGGACGAAACCAAGGACATCATCGCTGCGCTGAAAAAGAAGTTTCCCAACATCAAGGGGCCGGCGGCGCAGGATATCTGCTACGCCACGGAAAACCGCCAAGTCGCAGTGAAACAGGTGGCATCGGAAGCGGATCTGCTGCTGGTGGTCGGCTCGGAAAACAGTTCCAATTCCAATCGCTTGGTGGAAGTGGCGCGCAATTTGGGCACGAATGCCCATCTTATCGATAGTTGCGAAGACATTGAGCCCGAGTGGCTGCGGGGCGTGAAAACCATAGCGCTTACGGCAGGCGCTTCGGCGCCGGAGTGCCTGGTGGAAGAGACCATGAAATTCCTGGCCGCCAAGGGATTCGGCAACGTGCAGGAACTGGAAGTGATGCCCGAGAACGTTCGCTTTGGCTTGCCGCCGGAGATCGTTGAGGCCATCGCGGCCGCTCCGGCTGGCGCTACTGCGGATTAGTGCATAGATTATCCACAGATTCGTGCATCATAAGGACTGACACCCCAACGGAGCCCTAAGCCGTATGGATATCGACTCCCCCGATTCCAATACTGTTTCCAACCTTACTTCCGCCCCACCACAACTTCGCTTCGGCAAGATCGACGATCTGGCCAGCCGTGTCGGGGCCGGAATCGACGCCGCGCGCCGTTATCTTTTCTCTCAGCAGCATGAGGATGGCTACTGGTGCGGCGAACTGGAAGCCGATACCACACTCGAATCCGATTACATCCTGCTGCACACATTGCTGGGGACGGGCGATGCGGAGCGCTTCCAAAAGGCGGCAAACTGGATTCTGCGCCATCAGAACGAAGATGGCGGATGGAGCATTTACGCCAATGGCCCTTCGAACGTCAGCGCGTCGGTGAAAGCTTATTTCGGCCTCAAGCTGGCTGGCTACAAGGCGAACCATCCGGCGCTGGAGCGGGCGCGAAAGAAAATTCTGGAGCTCGGCGGCGTCGCCGAAGTCAATACCTTCACCAAGATCTATCTCTGCTTCTTCGGGCAGTACGACTACGATGCCGTCCCAGCGATTCCGCCCGAGATTGTGCTGTTTCCCAACTGGTTCTGGTTCAACATTTACGAGATTTCTTCCTGGTCGCGGGCCATCCTGGTGCCCCTCTCCATCTGCTACGCCAAGAAGCCGTTCAAGAAGATTCCGCGCGAAATGGGGGTTGAAGAGCTTTTCGTCGGCGGAATGCTGAAGTCGCGGATGCATCTGCACTGGTCGAAACGGATGGTTTCATGGAGGAACTTTTTCCTTTGCCTGGATCGCATGACGCACTGGTTTGAGCGCGTTCATGTGCGTCCGCTGCGCTCGATTGCGCTGAAAAAGGCCGAAAAATGGATGCTGGAGCGCTTCGAGATGAGCGACGGCCTGGGCGCGATTTATCCTTCGATGATGAACGCGATCATTGCCTTGCGCTGCCTGGGATATTCCACCGACGACCCGCAGGTGATTCGCGCGCTCGATGAATTTGAGAAACTGGGCATTGAAGAGGGCGACACTTTCCGCATGCAGCCTTGCATGTCTCCCGTCTGGGATACGGCCTACGCGCTGTTCGCTCTGGGCGAAGCCGGTGTGCCTGCCAACGATCCCCGCATGGTGAAGTGCGCCGACTGGATTCTGCAAAAGCAGGTGCGCAACGTCGGCGACTGGAAGGTCAAAAACCCGAAAGGACAGCCGGGTGGCTGGTACTTCGAGTTTAACAACGAGTTTTACCCGGATGTAGATGATAGCGCAATGGTTTGCCTGGGGCTGAGCCGGGTAGAGCATGGCAACGGACGCTATCAGCGCGAGTCGGTGCAACGTGCCATCGATTGGATCTTCTCCATGCAGTGCAAGAACGGCGGCTGGGCGTCTTTCGACAAAGACAACGACCGCATGGTCTTCCAGCACGTGCCCTTTGCCGACCACAACGCCATGCTCGATCCGCCGACCGTCGATATTACCGGGCGCATCCTCGAGATGCTCGCGACTTATGGGTATGACAAGAACCATCCTGCGGTGAAGCGGGCTATCCAGTTTATTCGCGACGAGCAAGAGCCCGACGGAAGCTGGTTCGGACGCTGGGGCGTGAATTACATCTACGGCACTGCGCTGGTGCTGCGCGGGCTGGAGGCGATAGGCATCGATCATCACGAGCCGTTCGTTCAGCAGGGCGCGGAGTGGCTGCGCATGATGCAGAACCCCGACGGCGGCTGGGGCGAGACTTGCGGATCGTACGACGATCCTAGCACCCGCGGGGTAGGTCCCAGCACTCCTTCCCAAACCGCGTGGGCGATCATGGGATTGCTGGCCGCCAGCGACACCCGCAGCGACAGCGTCGCCCGCGGCATCGCCTACCTGCTGCGCACGCAAAAAGAAGACGGTTCCTGGGACGAGCCTCACTTCACCGGCACCGGCTTTCCCCGCGTGTTCTACCTGATGTATCACCTGTATCGTCAGTATTTCCCGCTGATCGCGTTCACCGCGTATGCCAAGGTGATGGAGAAGATCGAAAGCTAGTTGTCAGTTCTCGAGACTCAGTTTTCAGTCGAACTGCAACGGCCGTGGCGTTAACCGAGAACTGAGACCTGAGAACTGAAAACTGCCTTTGAAAGCTTTCGTCACAGGCGCAACCGGATTTTTGGGAAGCCACGTGGCTTGTGTTCTGGCCAACGAGGGCGCCGACTTGCGGCTGCTGGTGCGCTCGACCAGCAACCTGAAGAATCTCGAAAGCCTCAAGGCCGGGGCTGGTGGAGTGGAGACGGCAACCGGTGATCTGCGCGATCCCGCGTCGCTGGAAAAAGCCATGGCCGGCTGCGATACGGTTTTTCACGTCGCCGCCGATTACCGGCTGTGGGTGCGCGATCCCGATGAGATGTATCGTTCCAACGTCGAGGGGACGCGCGCGATTCTGGAAGCGGCGCGAAAACACGGCGTGCGCCGCGTGGTTCACACTTCCAGCGTGGCGACCATGGGTTTCACCGGCAACGGCCATCCCGCGGATGAAGACTCTCCGGTTTCGCTCGCAGATATGATCGGCCACTACAAGCGCTCGAAATTCATGGCCGAGCAACTTGCCTTGCGGGCCGGCCACAGCGGCCTGCATGTGGTCACCGTGAACCCGACGACGCCGATCGGCGAGCAGGATATAAAGCCCACTCCTACCGGACGAATCGTGGTGGACTTCCTCAAGCGAAAATTTCCCGCTTACGTCGAAACCGGATTGAACCTCGTCGATGTCCGCGAATGCGCACGGGGCCATGTTGCGGCTCTCGAAAAAGGCAGGACCGGCGAGCGCTATATTCTTGGCGGCGAGAATCTCACGCTCAAGCAGATTCTCGATAAGCTGGCGGCCATCACCGGGCTGCCCTCGCCCAAGGTGAAGCTGCCGTACGTGTTTGCCTACGCGGCGGGCGCAGTCGATGAGATCGTCATCGGTCGCCTGTTGCGCGGAGAGCCTCGCGCCACGGTCGATACGGTCCGCATGGGCGCGAAGAAAATGTGGGCCTGCTCCGACAAAGCCGAGCGCGAGCTGGGGTGGAAGCTTGTGCCGGCGGATGGCGCGCTGCGCCGCGCTGTGGAATGGTTCCGGGCTAACCGATATGCCTAGGGTCGCCATCGTGGCCGCGATGGAGCGCGAGGTGAAACCGCTGATTCGTAGCTGGAGTCGCCGCCAGTCCGAGCACAACGGAAAAACGTTTCGTCTCTTTGAAAAGGGAAATGTAGTGCTGGTTTGCGGCGGAATCGGCGCCGAGGCGGCCCGCAGAGCTGCGGAGACCGTGATCGCTCTCTACTCGCCGTCGATCGTCTATTCCGCCGGCTTCGCCGGGGCGCTTACGCCCGAGATGAAAGTCGGCGCTGTGCTGCTTCCGCGCCGCGTTGTCGACGCCGGCGACGGCAGCAGCGTCGACACGGAAACCGGCGAAGGAGTCCTGGTCAGTTTTGCTTCGGTCGCAAGTCCGCAGCAGAAGGTCAAGCTGGGCGAGTCGTTCGCCGCAGCCGCAGTCGATATGGAAGCCGCCGCCGTGGCCCGAGCGGCGCAAGCGCGAGGGCTGCAATTCGCGGCCGTCAAAGCGATTTCCGACGAAATCCATTTCGCAATGCCGGAAATGGATCGCTTCGTCGCTCCCGATGGCACTTTTCGATCCGGAAAATTCGCCATCTACACGGTGCTCCGGCCCTCGCTCTGGAGAACGGTGGCACAATTATCACGCAACAGTGCCCGGGCATCGCGGGCCTTGTGCGCCCGCCTGGCCGAAATGACTGCTAGCTGAAATAACCTGAGACCGCTGAAGCGAACACATTACGCATCTCATCTGATAAGTGATGTCCATTGCCGGACAATTCGCCATAAAGGAGCAGCAACCCCAGGGCCAGAAGCCGCGAGAGCAGCGGACGCACTCGATTCCCTCCGCCATGCTCGCGGCCGTTTATCGCGGAGTCAATGACGTCCGCATCGAAACCGTCCCCGTGCCCAAAATTGGCGCAGGGGAACTGCTGCTGCGCGTTCATACCTGCGGAGTTTGCGGCACAGACTTGAAGAAGATCGCCACCGGTTCGCACTCCGCGCCGCGCATCTTCGGCCATGAGACTTCCGGCGTCGTCGCCGCTGTGGGTTCGGACGTCAGCGATTTCCAGCCCGGCGACAGAGTGATGGTTTTTCATCACATTCCCTGCCGTTCCTGCTACTACTGCCGCCATAGTACGTTTGCCCAATGCGAAACTTACAAGAAGGTCGGGTGCACCGCCGGCTTCGAACCTTCGGGCGGCGGATTTGCCGAATACGTCCGCGTCATGGATTGGATCGTGCAGCAGGGAACGGTTCGCATTCCCGAGGGTGTTTCGTTCGAGCAGGCTTGCTTTGTCGAACCTGTCAATACCTGCATGAAAGGCATCGAGGCCTTGCACCTGCACCAGGGCGAAACCGTCCTGGTAATCGGTCAAGGCCCGATCGGCATCATACTTAGTGTGCTGGCACGCCGGGCGGGGGCCACGGTAATTACTTCCGATTTGTATCCCGAGAGGCTTAAAATAGGAGAAAGCTTCGGATTAAAGGATAATGTCGACGCTTCCCGTGAAGACGCGGTTCGTTCGGTTCGCGAGCGCAGCGGAGGACGCGGTGCTGACGCTGTGATTCTGGCAGTGGGCAACAATGGTTTGATTCGGCCCGCCATGGATGCGGTCCGTCCGGGAGGGCGGGTTTTGCTGTTTGCGCAGACCCAGAAGGGCGAAGTTGTGGTCGATCCCGCCGCGATTTGCGTCGATGAAAAGACGCTGCTGGGTTCCTACAGCGCGTCGGTGAATTTGCAGGAAGCGTCGGCTCGTTTTGTCATGAGCCGCGAAATGGAATTGGAGCGGCTGATCAGCCACCGGTTCCCGTTGCAGGAAGGCGCGCAGGCTCTGGACCTGGCTGCCCATCCGCAGCCTGCTTCGATGAAGATCGTGATTCAGCCTGGTGTTGCGTGGGAAAGTAAGGCCTCGGAAAGTAAGGCCCCGGACGGAAAAAAGGCAAAGACAAAGCAAGGAAACCAGCAGTGAATGGAAAAATGACGGCTGCCGTCCTCTACGGCAAAGAAGATCTGAAGATTGAACGTGTGCCCATCCCTCGCGTGGAAAAAGGCGAGGTGCTGGTCAAAGTGCAGGTGGCTCTCACCTGCGGCACCGATCTCAAGGTTTATCAGCGCGGCTACCACGCCCGTATGATTGTGCCTCCGGCGCTCTTCGGCCACGAATTGGCCGGAGTGGTCGAAGAAGTGGGCGAAGGCGTGCACACCTTCAAGAAAGGCATGCGCGTGGTGGCGCTGAACTCTGCCCCTTGCCAGATGTGCTTCTACTGCTCCAAGCATCAGGAAAATCTCTGCGAAGATCTGCTCTTCAATAACGGCGCTTATGCGGAATACATTCGGGTGCCGCGCCGCATCGTCGAAGCCAACATGCTGGTCATTCCGGCCAATGTAAGTTTTGAGGACGCGGCCATGACCGAGCCGCTGGCCTGCGTTTTGCGCGGCCTGCACGAAACCGGCGTCGAAATCGGCGATACCGTCACCATCATCGGCGGCGGGCCCATCGGCCTGATGTTTGTTCAGGTCGCCCGCGCCATCGGCTGTAACGTGATTTCCGTGGTCAAGCGTGACGAACAGGTAGTCGCCGCCAAGCACATGGGCGCGCACGAAATTGTGCAGATCACCAAGGTACGCGACGTGGTGGAAGCCGTTCGCGCGCTCGCTCCCCAGAAGCGCGGCTGCGATGTGGTCATCGAAGCCGTGGGCCGCCCCGACGCTTGGGAATGGGCCATTCAAATGGTGCGCAAAGGCGGCACCGTGAATTTCTTCGGCGGCTGCGCCAGCGGCACCACCGTTCAACTCGATACCAACCGCCTGCACTATTCTGAGATGACGCTCAAGGCCACGTTCCACCACACTCCGGAAACGGTGCGCAGAGCCTTCGACCTGATCGCCGCCAAGAAGATTCGTCCCACGGATTACATCACCGGGGAAGCTCCGCTCTCCAGCCTGCAGAAAGTGCTGCGGCACATGCTCAACCGCGGAGGCGATATCAAGACCGCCATCATCCCCGGCCACTGATATCTATTGGACCGAAAAAAGAGCACTGTCATCCTGAGCGAAGCGAAGGACCCCATGCAGGCCCGCAGCGCTTCCGGTGCAAGGCGTTCTCACAATGCTCGGAATTTGAATCGAACACCGAGGAAGCTGTAGACCCATGAGCCTGATCGCCACTGATTCTCAGCTTGCATCCGCCGCGTCAGCCTGGAGCCGCCTGCCTTCCGCATACGCGATCCCGCCTCACGCTCCCTCGCTAGTCGAAGCTCGCGAATACTGCCGCCGCCTCGCCACGACTCACTACGAAAATTTCTCCGTAGCCACCTGGTTTCTGCCCAGGCGTCTGCGCCAGCATTTCTGCAACGTCTACGCCTACTGCCGCATTTCCGACGATCTGGGCGATGAAGTCGGAAACGCCGGGGAGGCGCTCGCTCTGCTCGATGAATGGCAAGCCGAACTCGACGCCTGCTATGTCGGCGCTCCGCGGCATCCGGTTTTTGTGGCGCTGGCCGAAACCGTCCGGCAGTTCTCCATTCCGAAGCATGAGTTTTCTGATCTGCTGATCGCCTTCCGGCAGGATCAGACCGTCACTCGTTTCGCAACCTTCGACGACGTCCTCGGTTACTGCTGCTATTCGGCGAACCCGGTGGGCCATCTCGTGCTTTACCTCTGCGGCTACAATGACGCCGAGCGCCAGCAGCTTTCCGACTGCACCTGCACCGCCCTCCAGTTGGCGAATTTCTGGCAGGACGTCACCGTCGACTACGCCAAGGGGCGCATCTACCTGCCCCTGGAAGACCTCCGCCGTTTCGGCGTGAGCGAAGAAGACCTGGCGCAGAACCGCAACACGCCGGAGTTCTGCGCGATGATGAAATTCGAAATCGAGCGCGCGCGCCAGTGGTTCGCGCGCGGGCTGCCGCTGATCGCCAGAGTCGATCGCGAGCTGGCCATCGACCTCGAACTCTTCAGCCGCGGGGGCCAGGAAATCCTGAAGGCCATCGAGCGGCAAGGTTTCGCAGTCCTTGGCCGCCGTCCTGCCATTTCCCAGCCGCGCAAGCTGGCGCTGGTAGCGCGCGCCGCGCTGAGCAAGCTCTTCGCCTCGCGAGGGATCCATCGCGGTCAACGACCTGGAGAACTGCGGCGTGAACGAGGGGGTGAACAAGAATGACCGCAGGCGCGCAGCCCATGGCCGTTCCCTGGACTCCCGCTCCGGCGCAGCTGACCATGGCATATTCCGTGTGCCGCGGCATCACGCGCTCGGCCGCCAAGAATTTCTTTTACGCATTTCTGGTTTTGCCCAGGCACAAGCGCGAAGCCTTGTGCGCTGTGTATGCCTTCATGCGGCGCTGCGACGATATCGCCGACGACTCCACTCTCAGCCTCGCGGAACGCCGCCGCAAGCTGGACACTTGGCTCGACGCGCTGCACCTCGCCCAGCAAGGCCAGCCCAGCGACGATCCCATTCTTCTCGCTCTCACCGACGCGCAGCGCAGATACATCATTCCCGCCGGTCTGCTCGACGAACTGGCGATGGGCACCGCCATGGATGTCGAAGCCATGGATGTGGAATCCGCCACCAACGAAGATGCCGCGCAACCCTTGACCGGCGCCGCTTCGCCGCTTACCGTGCAGTACAAAACTTTTGAAGACTTGAAGATTTACTGCTATCGCGTGGCCTCGGTCGTGGGCCTCGTCTGCATTCATGTTTTCGGATATCGCGATCCCGCTGCCGAGTCGCTGGCCGAGCAGTGCGGCCTCGCTTTTCAACTCACCAACATCATTCGCGATGTGAAAGAAGATGCTGGGATGGGACGCATATATCTGCCGCAAGAAGATCTGGCCAGGTTCGGCCTGTCGGCGGCTGAACTGCTCTCTCGCCCGGACCCAGCGCGCTTTCGTCCCGTGCTGGCTCTTGAAGCCGGCCGTGCCCGCGAATTCTACAAAGCCGGCGATGCGTTGATGCCCTATATCTCGGAAGACAGCCAGCCAGCCCTCTGGGTATTGATCACCATCTACCGCAATCTGCTGGAAAAAATCGCGCAGCGCCAGTATGACGTCTTCACCGCCAAAGTAACTCTCAGCGTCGGCGAAAAGCTGCGCGTTCTAGCCAGAGGCTTTCTGCAGCGCCTCACCTGAAACTCTTTTGTCATTCCGAACCGAACCGAAGACGCGGTGAGGAATCTGCTGTCGCCTGGAGCGGCAACGGCTGAATCGTTAACCCAGAATCCCGCATGAGCCAGACTTTACGCCAACCCACTGTGGCCGTAGCCGGCGGCGGCCTCGCGGGCCTCGCCGCCGCCTGCGCCCTCGCCGACTCGGGTTTTCGCGTCACCCTGTTCGAGCGCCGTCCCTACCTCGGCGGACGCGCTTCTTCCTACGAACATCCCGGCACTGGCGAGGTTGTCGACAATTGCCAGCACGTTCTCTTTCGCGTCTGCACCAATCTGGTCGAGTTCTATCGCCGCATCGGCGTCGAAGACAAAATCCGCTGGTACGAAGACATGGCTTTCCTTGAGCCCGGCGGCCGCGCCAGCGTGATGCACGCTTCTCCGTTGCCGGCGCCGCTGCACACCGCGCCCTCGTTCCTGCGCTTTCCCTTTCTCAGCGCCCGTGACAAGCTAGTCATCTCCCGCGCTATCGCCGCGCTCACTCTAACCTCGCAACCAGACACGGGCCGCTCGTTCTTGGATTGGTGTCGCCGCCACAGGCAAACGCCCAACGCCATCCAGCGTTTCTGGAAGCCGATCCTGGTCAGCGCTCTCAGCGAAGATCTCGACCTGATTTCGATTTCCTACGCCGCGCAGGTCGTTCGCGAGTCGATGAAGTCGCCCGCGGCTCGCCACATGGGCGTGCCGAGCATTCCCTTAACCGATCTCTACAACGCCGCCGGCGATTACATTCGCGCCCGCGGCGGCGAAATTCAATTCCGCAACTCGCTTGAAACTTTTTCTCCCGAGCCTTCGCGAGTTCGCGTTCGCCTCAGCTCCAAAAAAGAATCCGGCGCCGCCGAGGCTGCAGAAAATGCCTTTGACTATCTCATCCTCGCGCTGCCCTTCGATAGCCTCGCCCGCGTTCTCCCCGAAAATCCCGAAGCCGCGCCCTTGCGCGAAAAACTCACCCACTTCGAGAGCTCTTCCATTACCGGCATTCACCTCTGGTTCGACCGCCAAATCAGCGATCTCGACCACGCCGTCCTCCTCGACCGCACGATTCAGTGGATGTTCCACAAATCACGCCTGCTGCAGCGTTCGGGATCGCTCCCAGCCGCGGAACGGCGTGAGAAGGCAGCCCACGGCGCAAGCCGTGGGGCGGATTTTGAGACCGCATCAGCCCCGCAGGGACAACAGAACCGGCGTGCTGGAGAGGCCGAACCCGGCGGCAGCTACGTCGAACTCGTGGTCAGCGCGTCGAAAAATCTCATCGACAAATCACGCGCCGAAATCGTCGACCTCGCCCTGAATGAAGTCCGCGAATTTTTCCCCGCAGCCCGCGACGCCAATCTGGTGAAGTCCACCGTCATCAAAGAAGTCCACGCCACCTACTCGCCGCGTCCTGGCATCGACGCCTACCGTCCGCCGCAAGCAACAACCTGGCCGCGCGTTTTCCTGGCCGGCGATTGGACCGCCACCGGCTGGCCCGCCACCATGGAGAGCGCCGTGCGCAGCGGATATCTTGCAGCCACCGCGCTCACCCACTCCGCAGGCATGAGCGACTCTCACTTTCTCGTGCCCGACCTGCCGCCCACCGGCCTGATGCGCCTGTTCCGCTACACCTCGGCGCATAAATAAATGGCGGGGTGCCATTTCTCGCGTCCTTTGCGAGAAAGCATGCCCTGAGAGGAGTCGAAGAGTGGGGCCTTGCACCCAGAAGCGCACTTTTCGCAAGAGAACGCAAAAAATGGGTCGCCCGCTTCAGTCTTCTTCAATCGCTCTCGCCCTATAGCTGCGCTTTCCCATGGCCGTTACTCTTGCTGATATCTTGCCCGCGGCCGCCGTCGTTGCCGTACAGTGCACCCATCATCAGCGCGTTGGTCCTTATCCGGCCCATCTGCTCATAGAGGTACTGGCGCAGGTCGGCCACGTCAAGAACGCGGCTTCCATTGTTCAGGTGCGCATACATCAGGTCTCCCCTCAGGCTCTCGAGCACGGATAGTGCGATCTGTCTCTGGTTCGTGTCCATGACACTTCACCCCCTGCGAACAACGTTCCGTACAACCGTATAGTGACTTCTTAATACACATTAATCTGTGCAATCTTGACCATTTATGGCGTGGGGTAGTTACTGCGGATTTTCGGGGGCACTAAGCAGTTTGTCTGGATCATCCGCCCTGTTTCACGATCCGGAGTCGGTCGGGCTCGGAAACTCGTTCCACGCGGCCGCGCGCATCACGATGCCCCACTGTTCCCTTGGCTTCCCCAGCAGCCCCACGCCTCGCGGTATTTCTCAAACTGCGGGCGGCGGTCCTCCCCTGGTGCCAAACGAATAGGGCGTAATGCTCAATCACGCGCCTCAAGCTGAAGGCGCCCGAGAAACGAAATGGCCAAAGCAAGAATGTTCAGAACAAGAACTCAAACCTTGAATCGCTCCTGCTCGGGGCTATTCTCGCTAAACTCCAACTTCTGCGTGGGCTTTCCTGCCAGATTTCTCTTGTGCAGATTACGCATCAATTGCTCGTCTTCCGCGATCAGCTGTGGGCTTCGTCTTTCGCCACTTTGGATTTCAAGCAGCCTTTGCATCAAATCGGCGATGTTTTCCATAACTTCCTCCAATGTTGGCCACGGCTGGTTGGTTGGAAGACATACTAGGGGAGATCCCAAGCCCAAAACTGGTCAAAAGTGACCAGGTTTTGTGTGTTTTTCGCGCCAGCTTTGTGACGCTTGACGCAGCGTCAGTCTGCCCCCGGGGTTAGGTCAGGGTTGTTTGTTCGTATTTTGTAACAACCGCCTCACCGAGATGCCCTGTTCCGTGCTTCCTTTCGCGAACAGAATGCAGGCGGCGCAGCCCGAGACGAGGTTGCTGTTCGGGTTTCGTAAATCCCCTGGAAAGGGCTTTACGGTTCGTTCCTTCCCGTGGTACAAGTGCCGCCCACGGTTCACTATCGGTCTAGACGGAATGTTCCCGAAGGAGTTCTCATGGCGGCCTTGCCCCCCATCACTAATCTCGTGGTTCTAATGCTCGAGAATCGTTCCTTCGATAATGTCCTGGGTTGTTTGTATCCCTACAGCTCGAATTTCGAGGGACTGAAGGGCACAGAGTCAAATACCGATTGGTCGGGCACGCCCTACACCATTGCCAATAATAAGAACACCACACTCATGCCTCCGGTGGATCCAGGCGAATCGTTCGAAGACATGAATCTCCAGATCTGGGGCAACACGGCCGGAACCGGCTCGCAATCCATGAGCGGCTTTGTGAAAGACTATCTGGCAACGCCCACGCAGCCGGGAGGCATCCGGCAGTTTCCCCCGCTCCCCTACGCCCACCTGCCACGACCGCTGGCGTCCGCGCAAGACATCATGAATTACTTCACCACTATTGGATCAACTCCGCAATTACCCGTAACTGGCCAGTTGGCCCAGTCCTTCGCCGTAACCGACTCCTGGTTTGGTTCCTGTCCCACGCAAACTTATGCCAACCGCATGTTCCTGATCTGCGGCACCGCCGGCGGATACGTCGACGATGTCCAGTACCTTCTCTACGACCACGCATACAAATCCGCACCCAACTACACCTCGGTATTTGAACGGCTCGATGCCGGCGGTTCATCGCCGGCGAACTGGAAGATTTACTTTCACGATCTTTGTCTGGCTGGGTTGGTGAACCTCTATGCGGCGAATGCGTTCACCGACAAGAACAACGGCAACATATGCAACTTCGACTCAAGTATGCCCAATCCCATCACTCCCACTTTCCTCGCCGACGTGGCCGCCGGCACGCTGCCCAGGTTCTCCTTGATCGAGCCACGCTACGAAACCCTCTCCGCCCTAAGCATCATTGCCAACGACAATCATCCTCCCCACGACATGATTTATGGCGAGATTCTGCTGGCCACGGTCTACAATGCGATTCGCAAAAGTGCGTACTGGACGAACAAGAACATTATGCTCATCGTGACTTATGATGAGCACGGCGGTTGCTACGATCATGTGGCTGCGCCCGCAGCCATCAATCCCGGAGTGTCCCTTCTGCCTCCGGCCCCGTTGCCTCACTGGATTCCGCCGATTCCGCCGTACAAGCTAGCTCCCAACCTGTTCGGTCCGCGTGTGCCCACGCTAATCATTTCTCCGTGGGTCAATTCATCCCTGCCATCGAAAAGTGCGTTCCGGCCACCGAATTTCACACCCAATCAGCCCAGCTCGGTCACGCCTTTCGACCACACTTCAATCATTTCCACCTTGAATCTGTTCTTCAACATCGGTACTCTCACACAACGCGACGCCGCCGCGCCGCCGCTGGGAACCAACGTGCCGAACTTGTATGGCGACGGCTCCAACGCCGGCCCTCCATCCGTCCCAGTGCCAACTCCGCCCGAGTCTGTAGTGAAGCAACAACTCGCGCAGCCGCCTACAGGTTTGGGTCGCAAGCTCCCACCCATGGAACCGCCGCGGTGATAACCTGCTCGAAAGCTCCGAGACGCTCGTCAGTTGGCTCTACATTCGACTCGCGTCTTGCGTGTTGACGGGCGCTCGCGAGCCCAAACTGAGAGTCGCTGTCAAGATGCAAGAATTTTCATCTTGACCCGTCTCTGGTAGCGAAGCATAATTCCGGTCTCCCTCTCGGTGGGGCATAATTCTTTTCCGGCTCATGTTTCTGTGCTTCCGAAAACTGTTCAGCGGTTCACCGCCCTGCAAGCGGCCGCAACTGAAGTGAGGATGAAATGAGCGAAGCGAAACCGCAAAGCGGCAATCCTGATCGAAGGCGTTCCTCAGCTCGGCTCGGCGCTAAATTGGACAAGAAGTTGCTCGCCTATGCCACGGCGGCCAGCGCAGCCGGAGTGGCTTTATCGGCGCAATCGGCCGAAGCCGAAGTCGTCTACACCCCGGCTAACATTCAGATGTCGGTCGATCAAATTTTCAGCCTCGACCTCAACAACGATGGCATCCGCGACTTCATCTTTTCGCGCTGGGCCTATCAGGGTTATGGCTTGGCCATCAAGCCAACCAGACTGCAGCCGCAGAACGCAATCGTGGGAGGTGCTGAATTCGCGTCTGCCTTGTCTTCCGGAGTCACTATCGGTCCAAACGCAGCCTTTAAAGCGGCGCGCCTGCCGATGGCGGAGAACAACTGCCCTTCCGGCATTTGCAGTGCCGACGGACCATGGAAAGAGGCTCACGGCAAGTTTCTCGGATTCGCGTTCCTCATCGATGGCAAAGTCCACTACGGCTGGGCCCGTCTCAACGTCAGCATAGTCAAGAATCTGCTTACCGGAGTGGTTACCGGTTATGCCTACGAGACGGAGCCGAACACGCCCATCGTGACCGGCCAAAGGCCGACCCTCGCCGCGGCTGGTCCCCAGGCTTTTGTGCCGGAGAAGTCGAATGCACCGCAGCAGCCGGCCAGCTTGGGGCTTCTCGCCTCGGGAGCGTCCGGGCTCGCGGCGTGGCGCAGAGAAGACGAGTAATCGCGTTTTAGCCTCTCCTTGAAAGTGAACGGCTGTTAGAAATCCTGAAAGCTGACTGCGCAAGTCTTCATGAAGAAGAGGATTAAAAAATGACGCGACCCACGGGGCAAAGCGAAGTAGCTACCCGCAGCCGAACCGCGGCCACGCTGAATACCGCCCTGGAAAAACGTCTGTTTTCTTACGCTGCCGCCGCCGGTGCCGCCGGAGTTGGCCTGCTGGCGCTGGCCCAATCCGCTCAGGCAGAGATTGTCTATACCCCGGCGGACATACCGATTCCCGCCAATCAAGTCCTGCCTCTCGATCTCAACCATGACGGCATTCAAGATTTCTTCTTCTTCCTTTCCCTGGGATCAAGCAGACAGCCCGCAACCTTGAGCGTCGATCCCGTTCGACCAAACAATCGCATCCTGGGCAGCAAGTTGTACGCTTCCGCTCTTGCCTCCGGTGTCAATGTCGGACCCGGCGGAAAGTTTCAGCAAGAGCATGACTTCATGGTGGAAAACGGATCCCCCTATCCCGGGCCGTTCGCGAGCAGGGGCCCGTGGAAAGGCAAGCAGGATCGCTATCTTGGCCTGCGCTTTCTCATTAACGGAGAGACTCATTACGGTTGGGCGCGTCTCGCCATCAATGCCACCAACTTTCCTATGACCGCCACTCTCACCGGTTACGCCTACGAGACCGAGCCCAATACTGCGATCCTCACCGGCGCAACTTCCGGCTCCGACCAGACCGGCCAGAACCGCCAACCGGATTCAACGACTCCCTCCTCGACCAACCCGACCCCTGCAACCCTCGGCATGCTCGCGATGGGTTCGGTAGGTCTAGTTACAGACGCACGCAGTCCCCGGTAGTCGCAGGAATCGTCAGCCGCCACCAGCGCCCGCACCGGAATCACATAACCAGATCGCCCCGTACACGCCCTTTTTCTCGCGTCCTTCGCGGCCAGCCCTCTCCCGCGCCCGCCGCATCGCTACGCCCTGCACCACCACCACCAGAAAGTCGATCTGCTTCGAGGTGTGATGCCGCGCTCCTCAGGTTCACGCTCGCTGTCTGCAGCTTATAGAGTATTTGTCCCGCCTTCTTGTGATCGACCTGGCCGGACAGCAGCCGCTCCATGACTTGCCTCAGAGCCCGCTGCACCGATGCCGCATCGTCCAGCGGCGTCGATTCAAACCATTTCTGCTGAGCACGCTCTGCCTTTTTTCTCGCGCCCCGCTCGTGCTCACGCTGATGGGAATAGCAGTACCTGTGCCCCCTCATCGCGGGACACCCGCAGAGTGTGGCGTTCTCCATCCTGTGCTGGCATAGAGGGACTGTTGCCGTTGCCATGTCTCGATCCTCCGTTTGTGGTTGAGGGCGCGGCGGTTTCGGCTGCGGGTTCACTTTCAGCTAGCGGGATGGCCCCCTCCCCCATTTTGCAAAATCTCTAGAATCATGGGCTTTGCGGTTTTTTGGCGGCAAATACCAGTTTCTAAAGAACTTAAGTCCTTAGTTCTTTTGAATCAATAACTTAGGCGCACCGGTTTCGGTTGCTTGGGCTGCACGCCACCCTAGCAGGCTGCTGAAAAAGCTGTTTTCGGTTGCGCTAACTTCACCCCGGCGGCTAAAGCCGCCATTGAAAACGGCAGTTATCGCAGCGCTGAAGCGCCTGCGCCACCCAAAATCAACGACGCGACCGTCTTTTTCAGCAGCCTGTTAGGCTCTGCTGCTTGTGCTGGGGCAATGATGGAATGAGTCGCGGTGGGATCGCAAGGTCAGATGTCACAATGGGGCTGTGGAGAATTCTGTGACGAAGGAATTGCGGAAGGCGGACCTCAGACCTCGGACCTCAGACCTCGGACCTCAGACCTCAGCCAAGGCGCGCCTGTGGTCCCCAGGGCTCGCAAAAGGCGGCGAGACCCTTCGACTCCGCTCAGGGCGGGGCCTGGGGCACCCGGCCACAAATATTTCCCTGCGGATCATCGACTTACGCAAAAAACGTCATGCCCTTCCACATTGCACCATCCCTGGTGCAATCGTCGGAAAGTCGCGGGATTTCTCGGTGAGAGATCCGCCTGCGGTTGCCCCGTCCTTGTCGCTGCTCCTTTGGCAGGGACAGGGCGGGGATTTTGAGTCCCCTCTGGCCCAGACGCACGAAAGCCCCGGTAGTCATCCGGGGCCTTCCGCGGAATTAGTACTGAACGCCGCCCGCCACTTTCGATGATAAACGCGACGCTGACCGTGTCAAGAAATAAAATAAGTCGAGTGACCGCGGAGGGCGAGGGACTCGAACCCTAATGGCTGACTAAGCCACTCGACCGCTTGACGGGCGGCGTCCAGTACCCACTGGCAACGCCCTCCAAACACCGCCCGCTGCAGAGAATTCTATTCTCTGCATCACCCACCAGAATGTTCCTCGCGAAATAAACCGGAACGAATTTCCAAATTGGGAGGTGTCATTTGAATAACTGGGGATCACCCCGCCAGCAGCGCCACCCCCGCTGCCACCAGACATGCCGCAATCCAGCGCCGGGTGTCGACCCGCTCGTGCAGAAAAATTCTCGCCGCAAAGGCGTTGCCGATAAACGTCAGCGAAGCCGCCGCCGGAGCCACCAGGCTCACCTCTCCCCACGAAAGCGCAAACAGCAGGCTGAAAAACGCAACCGCCATCGCGGTTACGCCCAGCACGAAATTTCCGTTGCGCAGCACGCGGCCAATCACCGTCCACAAGCCGGATCGCCGCCACAGCGCTCCCACATCGCCCACTTGCTTCATAGCCCGCGCCAGCAGCACATCGCCGATAACGGAAACCACCACAATGACAACAATCCCGCCCCAGGCGTAAGCACTGTTCATAATTCCACTCCGCTGGGTGCCCGATTTCTCGCGTCCTTGGCGAGAAGCCTGCCCTGAGCGGAGTCGAAGGGTGGGGTATCTGCCGTCGTCACGATGGCGCGAGGTTCGTCCTCACGCTCGGCCGGTTCCGCATGCGCATGCTTCGTCAGCGCAGGCCCTCCGGCAATAAATCCGACGCCGCCGGAGATGAACGCAATCCCCAGCCAGCGCAGCGCGCTCACGTGCTCATGCAACACAAACCGCGCCACCAGCGCCAGCATCACATACCCAAGAGACGTTGCCGGCAAAACGTACGTAAGATCGGCCCAGGAAAGCGCAGTCATGTAGGTGGCAAAAAATGCGAGGAGCAGAAGAATTCCACCGGCGACCCAGGGATTGAGCACCGCCAGAATCAAGCTTTGCAGATGATGAAGGGAAATGCTGCCGGCCTGCTTCATCCCATGCGAAAGCATGGAGTCACCGGCCGCGGCGAAAACCGTGACTCCAGCCAGCACAAGATATTTACGAAAAGTCATCGGCGGCTGAGGAGCGGCATCCTATTCTTTGTATTTTCGGAAAATTCGCGAGTCTCGATCCAGTATAGCGAAAACGCGGCTTGAATCGGCGCGATGGCGGCTCTCTGCCGAACTGGCTGCTTCATGACAGCGGGAACAATTGAAGATCGAGAACCCGCCCGTAACGGACAAAATCTTGATCGGTGCTGAAGATCCGCCAGCGCCGACGGCCGCTGACGGCACAAATCAACATATCGGCAGGCGAGGAAGCGACTCCCGAACCTTTGCAGCGATTACTCATGCCCGCCGCTTCCTCGTAGTCTTCCGCGGTCAAAGTTACATCTTCGAAGAAACGCAGATGCTTTCTAATTCTTTGAAACTGGCCGTCCTCGCGAATTCCGGAAAGCACTTCCTGCCTTACACTGCCCAGCAACTGCACCCTGCCCTCACGCACTAATTCGTCCAATCCCAGAGTCAGTCGGAGTTCCCGTTCCGAGAGATCAACGGCACGACGGCGCAAAGCCAGAGACCAAACTGGGGTATCGACGATGACCATCATCGGCGTTTTCGCTTGCGCTCCGCCTTGTAGTCATAGTCAGAATCGAAGTCTACTGTCCCGAAGTCCGCAAGGATCGTCAGTTGCTTGCGGCGGCGAACATACTCTTCAAGAGCCCTGGTCACCGCTTCTTTTTTCGTGCGATGCCCGCCGCTCCTGCGCGCTTCCTCTATCAGGCGATCGTCGAGAGCAAGATTGGTAGCCATGTGTAGAGTATTACACATAGATATGTGGAGAGCAACCAGCGCCTTAGACAACCGTGGCTCCCAGGCCGCGGAGTAACAGAGGAAAAACCCGCCTTAGGCTTTCGCCAGCGCAGCCGCGGCATCGTCGCTATGCTGCTTGACCATCTTGTTGCGCGCGTGGCGCAGCTTCAGGAAAGTTTTTGCTTCCTTGTAAAGCCGCTTGCGGTCGTTGCTGTCAAACATGGCCTTCCTCAAGATGCGGAACACAGCCTTGGGCCGGAAGTAATATTCGTCGTAGAAACGGTGCACGGCGGAAAGAATCTCATCCGCGGGCAGTCCCGGATATTCAATGTGCGCCAGTTGGTGGCCGCCTTCATCCACCATCTTGTTGTCGCCGACGATGAAACCGTTCTTCACCGCATAGTCATACAGCTCGGTGCCGGGATAGGCGTGGGCCACGGAAACCTGAATGGTTTCCACGTCGAGTTCTTTGGCGAAGGCGATGGTGTTGTTGATGGTCTCAGGCGTCTCACCCGGCAATCCCATAATGAAGTCGCCGTGGACGACCAAGCCGAGCTTATGGCAATCCTTGGTGAACTGGCGCGCGCGTTCGATAGTCGCGCCCTTCTTGATGTTCTTCAGAATCTGCTGGTCGCCCGATTCATAGCCCACGATCAGCAGCCTGCAACCGGCATCCTTCATCGCCTTGAGCGTCTCGAAGTCGGTGGTCACGCGCGAAGTGCAGGACCACGTCAGGCCCAGCGGTTTCAATTTGGTGCAGAGCTCAATGGTACGCGCCTTCTGAATGTTGAAGGTGTCGTCGTCGAAGAAAAATTCTTTCACTTCCGGCCAGTAGGCTTTGACCTTCGCCATTTCCGCCGCCACGTCGTCGGTGGAGCGTTTGCGCCACGGATGTCCGCTCAAAGTCTGCGGCCACAGGCAGAACGTGCACTGCGCGGGACATCCGCGCGTGGTGTAAAGCGAAACGTAAGGATTCAGCAGGAAGGGCACGTTGTAGCGCGTGACATCGAGGTCGCGCTTGTAGACATCGGTCACGTGGGGAAGGGAATCGAGATCCTGAATCTGCGGCGCGTCGGGATTGTGTACGGCCTTGTCGTCTTTCAAAAACGAAATGCCGGCAATCTCTTCCAGCGGCTTGCCTTTGGCGTAGTCGACAACGGCATAGTCGAATTCTTTGCGGGCAACGAAATCGATGGACGGACAATCGCGCAGCGACTTCTCCGGCAGCACGCTGACGTGCGGCCCCACGAAAGCGATCTTGATTCTGGGATTCGCTTCTTTAATGGCGCGGGCGAGGCCGATGTCGCCGGGAAACCCCGGCGTCGAGGTGAACAAAACCAGAAACTCGTACTCCTTGGCGATCTCGATGGTCTGCTCCGCCGAGACGTAATGCGGAGGCGCATCCAGCAGCCGCGCACCCTCCAGCATCCCCGCCGGATAAGCCAGCCACACCGGGTACCAAAAGCTTTCGATCTCGCGGGTGGCGGGCCAACGGGAGCCGGCGCCGCCGTCGAAATTCTCAAACGAAGGGGGATTCAGAAACAGAGTTTTTAAGGGCATATTGGGTAAGGTCTTATTTTACCATTACCGCGGGCTTGTGATGCGGCGGAAGCGGTGATTCCGCGGGTTCGCCTGAGCGGGAGAGATTCACTGTTTGCCGAGGGCCCACTTTTCCAAATCGCCGGTAGAGCGCATGAGGGCGACCTGGTTGCGCTGCAGATCGAAGGCCGCGTCCTGCAGAGCGATAAATTTCTCACCGGCTTGCGTGGCGGCATCGTCGAGATCGTGAAGTGTGGCCGTGCCGGCGTCGGCGCGAGTTTGAACCGCTTCGATATTCTGGCGGGCGATTTCGTATTCGAGTTCGGCCACATCGCGGGCAGCCTGCATCTGGGCTACGCTGCGCTGCAGACGCAGGGTTTCTTCCGAGACCTGATTGCGTGCGGCCTCGGCCTGCTTATTGGCTTTGAAAGCTTCCGACTCCGCTTCCTCGACGCGAGCATGCTGCGACAGGTTCAGGAAAGGGAAGTGAATGGCCACTCCGATGGAGGCGTTGTTGGGCTGGAACTTCTTGTAGTACGCATCGTAATTGTTAAAGGTGGCGAGGTTGGCATATTGCGCCGCGAAATCCACACTGGGCCATAGGGATCTGTGCTCAGCTTTTACCCGGAGATATTGCGAACGAGCGTGCTCGACCGCAGCCCGCACCCCTAGATTCGTATCCAAGGCTTTGGCCGATGCGTCTTCCGCCTGGGTTACTACCGGTAGGGCCGGCATCGACTCAGGATCGATTTCAATGGATGCGACGGGGAGTCCGGTCAGCTTGGAAAGATGCTCGCGGAGAACGTCTGCCGACCCATTGGCCTCGGCGAGACGCAAGCGCACGCGAGCAACCGACAAACGCGCCTTGGCGCCATCGACTTCGCTGTCAACGCCCTCCTTAACCCGCTGCGCCACCGCCGTTTCCATTTTTTCCGCCTCGGACTCGGTTTGGTGCAGCCGGGTGAGGCGCTGCTCCCACTTGGCCAAGGCCGCATAGCTCAGTACGGCGTCCTGGATGGTCTGATCGCGCTGATCTTTAGTGTGCAGCGCGCTTACGGCGACATCGGACTGGGCCGCGCGAATGAAATCTTTCAGCGCGGGGTTGATGAGCGCCGACTGCGCATTCACGTTGAAGAGGGACGGGGCAGCACCTTCCAAGCTGAGCGGAAATCCGTCGGACCATCCCAGTCCGGCGCCTGCGATTAACTGCGGAATGTAATTGTTGCGCAGTTCGGAGTACGCGGCAACTGCGCGCTTCTGGTCCGCCTGGGCGACCGCGACCGCAGTGCCGTGGGCCACAGCCAGTTCCACCGCGTGCTTCAGCGTGAGCGGCTCGGCCAGCAGGGAAGCGGGCATGAGTGAAAGGATTGCCAGCAGGAGCTTATGCATGAGCGCGACCCTGCGTGATTTCTTCAACATTGATTCATTCCACATTGATTCATTCTTCATGGTTCTCACCTTTGCGGCACCTGGGAAGATTTTACGGGCGATTGGATGCGAGAGAAATGATAAGGATGAGTCAGTGCCCGGCGCCTGGGCCGGGCGTGGTAAAGCTATTTCACCACAGAGGCACAGAGGCACGGAGAAAAACGAGTAGGAATGTCAGCGCGAAAGACGGAAGTATTATAGTTTAAGGAGCAGGAAGCCGTGACCACGCGTCAACACACCGTGCGTCAACCCGAGGTTCGTCAAGACAAGGTTCGTCAATCCCAGGTTCACACTCAACTCGGCCGAGCGGCAGTGCGGATATTTGCCGCCAATCAGCGCATGAACCAGGTTCTTGTCGAACATCTTGACTCTGCCGCCTGGAGAGCAAAACCGACAGCTAAACCGCCCGGCACGACCCGAAAAAATACAACCCGCAGCATTGCGGCGATCTTCACGCACATGCACAATGTCCGCTGCAAGTGGGTGAGGCTTACGGCTCCGCATTTGAAGGTTCCACGGCAGCTCAACCGCGTGCACTGCACACCGCAGCAGGCTCGCGCGGGATTGGCCGAGAGCGCCGCACGCTGCGCGGAGATGCTGGCGGAAGCGCTCGGTGGTTGTAAGGACGAAGGCCGCGTCGAGAAGTTTCTGAGAGACGGCTGGGCTCGGCCTTGGCCGGTTGGCGTGGAAATGCTGTGCTACATGCTGGCTCACGAAGCCCACCATCGGGGGCAGGTTTGTATGCTCGCGCATCAGCTCGGATTCCCGCTGCCGATTGCGGTGACCTCCGGGATCTGGAATTGGGAGAAGCTGTGGAAAGAGTGCGGCTGGCCTGGCGGGCCTGGCTGCGATTGCTAAGGAATCGGCCGTCTTAAGGGATCGTGAGGGCACAGGCCGCCAGGTTTCAGCGGCTGATTGTTCCACCAGTCGCCTGTTTCACCAGCCGCCACTGCATTGCGCGGTGTCCTCCCTGCAGCTCCTGCCGGGCCATTTCGGCAGGCGCGAGCAAGGATTGGAGGAAGAGCTTGTAGACTTGGGTGGAACGCCATTTCTATGCGCCCAAGGAATCATTCACGCCGCGGTCAATACTTTTGGCAATACTTTCTCCTGCTCGCGGTGTGGGTTGTGTTCTTATCGTGTGCTTTTTCTGCTGGACAACAGGCGGATCGCGAGACCGACCTGCCGGCGGACGCTCCGAAGGCGAGCGCCGCCGACTCGAGGAACTTCTTTGCCCGCTGGGCGGAGTTTTACCGCAAGGACTGGTGGGCAACGACGGCTTCGCCGCCGGCTGTTTCCGCGCCAGATGCGTCTTCGCCACCTCCGTCTTCGCCACCTGCGTCTTCGCCAACCGCGTCTTCGCCAAGTCCGGCACGCCGCGGGCTTCCGTCGCCACTGGATTCGCCGCCGTTTCCGAACTCGGACTGGTCGTATGGCGGTTCGCCGGTGATTGGCGAGCCGGACACGAACAGCTATCCGCTGATGACGGCCATTAACCAGGCCAGGAGCCGGACGAAGCTGGATGGATGGATCGATCCGTCTCTGAACTTCAGCACGTCCGCGCATAGCAATGCGCCGGAGGCGAACGATGTCTACGCGAATCGCTTTGAGCTAAACCAATTTGTTCTCTACGCCGAGCGGCTGCCGGATTCCGTGCAACGCGATCATATCGACTGGGGCTTCCACCTGACCGCGCTGTACGGCACGGACTATCGCTTTACCACGGGGAAGGGTTACCTGAGCGGCGCGTGGGTGAACGATCACCGGGAGTATGGCTTTGATCCTACGCTGGAATATGTGGATGTTTACATTCCGCAGGTGGCGCAGGGGATGAATGTGAGAGTGGGCCGATTTATTTCCGTGCCCGGGATCGAAGCCCAATTGGCGCCCAATAATTACATCTTCAGCCACTCGCTGCTTTATGCGATCGATCCGTTTACCGACACGGGCCTGATTGCGACGGTCAAGCTGAATGAGCAGTGGCTGATGCAACTCGGCATTACCGGCGGCCACGATGTTGCCTTGTGGACGCCGGATGCGAAGCCATCCGGCACGGCCTGCCTGAGCTATACGACCGAATCGGTGAATGACAATTTTTACACCTGCGCCAATGGGATCAACAACGGCAAGTACGCATACAACAATGTGCAGCAGTATGACGCGACCTGGTATCACAAGTTCTCGAAGACGTGGCATATGGCAACCGAGACCTGGTACATGTACGAGCGCGACGTGCCCGCGCTGGGAGGCACGATTCAGCCGGAAACCGGCGCCAATGCCGCGTATTGCCTGCCGGGGGAACAACGTTGCACGGCTCCGGAATATGCCGTGGTCAATTTCCTGCAGAAGGAATTTTCAGCGCACGACTTCCTGTCGTTGCGCGGCGACTATCTCGACGATAAAAAAGGCCAGCGTACGGGCTACGCGACCCGATACTCAGAGAACACGATCATGTGGTGTCATTGGATTGGGACCACGGTGCAGATGCGTCCGGAATTGCGTTTCGATCGTGCCTGGGATAGGAAGGCTTACGACAACGGCCGGGAGCATAATCAGGTTACCGTGGCGAGCGATCTGATCTTCCACTTTTGAGTGGGCGGATTCTGAATCGCCGGAGCGCCGCCGCTCCGCCATTTTGTAGCGCGGCGGTTGGCTAGCGCGTGACGCGCTCCAGGCCCTCCTGGGCTCGGCCGAAATCGTGTGCCAGGGCCAAGGAAGCGCGGTATTCGTCGGCGGCGCCTTGCCGCTCGCCTTGTTTTTCCAGCAATGCACCCAGTAGATAATGCGCCTTGAACGCGGGCGCGGCCTCGACCATGTTGGGCGAAGACAGATATCGCCGCAACAGTTGCATGGCCAAGGCGGAATCGCGGCCGGTTTTGTACAACATGCCGGCCCCATCGACGAGGGCATCGGGACGGGCGGCGTTGCCGTCATCATTGCGATCATCGTTGCGGTCGGCGGAACCAACCGTCGGGCGGGTGGCCATGGTGCGCAGCGCGACTTCCATTTCGTCGAGACGGCCGGTGTGGCGATAAAACAAGGCCAGGTTGAGCCAGGCTTGGGCTCCGTCGTGGCTGGCTTCGATGGCGGCGCGATACTCGCGCTCGGCCGCGGCGTTGTCTTTATTTTTTTCGGCGAGACGTCCTTTTACCCAGTGGGCCATGGCGGGATTCAAGGGCACCAGAAGCTCGGCTTGGGCACGGGCTTTGTCTTTGCCTCCGCCTACAATTGCGGGAGCTTCCAGATAAAACTCGGCGAGATCGGACCTGGCCTCCCAACTTTGCGGACTCAGTTCTACCGCGCGCTCGAACTCGGCGCGAACTTTTTTGGCCATGCCTATGGCGGCGAGAAAGTTGCTGCGGGCGGCTTTTTCTCCGTAGATGCGGCCCAGCCAAAGGTGGTAGATGCCGTTGGAGGGTTCGAGCGAGACGGCCCTCTCGCATGCCGGGATGCCCGAATCCCAATCGTCGAGAGCGAAATAGGTGCGGCAGAGCAGATTGTAAGACTGAGCGGTGGGAGTTCCGTGAATTTCTTTCTGCAGAGTCTGAATGGCTTGGTCGGCCTGCCCGGCAGACAGCAGAGCCTGGGCATTCTCGTGGAGATGATCGGCCGCGGCGGCAGCTGACAACGCTCCAAGCAGAAATAGCGAAAGCATTTTGAGACACTTCATATCAGGGCACTTCACGTTAAGGCGCCACCCGCACGCGGGCGCCATCGGATAAAGGCTTGGAATCGGCTGCGGACAAAGCTACAACCGCGTTTTCAGAAAGTCCAGAGGTGATCTCGACCCGGGTCAGGTTTTGCAGAGAAATCTCGACTTCGCGGCGTTGCAGACGGCCGTCGACGACCTGGTAAACATAGGGCTTGTTGTCATCCATGCGCACGGCCTCGCGCAGCAGGGTAAGCACGGCGTTATGTTCAGCGGTGATGATGGTCACGCCGACATTGACGTTGGGCAGCAGCCGCAGGTCGCGATTATCGACCGCGCAGGTAACCTCGCCCACGTTGCGCGCGCCGCGTAGCTTCACGGTGGAGGGAATGGAGCTGACGGCTCCCTTCCAGGTGCGGCCCGGGATTGCGTCCCAGGTGATTTCGATTTTCTGCCCTTGGGCGAGGTGTCCGATGTCGGGCTCGTCGACGAAGGTGCGCACCAGCATTTGAGAAAGATCGCCTTCCTGCAGGAGCAAGTCTCCGGTTTGCACGTAAGCGCCCTGCTTCACGGGCAGGGAATAAACAATGCCATCAAAAGGCGCGCGCACGCTGGATTTCAGAAGCACATCGTGGGCGTCGTCGTACGCCGCTTGTGCCTCGGCGCCTTGCGCCTGGACCTTGGCAACCTCGGGCTGCGAGTAGCGGTCTTTTTTCTTCCGCTCGAGCAGAGTGACGTCGGTCTGAGCACTGTGCAAAGCGTCGGCGGCCTGCTTGACTTCGCCCGCGGAGGCGGCGCCTTGCTGCTGCAGGCGCTGGAAGGCATCGAAGTTGCGTTGCGCGGTGTCGCGCGCGCTGCGGGCTTTGGCGAGCTGGGCGTCGAGGGTGAGGACTTCTTCCTGGGTGCCCCCGATTTTCAGAACGCTCTGATCGGACTGAGCGGCTTTGATTTGGGCCTCGGCGCGTGCGGCTTGACTGTTCGCGCTGGCGTCGTCAAGCGCAAGCAGCAACTGGCCGCGCCGAACGTGGTCGCCTTCTTTCACCAGGAGGCGCTTCACGGTAGTGGCCACGGGCGCGTGCGCTTCAAAATTGCGGATCGGCTCGAGCTTGCCGTTGGTGGTAATCAAACTGCGAATGAGGCTGCGCTCTACGGTAGTGGCGCGGATTGTCAGCGGCGCTTTGCGCATCGACACGGGGACGACTACGGCGGCTGCGACTACGCCCAGCGCAAGCCACCTCCACCGCCGACGCGCCGGCGGATGCGAATTGTGATTATTTCCGGGCAACTGATTTTCTTTTAGAATTCGGCAGGAACAGCTGTAAGCATTAATTTACCATTCCAGGTGGTACAAAAAGAATAGATGCTGTTCGGTGCCAGTTAACCATTAGATGCGGCTAGGGGGTGGCTGGATACTCTATCTCGAACGCGTATCCCGCGCCGAGGTGAAGGGAAGTACAGGTTGGCCGGCCACCCGACGAAGCGCAATTTCTACCTCACCCGCTACAATACTCTCATGCCGAAGCCGCGCCGCTACACGCCGGAACATGCCGCTGCCGGACTCGATGCCGATTTCCCTGAGATTGAAACCTGGCCCAACCAGTTTCCTGGCTACGAAATCGTGATTGAAGATCCGGAGTTCACGTCGGTTTGTCCGAAGACCGGCTTGCCGGATTTTGGCGTGATCACGCTTCGCTACATGCCGGATCAGTTGTGCCTGGAACTGAAATCGCTGAAAGAATACCTGCACGCGTACCGCAACCTCGGCATTTTTCAAGAGAACATCGTGAACCGCGTGCTGGAAGATGTGGTGCAGTGGGCCAAGCCCGTGTGGGCTGAGGTGAAAGGCGAGTTCAGGCCGCGCGGCGGAATCTCGACTGCGGTGCTCGCGCGCTGGCCGCGCCCCAAGACAGGCGCGGAAAAGCTCTTGACCGCGAAGATGACCGCGAAGATCGCTAAGGGTTCGCGAAGGACGCAAAGAACAGCGGGCGGGTCTTAGCGCAGCTTCGCGTACTCTGCCTTGGCTTGTTTGAGCAACGGTAGGTCTGCGTCGGCGTTCTTCCAAAGCGCGAGAAAATCTTGATAAGCCATTTTCGCTTTGCCGGTTTCGCCCGCTAGAGCATAAGCGCGGGCCAAGCCCAGGTGAGCAAGCGAGCCGATGGGCTCATTTCCGACCACGCCGGGGTGGTCGAGAATCTTCTGGAACTCAGCGGCTGCGGCGCTGCCTTGCTTGGCCGCGAGATAGGCTTCACCGCGCAGGTAAACCGGATACAAAACAAAATTCAAGTTCTGCGACGCTGCGCCCAACTCGTAGGGAGCAGATGGGGCAAGCGCCGCGATGGCTTTGCCAGCGTCCCCGGCATGGAGCGCAATGGCAGCGTGGATCATGGGCAGATAATCGAACTGCGCGATGGTGTCTTCGGGAAGGCGTTTGTTGACTTCTTCGGCAAGCCGCGCAGCCTGCGCGGAATCGCCGGCCAGCGCCAGAGCAATGGCAGCCATGGCGTTCACATCTCTGCCATTCGAAAGAGCGAGCGCGGCCTGAGCCTCCGCCTTGGCCGAAGCCGTGCCGCCCACCAGCGCATCGCGCACAGCGGCTTCCGCATCGTAACCGGCGGCGGTTTCTTTCTCGTCGGCGCGCTGTGCGGATTCAGCCGCGCGCCGCGTCAATTCGCGCGCCTTGGCAAACTCGCCCCCATAGGCGGCGGTATCGGCCTGGTAATAAAGGACGATGTCTTCGTAGCCCGGCTTGCCCATTAGGCTGGCGGCCTCGCGCTGCATTCCGGCGGTATCGTGTTGCAGAAAATCCACCAGGTAAAGGGTGGCGTGATTCAGCGGCGAATCGAGATTGCGGGCGTGCGCCTCCTGCGCCGTGGCCTGCGCTTCATCGAGGCGATTGCAGGAAAGAAAGGCGCTCACTAGATTGCCATAGCTGGTGCCGCTTGCGGGATTGAGCTTCAGGGTTTGCTGGGAAAACGTAAGTCCGCGGTCGTAGTCTCCGAGACCGTTGTAGATGACTGCGAGATTGTTCGACGGAATGTGGTCGCGCGGATAAGTCTGTGCCCACAACTCATAGGACTGGCGAGCCGCCTCCAGATTGCCGGTAACGAAATGCCCGTAATGCGAGGCGATGTAAAACTTCTCGCGCTCGCTTACGCGCTCGCGCAATTCAAACGCCTTGCTGATATTTTCGCTGGCGCGCACGGTTTCGTTCAGGTTGAAGTAGTTCGCTCCGAGGCGCGCGTAAGCCATGGCGAAGTTCGGGTCGAGGCTGATGGCGCGTTGAAACAACGGAATCGCAGCCGCGTAATCGTTCTTTACGATCTGCGCCCGATAGCCGAGGCTGTAAGCCTGCAAGGCTTCGAGCGACGGCGTGGTCACATTTTCAGCGGGTGCATCATACTTCTGCACCGAAGCCAGCGATTCGCCCAGCTTGCTGCGGATTTGCGCCGCCACTTTTCCCAGCGCATCGAGAACCTGGTTCTTGTCCTTGGCCTCGGCATTGGCGCTGGCCAGCACTTCTCCGGTGGCGCAGTTCACCGCCTTCAAGGTGAGAAGATACTGTGTGCCCACCTGGCTGATAGTTCCATCCAGGACGGCGGCGCTGGCGGTACGCTGACAGACTTCGCGCCCCAGTTGATGGGTAAGGCGCACGTCTTTGTTCTTGTCTTTTCCGTTGTCTTTGTCATGCGCGTCTGCGGGTTGGGCCATCAGGGCGAGGGTCTGCGCTATACGCTGGTCCGAGAGCAGATTCAAGAAAGGCGACTGTTCCAGTTGTGCCGCGAGTCCCAATCGCAGGGTGCCGTCGAAAACAGAGTCGCCGGTGGTATTGGCGAAATCGGCGAGCACGATCGTATCTTTGTCGGTGAGCTTGGGCGTACGGCGCGAATGGAAATAGATGCCGCCGGCAATGACGGCAGCGATCGCGAAAAGCGCGGGCACAATTCTCCGCAGCCAGTTTCCGCCTGCCGCCGGTGCGGGCTTTGGGCCAGAGGCCGGACCCTGCGTGTCCATCACGGCTTCCGGCATCGTCCCGGAATGGTGGGTATCGGTGTCGCGTTTCAGGCGTTGCAGTTCGGCGCGCATCTCCGCCGCGCTCTGATAGCGAAGGTTGCGTTCTTTTTCCAAGGCGCGAGAGATGATGCGTTCCAGTTCCGCGGGCAGATCGGGATTGATGCGCACAGGCGCCACCGGTTGCCGCTCAAGAATGGCGTTGAAGATCACTCCCGAACTCTCGCCGCGAAACGGCAACGCCCCGGTCGCCATTTCGTAGAGCACGGCGCCAAAGGAAAAGAGATCGGTGCGCGCGTCAAGTTCTTTCGCCCGCACTTGTTCGGGAGACATGTAGGCGACTGTGCCCACCGCAGATCCTGGGCTGGTCAGGTGCTGTTCCTGGACGGTGGTCTGCGTGTTGGCCGCCGCCATCTGGCTGGAAGAACTGGCCCCGGGCGTCACTTTGGCCAATCCGAAGTCGAGAATCTTGGCGTGACCGCGCCCGGTCACAAAAATGTTGGCCGGCTTGATGTCGCGGTGCACGATTCCTTTGGCGTGCGCGGCATCGAGCGCGTCGGCGATTTCGATCGCCAAGGGGAGGAGCGTCTCGGTATCGAGAGGACGACCGGCGATGCGGTGCTTCAGAGTGATGCCGTCCAGAAACTCCATGGCGATAAACGACTGATCGTCCTCCTTGCCGATCTCGTAGATGGTGCAGATGTTGGGATGGTTCAGAGCTGAAGCGGCGCGGGCCTCGCGGCGGAAGCGCTCCAAGGCCTGGGCGTCTCGCGCCATTTCATCGGGAAGGAACTTGAGGGCAACGAAGCGGCCGAGCTCGGTGTCCTCGGCCTTGTAGACCACGCCCATGCCACCGCCGCCGAGCTTCTCGACAATTAGGTAGTGCGAGATGGTTTGGCCAATCATCAGGGACGCGCGAAACGGTCCGTTGTTTCGGAGCGCCCATCATAAGGAGGCAGCTTCAATCAAGTCAACGCTGCGAAGGCGGTGGTGAGCAGGCCGCAAGTCGCTCAGCGGGAAGTGGCGAGCGCCCGTGGCTGGATCCGTTCGATCTCGGCTCCGTGCTTGGCCTTTACTCGGCTTACTTCGTGCGCACCCTGCAAATTCAGCCAGAACTGGTCCGTCGTGCCAAAGAAACGGGACAGCCGGACCGCGGTATCGGCGCTGATTCCGCGCCGTTCCAGAACAATGTCATTGATGCGAGGCGCGGGAACACGCAACCGCTTCGCCAACTCGTACACCGACATGCCCAGCGGCTTCAGGAATTCCTCGCGCAAAATCTCGCCAGGATGAACTCTCCAGGCCGGCGCGCCTTTTCTTGGAATGTCTTCGTGTCCCATGTCGGGTCACCTCGTTCGGATTTAACTGCGATGTTCTCAGCTGCTAGTGATAGTCCGTGATTTCGACCTCGAACGCGTCGCGACCGCGCCACGCGAAGCAAATTCGGTACTGATCGTTGATACGAATGCTGTATTTTCCCAGCCGATCACCTTTCAATTTTTCCAGCCGGTTGCCGGGCGGGCACATTAAATCGTTCAGTTCCAGGGCGCTGTCGAGCATCGCCAGCTTCCGCCTCGTCACGTTGGCCGGTGGCGCACCCTTGGTCTTTCCCCTTTTCCAGATTTCCGCCGTGTTTTTATTGGCGAAACTCTTGATCACCTTCTGATATTAATGCTGTCCGTTAATAACGTCAATCGTTAAAAACGAGAGCCTCTTTCGTCCGCATGCCCATGCTATATTCGCTCGACCGTGACCGCACCGAAACTCTATCCCCGCACCGCGCTGGCCCTGCTGACGGCGCTGAATCTGCTGAACTACATCGACCGCTCGGTGCTGTTCGCAGTGCAGCCGCTGGTGCAGACCGAATTTCGGCTGAGCAACACGCAGATCGGCTATCTTACCAGCGCGTTTCTGCTTTTCTACATGGTCGCTGCGCCGTTCGTGGGACCGCTCGCCGACCGTTACTCGCGCAAAAACATCATCGCGCTGGGCGCAATTTTTTGGAGCGGCCTCACGCTGCTGACCGCCGTTACTCATACCTACACCGAGTTATTGATTCGTCACACCCTGGTCGGCATCGGCGAAGCCACCTTTGTGACCATCGCGCCCACGTTTGTCGCCGACCTGTTTCCAGAGGAGAAGCGCGGACGCATCCTGGGAGTGTTTTATCTGGCAATTCCCGTGGGCACGGCGGCAGGATATCTGCTCGGCGGCAAGCTGAGCCCGCATTATGGGTGGAGATTTCCTTTCTACATCGCGGCGGTTCCGGGATTCCTGATGGCGCTGGCAGTCCTATTCTTGCGGGAACCGGAACGCGGGCAGTTCGACTCGGTGAAAGAAACTCCCGAACGAGCTACGCTCGTCGGTTTGGCCCGCAATCCGGCGTTCTGGACTGCGACCTTGGGCATGGCCGCGATGACGTTTGCCCTTGGCGGCATACAGGTCTGGATGCCGACCTTCCTCTCGCGTGCGCGGAGCTACTCCTTGGAGTCGGCAAACTTCATGTTCGGGATCATCATCGTGGTGGATGGAATTCTGGCGTCGCTTGCGGGAGGGTGGCTGGGCGACTATCTGCTGCCGCGGATGAAAAGTTCCTATTACTTGGTTTCGGCGGCCAGCATGGCTTTGGGCATTCCGTTCATGGTCGTTGCCTTGTTTATCCGTGGGCCTCTCATGTTGCCGTCAATTGGCCTGGCGGCGTTTTTCCTCCTGCTGAACACGTCGCCATTGAACGCCGCAGTGATCAACTCCGTGGGCGCGCATATTCGTGCTACGGCCCTCGCCGTCGACATCTTCGTGCTTCATCTTCTGGGCGACGTGCCCTCGCCTACGCTGATGGGTTACGTGGCCGATAAAAGGTCGCTGCAGGCTGCGTTTATTCTTCCCGTGATTGCGATGGGAGTTTCTTCTGCCATACTGTTTTACGGAATGAAATTCGCACCTGCAGTGCGCATCGGCGCGGCGGCCGAGCCAGAAAAAATCGAGGCAGGGAAGACATAGGTCTGATGCATTATTTTCATTGGATCGCAGGCACGATCCTGGCGCTGGTTTGGTTTTCCCGCATCCTAGACGCGGCGCTCGGTATGCCGAGCGTTGCCGATATTTCGCGCCCGGAGTGGGATCGCAATCCAGTCACGGATTCGGGGCGCCCGCGGGTTTCGATCATTGTTCCGGCGCGCAACGAAGAAGAGAGTATCGAAGCCTCGTTGCGCGCGCTGCTCGCGCTTGACTACGACGACTATGAAGTGATTGCGGTGAACGACCGCTCCACCGACCGCACCGGCGAGATCATGGAAAGAGTTTCGAAAACGGGTCCCGAGGCACGATTGCGCGTGATTCATCACCGCGAGTTGCCCGCGGGGTGGCTCGGAAAAACTCATGCCATGTGGACTGCAACCAGCGAAGCCACTGGCGACTGGCTCCTGTTTACCGACGCCGACGTGTTGTTCAAAGCGGATTCGCTGCGCCGCGCAATGGCCTACGCGGAGGCAGAGCGCGCGGATCATCTAGTCCTGCTTCCGCGCATGATCATGAAGCGCCCCGGCGAGTTTATGATGATTGCGTTTTTTCAGATGATGTTTGTCTTTGGCCACCGTCCGTGGAAGGTGGCCGACCCGGCGAGCCAGGATCACATGGGTGTGGGCGCGTTCAACCTGATTCGTCGCAGCGCGTATGAAGCCGTGGGCACGTATGCGGCGTTGCGCATGGAAGTGCTGGACGATATGAAGCTGGGCAAGATCGTGAAGAACGCCGGCTTCGCGCAGCGCAATGTCTTTGGCGCGGACTTGATTTCCATTCGCTGGGCGCACGGTGCGATGGGAGTGGTGAACAACCTGACGAAGAATTTCTTCGCTGTGCTCTCGTTTCAGTGGTGGCGCACGCTGATCTCGGCGTTCGGGTTGCTGTTTCTGAATCTCATGCCGTTCGTGGGCGTGTTGCTGGCGCATGGCTGGGCGCGGTTGCCGTATGGCATCGCGCTGTTTTCCATGTTTGCGATTTACGTGGGAATGTGGCTGCGCTCCGGCATGCCGCCTTACTATTTCCTTCTGCATCCGGTGAGTACGGCGCTATTTACCTACATCTTGATGCGTTCCATGTTTCACACGCTGTGGAATGACGGCATCGTGTGGCGGGGCACAAAGTATCCGTTGGAGGAGTTGAGGAAGGGGATTGTGTGAGCGCGCGGCCCCGAGGAAGCATTAGTCGAAATGGGAGGAAGATGTTCGCGCGGACGGCGGGCAGGTTCCTGACGTGCGTGGTTCTTTTGGCCGCCGCGCCGTGCGTCGCCGCGACGCGCCATTACTACATAGCGGCGGAGGATGTCACATGGGACTACGCCCCCAGCGGGCATGATCTGATTCATGGCGGAGTGATTCCGCAGCCATGGACCTTGCAGACGAAGTGGGCGAAGACGCGCTTCATTGAATACACGGATGCGACGTTTTCCGTTCGCAAACCACAAGCGGAATGGCTGGGCATTCTCGGGCCGGTGATGCGGGCGGAAGTGGGCGATGAGATTGTTGTGGATTTTCTGAATCGCGGGCACGCGCCCCACAGCATGCATCCCCACGGCCTGCGCTACGACAAAGATAACGAAGGGTCGCAATATCTGCCGCCGGGGCGTGGCGCCGCGGTACCGCCGGGCGGACGATTTACTTATCACTGGTTCGCCGATGCGGGCAGCGGACCTGGGCCGGGCGAGCTGAGCTCGAAAGTATGGTGGTATCACGCGCACACCGACGAAGCGAAAGAAACCAACGCCGGCTTGCTGGGCCCGATTATCGTGACCGCGAAGGGCAAAGCGAATGCGGACGGCGTTCCGAAAGATGTGGACCGCGAATTCGTAACCCTCTTCATGATGTTCGACGAACTCAAAGGCAAGACCAATGGGCAGTTTCACAGCATCAACGGATACATCTTCGGAAATCTGCCGGGTCTGGTGATGAAACAAGGCGAGCGCGTACGCTGGTATTTGCTGGGCATGGGAAGCGAGCAGGATCTGCACACGCCGCACTGGCATGGCAAGACCGTCAGCGACAAGATGCGCACCGCGGACGTAATCGAATTGCTGCCGGGCAGCATGGTGACCGTCGATATGCTGGCGGACAATCCGGGAACATGGCTCTTCCACTGCCACGTGGCCGACCACATGGAAGCGGGCATGATGGCGACCTACACCATTTACCAGCCGCCGACGCGGGCTTGCCCGATCAAGTTTGTTTCCGGCGATTTCTGGAACCCGGCGGAAAACTTTGCGGTGACGGTCGAGAATACAAGCGACAAACCGATTCGAAGTTTCGCGCTCGAATCGGAGCATTTTCTCGCGCCGCAATACTTGCATCGTCCATTCCAGGGACATCGTTGGACGTGGGAGCGGACGGGCGATCAATCGCTTGCGCACGGCCAGCAGCAGACCCTGGAACGGAAAGCGTATTCGGCGGGCGAGGGACAGTCTGTGTTGGGGTGGGCGTTTTTTCCGGATACGATCAAGTTTGCCGACGGCAGCGTTTGGAAGCCGCAACAGCGCGGTGAATGCTTCAATGTTTTCTGGCGCGACAAGGAACATCCGGTGCTGGAAGTGTTGCCGCCTATGCAGATGGAGATGAATTTGGACTAGAAAAACCGGACCTCAGACATCGGACCTTAGACCTGCGACCTCGGACGTTCGGGGAATGGGCGTTTGGCTGAGGTCTGAGGTCTGACGTCTGAGGTCTGTTTTTCACTGTTGCGGTTCCTCGCTCCCATCGGTCTCATTGCCGAAGGTAACAGTGGTCGCGGGCGCGGGCTTGGCTGGTTTCAGCTTCTTCGGCGGGCGGATGTGGCCGGCGCTGTAGTGGCCTTGTTTTTCCACGTCGTAATTTTTGGGAAGCGCGGGGATCAGCATGGCACCGCCGGTAATTTGGCTGACGCGATTCAGAACAATCTCCGCGTGACCGTCGTAGAGTTTCACCTTGCCACGAATCTCGATGACGCGGCCGGCGAGGCTGCGGACATCGCCAACATCTTTCAGGTCGTGGGGGAAGACTACGACCGAAAACGGGCAGGCCATCTGGTCTTGGCAGAAATCGAGGAGATGAACGCCTTTGGGAGCAACTTTTACTCGCGTCACTTTGCCGGTGACGCATTGAACCTCGCCGACATGCTGGCTGGCCTGGTGGATGGGGATGCAATCGGATGCGGAGGCGGCTGCGGATAGCAGGAGCGCGTAGAAGTACCGAGTACCTAGTATCGAGTACCGAGAAAAGACGCTCTGGAGATTTGGGGAAGATAGCTTCATCGGCCTGTGCTCAGGGTCGCGAGTTGTGTACGGCTTGGTAACTGTTTACCTGTTTAGTACGGGGTACCCCCCTCCCCCTCGGTCTTTATAGAATCATCAAGTTAGCGTGCTTTTCCGTCGTAAAATACGGTGGGCAAAGGACTTAGAGGTCAAAATCTAGAAAGCAAACGACTTGCTGGCCGATTTCTGGCCGGGAGCGTCTTTCTAGATTTCGCCGACTTTACTGCCTTTGCTTGGGCAATTATCTGAGGAGTTGTTGGCGAGGCGCAAGGTTAGATGTCACAGCGGGCTGTGGAAATTTCTTCGCCTAAGGCGCGTCTCGGCAGAAGACCCCGCCCAAGCAAGATTGGAGGGGCGCCCTCGAGAGCAGAAACGCGGCGTGGAGTAGAATGTCAACCACAGGGAGTTTTTATTCGAGGGCTGCGATGGGCGAAGTCGTACATCTCCTCATAATTTTGTGCGCTGGTGACGGGCGGCGCATACCGTCAGGACCGTCGATTGCTGCGCCCGGTGCGCTTCCCACCAGAGCCGTTCTTCCTCCGGCCCCATCACCCCATCCGCCAACTCCTGTTTCACATTCCCGAAATGCAGCCACCAATCGTCCATGTTTGTGCGGTTTGTGCGGCGGTCGTTTGTTCGACGATCTGTTCGACGATCGGGGAAGTCGTGGATTATCAACAGGGGTTTTGGATCATCTGCTTTATCAGCCATTAACGTGGATCTCCTTTAACGAAAAGATGGCGGATGTTAAGGACACATTCCGCCAGCGTCAAAGGAAAACTCTCTGGTTCGAATATCCTTTTGGGCGATGTAGTTCCAAAATGGGATTCCCGCGCCGCGATGCGATTCGCCGCGCGGCGCGGGTTGGGCTTAGACTGCGGCTAATTCCTCCTCCTTCACCGCCTCCGTTTGCCTTGGCGGTTTGCTCGGCTGAATCCCATAGTGTTCCCGCGCGGGTTCAATGGAGCGAACCCACTTGGTCAGATCCTCCAGCCGGATTTCTTTCGTCAACACATGCTCGACGAAGGGATGGCGCACGATCTCGAATCCGTGAATGCCATAGAGCACCGCATGGTTGACGAAAGCAGGTTCCCGCCGCCGGCGTTCCTCGCACCACGGGCACGGTTGAATTTGTGCGAGCCAGGGATAGAGCAAGAAGATGGTTTCGCAGCCAACCGGCTTGAGCCCGTTGGCTAAGACAGCCATCCCATTCGCGCAGCGATCGATGCATGGTCCCCATTCCTCGACAAGAATGCTGCCAAGTTGAATTGCGTCGGACAGTTGCAGTTGTTCCAGCGTTTCAGTTTGCATATTTCAGCCTCCAGCTCCCCGCCTTAACCGGCGGCGAACAACTGGTTTCTGACTATGACCGATTCGCCCGAAGGCCGCGCCGCACGAATGGGCACACGCCAGCCTTCCGCGATTTCGTTTTAGGAGTAGTAGTTTTTTGGGAGCAGGTTTTTGGGTCAAGACAGTCTTGTTCGGCTGCCATCCCGTTTCTTAAATTGCCGATTGATCCCAAGGCAAGCCCCTAATCGGGAAGACGCATTTTTCGGAATAAGCGCGGCCTCATTATGGAACGAAGCGAACGCCCATTGCGGTTTTTCCCGCAAAGGGAAATCCACAGCCGCAATCTTCGTGGATGTGACGGATATCACACCCGTCACGAAGCCTTCCGTACGATGATCCCGCTATGCGCGGGCTTCTCCTTCTTGTAATCGTTCTTCTGCTCACCGCCGCCTGTTCCGCTCAGGCGTTCACTCCGGAGCGCGTTGTATTCCCCATCACCCATTTCGGCCCCGACATCCGGCATCTATCCCCGTTCTCGATCAAGTTTGGCACTGGTTTTTGCCTGGACCCGGAATGCCGCTTTGTGGGCACGAATTACCACGTCGCCAAGGAGATGGGCGCATACGTACTAATTAAAGGCGTGCTCTCGATACACCGATACCTTGATTCGAGCCCGGACGAGACGGGTGCTGGGTGGATCAGGCTGGCCGGATTCCCCGTGCCTGGCTGGCTGAAATTTACTCTGGCTCACGACCTCGCTATCTACGAGATGCGCCGCCCTCTCAAGGGATTCCACGGCACCGGCTTCGACACCGAAGATCTGGAAGATGGCGAAGAAGCGGACATCTACGGTTATCCGCTCGGCTGGAACCCGAAGCGAGGTTTAGTCCGCTGGCGGGCCACCTTCCTGGGTAAGACGCCGCAGGGACTTCTCGCGTACCGATGTCGGGATGACAGGGTGCGTCCTGGTGCCAGCGGCGGGATCGTGGTCAACGGCAGCGGAAAAATCGTCGGCATCTTTAACGCCATCGGCGAGGACGATCATGTAGCGTTAGCCGTTCCCACAAGGCAGCTTGCCGACTTTGTAGGCCGGGCCCAACCCTATCTGCAGGCGGTTCTGTTTCCGAAACAGGTGTTCGTCTCCCCGGTCGCATCCGATCTCTACCCGCCTTACGACCTGCCTGCCGGGGACGGACACGAAGCAAATTCCGTAGACGTGTTCCGGTTGCGGCTAGCGGCGCAACGACTCGCCGACTCCATGACGAACTTCATCGCCACGCAGACTTTTGCCTGGGGACGCGATGACCGCGAAGCAGAAACCGCCGATGCCTATGAAACGCTTGTTCTGGACGGTAACCAGCGCTGGCATCGCCCAAGCGGAAAAAAGTTCTACGACGAAATCCCGTTCCCGCCCGTGGCCGCCTTCGTGAATCCGGGAGCCGAGTGGTCACAGCTTCCGCAGATGGTAGGGACGGATTATGGCGTGGCGGTCCGCCAAGCGCCCGACGCCATTGCGGCTGGTCGAACCATCCACGTATTCCAGTACGCCGCGAAAGCGGAGGATAAGGTTTGCTCATTCCGCTATGTCAGACTTCTAGAATCCATCGGCCTCGACTTCTTCCGGCACCCGGATAAATTCTATGACTGCCACGGCGAGGTCTGGACAGACGCCTCTTGGGTAATTTTGCGCATCTCGCTGACCATGGACCTTTCGGGGCCATCCTACCGCTACCGCGCACTTGTGACCTACGGCTGGGTGGAAAAGGACGGAGCCCAGCACTTGGTTCCAGTGACACTCGTGGCACAGGCGGAGGACAGAAAGAGCGTCCACTGGTGCCGTGGACTGTTCACCGATTACGGAATGTTCGGCACGAAAACCCGTTTGCTGGTAGCCAGCGATCCGAATCGCACACGATAGGTTCCGCATAAGTCTTAGGCCGTCTCTCCATCGTTGGACGGTCGCCGTCGTTTGCCATTCCCTGATGGGGATTTTGAATCTGGCGGTGATCGCCGCCGGGTTGTTCTTGCCCTATGTCCTCCTCCTCGCCGCCGATGATCTGAGCATCTACCTTCCGTAACGGCCATCCGATCCTAAATTATTGCGAATAAGGCACTTAACCGATTGACAGGTCGGTTACTATAGATGCATCATGGGTGCTCCGCAACTGGTTCCTAACCTGCATCCTCTCCGCATTCTGCGAAGAGCAGAACCAACCTAATAAGCTGGCCTATGCCGCTGACAGGGCCAATGTGCCCGATGCAATTGCAAAAGTGAAATCGGGCGATTTCGCGCTCGTCCACGTGGAGATGATTGCCGAGGCTGGGGCGGTGGAGGCGATTCCCATCCTGAAAGAGCAATTTTTGCGTAGCCAGGACCCGTTCGTCAAGGCCAAAATCGCGAGCGCTCTAGTCAGGCTGGGGGATAAGGATGATATCTATAGGGACTTCCTGGTGAAACAAGCAACCCCAGCCTTGGAGAGCGATGCCCCTGACTTTATGAACTTCGACCCGCAAGCAAAGACTGGGGCTGGCCCCTCACCGGAGTTTATCGCGTGGGCCAAGGCCCATAACGTGCCTCCCAACGGCCCCGACGGTACAGCGGCGGAAGATGCGATGTATTGGTTCCCCGGAAAGGTGATGCTGCTAGGTTCGACCGGTGATCGGAGGGCGATCCCGCTGCTCCGACAAGCTCTGTTATCCCCTAACCACATGATTGAGATTGCGGCCGCTAATGGCCTGGCTGAGATCCAGGACGAGGACTCGATCCCGTTAATCATCGAGGCATGTAAAAAGGCTCCAGCAGCGGTGGCGGGGTTAATTGCGGAGTCCTTGATCTATTTCGATGATACCGAAGCAAAAAGTGCGGTAGATACATACGTGCCAAAGGACCGTGCCAAAATACTTCGTGAAGCGAGGGCGCAAGGAAAGAAGTTGCCTTACAGTCACTGAGTGGTTGACCAGATTGGAAACCTGAAGCCCGGCAGGGTTTATCTGAACGACCCTATTTCAAGATGAAATACTTCGTTGCGATTTTCGGCGCACTGCTTCCTTTTTCCCCGGGCGCACGCCGCCTCCACGCCGTCCGCAAACGTCGCCGTCCAGTGGGGGCTGGCCAACCTCTGCACCACTACGAACAAGGCTTGCCCGTTCGTCGCGTGTTTCGGCGGTTTTCTTCCTCCCCGTTGGAGTAAACTTTGAGCTGGCGTGGAGAGTGTGGTCCGATGGCTTCTCTGAATGGCGTCATCACTCGTGATCCCGAGATTCTCGGAGGCACGCCGGTGTTTCGCGGGACGCGGGTTCCGTTTCAGGCGCTGTTGGATTACATCGAAGGCGGACAAACTCTCGGCGAGTTTCTCGACGATTTTCCTACCGTAACGCGTGAGGCGGCCGTCGACGCGCTCGAACACGCCAAGGATCTGGTTGTTGGCGGATTGTGATGAGAGTACTGCTCGACGAGTGTGTTCCCCGAAAACTTAAAATCAACCTGCCCGGCCATGAATGCCGAACCGTTCCGGAAGAGGGGTTGGCCGGGAAGAGAAATGGCGAGTTACTGTCGGTCGCCGAAAAGGCGGGGTTCGATGTCTTTCTTAGCGTGGATCGTGGCATCGAGTTTCAGCAGAACCTGCAATCTCGACGCATGGCTGTGTTGTTGGTGCGGGTGCCGTCTAGCCGTCTCGCCGACCTGCTGCCGCATGTTCCTGAGATTTTAAAGAGGCTGAAATCTTTAAGTCCCGGCGAACTCGTCATCGTGGGTTAGTTCGATCTGCGCAGGAAATCCCACTTCTCGCAAATGAAGCGAGAAGTGGGGCACCCAGAGCGTGGTGCAGACGTCTATTTGAACGCTTTGACTGCCGCGGCTTCGTCGTCTTTGACGTCGAAGACGGTGTAGAGTTTGGTGATCTGCAGCAGGTCGTGAACCTTCTTGGTCAGGTTGAGGAGCTTGAGTTCGCCACCCTGATTCTTGGCCGTGGTGAAAGCGCTGACCAGTTCGCCGATTCCGGAGCTGTCGATGTAGTTGACGTCGCCGAGGTTGAGAATGATTTTCTTGCTGCCTTTGGAGAGCAGGTCGCGCACCGTGTCGCGCAGAATCACGCTGCCTTCGCCGAGAGTGATGCGGCCGCTGCAGTCTACGATGGCAACTCCGTCCACCTGCCGAATACTCGCCTTCATGGTCACTGAGAACCCTCCTTGCCGGCCGCGGATGGCCCGCGGACGTGCTTGATCATTTTCACTTCCGTGCCTGTCTGGGACGGGCGGATCTCCACCGCATCCATAAAAGAGCGCATCAGGAAAATCCCGCGCCCAGAAGTCTTGAGCAGGTTTTCCGGCGCTAAAGGATTCGGAATGGTGCTCAAGTCGATGCCCGTGCCCTGATCGCGAATGGTGATCACCAGATCCTGCGATGTGCGTTCGAAAGCTAAAATCACCTTTTTGTCGGGCGCGTAAGCATTGCCATGCAACACCGCATTGACTGCGCCTTCGCGCACGGCCATGGAAATCTGCATCACTTCGTCTTCGCCAAAGCCGAGTTCCGTGGCGATGCGGGTAGCCTTTTCTTCCGCATGGTCCACCGTGTCCAGGGTGGAATCGAGCGTGTAGGAGACCTGTTGCTCCATAGGCGAAAAACTACTCTGGAAGCCCGCGCCTGTCTTTTGATTTTACCCGTAGGGGCCTGTGATTTTGCCCTGTGGGGCCCGCCGGAAACCCGCGTTCCGGCAGATTGGGTAGTTTGCCTGTGGGACGGGGGAAATGTCAACGAGGCTTGCTGATTTTGTCATTCCGCATTAGAAATACCCCTAAAAATGTCCCAGACTACAGCGGAAAATAGTCGGGATGCCGCTTGAGGCATACTTACGCTGCTGCCTTGCGCTGAAATTCCGGGCCTCCAGCGCTGCGGATATAATGGCACGTCGTGACTCCGGCCCAAGGTTCGAAACGTTCGACAGGCTCGAAAGGTTCGAGAATTCGATACTGGCTGAAACGAATTGTGTTGGGCACGGTGCTTGGCAGTGCGGCATTGCTGGCCCTGGCCTATGTTGCGGACTATTGCGTGTTCCGTTACCGCGTGTCCGCGAATCGGCAGCCGTTTGGCAGGTTCACCGTCAACAGTTACTACGCCGTCCAGCAGAAGAACGGCAAGACGACCTTCCTGTTCAATCCTCCTGCACCGCAAGTGTGTGTGGTTGCACTGTTTCCGCACGACGGGTACGCGCCGTGCTGGTACTTGAAGCGGCATACCGAACAGCGCATCGACATTTAGAGCGTTGTGCGGCACGCCCTCTGCTCGGAACCCTAGAACGTGAATCGTGCGGAAAACTGCAACACGCGGGGAAGTCCGTTTGGGCTAATTTCCTGCAGCGCTCCGAAATTCCCCGGACCCGAGTTAGGCACCAGATAGCAGGTCTGGTTCGGGGTTGCGCCGTCACCGCAGTTGGTGCCGATGGGGTTGTATTGCAGAGGGTTGATCCCGTCGCCGTTCTGCACGTAGTAGTTGGCATGGTTGAATAGATTGAAGGCTTGCGCCTGAAATTGCAGTTCCTTGCCTTCCTTGATCGAGAAACTGCGGGCCAACCCAACGTCGATCCTCTCCAGCCACGGGCCGTAGAAGGAATTCAGGCCGATCCCTGGCGTGGGGCCACCGCCATTGATGCCCCCCGCGGTGTTCGCGGTGTCCTGGTTAAAGGCGGTGTCGTTCAGGTTTCCATTGGCGCCGTCACAATTGCCGAAGGACAGGGTCGAGCTGGTGCACGCGGGACTCAACAAAGCCGCGTACGGACGGCCCGAAGAGAACTCCATGACGCTGCTCAGGGTCCAGCCGGAGAGGGCCTTGCGCCCGGCGTCCGAACTGGTCAGCCTTTCCAGCCCGGGCCGGTAGACGCCGGCAAAACTAATTCGATGCCTCTGGTCCAACAGAGAAGGAGAATGCGTGTTGCTGAAGTCGAACTGATCGTTGAAGTCCAGCCCATCCCGCTGGATGCTCTTAGCGAACGTGTAGGAGACTTGCAAGGAAAGGCCCTGTGACATGCGCCGCTGCAACTGTACGAAGAAAGAGTTGTAGTTGTTTTGCCCGGGGCTGATCAGTTCGTTGATCTCGCCCAGGTTGGGATTGATGAGGCCTTCGGTCAGCAGACCGTTGTCCATGTTGGGTAGGGTAATAGTCTGCCCACTACAGGGCGCCGTGGTTGCGCCGGGAGGACACACTACATACGTCGTCGTGCCTTGCAACGGATTCAGATTCAAATCGTAAGCGCTGCCCGAAAGCATGTGCACCGCGTGGTTCCACATGCTGCCGATACTTAGGGTCGTGTTCTCGAAAATCTCTCGTTCAATCTGCACACTCGCCTGCAATATATAGGGCACCCGAAACTGCGGAGCGACCAGGGAAATGTCCGGAGAAGCCTGGAATAGGGGGGAATCACCCGGCAGAATATTCGGGAACGTTGGTATCTGTTGGTTCGGCGGACCGGTGGTGTAACTGGCATTTACGGAAGACTGCTGGGACGCCAGCCCGTTCGAGACCACCGCGTTCCGGTAGTTGAGGCCGTTCATGTTGGTGTAGAAGTCCCCGAATCCTCCGCGCACCACCGTCTTCGATGCGGGCTGCCAAGCAAATCCCAAGCGCGGCGCCAGGCGCTGAAACTGGTTGGGATATTGCCCGGTGAGCGGAAAGGCAGGATTTTCCGCCGGCTGCGGGTAAACCTGGAAGTCCTCGCGCAGGCCCATTTCCAGCGTCAATTGCGGCAAGGTGCGGAAAGTGTCCTGCACGTAGAATCCGTAGTACGGTACCGAAAAAGAAAACGTCGGGTTTCCCGAAGACTGACTGAAGACGTTGTATTCGCCAAGCGCAAAAGCCTCCAGATTCGAAAATTCGTAACTGCCGAGGAACGACCCGAACTCGACGGCCTCGTTGGGGTCCGCACCGCCATCATTGTTGTCCGAATCCCAGGCGCGGCTCATATCGAAACCGAATTGCAACGTGTGCTTGCCAATCACGTAATCCACCCGGTCGGCGAGAGAGTACTGCCGCTCAAAAACTCTTCCCACGGAGAAAGGAGCGTTGCCCAGAATAAAAGGGGCCGGGCTATCCAGAATCAACGTGGGGATGTTCGGAGCCAAACCGGTTGGTGTCGAGATCTGGTTGTCTTGCGAAGTGCCCGCGTGAAATTCGTTGAGCAGGGCGGAGGAGAATGTGTGCGTCCATCCCAGGCTGGCCTGGAAGGTATGCACGTAGGCGTTGGCCAGGGTTTGTATCCCATAGTTACCCACGGTTGGGTCGATGATGACGCCTCCGGGCGAGCTGAAGCGGTTCAAATTGAAGCTGAGGAACAGGCTGTCACGGGAACTGGGCTGATAGTCCAGCCGGGGTGTAAACACCAAATCGTTGCGCTTTCTTGGTTGGACGCCGAGATTGGAGTTGAGCGCGTTCACGGTGTTCGACACTTGCTGGAGGTATACCGGATTGGTGGGATCAGGCGCGGTGTCGTCGCCCGGCACCGGCAAGGGCCCGTTGGGCGCGGGCAGCGTCGTCCCGGCCGGAATTCCAAAATTAGCACTCAGGAAATCGGATAGGTTCGCAGGGGTCGTCGCCAACGCCGAGTTGATGACTGGAATCGGATTGTTCCGCAGTTGTTGTTCATAATCCACGAAGAACCATAAACGGCTTCGCAGAATCGGCCGGCCCACTCCGGCGCCGAATTGTTGCAAAGCATCTTCCGGTTTAGGAAAGCCGGCGGCTTTATCGAGGGCGTCGTTGGCCCCAGTCGCGGAGTTGCGGTTGTAGTAGAACGCACTGCCATGGAACGCGTTGCCACCCGACCGGGTCACCGCATTCACGAAACCCGCACCACCGCCATAGACTGCCGTGTACGGGCTGACCGCGACTTGAAACTCCTGGATCACGTTTTCGCCGTACAGATACGGGATGCGATTACGGCCCACAATGTCGGCGAAGTAGTTGCTGGTCGCATTGGATCCATCCACAGTGAAGGCATTGGAGCCATTTCCATTGGCGTATCCCGAATCCTCTCCGCCCTGTTGTCCGGCAATGCTCACCAGGCCGGTGTCGCCGTCGTAGCTGGTATTCGGCGTGAGCACCATAAAGTCGGTGTATTTTCGTCCATTGAGCGGCAATTCTTCAATCAGAGACCGCTCGATCACGGTGCTGGCGGAGGATTCCTCGGGCCGCAGCAGCGGCGTTGTCCCGATTACTTTGACCGTGTCCGCGCTGGCGCCCACTTGCAGCTTGATGTTTTGCGACGTGGTGTTTCCTACCAGCACCCGCACCAGGACCTGAACATCGCGAAAACCCCTGAAACTTGCCCTGATGGAATAGGACCCCGGCGCCAGAACGGGGAACCGGTAAAGTCCGGCATGGTTGGTCTCGGCAGATTGTTGCACGCCGGTCTCGAGGTTCTGCACAACAACCGACGCTCCCTGCACCACCGCGCCACTTTGGTCGGTGACCCGTCCGCTGAGCGAGCCCGTCAATACTACGTTCTGGGCGGTCAGCAATAGGCAGCTCGCCAACACGATCAAAACGTTGCATACCGCCAGGCGATTGGACACGAGGAGCGTTCTTCCGCTTGCTCGAATGACAGATTCTCTTCTCATGTTGGCTCCCAACTTAAGATATTGACCGGCCCCAAAGAAAGCCGAAAATCTTACTATCCCCAAAAGCTGGCAGACGCGCATCCCGGAAAGGAACAACTTAGAAAGCTACCCTCAACGCGAACTGTATCTCGCGCGGAGTTCCGGATCCGACTGGGCTAATCGGCGTGCTTGTGTTGACCGTAGTGATGATGCTGCCGAACCCCGTGGTGTTCGACGGGTTGAAAGTGGACTGCGGCGGACCCAACTGCGGGTGATTGAAGATGTTGAAGAACTCGGCTCGAAACTCAAGCTGGACGCGCTCGGTCACGGGGATGCGTTTGCCAGCTCCAAAGTCCATCTGCCAGGTGCCGGGCCCGCGGAGGAGGTCGCGCGGCGCGGTGCCGAATTCTCCAGCCGGGGTAGCAAAGGCTGCGGGATTGATCCACTCCGCGATGGTTTTGCCACCCGGCGGAGTGAGAGAAACGCCCGGAACCAGATCGGGACGCTCCGTGCCGGAGGCGCCGTCCGGCGCGGTATAACTGCTGGGCATCAGCACATTCACCGGGAAGCCGGTGCGGGCCAGGGCGGTGGTGGTCAGTTCCCAGCGGCCCAGGATAGCGCTTGCAATCCCGGGATCATTCAACAGCGGCTTGCCCGGTCCGAAGGGCAGCTGATAGACCGCATTGCCATTGACCACATGGGTGGCGTCCCAGGCGCCGCTGGCGCGATCACAGACCAGGCACAGCGGATTCTGTGGCGATATTTCGTCGCCATCGCCGCTGCCGTTGGAGCCGTTGTCGATCTCGTGCGAATATGTGTAATTGGCGGTGACCAGCAGTCCGTGGGAGAACGAACGCCGCAATGCCGCGGAGAGACCGTTGTACGAGCTCATGCCGACGGAGCCGCGCCAGGGTATGGCGGGAGCAAAGGCAGAATATTGCACCGCCCCCGTGGCCGGATCGATCAGGTTTACCACGTTGGTTTCCAGCAGATGCACGCCGTGACTTCCCAAATAGGAGACCGTGCCCACGAAGTTGGCGGACAGCTCGCGCTGCACCGCGAGACTCCACTGCTCAACATACGAGTCCTTGCGGTTCCGTTGTTCGGCGTTCGGTGAGAGGGTACCGGAGCCGGTAAAATATGGATCGACCGGATAGGTGAGCTGCAGGCTCGAAGTGCTTTTCACCGAGTAGGAGGGCACTTCGTTTTTGGCGGGCAGATTCTGATCGTCCAACTGTCCGTCTTCGTGGTAGATGCCGAATCCGCCTCGAATCACCGTCTGGCCGTCTTCCCGCGGCGTCCAGGCAAAGGCCACACGGGGATCGACATCGCCGTAGTTCTGCTGGCCGAAGCTGGCGCCCACGCCGCAGAATCCCTGTGGCCCGCAGGTAGCGAAATCGAACGGGTTGGCCAACCCCTTCGCCTCGTGGAAGAGATCGAAGACGGTGTAGCGCACGCCCAGGTTGAGGGTGAGCCTGGGCCCCCACCGGTACTCGTCCTGTGCGTAGCCGTAGTAATCATTCTTGCGCAAGTGGTTGACCGGCAAGGCGCCCGACAGACTGGCTTTGGTCACCAGATTCGCCGCCAGATTCTCCACCGTGGAAAACGTAACTTTTCCATGTTCGCCGGAGCTCTGATTCAATTGAATGCGGCGGAACTCCGCTCCAAACTTGAAGGTATGCCGGCCGTGAATCCAGGTCAGGTTGTCTAGCCCCGAAAATGAATTGCCCACGTAGATGCTGCTGTAATCGTAGTTCTGGGTGATGAATCCGGGCCCAGGACCGGTAGCAATCGCAATCTCGTAGAAGGTGCCGTTTTTACCTAAGTTGTAAGTGTTGGAGGTGGAGCGATTGAATCCAAACTTGGTCTCATTCACCAGGTTGGGGCTGAAGATGTGCAGCAATTCGATCGCGCCGTTGACCGGCGCGGACACTCTCTGCTGCAAGTCCGTCGCGGCAGCCGAAAGCGGCTGCGTATCGACTGACCGGTCGAAATTGAATCGAACGAAGGCTGTGGTAGCTGGCGAGAAATGCTGATCGAGACGCATCATCGCCGAATCTTCGTTGACCACCTGAGTGCAGGAGCAGGTCAGCAGGTCATAGTCGGCGTAGTTGGGATCGCCCGGGTCGGTGGCTGGCGTCCAGGGTGTCAGAATTGTGTTTAGACCTGCTCCCGGGAAGGCGTTGATGATCCCGTGGATTGGCGACGAGGGCGGAACTGTTGCAATGAGCGCAGGGCTCGGCACGTCGCCGCTCACCGGATAGCCCCAGTTTTGTCGGTAGGCTTCCGAAGCGACAAAGAAGAACGTCTTATCGCGGACGATGGGGCCGCCCAGCGATCCGCCAAACTGATTGAGGCGAAGCGGTTGCTGCTTTTCGCCGTTGGACGCCCATTGAGGCACGGGGGCATCAAAAATGTTATTGCGCAAGTACTCGAACAGGCGCCCATGGAAGAGGTTTGTGCCCGAAGGCGAGGTGACGGCCAGTTGCGGCCCGCCGGTTGCGCCTTCCTCGGCGGATGCCATCAGCGAATCGACGCGGAACTCCTGAATCGCGTCCAGCGGAATGGCGAGCCGCACCCATGGGCGCTGCGTCTGATTCACAATGTTGGTTGAGTCAACGCCGTCGTAGGTCCAGTTGCTGTCGTCGAGGCCCCGTCCAGCGAACCGAATCGTCCGCTGGTTGCTGCCGCCGGTGTCGATGGCGCCGGGGACGAAGGCCGTCAGCGAGGCCCAGTTGCGGCCGTTCAGCGGCAATTCATCCGCCTGCTCTCTCTCGATCAAACCCGTCACCGCGCTGGTGTTGCGGTCCATCAGCGCCGAACTGGCGGACACTTCCACGCGTTCGTCGCGGCCGGAGACTTGCAGAATCACATTGAGCGTTCGCGTGAGGCCAATGACCTCCTCGACATCGACGAAGGTGAGCGATTTGAACCCCTCGCGCTCAAACGTGATCGTGTACACTCCGACCGGCAACTCGGGAACGTGATAGGTGCCGCTCGGAGAAGACGTTGTTTCCCGCCGGAGTCCGGTCGAGCTCTGCAACGCAGTTACCCCCACGCCCGGCAAAACCCGCCCCGAGGGATCGGTCACGGTACCGTCCAATCCGGCACGGTCCACCTGTGCCGGTGACCACGACACAAGACACAGCATGGTCCCAACCAAACCTGCGAACTGGCCGCCTTTCCGGTAAGCCCACCGGGTCCAGCGAAAATTCCACTTCGTTTCTAGCCGCATCCACCGCCCCCTTAATGACGCTTCTCCGCCCTTCGTTGCGCGCGGCAAAGATGAGCGAAAATAGCAGGGCACCTCCTGCTACTACCAACCGACTAGTAGTTGCATGATCAAGTCGCGCTGGAACGCCAATGCCGAACGGTGAAGCAAGTCTTGAGTGAATTGGACGTTTTGGGCGAGTGGCCGGCCATTCGGAAGCTGTCCAGAAACTGGGCTGGCCCTGACATCGGTAGCAGGTTCAATGGGTGGAGTTACTTCGATCGACAGTCTGCCTGTTCGTTCCGACGATAAGGAATGGCGGAGAGGGTGGGATTTGAACCCACGATACCCGTTAAGGTATGTCCGCTTTCGAGGCGGATCGTTTCAACCACTCACGCACCTCTCCGGAAAGCAGTTGCCGGTAGTCAGTAGTCAGTCAAACCCGGATTCCCGGCTTCGCCCGGAATGACAAACTACAAACGATTTTGACCAATGACTGACAACCGGCGACTAACGACGGCTCTTAAAGAACGCTTGCAGCAATTCCGCGCAACGGCCCGCCAGCACGCCGCCGCAAATCTCCATGCGGTGGTTCAATGCCGGATGATTCAGCACTTGCATCACCGACCGAACCGCGCCCGCCTTGGTGTCGTCCGCGCCGTACACTAAGCGCTTGATCCGGGCATGAACCAGCGCGCCGGCGCACATGGCGCACGGCTCAATTGTAACAAACAGGTCGCACTCCGCCAGGCGATGGTTACCAACGGTTTTGCCTGCTTCGCGCAATGCCACCACCTCGGCATGCGCCGTAGGATCGGATTCACCGATGTTGCGATTCCAACCGCGCCCAACGATGCGTCCGTCGCAGACGACGATCGCGCCCACTGGCACTTCGCCGGCTTCCAGCGCACGTTGAGCCGAGCGCAGAGCTTCCTTCATCCACAGTTCGTCCATCGATTGCTCGTCCATCGATAGTTCGTCCATCGATAGCTCGTCGTAGTCAGGAGTAATGTTTCTACCTTACTTCCTTATTTGCCGGGGTTGCCCTCGGAATAACATGCGAACGGTTATTGTAGCGGCCTGGTCCCGGAATCGTGCTGGACGTGATTCGTGCCGCACGTCGATTCGCGCTTCCCAACTGTGCCGTGTCGGGCATAATATGCCTCCCAGAGGAGGACTTTATGGCAAAACGAATCCTGTTGGCAGGTGTTTTGGGCGGACTTGCGTTGTTCCTGTGGGGTGGCCTGGCGCACGAGGTTCTCGGCCTGGGTACAGTGGGCATCCAGCATCTGCCGCAACAGCCGCTGGTCATGGATGCGCTGAAAGCTTCGGTGCCGCAGTCGGGCTTTTACTTCTTCCCGCAAGTGGACGCGGCCGGGAAGGTGCAGCCGGAGAAAGCCGGCGGGCCCTACGGCATCATGATCTACCACTCCACCGGCGCGGGCGGGGCGATGACCGGCCAACTGGTGAATGAATGCATCCTGAATATTGTTCTGGCACTGTTCGCAGCTTTCCTGCTTTCGCTGGCTCCTGGGCTGACCGGGTACGCCTCGCGAGTTGGTTTCGTGACTTTGCTCGGGCTGGTGGTGGCTCTCATGACCAATGTGGAATACTGGAATTGGTACGGCTTCCCCTTGAATTACACCGTAGCCACTATCGCCGAGAACCTCATTGGCTTCGTGATTGTGGGGTTAATCGCGGCGGCATTCGTAAAATCGCCAACCCAGCGGATCATGGCTGTACCGGCCAAGGCAGCTTAGAATCCGGCGGAAACAACGCCTGAACTAAAGCTCGGTACGGCTGCTTCCGCAGAGACGGCGCTTGCAACATGCCGGCATCGCCTCGACGGGGGCAGCGGCGCATTTCAGATCAGGCTCAGCACCGAGCGCACCACTTCTGGCACCACCGCGTGAACCACCGCCGGCGCCACGATCGACACGATGGGATACGCGATCGCAACCACGGGCACGGCCAGCAGCATCAATGCCTTGGGCGTCAGATTGGCGAGATAGGCTCGCATAGCATCCTCTTGGTTTCAAATACGAAACCAGAGCCGCAAAAGTTCCCCGCCGGCACGGTGCGGGTCTTTCCGGACTGACCTGGCCAACTGCCCTGGCAGCCGGCAACAGCCAAGTGGTATGCTTACTCGGAATGGACCTCCCGAGCCTGCTGCGCAAAGTCTTTCTTGTCGACCTTCTCCAGGGATTGAAGGTCACCTTCCGCTATCAGGATCCCAAAGAAATCTACACCGAGCAGTATCCGCTGGAGCGGCCGCAGGTGGCCGAGCGGTATCGCGGCGCTCCCCGGCTCAACGTAAATCCCGACACCAACGAGACCATGTGTATTGCCTGCGACCTGTGCGCGCTGGCCTGCCCTGAGAATCTGATCGTCGTCTCCAGCGCGCGCAACGAGCACACCCGTCGCAAGGAACTCACCGACTTCACCTACGACCTGAGCCGCTGCATGTTCTGCGGCCTCTGCGAAGACGCCTGCCCCGTCGACGCTCTCGAACTCACCCAGGACTTCGAACTCGCCAGCTACACCCGCGAGGGCTGGATCTGGGACCGCGAAACCCTCGAAAAAGGCCCGCAGCCCACCCTGTATAAGAAGTAGCGGTCAGCTCTTCACCGACCCAGCCCTCAGCCTTCGGCAAAACCCTACTTCTTGCCAACCGCATGCCCGCGTCCATCGCGCACTTCGTTTCCTTTGAAGTGCTGAATCTTATCGAGACGCTTTCCGGGCTCGGGTTTATCGCCAGGGTGTGGTCTTGGGCCGCTATAGCCGTGCTCGGGATGGAAACGGTTATTTACGTGGCCGTGGAAGCCCTCCGGGCCATGAAACCACGGGCCCACGCCAATGAAGACGCCACCCGTAAACCACTCCGGGCCGTAGTAGCCATAGGGGGCACAGTCGTACGGCGCGACGTCATAATAGCCGTAGGGACATTCAGGCGCGACTCCGATGCTGACGCTTACCTGAGCCTGTGTATTGGGGGCAGTGATCGCAAAACTGATTGCAGCGACAGTAGCTAACGCAAACAACTTAAAGCTGTTCATTCGATTGTCCTCACCATTGATTTTTGGAACATCGCCGGGATGGTTATTTACCGACTTGCACGTTATTCGCCGTAACCACTCGGATCAGCCTTCCTGTGAGCGATTTCATGCAGACAAACCATGCAGGCACATACGATTCCACTTTTCTGCAAAGGGTTGGCTCCTTAAGGGTTGGCTCCATAAAGAACGGCGAGGTCCCGACAACTGCTGCTTTCATGCCACCTCTCGTTCAATGTCGTTTGATCGACGCTTTCGTGCTCCGGTTGAGCAGGGAAGCGCTTGGCTTCGAGCAAGCCCAGGCCGCAGCTCAAGCGCCATGATGGTGACGATGATGGCGATCACGCTATCGCTGAATGCCTCCAGCCGGCCTGTGCTCATCTCTGTCACCACCATCGGTCATCGCCATCACCCATCACGAGAAGCTCAACCCCGAAGCCGCTCGCATGGCTCTGCAAGACAATTTACACCCTGGTCACTCAAGCCTTCCTGATGGGCGGATGGCCCACCTTACGCTCCGCGCGGTTTTCTCCCACCCAGTCTCGCTTCGGGCCAGCCGGGCCGCAAAGGAAGCGCAAAGAACGCGAAAGTTCGGGCGCCCCAGGGTTTATACTGTTCTTCGGCAATGGATCGGCCACCCGCCAACCGAGCGGGTCCTTTCGCATAGCTGCTCTGCCGTCTGTGCGGGGGCTGTGGAACTACTCCATAATTACTCCATAAGTACTAGCTTCGAGACCTAAGCCACATGGGTACTTGCTAAAGAACCCTGGAAGATACTAGAGTTCCCGCGGCGCCTAAGCAGACCCTTCCCTCGAGCACGCGGCGCACAACTAGCAGGAGGCTCAACAAATGAAAAAGATCGGATTGTTGCTGTTTCTGATACTGGCAGTCGCCCTGATGGGCGGGAGTGCCTTTGGTCAGAGCGACTATTTCGTCACCTACTTTTCCAATGCGAACACCGGTGGCGCTCCGAATGCCGCCATTCGTTTCATCAACGATGGCAACACCGAAGCAAACCTGTGGGTGGATTACTACGTATTCGATGACAGCCAGGAGTTGCAGGAGTGTTGCAGCTGCGAAGTCACTCCGGACGGTTATAACTCGGAATGGATCAACTCAGCCAAAACCGACAGTCTGACCGGCAACACCGTGACGGGCAAGGTGCTGACTCGTGGCGTCATTAAGATCATTTCGGACTCGGCTGGTAACCCGACTGCCGTCGTGCCGACGTACGGACTGTGGGGAACCGCTGTCCACGTCCAGAACACGGCCTTTAACGGCCCCGCGAGCTATAGCGTGACCGAGACCCCGGTTTCCAACGCTTGCCTCTCGCCGTCGGAAGAGACGCTCTTGGAGAACCTGTGCTCGTATGCGCAGGTGCTCGGCAGCGGCAAAGGTGTCTGCTCCTGCACGCCGGAAGATCACGACTTTTAGTCAAAAGCAGTGGCTTCCGACATAACGGGGTGACAAGGCTGAAGTAGCCGCGTTGGAGACTTCAGCCGGGTCAAATCCAAACATCCCGGGCGCCGGGTTTACCCTCAGTGTCCGGGTCTCTAAATTTATCCCCCTCCTGACTAGAGAAAGTTCTAGAGTTCCGAAGAGAGGAATTTCTATGTCAACCCAGCAGACGATGATCGCGCTTGGGCTGGGAATCGCCCTTGGCGCCTTTTCCGTCCCGGCCGTTGGCCAGGATAGCTCCAGCGTGGTAGCCGAGATTGCCGGCCGCAAGATTACTGCCGAAGAACTGGGGGAAAAAGAAGCAGGCAAACTGCTTCAGGCCCGATACAAATATTATCTTGCCCAGCGCGATGCCCTCGAGCATTTCATCGAAGATCAGCTATTGGAAATGCAGGCGAAGAAGGAATCCGTGAGCGTGGATGAATTACTGAAGCGTCACGTTTCCATCAACGTGCAAGAACCTACGGAGGACCAGCTCCGCTTTTACTACGAGGGCGTGCAAACCGACGACACCTATGAGGTGGCGCGGCCTAAAATCATCGATACCATACGCCAGCTTCGCATGAACAAAGCGCGGGAAGCATACCTTACCGCACTGCGAGAGGAATATTCAGTCGTAGTGGAGCTGAACCAGCCCGCTGGTCACGTCGAGGCGGGGAACGATCCGCGGCTTGGTTCCGACAGTGCCCCCGTCCAACTCATCGAATTCGCGGACTACGAGTGCCCTTACTGCCAAAAAGTGAACCCGGATCTGGCTCGGCTCCGGGAACAATTTGGCGATCAGGTGTCACTGGTTTACAAAGACTTTCCTCTGCCCATGCACCCCCTTGCTGCAAAAGCCGCCGAGGCCGCGCGCTGCGCGGGCGCGCAAGGCAAATTCTGGGAGTTTCATGATTCCTTGTTTCAAACCAAGAAGCTTCAAGTGTCCGATCTGAAACAGGAGGCCGGCGCATTAAAACTCGACACCGCCGTTTTCGACAAATGCCTGGACTCTGGAGAACAGCGTGACACCATAAAGAAGGACACACTGGAAGGCCAGCGGCTCGGACTCACGGGCACCCCAAGCTTCTTCGTCAATGGTCATTTCATGAGTGGCGCCATCGGATACACGAAATTGCGGGAAACGGTGCTGCAAGAGCTGGCTGCCTTAAACACGGCAAAAAGACAGAGCGCTGCACTGCAGCCGTCGAAAGATACGGAGAAGAAGTGAAGCCGTATCAATGTCGCTGTCGCGAGGCAGGAACGGATGCAGCGATCTTGAAGGCGGCCAGGCTCATGCAAAAATCACCCGCAGCCTTCCCACCGGTTAGCGTCGGCTGATAGTTTCCTGATGGTCCATTCAGCACGTAAACATAAGAAGTCGTGTACGTCCATGCTGCAGGCGTTACGCCGGTTGGACCAAGTGGGGTTGAAAAATAGCGAGCGATAATAAAATCTGTTGCTGTCGTCGTAATACTGGGGCCAACCTCCAGACCTGCGCTCGTTCCAGCCCCGTCGCTCACTTGCACTCCGGTTCCATCCAGTACGGAGGACAGCGCCATACTTGCAACTTCAAGAAAAGCATTGATACTGGCTTTAACGTGATCTGATAAATGGAATTTGAGCTCTGTCACGCCTGGATTGCAATTCTCACAGTACCAAATATCAAGAGACTTTTTCGCGCAAGACGAACTTGTGCCTGGTACTTGTTTATATGTGTTACCTCCAGCCGGGGCATTGTCGGTAACGCTCAAAACCTTGACACCAGGGGAAAGAAGAACCGGCATCGCGATGAGAACACTCCCCTGGCCGGTCGGACGATTAAGATCCATGTCTGAGACCGTGCCCGCCCCGCTGCTGACTGCCGCAAACTGTTGAACTATGGTTTGAGCTGATAGTGCACCTCCCCCTAAGAATAAAAAGATGAGTACTTTCTTCATATCCTGACCCTTTCCATCATCGGGTGTTTTCCCTCCTCGCGGCAGACTCAGGCTGCAATTAGCCATGAAAACAGCCCGGTAGTGGCTTGCACCCCGCGGGCGTAGCCGTTTTGAAGCTGCCTCGGGGCGAGGTAACCCGCTACTTGTCTTCCGCTTGAGGCTTAATCTGGGAGCGATCAGCCGCCATGATGAATGGCCCGCTGGCTGACGTAGTGATCTTGCCCGTCACGCATAAGCGCTTACCCTGGTATGCGGCAATGGCCTCCTGCGGTCCGCCGGTCTGCGACCCGAACGTTACGAAGTAAAACACTGGATTCGGTTCAGGCTGATCGAGATCGAAGGTGACGGGTTTTCCGTGGCCTCCGATGCCGTACTTGGAAACCTTGCTGTCTACAACTTTCCCGCAGATCGCTACGGTCTCGCCAATGTGGTTCTTTGCGTCGGAGGGGTTTATGCGCGGGGGCGTCGCACTCTGCGCAAAAGCGAGAGGCGACAGGCCCGTCACACACAGCGTCACGATAAGCGTCCTGATAGTCGTCATATTCCAGTTCCTTGGTTTGGCTTGCGTCAGAAAGCCGGCCGGCTTCAGGAAATCGGCAGATACCTGCATACGGCCAGTCGTCCCGACCAACATCTAAGCCCAGATATGGCAACGCGTCAACTCCCCATTTGGTTAGGCAGTCGGGCGCGGCCAAAACCGGCCGCCGGCCACCCTTACGTGGAACGTTGGGTAGTGGTGCAGTTTGGAGCCTAACTGGACGGCGTCATCCCGAAGCCCCGCGTTTTCTCCAGCGGGGCGAGGGATCTCGCGTGGAGTATTTTCAAACTGCACCACCACCAAACGTTGCCGAACCTTGCAAAATCCCCCACGATCAAGTAGCCTCCCTTGCATCATCGGCTCCCGGCCCCAGTACTCCTTATTATTCTGACATTTTCCTTTACCGGACCTTCGGAGGAGATTTCGATGAAACGTTTTGCTGCTGGATTTGTTCTCGCCCTGCTCCTGGCCTCAACCGCCACGGCGGCTGACGACAAGATGCCGCCGCTCAAGCCGCTCAAAGGCACGCCCACCCCGTCCGAGCCCAAAGACAAAGACCACTTTGTCTTCATCGTTGCCGGAGACAATCGCCCCAAAGAACCTACCGACCCCCAAGGCGATTCCGTCAAGAAGATATTCAAAGCCATCAAGGACGAGAAGCCCGCATTCGTCTTGTGGAGCGGCGATACCATTTACGGCAAGAACCCTGAAGATAAAAAGAAAATTCACGACGAGTATAAGGAATTCCTCGATATCGCCGCCGATGGCGACGCAGCCGTCTTTAACGCTCCCGGCAATCACGAAATGGCCGATCACGGCAATTGCCCCAACGCCGAAATGTTGAAGCTCTATCTCAAACATACCGGCCAGGCCGCGCCCTATGGCTCATTCGATTACGGCAATTCACACTTTATCGCTCTCGACTCCGACGAGCCCGATCCCTATCCCGACCAATGCAACTGCCTGTTGCAACCCGATAAAACCAAGCCCACCGGCTACATCAGCGCCGCGCAGTTGGCGCTTTTGAGTAGCGACTTAGCGGCTAACGCGAGTAAGAAGCATATCTTTATCTTTCTCCATCGCCCGCTCGAAGGCTACAAAAAAGAGGACCAGCTCTGCCCCGACAACGTCGCCGCCATGCAAACGCTCTTCAAGAAATATCCCACTATCTCCTACGTAATCGCCGGCCACCAGCACATGTACTACAACGCTCAAGGCAAGAAATCGGACGAATTCTGCTCTCCGCCCAAGCGCACCGATCCCAGCCCGGAGCCTTACTACCTGGTTTCCGGTGGCGCGGGCGCGCCCTTGAAGTCCAAAGGTTTTTACCACTACGTCATCTTCACCGTAGACGACGACAAGGTCACCGCCAAGGTCGTGCCTCTCGACGACAAGGATAAGTGCAAGTAGAACCGGGTCTCCACGCCCAAAACCTTGTCAAGCCCCCAAGCTTGAGCTTTTTTGTCTAACTCATTGATTCTCATCCAAATATATTCTCGCGGATAATGTTACTTTCACCCGTCCAATGTGATATACTATAACTATAGGGTATAAATGAGCGGCGCAGGCCATCCGGTCTGCGCCGTTCCTGTTTTCACCACAATTTCACCTAGGAGCGTCCCTCAGGCGCAGCTAACCAGCTGCGCCTTTTGTGTTACTGGGGAAAAAGAATATGAAGAAAAAGAATATGAAGAACAACAACAATCCGGAACAGAAACCTCCCAGCCAACCTCTCATCGAACTCCAAGCCGTCGCCGACGACCACTGCAAGCGCCGCGGAGAAGCCGCCGAAGCCGCTTTCCTCGCCAAAGCCTCCTTGCTCCGCTTCATCGTCGCCAAACCCTGGGGAGAGAGCCAGCCCTACGACTTCATCGTCGACTCCGGTTCCGGGTTCCTGCGCGTGCAGGTCAAATCCGCCACCTACCATAATCGCGGCCAATACCTGGTCCGCGCCGCGGGCGACAATGGCCAGCCCTACACCAAACGCGACATCGACTTCATCGCCGCCCACGTCATCCCCAAAAATCTCTGGTACATCGTCCCCGTCGAAGCCTTTTCCCCCTGCACTATGCTTCACTTCAACCCGAACACCCGGCGCACCTCGAAGTATGAGAAGTACCTCGAAACCTGGTGCCTGCTCGATTGCCCGCGCAAAGCCCGCGGCCGCAAAGACATCCCGCGCCGCTGCCGCAGCAAGGATGTCGGCGTCCAATGCGCCGTCTGCCCCCTCCGCACCCAGCAGCGCTGAAGTGGACTGCGGACCTCAGCCGCCAGACCTCGGACCTCGGCCCGCACAACGCGGCTCCTGAGGTCCAAGGCCCGCGCGGCCTGACGAACCGCGCATTTAATGTTTGACATTATTAACGACACTCATTAAACTATGGGCCGTGATCAAGTCTTTCGCGGACAAGGACACGAAAGAGTTCTGGGACACAGGCAAAAGCCAAAGGATGCCCCCGGCGAATCTGCGAAATGCGTCCCGGAAGAAGCTGGCCATGCTGAATTCAGCCGTGAGATTGGAGGATTTGCGAATCCCTCCCGGCAACCGGCTGGAACAGTTGCACGGTGATAGAAAAGGCCAGCACAGCATTCGCATCAACGATCAGTTCCGCGTGTGCTTCGTGTGGCGCGACGGCGATGCCCACGAGGTAGAGATCAGTGATTACCACTAGATCTTGCATTTCAAAAGATTGTGGGTTGTAGAAAGAGAATAAGTATGGAGAAAACAATTGTGGGTATCAAGAATGCGATTCTCAAAAATGATAGTCCGGCAGGTTGGGCGGTGCATCCCGGAGAAATTCTTCGCGACGAATTTCTCGATCCCATGGGCATTTCCGCCTACAGGTTGTCCGTGGAGCTTGGCGTTTCCGCCCCTACCGTCAACGACATCGTTCGCGAGAAGCGGGGAATTACTCCCGAGATGGCGGCTCGTCTGGCCAAGTATTTCGGCACCTCAGAGCAGTTCTGGCTGAACCTGCAAGACGCCTTTGCGGTTCACCAGGTCAAAAAGAAATATTCGAAGGAACTCAGGGCCATCAAGCCCCTGGTCGCCGCTCCGTCCCAGTAGCATTACGCTCTTGTCTGGATGTGACCTATAAGTTACGCTAACCCAGTGATCGAGCTCCGCTGTTACCTGGCCAAAACCGGCAGAGATGTATTCGGCGGAAAGGATACGCACTCCATGAAACGCAAGGCCAGCATATCCCACGACGAGGCTACAGGTCGCGAACTCCGCGACAACCCCGGCTTTGCCGCCGAGTATCTCAGAGCCGCATTGGAAGAGGACGACGAGCCCAGCGTGCTCCTGATCGCTCTGCGCCGCATCGCCCAAGCCAGAGGCGGCATCGTCAAATAAACTTTGGGCGCAGGGTCCGCGGCGCTCTCAAGCGCTGTCATCCTGAGGCCGCGGAGTTCCTCGCCTCGGGCGAGGAGCTCCCAACGAAGGACCTATGCATTTTGCCGGCGTCACTGGCGCCGCCCACCAATCCATAGGTCCTTCGGCCCGCAAAGAACGCGGTCCTCAGGATGACACGGGCGGTTATACTGTGAAAATGTTCGCCGACCCGCACAAGACCTTCTACCTCGAAACCTTCGGCTGTCAGATGAACGTGCATGACTCGGAAAAGGTCATTGGCACGCTCGTCTCCGAGGGATACCGCCAGGTGCAGACCGTCGAAGAGGCTGGACTGGTTCTCTACAACACCTGCTCCATCCGCGACAAGGCCGAGCAGCGAGTTTTCAACCGGCTGGCCGACTACAAGAAATATCAGAAGCAGGGGAAGAAATTTGGCGTGCTGGGCTGCGTGGCGCAGCAGGAAGGCGCGAAGATTTTTGAGCGCGCTCCGCATGTCTCGCTGGTCTGCGGGTCGGCCTCGTATCGCAACCTGCCGCAGATGCTAGCGCAGTTGGAAGCCGGACAACCAACAGATCCTGTGCCCTTTGATGAGGCGTCATCCCGAAGCCCCGCGTTTTCACCAGCGGGGCGAGAGCCTGCCCTGAGCCTGCCGAAGGGAATCTCGCGCGGATCGCCCGAGGTCCTCGTCCGCATCACCGGCCTCGACGACCGCGAAACGGACAAGTGTTTCGAAACCGAGTTCACCGCCCGCACCAATCCGCATCGCGGATACATCACCATCATCGAAGGCTGCGACAAGTTCTGCGCCTATTGCGTGGTGCCGTACACGCGCGGCAAAGAGCGCAGCCGCACGTCCGATTCCGTGCTCGCCGAAGCGCGCCAGATGGCCGATCTCGGCTACACCGAAATTCAACTGCTCGGCCAGAACGTGAATTCGTATAAAGATCCGGCAGGAGATCGAATAGGGAAGTCGGGGGGGAAGAAAACCTTCGCCGAATTGCTTGCGGCGGTGGGCGAGGTCGCAGGCATCAAGCGCGTCCGCTTCACCACCTCGCACCCTCGCGATTTCGGCCGCGACATCGTCGACGCCATCGATGCCGTGCCCACGCTCTGCGACCACGTGCACCTGCCCGTGCAGAGCGGATCCAACCGCGTGCTCGACGCCATGCAGCGCCTTTATTCGCGCGAACAATATCTCGAGCGTATTGCCTGGATGAAGGCGGCGAAGCGCAAGATCAGCATGACCACCGATATCATCGTCGGCTTTCCGGGAGAGACCGAAGCCGAGTTCGCCGAGACGCTGACCTTGCTCGATGAAGTCGGCTACGACGGCGTGTTCTCGTTCAAATACTCGCCGCGGCCGAACACTCCGTCGCTGGCAATGGAAGATGCAATTTCCGATGAAGAGAAAGCGCACCGATTGGAAGTCCTGAACGCGAGGCAGCGCGAGATTCAGATCGCACGCAACAAGAATCATATCGGAGAAGTGTTTGAAGTAATGGTTGAAGGCAGAAACGAACCTCGCCGGCAATGGATTGGCCGCACTTCGCAGAACAAAACCCTGAACTTCACCGCCCCGGAAGGCATCGCGCCGGCCACAGGAAGCTACATCCAAGCCATTGCCACCGCCAGTTTCCCCAACAGTCTGGTGGGAGAAATGGTGGTATAACAAAATTGTCGAGGGCGAGCGACGCTGTGGCGCGCTGAGAGTTCCGAGGTCGCGCGGTGAGGGTTTGGACATCGCAAGGATGCTGACGGTTCAGAGCTCGCGTGTACTGTTCGGGAGGTCGCGATGGAAGTCGAAATGACAATTCGTGGGCTAATGCTAGACCCCGTAACGAATATGCCAATAATTGTGCTGAAGGACGTGGCTGGGGACGCGGTTTTGCCGATCTGGGTGGGCGCGTATGAGGCGAATGCGATCGCGCTGGAGATGGAGAAGGTGAACACTCCGCGGCCGATGACTCACGATTTGATCAAGAACGTACTGACCGGGCTGGAGACGCAGGTGCACAAAGTGGTGGTGACGGAGCTGCGCGAAGATACGTTTTATGCGGTGATCTGGCTGGAACGCGGCGGGGAAGTGATCAGCATCGATTCGCGGCCGTCGGATGCGCTGGCGCTGGCGTTGCGCGTGGATTGTCCTATCTTTGTGGATGATGGAGTGCTAAAGAGTTCGAAGCAGGCGGCCAACGTTTCCGACCGGCTGAGCGCGGACGAACTGCGCAAGTGGCTCGAAGGCCTGAACGACGAGGACCTGGGACGATACAAGATGTAAGTTTCCTCCGTGTCCGATCTGGCGTGCGCAATCTGGCCTTATTCTGGCTCTTTGCGGGTTAGGGCGCTGACTCTGCAAGATCAAAGGCAAGTTCAAAGTCAAAGGCGACGGACAGGAGTGTCCGTCCGATATTTGTGACATCACTTGTGTCATCTTGACATCATTCTTGCAAATGCGTCATCATTCTTCCCATGAGGACGACGCTCAATCTTGACGATGATGTGCTCGATAGCCTGAAAAAGTATGCGGAGAACCGGTCGGTCGCGTTGGGCAAGGCCGCATCCGATCTGGTGCGCCGGGGCCTGACGGCACACACCGAAACACGAATCGTGAACGGGCTTCACGTAGTAGTTCTGCCCGCGGATTCCCCGAAGGTGAGCACGGAAAAGATAAGGCGGCTGCTTGAGGACGAAAGCTAGCGGGATCTTCCTGCTGGACGCCAATGTTCTGATTGCACTCTCCTGGCCGATGCATGTGGCGCATCAGCAAGTGGGAAGTTGGTTTGCCCGGCGTGGCCACCTGGGGTGGGCGACCTGCCCATTTACCCAATCGGCTTTCGTACGGATCGTTTGCAATCCGGCCTTCTCGCGCGACGCATTGACGCCGGGGAATGCTCTGCGACTGTTGCAGGCCAACCTGGAACACCCTGGCCACCATTTTTGGCCGGCCGACATCGGTCTGGGCGATGCGATTCGTCGTCTCGGGCACGGCCTGACCGGACATCGCCAGGTGACGGACGCATATTTGCTGGGACTCGTGTTGCACCGCAGAGCGCGGCTAGCCACCCTAGACGGTAAGATTGCCTCTTTGATGATGGGCGGGGGCGAGGCTGGGGTAGTGGAACTGATCTGAGCCTCATGAGGGCGGCTGGTGTGGTGACAGGCACTGAATCCCCGGGACTTCCTCCACTTTTTCCGTGCCGCGTGGAGCGACCAACGTCAAGATTCAGGAGCATTTCAGCGCCAGTGGCGGCTTTTGGTAAATCGCCGGTTTACATAATACCTGTTATCGGACATTGGTGCTGCTGGCGCTTTCAGAGGCAAGGTAGCGCGGGCCGGGGGCAAAATCAAAAGCAAAGTCAAAAGCGTCGGACAGGAGTGTCCGACCCACACGGGCCTTGCTACTGCAGTCTTGCGTACTCAGCCTTGGCTTGTTTCAGGATGGGGATGTCGGGGTCGGCGTCTTTCCAGAGGGTGAGGAAGTCTTTGTAGGCGGCGCGGGCGCGGAAGCGGGCGGCGTCGGCATCGGCCGGGCTTGGCTCCTTCGGCAAGCTCAGGACAGGCTGGGCCTGGACAGCCGAAGCGGCTGTCCCCACATGAGCATATCCAGCTTCCACACGAGCGTGTCCGGCTTCCACGCGAGCATATCCGGCCTGCAAGGCGTTGGCACGAGCCACTCCCAGATGCGCCAACGCTCCTGTCCAGCAGTTCCAGACGATGCCGCTGTGGTCGAGAATTTTCTGAAACTCGGCGGCAGCGGCACTGCCCTGTCCGGCTGCCAGGTATGCCTGTCCGCGTACATACACGTGGTAGAGGCAAGAGATATTGTTAACGAACGCAATTTGCCCCAACTCGATGGCCGAACCAGCCTGTAGGGCAGTCAGGGCAGCAGCCGGGTTCTTCTTGTCCAGCGCCAATTGGGCCTGAATCGCGGGCAGCCAAAGCGACTGCATCTGCGTGTCCAGCGGGAAGCGCTTCCCTAAGTCTTGGGCCAAGGACTCGGCTCGCGCCGTATCACCCGCCATGGCGAACGCAAGCGCGGCTTCACTCTCCGCGCCCTGATTCGTGGGAGCGAACTTCAAAGCCTCTGCCGCTATCTGCCGGGCTTCTGCAGTATTGCCGTAAGCGGCTTGTTGGAGAGCGGCGTTCGCCTGCGATATTGCTCCTGCTTCCTTGTTGTCAGCGCGGACGGCGGAGTCCACAGCCCGCTTGGTTAGCTCCCGCGCCTTGCCCAAATGACCGCCGTAAGCCTCGGTGTCGGATGCCAGCGCAAGTCCCTGGTTCTCGTAATCGGGCTGGCCCGCAAACCACTGTTGCTGTTCCGCCATCGCCACGGAGTCCGAGCCCAGAAAGGCAAGAGAGTAGAGAACAAGTTGGAGTACGTAATTATCCAGTTTTCGCGCCTGCGCCTCGTGGATGATCTGCCGCGTTTCGTCGAAGCGCTGCAAGGCGAGGGCGTAGTTGGCGAGATTGCCGTAAAAAGCTACCTGGTCCGGGGCAAGGCGCATGCCCTGCCTCAAGAGCTCCGTGGCTTTCTCATATTGCCCTAGTGCGGCGTACTGTAGGGCCAAACTGTTGTACCCTCGCGATTCCCGCGGGTAGCTCTCAATCTCCTCCTGATAGGTCTGGGCCGCTTTATCCAGTTCCCCGGTTACAAACATATAGTAGCCGCCGGTGACCCGCAGCTTTTCCCGCTCGCTGGCGTGTTCCCGCAACTGGAACGCCTTGGTGAAGTACTCGCTGGCCCGTACTACCTCGTTCAGATTGCCGTAGTCGATGCCCACTGCCCTGTAGCCCGTGGCAAAATTCGGATCAAGCTCGATGGCTCGTTGATGGTAAGGCAGAGCTGCGGCGGCGCCCTTCTCCTCACGGGCCTTATTGCCAAGGCTGTACGCTTTCAAAGCTTCAAGCGAGGACGTGGTGGCCTGTTCGAGCGGAACATCAAACTTCTGCACCGTGGCCAGCGATTCGCCCAACTCAGTACGCAGCTTCGACGCCGCCTCGCCCAGCGCATCCAGCACCTTCTCTTTGGACGGCGCCGTCACCTGCTGCTCGGCCAGCGTGTCTCCACTCTGACAATTCACCGCTTTCAATCCCAGCACGTATTGGCTGCCCAGACTGGCAATCGACCCGGCAAGGTAGGCCTTGCTGCCCGCCCGCTGGCAAAGCTCGCGGGTGACTTCGGGTGTGAGTTTGGTGTCGGCGGGACGGGACATCAGTTTCAAGGTCTCCGCGACCTTGTTCTCCGGGAGCACATTCAGAAACGGCGACTGGTTGAGAGCCACGCTGAGTGCCTGCTTGAGCGTATCGTCGAAAACCGGGTCGCCCGTGCTGTTGGCAAAATCGGTGAGAACGATGGTGTCTTTCTCGGTCAGAGCCTTGCCTTGCTGATGGGAGCGGTAGTAGAACCCGCCGGCGAGGGCGGCAATTAGCACGAGAGCCGCGAACCCCCAGCCGAGCTTGGCTCGGCCGGACAGCCGGCGGCGGCTGTCCCCACGCGAGTGAGACGTGATGCTTGCAGCCGAAGATGCGTGGGACTCCGTGTCCCGCTTCAACCGTTGCAGGTCGGCTCGCATCTCAGCCGCGCTCTGGTAGCGCAGGTTGCGGTCTTTCTCCAGAGCCTTGTTGATGATGTCTTCCAGCTTGGGCGGTACATCGTGATTCAGCCGCACCACGGCCACCGGGGCGCGGTTCATGATGGCTTCGCAAATGACCGCTGAGCTTTCTCCGTGAAACGGCAAATCACCTGTCGCCATCTCATACAGCACGGACCCAAACGAGAAGAGGTCAGTACGCGCATCCAACTCTTTCGCCCGCACCTGCTCCGGCGACATATAAGCCACCGTCCCCACCATTGTGCCGGGAGTGGTCAGATGCTCCTCGTCCTCCGAACCCGTCTGGGTGTTAAGAGACGCAATTCTGCTCGAAGAACCGCCGGCAAGACTGACCTTCGCAAGACCGAAGTCGAGAATCTTGGCGTGGCCGCGCTTGGTGGCAAAGATGTTGGCGGGCTTGATATCGCGGTGAACGATGCCTTCGGAGTGAGCCGCATCCAGTGCGTCGGCAATCTCGATGGCCAGCGACAGAATCAACTCGGTTTCCATCGGCCGGCCAGCAATGCTGTGCTTCAGCGTCAGCCCGTCCAGAAACTCCATGGCGATGAAGGCTTCGCCGTGCTGGTCGTCAATTTCGTAGATGGTGCAGATGTTGGGATGATTCAGTGCAGAGGCAGCTTTGGCTTCGCGCTGAAAGCGGCTGAGGGCTTGCGGGTCTTTGGCTATGTCGTCGGGCAGGAACTTGAGGGCAACAAAGCGGCCGAGCTTCACATCCTCGGCCTTATAGACGACGCCCATGCCACCACCGCCCAGCTTCTCGATGATCCGGTAGTGCGAGATGGTCTGGCCGATCACTGGGTGGGGGGCTGAATCATGTACGCGGACGCGACCATATTAGGGGCCATGCGATGGCGAGTCAATGCAAGAGGAGCGCGCCAATGTGCCGAGGGCTGGTGTTTCCGTGGCAAAGACAACGTCAGAGGGCGGACAGAGCCTGTTCAAGCGTATTAACCCGGTCATATTAATCCGCGCGAAACCGTTACTGCAGGCTTGGTTTGGCCGATGAGATGTGGACTGTTTTCTAATCTGCGCCTGCCCGTGGGCGGTCGGGTTCGGTGAGAAAGACGATCTTGGGATGGAACAGCGTGCCGGCTACGCGGGTGGCGATCGCGATCAGTTCACTTTGGCCCTGGAAGACTTTGACCTGGCGGGCGCGGGAAAGTTCGGGCAGGTTGAGGGTGCGTCCGGTGCGGATGCGGGCGGCGCCGGCTTCATCGGTGGTGACGGAGGGAAATTGCGGCAGGAGTTTGCGGGGGTGGACGAACAGAGCGTCGACGTCGCCGGCGCGGAAGGCTTCTTCGACTTGCTCGATGGTGTGGGCTTCTCTGATGTCGAATTCGGCAGCCTGGGTGCGGCGCAAGGCTTGCAGATGAGCTCCGCAGCCGAGGCGTTGTCCCATGTCATGGGCGACTGAACGCATGTAGGTTCCCGAGGTTACGCGAGCTCGGAAATGGGCGCGGGAGTCTTCGACTCCGAGAAGCTCGAATTCCTTTATCTCTACCTGGACGGGCTGGAGGATGACTTCTTTGTGCTTGCGCGCGAGTTTGTAGGCGGGGACGCCGTGGATCTTCTTGGCGGAGAAAGGAGGCGGCATTTGCTCGATCACTCCGTGGAATGGTGCGGCAAGTTGCTGAGCTTGCTCCAGGGTGAGAGTTACCGTTTGGGGCGGGCTTGCGGGTTCGCCTTCGGCGTCATAGGTGTCGGTGGCGAAGCCGAAGCAGATTGCGCCCTCGTAGGTTTTTTCCGAGGCGGTGTAGAACTGGGCGAGGCGCGTGAGGTTGCCGGTGACCAGAGGGAGAACGCCGGTGGCCAGAGGGTCGAGGGTGCCGAGATGTCCGACGGAACGCTGGCCGAGGATGCGGCGGACGCGGTTGACAACATCGTGCGAGGTCCATCCGGCGGGCTTATCGATGATGAGGACGCCATTCATGAGAGGATTTGGTAATTTGATAATTGAGTAATTTGGTAATTGAAAACCTTGGGGCTTTGCGGCGATTTTCAATTGCTCAAGTACCCGATTACTAAATTACCAAATTCCCTATGCTTCCCATTCGCGACGACCAGCCTCGATACATCGCGCCCTACGTGAACGGCTTTCTGATCGGGCTGAATGTGCTGATTTTTTTGTTCGAGTGGGCGTTGGACCCACAGAGCCTGAATGCGCTGATCAATCAGTTTGGAGTGGTGCCGGCGCACCTGACAGCGTTTCTTGCAGGCTCGCCGAAGTATACGCTGCTGGCGGTGATTGTTCCCTTCTTCACGTCGATGTTTCTGCATGGATCGTGGATGCACGTGCTGGGCAACATGTGGTTTCTCTACATCTTCGGGGACAATGTGGAGGACTACCTGGGGCATTTCAAATATCTGGTGTTTTATATTCTCGCCGGGTTGGTGGCGATGGCGACGCAGGTTGCGGTAGACGTGCATTCGCAGCTGCCGACGGTGGGCGCGAGCGGAGCGATTGCCGGAGTGCTGGGAGCGTATTTTGTACTGTATCCGCGAGCGCGGGTGCTGACCTGGTTCTTTGTGTTTGTGATGTGGGTACCGGCGTGGCTGATTCTGGGATATTGGTTCGTGTTGAATTTCTTGAGCGGGACGGCGACTTCGCTGGTTTATGAGGGACGAGCGGTGGGAGGAGTTGCGTTCTGGGCGCACGTGGGCGGATTCATTGGGGGAGCGTTGCTGGTGAAAGTGTTTCCCGAGCGAATGCAGAGATATCCTTACGCGGTACAGTGAGGCTTTCCGAGAACTGCTTATTCACCACGGAGGCACCCTTCGACTTCGCTCAGGGCAGGCTCCTTCGACTTCGCTCAGGGCAGGCTCCTTCGACTTCGCTCAGGGCAGGCTCCTTCGACTTCGCTCAGGGCAGGCTCCTTCGACTTCGCTCAGGGCAGGCTCC
>Ga0302324_100000690_pt1 | contig 85633 bp, 74 predicted proteins | sample Palsa_T0_1_FD_201949 | JGI IMG/M metagenome (GOLD analysis project Ga0302324, IMG submission 201949) | Peat permafrost microbial communities from Stordalen Mire near Abisko, Sweden - Palsa_T0_1 | ecosystem: Environmental > Terrestrial > Soil > Palsa > Peat permafrost | place: Sweden: Abisko...
GATCTCCAACAGCCTTGGCGCGTCCACGCGCAGGAACACCATGCGGTTCTCATAGCGGGTGCCGTTCGGGCCGGTGTAGACGAACCGCCAGCGGCCGCCTTCGCGGATGTCGATCTCCAGGGTCTCGGTCGTGAAGCCCTCCGGCCCGAACCAGCGCGTGATCTGGCTCGGATCGGTGAAGGCCTGGAATACGCGGGAGCGCGGCGCGGCGATCACGCGGGACAGCACGATCTCGCGCTCGAGTGCCCAGGTCACGCGGGGGTCATGGCTCATTGTCTTCACCTTTCGAGACGGTCGGTTGTGGGGCTTGCGGTTGCGCGAGAAATCGCTCCAGCCGGTCGAGCCGCACTTCCCAGGCCGCGCGCGTGTGATCGAACCAGCGCGCCGTCTCGGCCAGGCGTTCGACATTCAGGCGGCAAGGGCGCTTCTGGCCGTCGCGCCCGCGCGCGATCAGCCCGGCGCGCTCAAGTACCTTCAGGTGCTGCGACACCGCCGGCAGGCTCATGGCGAAGGGCCGGGCGATCTCCTGCACGGTCATGTCGCCTTCGCTGGCCAGCCGGCTGAGGATCGCGAGCCGAGTCGCATCGCCGAGGGCCGCGAAGGTGTCGCTAGGCGCTTGAAAGGACTGCACGTTTATGGCTCATACAATATTTAAGCATTCACTTAAATACAGTGGCTGGCGGCGTCCGTCAATGACGGCCGCAAGGACCACACGAAAAATAGCCCACGTCCGAATCCGCGGGTAACGTGGCGGGGCAGCCGGGAATACAGGGACGCTCAATCCATTACTAAAGCTGCGGAGGGCTACCGACCGCAACCGCGGGAAAGTTTGGAAATCGATTTCACGTCCCCCCATCCTTGCAGCGGTAAGGCCGTGCCATGCGGCGAAGGGAAACGCTGCCACTATCACCGTATCCATGCGAAACATGGTTGGCGCCACTTTAATTGATTTATCTGAAATACGAGTGCGAAGCCGTTGGCGCATGCGGAGACGAGAATGAACGGTCGGTTGCTCGCACTTTTCGTTGTTGGCGTCGCGAGTTTTTTCACATGCGGGATTGCGTCCGCGTTGCCGCCGACTTCCGAGGTCTCACCCTATGAGAATGAGCGCAATGAAAAAGCCTTGATGAAATATCTTTGGCCCGCGATCAAAAGCTCCAAAACGCCAGTCCGAATTTACTACAACGCAATTTGCGAGCAGACCGCTCTCATACCTGATGACAGGGAGGATCCGGAGCGGATCGAATTGCTTCCGTCGCACCGGAAGATCGAACCAGAATACGATGTGATTCTGCCGAGGTTCGAGATGCAGCCGCCGCCGGCGGGTGAAACGGGACTCTCTGCCGTCAGGGCTATATTTCGAAAAGATCGACGCGTGAGGGTGACGCAGGACGCAGCCGGCATTGTGCGCATCAGACTAGGCCGCGTTCCTGAAGCAATCGTGCGAACGAGAATTGCCAGTCTCACCATTGATCCCGACGACCAGTTCGTCGATCAACTGTGGATCATCGCTATTGTGAGCAACGACGATGTGCGAGTATCAATGCACAGGCTTGGACTCAGCATACCCGTGAAGTTCAGTGAAATAGCGTCGCCTGAGGCGGCGCCTGGAACTCCACCCATCACGTTCAAAAATGTGACTCTGGATCAGGCACTCGATATCGTCGCCGCCAAGTTCGGAAACGTCGTCCTTTATGGAATTTGCACGAAGCGGCATCTGTTCGACATCAACGCCATGGGTGGCGCTGGATTCGATGAAGACTGGCCGAATTCACCGGACGGAAATCCGTGACAGGACCAATGTTCACCTGTTGGACAGCGGCCACGCGAGTCCACTGAAAAGGCAACATCATGAAACGAGCAGCGGCGCTTGTAGCGATACTAATATTTGCGAGCACGACTGCGCGCGCGGGCGGTTACTTTGTCGACTTTCGACATTCCAACGGGGTGAACGTGTGCGACCTGGTGTTTCGATCAACGCCGCCGTCGCCCAAGCGTATAGACGAATTGCTGCGTAAAGCCCTGCGGTCATGCATTGCACGCGATACCAGTCAGGACATCTTGGCAATGGCATTTGAGAATGACGACGCTCTCGACGAAGAACGTCAGTATAATGGATCGCTCGTATACCGACATGCGACGGGACGAATTCAAACAAGGAATCAAATCGACAATGCGCACACGACCGTCTCGTCGCAACCGGACTACTTCGTCAAGGTGACCAAACGCGATAGGCCCTGTTGCGTATCCCCGATAAAGCACTATGCGGAGGTTGATGTCGTGTACGCGCATCCTCCCTCTGAAGCAGAAGGATACGGCGTCGCTGCATCGATCGCAAAAAAGTACGGAAAGCCCGGCGAGGACGTATATGTGACGATCGAACAGGGCAATCGAAACTCACCCTTGACATGGCGTGCCGTTCACAACAGTGGCGGGAAATCCATCGCAATGAGGTATGATGGCTCCAATGGCAGCGTAAGCCGCGAATGGTAGCGGGAATGCGGTGACGCCTATTTTCCTCTAACGCATGCTCTCTGCGAGGTCGTCGCCCGGGCGTGGGGAAATGTCTGCGGCGCGCCTATTCGACGACAACCGAAACACGGTTGCCGTCACTGCAATCCAATCCTCGTGAAGTCGCTGATCCAATTGGTCTCCCAAGTCTTTCCGCCGTCGGGCGAGTAGGCCTGTTCCCAATGCGCCGAGTTGCGGGTGATCTTCGACCAGATGAATCGCACCCTGATTGGTTTCCCACGCAGGCTGTCATCATTATAGAAAGTTCCCACACCGTCGGCGAAACGGCCGAGCATCGGCGGGTCGAGTTTGGCGGTCGGCGTGCGGCCATCGAGCCACCAGATCGCCCATTGTCCGGTCTTCGGATCATAGGCGCGCAAGGTGGCGCCGCTGTAAGCGCCGTCCGGCTTGTCGAGGAACGTGTCGTCGGCATTGCCCCGGCCGTTCAGGATCGACCACCAGGTCTGCGCGCCGTCATATTCCAGCCAGTCATGGCTGCCCGCCAACCGCTCCTTCAGAACCCGGTTGTGGATCTTCCATTTGCCGACCCGCAGGTCGAAGGCATGCAGCCCGCTAAGGTCTTGTGTCCGGGCGGACTGAGCCGTCGCCAAACCGAGTGCGACGAAGACGGCTGTGGAGGCAAAGAGGCGGCGACGAGTCATCGGAATATCCGCGAGACGATTGCGCGACCGACTGTAAAGCCTATACCTGTCACCCGGTGTCAGGTATTACCCGCGCTCGAAAAAAAGGCGCTTGCGCCGCCGTATCTCCGGACGTCCCGGTGTTTTTCCTTCGGGCAATTGTATGCGCCTCCATTCCGCTGTCCGAGCGCCTGGCAAAAAAAATCGGGCAACAGGTCGAATTCGCTTCTGGCGCGTTATCAGAGATGCCGCGCCAGTACGCGCGGCTATGAACCCGGGAGATCGCCGTGAGATCGTTTGCCGCTTCAGTCTTGGCCGTGGCTCTTTTCGCAGCCGGGGCTGCCCTTGCCCAGAGCAATAACAGCGTGGGCGGCAGCGCCCAGGTTGGGCCCGTGGGCGCAGGCGCGCAGGCCGGTCCGAGCGGTGCGGGGGCAGGCGCCAATGTGGGGCCGGTCGGCGCAGGCGCCCATGCAGACCATGGCGATGTCGGCGGAGGCGGTCATGTCGGCGGCATCGTCGGCGGGGGCGCGCATGTCGGAAACGGAGTGGGCGCCGGTGTGAACGTCCTCGGAATCAATGTCGGCTTTAACGTCGGCGGCCATCGCGTCTGCCACGGCGGATGGTATTGGCACAATCATCATCATTATTGCCACAGCTGGTAGAAGCATAAAAAATACCGGGACGGCAGACGTCATGCGCGCGCAGGTTTCCCTGGCTATGAAATACGTGGACGCCTGATCCATTGCGGGAGGGGCGATGCGTGCGGGGCTAGATCGCACAATCGCCGAACCATCTTGGTTACACGCGCGAGTAAGCCGCCAAAATTCAGCGATCGGCGGATCAAAATACTTCGAAAAAAATCGCGTCCTCCCTAACCGCCTGATGCGAAAAAACTTTCGCCGAAAATTCGCGGCAAAGTTTCGACTTTCGTTCCAACTATTTTGCGGAGTCGCAATTTTGTGCGATTGCGCGAGGCGATTTGCGTCGCCATGTTGCGTGTTTTCCCGCGGAGGAAAGCGCGCTTGGAAGAGAGACGGGCCGGTATCGGCACAGGCTGCAAGACGAAGCAATCCTCTGCCAGCGCGGCGGAGTGGATTGGAATTGCGCGTTCGCGCTTCCGGCACCGGGCGATCGCGTCGGTGGGCGAGCCTTCGCGTGTGAAGGCATGCCTACAATTGAATTCGCATCGCGTCGCAGAAGGCGGCCACCTGTTATTGCCTGTTATGATTTCGGGAAAGCCAGGGTTTGCCTGGAGATTCCGGTCGATAACAGGTGAATTTTTTTTCGCGCGAAATCGTTCGCCACGCGCAGGTCATGCAGGCTCAACTGCACGGAAATTTGCAGGGCGAAAAAGCCCTGCTCGCCAAGGTCAAGATATTGATTATATTGAATATTGTGACCTGACAAAATTTTTCGTCCTTCGGGGCTCGCTCCGCTTTGCTGCGCTCGCACCTCAGGATAACGATGTCAGTGCTCGTCATCCTGAGGTGCGCGCTGTTCGCGCGCCCCGAAGGACGATGATGACACACGCCGGCTCTCGTCATCCTGAGGTGCGAGCGATAGCGAGCCTCGAAGGATCAAAGCATCGCGGGAATGACGCGGTCGGGCGGTTTGTGGCCGTCGGCGAAAGTCTTGATGTTGACGATGACCTTCTCGCCCATGTCGATGCGGCCTTCGAGCGTGGCCGAACCCATATGGGGCAGCAGCACGACGCTGCGCAGCTTCAGCAGCTTCGGATTGACCGCGGGCTCATGCTCGAACACATCGAGGCCGGCGCCCGCAAGCGCGCCCGTTTCCAGCATGCGCGCCAGCGCATTCTCGTCGATCACTTCGCCGCGCGCCGTGTTCACGACATAGGCCGACGGTTTCAGAAGCTTGAGACGACGCGCCGACAGCAGATGATAGGTGGCAGGCGTGTGCGGGCAGTTGATGGACACGATATCCATCCGCGCCAGCATCTGGTCGAGGCTCTCCCAATAAGTGGCCTCGAGTTCATGTTCGATCTGCGGATGAACCGGCTTGCGGTTGTGATAGTGGATCTGCAGGCCGAACGCCTTGGCGCGCCGCGCCACGGCCTGACCGATCCGGCCCATGCCCACGATGCCGATGCGCTTGCCCCAGATGCGATGACCCAGCATCCAGGACGGCGACCAGCCTTTGAAATGTTCGGCCTTGAGTTCGTCGGCGCCTTCGACCAGCCGGCGCGGCACGGCGAGGATCAGCGCCATCGTCATGTCCGCCGTGTCTTCGGTCAGCACGCCGGGTGTGTTGGTGACGGTGATGCCGCGCTCGAGCGCGGTTTTCACGTCGATATTGTCGACACCAGTGCCGAAATTCGCGATGAGCTTCAAATTCGGGCCGGCCCGCACCAGCACCTTGGAATCGATTCGGTCCGTCACGGTGGGGACCAGCACGTCGGCCTTCTGGATCGCCTCGACGAGATCGGCTTGGGAGAGCGGTTTGTCCTCGAGGTTGAGACGCGTGTCGAACAGCTCCCGCATGCGCGTTTCGATCGCATCGGGAAGCTTGCGCGTGACGATCACGAGCGGCTTGTTCGCGGGCATCCGGACTCCCTGTGGCCTGCGGCAAATGTCAGGTCCCTCGGGTATTAGCAGATGCGCCTAACGGGTCAAATATGCGGCACGTTGCCAATTCGCGCTCTTGCGGGCGACGGCGTGCAGGTTAGAAATTTCAACCGCGCACCGGCAGAGGTCGACCACATCATGCTTTGGCCTTTCGCTCTTCGACGGACTCTGTGGACACTGGTGGGCTGCTTGACGGTTTTTGCGGCTGCGGCAGCCGGCACCCCCGCTTTTCACCCCAACGAAGGCGCGGTGCCGCCTCATTTTGTCAGCCTCGACAGCGGCAAGGTCTATATGCGGGAGGGTCCGACCTACGACCACCGCGTCCTCTGGGTCTATCGCCGCAAGGGCCTTCCGGTCCTGCTCACGGCCCAGTTCGACGTCTGGCGCAGGGTGCAGGATTCGGACGGCGCCGTGGGCTGGGTCCACTCCACCATGATCTCCGACGCACGGACCGTGCTCGTGACATCGAAGACCCCTGCGGCGCTCAGGTCGTCCGAGCCTGCGAAATCGAAGATTCTGGCCTTGGCTCAGCCCGGCGTAATTGCCAAGCTGGACGCCTGTGGCCCGCAAGCCTGCCAAGTCTCCACCGGCGGCGTCGAAGGCTGGATCGACAAGAAGAATATTTGGGGAGTGACCGCGGGTGACGTCTTCCACTAGGACGGACGAAGAATCTTTGCGCGCGGCAAAAGTCGCGCAGGACAAGGCCATCGCCGCCGGCGCCATCGCGGACGATCCCTCCGGCAGCCCTGCGTCGCTGGTCGCAAGCGAAGCGGGAGCCTGGGTGCGCTTCCTCCGATCGCCACATGGCAAGTCGGCAACGGGTGACAGCATCGCAAGTCCGCTCGGGCAGCTCTCCTGGGCGATGTTCGATTTCGCGCGCACGCCCTATGTGCTGCTGGTGACGATCTATCTGTTCGCGCCGTATTTCGCGAACACCTTTATTCCGCACGATCCCGTCCGTGGTCAGGCGATCTGGCTCAATATTCAGGGCTATAGCGGCGTGTTCATTGCGCTGCTCGCGCCGTTCATCGGCGCGATTTCGGATGCGGGCGGACGGCGCAAACCCTGGATCGTCGTGTTCGCACTGATGGTCGCGTTTGCGGCCGGCATGTTGTGGTACGCCAAGCCTGGCGGCGCGGGGCTCTCCGTTTTCGAAGTCGGCATATTCGTCGCGATCACTTATGTCGCGTTCGAATTCACCACCGTGTTCTACAACGCGATGCTCGCCTCCATCACGACGAAGGAGCAGGTGGGGGGGCTCTCGGGGCTCGGCCTTTCGCTCGGCAATGCGTCGGGCCTCGTGATTCTTCTCCTGATGCTTTACGGCTTCGCGCTGCCCGGCAATGTGCCGTGGAGCTTCATTCCGAAGCATCCCTGGTTCGGCATCGATCAATCGACCTTCGAATCCGACCGGCTGACCGGGCCGATCTCGATGGTCTGCATCATCGTGTTCACGATTCCGCTTCTGATCTGGACGCCGGATCGCGCGAAATCGACCATGAGTTGGGCTGCGGCTTCGGTCAAAGGCATCCGGTCGGTGATCACGACCGTGCGCAGCCTGAAGCATTACCGGAACGTCGCGACCTATCTGCTGGCGCGGCTCTTCTTCAATGACGGCATGACGGCGCTGCTCACCATCGGCGGCATCTATGCGGCGGGCGTCTTCCAATGGAACTCGCCCCTCAACCGGCTCGCCTACGGCATAGTACTCAGCGTGTTCGCCGTATTCGGCGGGTTCTTCGGCGGTTGGCTTGACGATCGCCTGGGATCGAAACCTGCCATCTTCATTTCGGTAGGCGGCACGGTGCTGTTCGGCTCGCTGGGGCTCACGATGGGGCTCGACCGCATTTTGTGGTTCATCCCCTACGACGTGCATTCCGCGGCGGTGCACAGCCTGCCGTTTTTCCGCAGCTGGCCGGAGATCATCTACATGGGATTCACGATCATCGTGGCGATCTGCGTGACGGCATCTTACGCGAACGCGCGCACGATGATGGCGCGCATTGCGCCTGTCGAACGCATGACGGAGTTCTTCGGCCTGTTCTCGCTGTCGGGCCAGTCGACGTCATTCCTCGCGACCTTGAGCGCCAGTTGGCTCACTGCCTGGACCGCCAGCCAGCGCGGCGGCATGATCGCCGTGATGATTTTCCTCGGCCTCGGGCTCATAGGCATGATCTTCGTCAAGGAAGAACGCGCCACAGCGGTGTGAGAGCTTTTCTCGAACTCTCACAGCCGCGCGGCACGGCGATACGGACAATGCACCGGCGGCGGAGGCGGCGGCGGTCCGTCATGATCGTGGTCATGGTCGCCGTAATGATCGCGGCCGAAACGATCGTCGATCACATGGTCGCGATACCAATGCGACTGCGCATCGTAGGTCTCCGAGCGTTTGTCGTAATCGTGCAGCAGATGCTCGTAGCAATCGCGATCGCAGCCCGGCGGCGGCCCGTCGTGGCCGTCATGATCGCCATGCTCGTCACGCGGCGGGCCGTATCCGGATCCCGGCGGCGGCCCGTCGTGGCCGTCGCGGTCGCCGTGCTCATCGCGCGGCGGTCCATAGCCTCCCGGCGGTCCCGGCGGCGGCCCATCATGGCCGTCATGATCGAAATGCTCGTCATGCGGCGGGCCATAACCTCCCAGCGGTCCCGGCGGCGGGCCGTCATGACCATCATGACCGTCATGATCGCCATGTTCATCGCGCGGCGGCCCATAGCCGGGTCCCGGTGGTGGTCCATTGTATCCGTCGTGCCCATCATGTTCGTCGCGCGGCGGGCCGAAACAATCGTGCTCGCAACTCCAGCCGCCGAAGCGGCAATCGTGATCGCAACGCCACGGGTCGCGGCAGTCCTGATCGCAAGGCGGCGCACCGTTGCAATCGCGGTCGCAACGCCAGTCGTTGAAGTGACAATCGTGGTCGCAGCGCCAGCCCTCGCGGCAGTCGTGTTCGCAGGGCGGCGGCGCGTCGCAACCATGGTCGCAATGCCAGTCGCCGAACCGGCATTCGCGGTCGCATTTCCAGCCGTCGCGGCAATCGCGCTCGCAGGGCGGAGGCTCGTGACAGCCGCGGTCGCAGCGCCAGTCGCCATAGCTGCATTCGTGATCGCATCTCCACCCGTCGCGGCAATCGCGCTCGCAGGGTGGACGCCCGCCGCATTCATGATCGCAACGCCAGTGATAGCCGCATCCGCGATCGCAGCCGTGCCGATAGCAGCCGAAATGGCAATCGCGTCCATCCCAATGCTCGAAATCGATTTGCGGAACCGGGTCGAGCGGATCGAGCAGCACTGAGTCCGTCACCGCTGTCTGGGCAAACGCGCCGGTCGGCGCGGCTATCCACAAAAGCACGAAGGCCAGACCGGCCAGGATGCGCCCGAACCCCGAAAAGCGGCGATTGGGGAATGTCGCGTATGTGCTCACGACAAATCTCCTTTAATGGTGGCCTTCGCGGTGCGGTCCGGCATCGGCCTGGCCAAGAAGCTCCGCGAGTTGGTTCATGGTCGGCCGGAAGCCAGCGAGCGCCGAGGCCGTGAAGAAATCGTTCGCCTTGGATAGATCCTGGCGAATGCCGTTCGGCCCTACCTTGTAGAGCACGCCCAGGTGGTAGAGCGCGGCGCCAAAACGCTGGTCGGCCGATTTGGTGAACCAATAGGCTGCCCGCACATAGTTCAACGGCACGCCGATTCCCTTTGCATACATCACACCCAGGGTGTTCTGCGAACTTGCATCGCCGCGCTGTGCGGCCGTCTGGATCAGGTGCACAAGCTCGATGGGACTGAGGTGTCCGGTCGGCTCGTCACCGATCGTCGCCTGGAAACGCGCCATGGCCTTGAACTCGGAATCGCCGGCAACCGCGGCCCAGCGCGCGAAGGGAGTCTTGCTGAAGCCGAGAAACCACAGCGCCTCCTGCATGTCGTGGAGGGGAACGGCACCCGATACCAATGCGAGCGAGCGCTGCCGGTCCAGGCCGATATAGCATTCGTCCGTGTACGGAACGCCGCTCGCGGTATCGCCGGTCGGATAGAACTCGAACGGCGGGAACCAGTATTTCGCCTTCTCGGCCGCTTCCTGGGAAATGCGGGGCCCGAGGCCGTGCGCAGCGCGCACTTCCTGATCGAGGCCGCGCAGATATTCGTGCGCAAGCGGGTGGCCCATATTGTCGGCGATGTGGAAGTAGACGAGTGCTTCGCCGTCGTTCGGCACGATCACCGAACTGGTGGGAATGCCCATCATGCGCCGGGCGGCGGCGGCATCGCCATATTCGAATTCCTGGCGTGCGTGATCGCGGAACGAATGCTCGGAACGCGAGACATCCGCCAGCGCGCCATAGGTTGCGGGACTTTCGATCTGAACTTCTCCGGAATCGCCGCCCGGAACGAAGGCGTCGGTGCCGTAGGAAGACGAGTGAAGCTTGCCCAGTTCCAGGAGACCGTCCGCGCCGCGGCAGGAGAGAATATAGACGATGCGGTTGCGGGCCTGTTCGCGCTGCTCGGCATTGAGAAGCAGCATCAGCTTCTGCTGTTCGGCGAGCGCGCGGTGATAGTCGTTCGAGATCACCCGCCGTGCATAGATATCCTCGATATGCTCGTGAATGCGGTCGCTGACCGAAGCGAGGTAATACCAGACATAGGATTCGACGGGATCGTAAAATTTGTTGTCGCCGCGTTCGTCGCCATAGATATCGCCGAGCTTGATCTGGGAGAGGAAGTCGTCTTCCTGCCAGCCGCTGCGCCGCCAGATGCGGATGGCGGCTTCCATGCTGATCTTGTTCGCGGCGATAACGCCATCGGTGTAATCGGCCGCGGCCGGCGCCACGGCCAAGCCCGCAATCGCGAGCACGGCTGCGAAACCGAGGCCGACGCTCAAGCGCCTCATGATGGACGGCCGTAGCCGATGATCCCTACTACCCACGGTCCATTCCCCCGACCGTTACGCCCCCGAACAAGGCCACCAAAACGCATTCCCAGTGTTCGGATGCCGGCAGATGTTAACGCGCGCCGGTCCAATTAACGGATACTTTACCAGTTAATATCTGTTAAGGGGAGTCAGTGCCGAAAATGGCGGATTCCTGTCAGCGCCATTGCAAGGCCGGCTTCGTCGGCCGCCGCGATCACTTCATCGTCGCGAATCGAGCCGCCAGGCTGAATCACCGCAGTAGCGCCCGCTTTTGCGACCGCCAGCAGGCCATCCGGGAAGGGGAAAAACGCATCCGATGCCGCCGATGAGCCCTTGGTTAACGGCTCCGGCCAACCCGCGGCCTCGGCCGCTTCGCGCGCCTTGATGGCGGCGATTCGCGCCGAATCGACCCGACTCATCTGTCCCGCGCCGATACCCGCCGTCTGTAATCCATTGGCGTAGACGATCGTGTTGGACTTCACATGCTTGCCGACCGTGAACGCGAACAGCATGTCTTCGATCTCTTTTTCCGTCGGCTGGCGTTTGGTGACGATCTTGAGATCCGTGCGCCCAACATGAGCCGCATCGCGCGTCTGCATCAGGAAGCCGCCGGAAACCGTTTTCATGGTCCAACCCGCCGATGCGGGATCCGGCAGTCCGCCCGCAACGAGCAGACGCAGATTCCGTCTCGCGGACAGAATGCGCCGCGCGTCGGCGTCGGCATCCGGCGCGATAATCACTTCCGTAAACAGTTTGGAGATTTCCTCTGCCGTTTCGCCATCGAGCGGACGGTTGAAGGCGAGCACTCCTCCGAACGCGCTGACGGGATCGCAGGCGAGCGCCTTGCGATAGGCATCCGCCAAACTGCCCGCGAGTGCGACGCCGCAGGGATTGGCGTGTTTGATGATGGCGCAAGCCGCGAACGCGTCCGGCGCGAATTCGGCGACCAGTTCATAGGCCGCGTCGGTGTCGTTGATGTTGTTGTAGGAAAGCTCTCTGCCCTGAAGCTGTTCGGCGGTAGAGACGCCGAAACGTTTGTCGCCGGTGACATAGAACGCCGCTTCCTGGTGCGGATTCTCGCCATAGCGCAACGGCTGGCGCAGCGTGCCCGCGATGGCACGACGGCGCGGCGGGGCCTTGTCGCCGGCTTTGGCAAGTTCGCCTGCGAACCAGTTCGACACGGCCGCGTCATAGGCTGCCGTGCGCCCATAGGCGATCTGCGCGAGCTTGCGACGCAGCGCGAGCGTGGTCGCGCCTTTGTTCGCATTCATGTCCTGCAGAACGGTTTCGTAATCCTCCGGATCGACGACGACCGTGACCCAATCGTGGTTCTTCGACGCCGCGCGGATCATCGCCGGTCCGCCGATGTCGATGTTCTCGATGGCCTCGTCGAAATCCGCGCCGTTCGCGACCGTCGCTTCGAACGGATAGAGATTGGACACGAGCAGATCGATGCCTTCGATTCCGTGCACGCGCATCGCTTCGGCGTGGTCGGGCTTGTCGCGCAGCGCGAGGAACCCGCCATGGATTTTCGGATGCAAGGTTTTGACGCGCCCGTTCATGATCTCGGGGAAGCCCGTCACGTCGGACACATCGGTGACCGCGAGGTCGGCATCGCGCAACGCCTTCGCCGTGCCGCCTGTCGAGAGCAGGGTGGCGCCATGTTTCTGCAGGCCGCGGGCAAATTCGATCAGGCCGGTCTTGTCGGAAACGGACAGGAGCGCGCGGCGGACGGGGCGGAGCGTCATGAGCTAACCTGGAATAGCGGATGTCCGACCGTGCTTACTTCCGGACCGGCAAAAAGAGAAGTGTCGGAAGGAGACACTTTATCCGACAATGCCGCCGCGGCATTGGGTCCGGACCGAATAGGCCAACCAAAATTGAATTTGTTGCATGATATCTCTTGATAAATTGAGTTTCTTAAATTACATATGCAATAACTGAATTTCAGAGCACAAAAATGCCCGGAAATTGCAAGGACTGGCAGGAACTGACCCGACTCACGCAAGGGGCATCCTTGATCGTGGAGCGGGTGCGGCTGGCCGACAGCGGCATCGCGATCGAGGGCCAATTCGCGCCGCCTCAGCTCGCCCAATTGCCCGTCGAGGACCAGGTGTTCGTGGCGGCCTTCGTGCGCGCGCACGGCTCGATCAAGGAGATGGAGCAGGTGTTTGGGGTGAGCTATCCGACCATCAAGGCGCGCTTGAACCGCATCTCGCAGGCCCTCGAATTCGTCGACACGGATCCCGCGCCTGCGCGGAGCGACGTGCTCGACCGTCTCGCGCGCGGCGAGATCACGGCAGACGACGCCATTCGTGAATTGGAGGAGCGGTCATGATTCCATTGTGGATGAGCATCGCGGTCTGTGGCGAGCGCCGAAGATTCTTCCGGCTGTGGCTGCCGCTGTTTCTGTTGTGGCTGTTGCTGCTGCCTTTCGCGATCCTCGCACTGCCGGTGCTGGCAGTCTTATGGCTCGCCGGCGGACGGTGCGCGTTGGCGAAGCCGATCGCGCTTTGGCAGATGTTCGCGAGCCTGCGGGGAACCTTGATCGATATCGATCATCCCGACGGCTCCGTTTTTATCCGGATCGTGTGAGGAAAAACCATGAGCGAGAATCGCAAACAAATTCTGGACATGCTGGCCGCGGGTAAAATCACCGCCGACGAGGCCGAACGATTGATCGCAGCGCTCGAGCGCGCGCCGGGCGGCGATTCGGCCGGAGCGCCGACTGCGCGAAAGCCCTTGCCGAAATATCTTCGCGTCGTGGTGGAAGCGGAAGACGATCACGGTGCGGACACGCTGACGAAAGTCAATATCCGCGTGCCGTTCCAGCTTCTGCGCGCGGGCGTGAAGATCGCGAATTTCCTGCCGCCGAAGGCGCGTACGCAGGTGAACGAGGCGTTGCGCGAAAAAGGCGTCGATTTCGATCTCAATCAGATCAAGCCGGAAAACCTGGACGAATTGATCGAGCAATTGCAGGACACGGTCATCGACATCGATCACGACCGCGGACGCGCGAAAGTGAAGATTTTCTGCGAATAAGAAAGATTTTAGCGCGGAGGTCGCAGAGGGTTCGCAGATGACGCAGGGGAGATTTTGCGCACTTCGCGCGCTGGTTTTCGTCCGCGACCTCTGCGCATCCCCCGCGTCCTCTGCGCTAAATTATTTTACTTCTTACGCCACAGCACTTGGGCGCGCGGACACCCGCGCATGCCACCCACGCAGATGCGCACTCTCTTCCGGCATCTCCATATTGACGAATTTCGCGAAATCGATGCCGCATAGAAGCACGATGTCGGCGATGGAATAGTTGTCGCCTGCGAGGAACTCGCGGCCGTCCGCCATCTCGCCGTCGATCCATTTCATGGCATTGACGACGACCTTCCGGTTCATTTCGCCGAATTCCTTGTACTGGAATGGAACGACGGCCGCCGTGCGCGGATCGGAATGGATCCACACCTGGCTCATGGGATTCCACAAGCGGAATTCGGCACGCCGCATCCACATCTCGACCAGCGCGCGCTCCAGCGCACCCGTGCCGAACAAGGCCGGCGTCGGATGCAGCTCCTCGAAATAGCGGCAGATCGCGACCGATTCGGAAATGCAGGTGCCGTCGTCCAGTTCGAGAACTGGCAGTTGGCCCAGTGAATTCTTCTTGAGGAATTCCGGCGCCTTGTGAGCCCGCTTCATGATCGGCACGCGCTCCTGCTCGACAGCAATGCCTTTCTCGGCGAGATAAATGCGCACCTTTCGCGGATTTGGCGCGGGATTGTTTTCGTTGTGCAGTTTCAAGGCGTTCCCCGGTGTGGTTGTCGGGTCGAGGGTAGTGTGCGCGGGCTCTCCGCGGCAACTGCCCCACGCGGTTCCGGGACGCCACTCCAGCGTTGACCCCGCGGCATTGGTGCGTATTATCCGCGCCCATTCCCCGGTTTTCTCGGCTGCCCGAGTGGTGGAACTGGTAGACGCGCTGGACTCAAAATCCAGTACCGCAAGGTGTGTCGGTTCGATTCCGACCTCGGGCACCAACCTACGCTGCGAAGCGTGCGTAGGTTGTCCACCGAAGCCTTGGCGTAGGTGGACTGTCCGATCGGCGCGCAAATCGACGATGACGACTTGAGAGACAGAGAAGTCACGAAAATCTACTTGGGTGCAGGTACCGGATCGGGCAGCAGGGATTTGTCGGTGTAATCCGGAATGACCCAGTTCGCGTCGTTGCTACCCTCGGCGCGCCAAAATGCGACAACCAGCAGCGTGTAGGGGTCGTTTGCAATCTGGTCGCACGCGCCGAGAAACTCCGCTCTCGCTATCGCGCGCCCATCGGGAGAAATGGGTTTATCTTGCAGAAGTGTCGGTGCGACTTCCAGAATTGCCAATGCCAGCGCGTAATTCCTTGGTTTGCCGCTATCGCTCAAACCGACCAGAAGGTAATAGATTTCGAGTGCTCCCCGCAGCCCGCAGGCACGCAAACGGGTGAGCCGATCGCCGAGATACATCGACGCAAGCGATTGACTCACAATGTCGAGAACGAAATCGAAATCGAGACCCGTTCTGATGCACAACTGGACAGGATCCGTGTGAGCGAGTTGCGCGATTGTCGATATCTCCGCGTCCATCAACTTGTCGGCGATAGGGCGATCGACGGCGTCGAGTTTGAGAACGCCGTCCGTCGGTTTGTCATCCTGGGAGTTGTTGGACCCAAATTTGTCCGACACAAAGCGTCTGAGTAACACGCGCACGGCATCGAGCGGAAATGCCCCAAGGCCGAACGCAATCGGGAGAGCGAAGACACCTCCGAACATTTGCGACACGGGAACTGCGAGTGCCGCCGATATCGCAAGCCGAAGCGTCGAATTCAGAATGTCTGCAGGCGAAAGATCGAGCCGGCGCGCCCGCGTTATGAGATCCGATACGATCCATACATAGGCGCCGCTTATGCCCGCGGCAGCGAGTGGCGGAATGACCAGGAGGGGCAAACCCTCGGCAATCTTGCCGATCACGATCATCCTGTGGCCGATCGACAAGTCGATCCAGGTGACTGCGGCCTCCGACAGAAAAAACATTGCGACGAAGGTCGTTGTTACAAACAGCACGATCGGGAATGCATATTTGTACCTCCCGTACCGGTCCTCGTAGAGCGCCTCAAATCTTTTCTCGGCCTGAGGCTCAGAACATGATTCCTGGAAATATGTTTTCAAATAAAGAACCTTGGCGTCGGGCGGGAAACAATTGAATATATCCCCCTTCTTTATGACCCATCCGCGTCTCATATGAACATAGAGGGGATAAGTCGCGAGAAGAGTGAAGCCGCACGCCGAAAGAAAGCTCAGCGACGTTGCAAAGTTGACCGCGAGAAATTGCAGGAGCTGGTTCAACAACGACACGGCATCCTCCCTTTGGTCAAGCAGAACAAGAATTGTGCCCAGAATACAGGAACAGGGCGAACACCGTGACAAGATTGCTCAAGCAAGCATACAAGAATATGCATCCGCCAAGTGCTTGAAGTCAATCGAAGGTAGTCTCTAATCAGTCAACGTAAACTGCCGTTGCATTGCTTTCCATTTCCTATCTTAATTTTGCAGCGAATCGACCGCCTTCAAAGGAAGAGCACGTGAAAACGGCGGATTTCGAGTTTCGGGTGCCGGAGCGGTTGATTCCCTCGGTGCCGCGCGAGCTGCGGGGCAAACGGCGCGACGATGCGCGCCTGGCTGTTCTCGATCGGGCCAAGGGAACCGTCGAGCACGCCGCGTTCCGCGATCTCAAATCCTGGCTGCATGCCGGCGATGCGCTTGTCGTCAACAACAGCCTCGTCATGCACGACCGGCTCGAAGGCGAATGCGCGGATGGCAAGGTCGCACTGGTTCTGTTCGGCCAGCATCCCGAAGGCTGGCTCGCGCGGGTGCATCCCGCACGGCATGCGCGGCGCGGCCGCGCGATCCGCATCGGCGAGGGCGAAGTACGCGCCGTTCTCGTCAAACCGGGCGCCGGAGGGCTATGGGTCGTGCGCTTCGAATATTCCGGCGATTTTCAGGACGTGCTGCAGCGATTCGGGCGGCGGCATGCGTCAGCACTGCACTATCTCAGCAAGCGCACGGAAAGCTATCGCAATGTTTATGCGACCGAGCCGGGCTCGCTCGAGATTCCCTCGGCCGGGCTGCATTTCACCCATGCCATTCTTGCGCAACTGAAGCGCAAAGGCGTCGGTATCGTTCCCATCACGTTGCATATCGGGCTTTCGGAGATGCATCGGCACATAAGTGCGCGCAATGTCGAAGACCACAAGGTTGGTGCGGAATGGTATCGCGTGACGGATGCATCCGCGCGCGCGCTCAACGCGACGCGCCGGCGCGGCGGGCGCATTTTTGCCGTCGGTACGACGTCGATCCGAACGCTCGAAACCGCGGCACGGCGCGGAAAGCCGTTCCGCGCCAGGGAAGGTTGGTCCGACCTCTTCATCCATCCGGGATATCGTTACAAGGCCGTCGACGCGATGTTGACAAACCTGCATCAGCCCCGCTCGAGCCACCTAATGCTCGTCGCCGCCTTCGCCGGAAAGGAATTCACGCTCGCCGCTTACCACGAGATCGTGCGGGAGAAATACCGCTTCGATCTTTTCGGCGACAGCATGCTGATCGTTTGAGAAGGCGGGGGCTCATATCGGCGTCGCGCGCGCTCTCGCGCGGCCGATATCGAAGAGATTCGGACTTATCGTTCGGCATAGCGCTTCATCAATTGCCGCAGACCCGGCAATTGCGATCGCGTGAGACTGATGCGTTGGATATCGGAAGGCGGTTCGATGCCGTCGCGCGCAAAGGTCTCCGTCATGACAAGTTCGGCCCACAATCCGTTGTGCTGCATGCACGACAAGAAAGTGCTGTTGCTCCAAATAGCCTGGTGAACGCTCCCCGCGTCTTTGGCGAGCAACGCCAGCATGAACTGCTCGGCATCCGCAACCATGTTTAACTGCTCGCCCGGCCAGAGCGCGATCAGGCGACCCGCGTCGGGCGCCGGGAGCACTTTCACGCGCTTGAGCGCAACCGGAGCATAAACGCGGACGACAACGTCGATGCCGCGGCCGGCAGCGCTCTCAAGACTGGGCGCGATCTGTGTTACGATTTTCGGAAACGCATCGACGAGCACGGCACTCTTCGTCCCCGCGATCATCGATCGAGCCCGTTCGAGTACCTGATCGACGTCGGTCAATTGATAGACCCGGTCGTCGCCCTCTGCCGGACGAATCTTCGAGAGAAATTTCTCGGCGCGATCCTTGTGGGTTGTGAAATCGCGGTCGATGCGATCGAGCAATTCGGACGGCGGCACGGCGCGGCAGAGTCTGTTGGCGCTGTCGTCGATCGCGATGGCGCCGCGCTTCGCAAGGGCAGCAATCGCCTTATAGGTGTTGGCCGTGGGCTTACCGATGGCGTGACTGATGCGATAGCCCGTGGCCGGCGATTCTTCGAGCAGGAAGCAATAAATGAGGGATTCGATCTCGGAAAATCCCAAGCTTTCCAAGGTTTTTGCCGCTTGAATTCTCATGATAGTAGCGTATACGACTATTATAATATATTCAAGCGGTTTCGAGGGAGTGGCGGCGATGTCTCATCGATTCGCATGGTTCGCGTGCGCGATTATCTTTTGGTCTGCGCAGGCGCGCGCCGACTCGAAGGCCATGGAGGTGTTGGCGCAATCGAAAGCTGCGATGGGCGGTTCGGAATGGGACCATGCACATTTCATCCGCACGCATGCGCAAGTGCAGACTTCGGGTCTTGCAGGTCCGAGTGAGTCCCTGGAGGACATGACCTCCGGCTCTTATGTGAACACTTACACTCTTGGGTCTTTCAGCGGCGCCGACGGCTTCGATGGCAAAATTGTCTGGAACCAGGACCCGTCCGGCCAAGTGGCCCCGCAAGGCGGCGACGACGCGCGGCAAGGCGCCGTCGACACGGCCTATCGAACCGCGCGTGCGTTCTGGTTTCCCGATCGAATGCCCGCCGAGATCAATTACGAAGGTCCAAAGGTCGATGGCGCGCAGGTTTTCGATATTGTGCGTATCGTGCCGAGAGGCGGGCGTCCGTTCGACATGTGGATCGACGCGAAAACGCATGTCATCGACCGGATAATCGAAAAGGCTGCTCTCGACCTGAATACCACCACCTTCTCCGATTATCGACGCGTAGACGGAATGCTGCTGCCATTCTACTGGCGGCTGACAAACGGGGACGCGCGCTACGACACTGTCGTGAAAGTCGACAGCGTGACTTTCGAAACAAGCGCGCCGGCCCAGGTCTTTGGTCCGCCGCCGCCGCCCAGGCGCGATTTCGGGTTCATCGGCGAGCAGCGATCGACGACTGTGCCTTTCAAGCTCATCAACAATCATATGTATATCGAAGTCAAACTCAACGGACAGGGACCGTTTGAAATGCTTTTCGATACGGGCGGCAGCAATGCGATCATGCCGACCCTCGCGCACAGCCTCGGTTTGAAGCTCGAAGGCGCCTTTCAGAGCAGGGGTACCGGCGACGCGACTCTCGACGTGGCCGCCACGTCGGTCGATCGCGTGGAGATCGGCGACGCGTTTCTCGATCGCCAGACTTTCGCGTCGGCCGCGCTGGAATCCTTCGGCAATGTCGAAGGCGTGCCCTTCATGGGAATCGTGGGATACGAAATATTCAAGCGCTTTGTCGTGCGCACCGACTACGATGCGCAGCAAGTGAGGCTCATCGAACCCCAGGGATTCGAATATCGTGGGACAGGTGTGCGCGTGCCGTTTCAACTGAAAGACACAATTCCGATCGTTCCCGGCGATGTGGACGGCGTCACCGGGATTTTTCAGCTCGATACGGGCAGTCGCATGACCCTCGATTTGATGTCGCCTTTCGTGACCAAGAACAATCTCGTCGCACAGTTCGACGCGAAAGTTCAGGGCGTGACCGGCTGGGGCGTTGGCGGTCCCGAGCGGTCATGGATCGTTCGCGCGCATCGGTTCACATTTGGCGGGGTTTCGGTGGAGGCGCCTGTGGTGGGCCTCAGCCAATCTGCAGCCGGATCCGAGGCCGAGGCTTACACGGCCGGCAATGTCGGCGCAGGCGTATTCAGGAAATTCAACATCGTGTGGGATTATCCGCGCAATCGAATCTTCTTCGAGCGCAACAAGCACTACGCAGAAGAGGACGTGTTCAATCGGGCGGGACTATGGGCCAATCTCGACGGCGAGCGTTTCGTTGTGATCGATGTCTATGCCGGCAGCCCGGCATCGGAAGCCGGCCTCCAGGCCGGCGATCGCATTCTTGCCGTCGATGGCCGCCAGGCGCAGCAGGACATCACACTGCCGGAATTCCGTGCACGCATGCGCGAGGCGCCAGGCACGATTCTCGCAATTGACTTCGAACGAAACGGTCGACGGTCAAGAGTCGCGCTCACGCTTCGCGATCTCGTTTAAACCCGCCGCGTTCGAAGCTGCCAGGCGAGAATGTTTATGGCGTATTCCGCAGAACGATCCGGCCTCCGATGTTATTACGACGATGCCGAGTGTCTGGGATATTGGTGCTAGGGTTCCACAAGGTGGCGTTAGCGGTATTCGGCTCATTTACGTGCCACATTCCCCCGCCGTCACCCTCGCGCCGAATGCGCCGTCGGCGTCGATATGTGGAATTTGGGGTCGTCGAAGTTCTCGCGCTTGTCGGCGTAGTAGTGGTCGTACCACTCGCCTTCGCGGGCGGCATTAAAGGTGAGGAACATCGCGCGGCGCGAGTCGGCGCTGCAGTTGGGGCCCGAGCGATGCGGCACAAAAGAATCGAACAGCACGAGGTCGGTCGGGGCCGTTTCGACGATCTGCCAGACCAGCGCCGCTTCGATCTCTGACAGCACATCGCCATGCTTCGGGCCGCCGTCGTTGAATCGCAGCAGCGGTCGTTCCTCTTTCCAGCGCTCGACCCATCCGGACGACTCGCGCGCCCGCTCGCTCCAATTGCGGGCGAATTCGAGACAGCCATTGGCGCGCGTCGCAGGATCGATCGTGAGCATCGCCGTGATGTTGTAGCGCGGGCCGAATGCCTGATAGGCGGCGAAATCCTGGTGCGCGCCGAACGCGCCGCCCCCCGGATGCTTCTCGTTTTCCTTGTCCTTGAACGGAACGAACGCCTCGCCTGCAAGCCCTTCGATCACCGGCGCGATCCGCGCGGCGACGAATGCGCGGAATTCCGGATGCGCGCCTTGCAGATATTCGAAACGGCAAACCTGCGCGTCATCCGCGGCTTCGGGCACCACGATCAATTCCTTCGGGTTCTCGTGTGCCAGTTCCGCGAGCGTTGCCCCGGATCGGCACGCCAGAGCGAGTTGTTTCGCTGCCGCGTCGCCCATGGTGCGTGACATGCCATTCAGCGCATCCACTTCTTCGGCAGTGAAAAAATCGCGCAGCACAATGGCGCCGTCGCGCCGGAAAATCTCGCGTTCGCCGGCGCCGATGCGCGCGGCCGGCAGATAGCGCAGGAAATGTGCGAAATCCGGCGTCCTGGCTTCCGGGTCTTTCGCAGTTTCGTCGAAGCGGCGCAGGCGAATCGCATCTTGTGCGAACGGCAGCGCGCAAAAACCGGCAGCTTCAGCGGCACCCATGGGCCCGCCTTGTAATTTGAGACTCAGAACCGAATCCGGTGCGAGCGACGCCATGTAATCCGGGTCCTTCGCGCACATATAGCGCTTGGCCGGCACATGCAGACGCACGGGCTCGGCCACGCCCGCGCCAAGCCGCGCTGCCAGCCAATCGGCGCCGACGACTTCGTGCCGATCGTCTACGCCGTCTTTCGCCGGGTTCTGGCCGAGGGCCGCGATCAGATGTCCGACATCGTGGAGCAGGGTTGCCAGGATCATCGCGGGCGGTTCGCCGCTTGCTTCCGCCGCGGTGGCAGCCTGCAACGCGTGCTCCAGCTGGCTGATCGCTTCCAGCCCATAGCGGTCGTGGGCCCGCGTGCCATAAAGCTCTTCGAGTTCGCGGCGGATTTCGGATTGCGGATCCATGATCGGCCTAAGCGGAAAGACTCTCTAGCATCCCAGCTTACACTATGTGACGGTATCGGGAACGCCACTCGGCCACTTTGCGATATTGCCATGTCTGCCAATCTCGGATTGATCGAGGGATTTTACGGCAAGCCCTGGACTTGGGAGGCGCGAGCCGAGGCGGTCGCATTTCTCGCCCCCCATGGCTATCGATTTTATTATTACGCGCCGAAGGCCGACGCGTTTCTGCGCCGTCGCTGGCGGGAGAAGCATCCTGCCGCGATGGATGTCGAACTGCGCCGGCTTGCGGGCCATTGCCGGTCGCTGGGCGTGCACTTCGGCGTGGGTCTCAGCCCCTATGAAATCTATCGCAGCTTCGATGCCGAGGCGCGAGAAGCACTCACCGCCAAACTCGCGCATCTCGACGAGATCGGCGTCGACGATCTCGCGATCCTGTTCGACGACATGCGCGGCGACCTGCCGGGTCTGGCGCAGATGCAGGTCGACATCCTGCATTGGGTGCGCGAGCGTTCGAAGGCGAAACGTCTGATCGTTTGCCCCAGCTATTACACCGACGATCCCATCCTCGACCGCTTCTTCGGCGAAAGACCGGCGAATTATCTCGAGGATTTCGGGCGCAAGCTCGACAAGGTCATCGATATTTTCTGGACCGGTGAGGAGGTTTGTGCGCGCGCGTTTTCGCCCGGTCATCTCGCGCGCGTCACCGCGCAGCTCGGCCGCAAGCCGTTTCTCTGGGACAATTATCCGGTGAATGACGGGCCGGTCATGTCGCAATTCCTCCATCTGCGCGGCTTTACGGGAAGACCCGCTTCCATGGGAGCGCATATCGCGGGTCATGCGGTGAATGTCGCGTCGCAGCCGGTTCTGTCGCGGATCCCGGCGCTCACACTCTCGGAGAGTTACGCCAACGGCGACAACTACGAATATGGCGCCGCGTTCGCGCGTGCGGCGGAGATGGTTTTGGGCAAGGAACTCGGACGTCTCGTGCGCGGCGATCTAATGCTGTTCCAGGATTGGGGCATCGAGCGGGCGCAAGGCCTGCGGGAGCGCTATGCGGCCTTCGATCATCCCGGTGCACGCGAGATCGTAGACTGGCTCGACGGCGCATGGCGCATCACGCGCGAGGAAATGGGCGCGCAATAGCCTCGCTTGCGGATTCTGCGTCCCGCGATTATTCATGAGCGCGAACGCGAGGCTTCCTCCATGCCGCTCGAAATGCGCGAAAGCTGCGAACGCTGCCAAACACCGCTGCCGAAAGATTCCGACGCTGCTCATATCTGCAGCCATGAATGCACGTTCTGCAGCGCCTGCACGGATCAAATGGGCGGACGTTGTCCCAATTGCGGGGGCGAATTGCTGCGCCGCCCGCGCAGGTTGCCCCGAACGTGAATTATCGGCACGCCTATCACGCGGGAAACTTCGCAGACGTCGTCAAGCATCTGGCGCTCGTGGCGCTGATCGCGCATCTGAAAAAGAAGGACAAGGCGTTCCGCGTGATCGACACCCATGCGGGGCGTGGGCTTTACGATCTATCCGGAGACGAAGCCAAGCGTACGGGAGAAGCGGCGCAAGGTATTGCGCGATTGCGCGCGCTCATTCCGCACGGCGGATATCCGGATTCGCTGAAGACCTATCTCGGAGCGGCGCAAAGCGCGGGCGAAATGCGCTATCCAGGATCGCCCTTGATCGCCGCGCGCCTGATGCGGCCGCAGGATCGCCTGATCGCGATCGAGAAGCGCGCCGAGGAATTCGCGGTACTTGCGGCGACGCTATCGCCTTATCGCACGGCGAATGCGGAGCAGGCCGACGGCTATGCGCGGCTTGCAGCGCTGTTGCCGCCGCCCGAACGGCGCGGTCTTGTGCTGATCGATCCGCCCTATGACGCGGTGGACGAATTTGCGCGCGTGGGAGCCGCGGTAGGCGCCGCGCTCCGGCGATTCGCCACGGGAATCTATCTCATCTGGTTTCCCGTCAAATCGAAAAGCGAGGCCGATCGTTTCTGCGGCGAAATTCTCGCGGCAGGCGCGGTGAAGGCCCTGCGAATCGACGCGGAGATCGAAGCGAAGACGGCAGACAAGGACCGGCTCGCGCGCGCAGGACTGATCGTCGTCAATCCGCCTTACGGATTCGACGAAGAAATGCGCGCGGTGCTGTCGATCGTGGCGCCGGCGCTCGGCGCGCGCACGCAACTTGATTGGCTCGCCGACGCGGGCTGAAAGCGGGATTGCAAGTGTCAGCCGCGAGCATACTGATCTGGATCGTTGCCGGCCTGGCGATTGCGGGGGTGATCGTGCGGCCGTTCCATTGGCCGGAAGCCATTTGGGCCGTGGGCGGCGCAATCGTTCTTGTGTCGGCGAGGTTGATCCCGCCTGGCGATGCGCTGCGTGCCGTCGGCAAAGGTGTCGACGTCTATCTGTTTCTGGCAGGCATGATGCTTTTGTCGGAAGTCGCGCGCCGCGAGGGCTTGTTCGATTGGGTCGCAACTTACGCGGTGAATGCGGGCCGCGGTTCGCCGCGACGTTTGTTTGTGCTGGTGTATGCCGTCGGGACCGTCGTCACGTTTTTTCTCTCCAACGACGCAACGGCCGTCGTGCTCACGCCGGCCGTTTTCGCAGCGACGCGCAAGGCGAAGGTCGAGCCGCTGCCGTTTCTTCTCGTTTGCGCCTTCATCGCCAATGCGGCAAGTTTCGTGTTGCCGATCTCCAACCCGGCCAATCTCGTGCTTTACGCCGACCATATGCCCGTGCTGGGAGATTGGCTCGCGCGCTTTGCGCTGCCATCGCTGTTGTCGATTTTCGCGACCTACGCCGTGTTGCGCTTCGTCGAACGCCGCGGATTGGTCGGCAAGTACGAAACCGGTATCGCGCAGCCGACATTGTCGCCGGGCGGCTGGACGGCTCTCGGCGGGATCGCACTCACTGCGACCGTGCTCCTGATCGTGTCGACGCTGGACATGCGCCTCGGCCTGCCGACTGCGATCCTCGGCGCGCTGACGACGCTCGCCGTTCTCATCGGCAGCCGGACATCGCCATGGCCGTTGTTCAAGAGCATTTCCTGGTCCGTGCTGGCGTTGGTTGCGGGCCTTTTCGTCCTGATCGAGGCGCTCGATCGCACCGGTCTGATCGCCGCACTCGCTGGTCTGCTGCACGACGGCGCAAAACATTCGGCGAATGCGACGGCCGCTGCTGTGGGGGTCGCCATCGCGGTCGCCGGCAATCTGACGAACAATCTTCCCGCGGGCCTGATCGCAAGTCTTTCGCTTGCCCACGCGCATGTGGCGCAACGCGTCACAGACGCGCTTCTGATCGGCGTCGATCTCGGCCCCAATCTGTCGATCACGGGTTCGCTTGCGACAATCTTGTGGCTGTCGGCGATCAGGCGCGAAGGCGAGACCGTGACATTCTGGCAGTTCCTCAAAGTCGGCGCGATCGCGATGCCGGCGGCGCTCATCCTCGCATTGAGCGCAAGGCTGCTGATGTCATGAATTTCTTTCCTCTCCCATCCGGACAACCATGTCCGACGGGGAGAGGGGATGAAATTTCTTATGTCGCCTGAGACTGCGCGATATAGCGATCGATCACGCCGTCGAGAACCTCGAGCGGCACGCGGCCGCAATTCAAGCCCGCCTCATGGAAATCCTTGATGTCATAGCGTGCGCCGAGTGCCGCCTTGGTGCGCTCGCGCGCCTTGATCCAAACGGTGTGGCCGATCTTGTAGCTGCAGGCCTGGCCCGGCGTCGCGCAATAGCGTTCCACTTCGCGCGTGGCGAATCCGGGGGCCTCGCCTTCCTGGTCGATGAAATAGCGGATGGCGCGCTCGCGGCTCCATTTCATGTGATGGATGCCGGTATCGACCACGCAGCGATTGGCCCGGAACAACTGGAATTTGAGATAGCCGATGCGGCCGAGCGGATCGTCGTCATACATGCCGATTTCGTCGGCGAGTTGCTCGGCATAAAGCGCCCAGCCTTCGGCATAGCCCGAAAAGCCGATCGATTTGCGGATTAACGGCAGGTTCTTGTTGGAGAGCGCAAGCCCGCCTTCGAGCTGATGGCCCGGCAACCCTTCGTGGAACACGGTGGTGGAGAGCGCGAATCTCGGCCATTCCGCGCTGTCATGCAGGTTGAAATAGACGATGCCGGGCCGCGAGCCGTCGAGCGCGGGGCCCTGGCTGAAGGCCGAGGCTGCGCCCGGTTCGGTCGCCGGCGGCACGCGTCGCACCTCGAACGAATAAGGCGGCAGGCGTTTGAATACGCTCGGCAGCTTTGGGCGGATCTCATTTAATCGTTTGTTGCAATAGGCAATAATCTCAGCCTTACCGTCGTCGGTGTTGGGATAGAGGTTTTTGGGGTCTTCGTAGAGCGCGGTCATGCGCTCGCCCAACGTCCCTTTGGTCATGCCCTGCGCCGCCAGCAACGTATCGACCCGCGCCGAGATTTCTCGCGCCTGGTCGAGACCCAATTGATGAATTTCGTCCGGCGTCATGCTGGTGGTGGTCGAGAAGCGGAGTGCGGCCGCATAAAATGCTTCGCCATCCTTGATCTTCCAAAGGCCCGCGGAGTGATCGGCAGTCGCCAGCAGTTTTTTCGTCTCGGCAATCTGACGATCGAGCGCGGGCGCGATCTTGGCCTTGTAGATTGCAGCGGCCTTCCGGGCGTAATGCGCGTCGAGCCCTTTTTCCTTCGCGCGCTTGGCGATGGAGGTGACGAGGATCGTCTGATCGGCGGGCAGGCGCGTGCCTTTCAATTGCGCGAGCGTGGTGTCGAGCAGGAAATCCGGCGGCACGACGCCAAGAGCATTGTCGTGGCGCATGCGTTCGGTGTTGTCGTCGATCTGGACGGCGAAGGCTTCGAGCCGCGCGAGATAGGCGTCCGCGTCCGCGGCGTTTGCGATCTTGTGCTTGGTGTCGAGAAAATCCGGAATCGATTGATAGGCACCCGTCAGCTGGCTCACGACATAGGGCGACGGGCCGAACGACGTGCCGCCGAAATCGAACGCCATCACGGCGGCGTTGGATTCGCGCGTGTAGAGAACCGTGTCGTAGTTCACCCGATCCATGCCAGCGAGTGCGCCGGCATCGAAGGCTTTCAGGCGGCGGAGCTGGTCGGCATTGAGCGCCTTCGCCGCCGCAATGCCCGCCGCGGATTCATCGCGCAATTTGCTTCGGAGGTCGGCGTTCTGTCCGGTATCGAGGCCAAGCAGGGTGGCGCTCTCCGGGTTGAGGCGCAGATTTTCCTGGAAGAAATCGTCGAACAATTTGTCGAGCGCGGGCGAAGTTTGCGCGGTCGTGTCTGCCCGCGCTGCGAACGGCAGGCCTGCGGCGACGAGAAGCGAGGCTGTCGAAGACAGCAATTCGCGGCGATTGAGCATGATAGGTCCCCCGTTTCGAGCGGCAGAGACTATGGGGCGGGGGGTACGTGGGCAAGACGCCAACGGCAGCCGGTTCTGCAATTGTGCCGCATCGTTCGACAGCGACAGGGTGAACCGGCGGGCGGCAACCTTGCCGTGGCCGAGGGCATTTCGGATAGTGCGGCATGGACATCGAGTTTCACTATTACATGACCTATCTGATTGCGGCGCGCGCGGGCTTCGCGTCCGCGGATGCGGCGGTGCTCGCGCAATCGGCGCAGGAAATCGACGACAATCACATCTCGATCGAAGTCGGGGCCAACACGCCGTTCGCATACAAGAATGCGATCTCGCAGACGATGAACATCCTGCGCCCGCAGCATGACGAGCATGTGTTTCCGATCTTCCATTTCATCCCGGGCGATCCCGATGCGCCCTCGGCGCGACGCAAGGATGGCGGCAAGAGTCCCTGGGTCACGACGCCGAACAGCCCACTGGCCAACGAGATGCTGGACACTGCGTTGCTGTCCGACAATCTCTACCGCATCGGCGCCAGCGCACACGCTTATGCCGATACCTGGGCGCATCAGAATTTCCTGGGCCGCGATCATGCGTTCAACGAAATGCCCCGCGATCCCGGCGAGAGCGTACTGGAAGACGTCCTGGACAAGATTCCCGTCCTCAGAATCGGGCATGCGCTGGCGGGACACAAACCGGATATCCCGGATCTGATCTGGACGGACGGAAGGCTGGTCAATCCCGTCGTGGTCAATGCGGATCGGTTCATGGACGCGGCACAGCATCTGTTTCGAAAACTCTATGTCCACAGACATGGTATGGCGTGGGGCGCGGAACAGGATCAAATCGTTGCAAGCCTCGTCGCCGATCTGCGCAGCGATATCGGACCGCCAAGCAGGAACCGTGCGCCGCGCGAGGGACGCGTCGCGCGCTACATGGCGAGGGCACTAACCGCGCCATACGGAGCGGCGCCAATTCCCGACTATCGGGAAGGCAAATGGTCGGACGATGCGTTCGTCGAAAAACGCGCCGATCTGATGACGAAGCTTGCGGCCTACGCCTCGGAGCGCGCCGGTATCGTCGGCGATGCGCTCAGCTTCGGAATTCGCATGCAGTGCACCTGGAAGGACGCGCAGCGATACCAGGACACCGACTGGTTCAAGTTCCAGGACGCGGTCAAATCGCATGTCGAAGAATGCTGGGGCGTGCTGCTCAAGAGCCTGCCGGACATTGCGAAATAAGAAATCTCTGATTCGCGAAGTATTGAGAATCGCGCGTCTTTGACTTCAGAACTACAACCAAGACAAAAATCAACCTTGCAAATGCAATCTTTGGTGGTAACCTTTCCTGGCGGTGAGTACCTTCGCGTCGGTGCTTTGCATCGTGGCCGCGACTGTCCCATGTCCTGCGTCGATCCTCGCATCGGCCGTTAGCTGCTGCATCCGGAGCAACGATGATGCCCAAACCAAAAATATCTGCCGATATGTTCAGCCGCATTCAGAAGAGAGGCGACAATCGCGCCGCGCTGCAGGAAGCGGCCCAACTGGCGATCCAGGTCGAATTCACCACCATCCCCGCCTATCTGACGGCGCTCTATTCGATCAAGGACCTCGACAGCGACGCATACCAGCTGCTGCGCAGTGTCGTGATGGAAGAGATGTTCCATCTCAATCAGGCGGCCAATCTGCTGGTTGGAATCGGCGGCCTTCCCAAACTCGCCGGCGACGCGGCGCCGCAATATCCGACTTATTTGCCCGGCGCCAATGAAGCCACGACGCCTTTCATCGGATTGCTCCAGGCGTCTCCGGATGTGTTCGGCCTCGTGTTCGCGGCGATCGAAGCGCCGGCGCCTCCGCTGGCTCCCCCGCAGGGCAGCAGCTACGATACGATCGCACAGCTCTACGATGCGCTGAAAATCGGTCTCGAGCGCTATGACGGACCGACCAAGCTTTTCAAACCGAATCCGAAAGGCCGGCCGCGCACCGATATTTATCTGGGAAAGTTCGGCGGCCATCCGGTGGCGGTGACGGATATGAAGAGCGCTGATTTCGCGATCCTGCAGATCGTGCAGCAGGGCGAAGGTCATGCACCCTGGGGCAAGCCTCTTGTGCCGTCGGAAAACTGGGGCACATATAATTATTACGGCAAGCGCACGGACGGCACTTACGGCCCGATCATCGGCACGCCGGCCGAATCGACGCATTTCATCAAGTTCCGGACGGTCGCTCTGGACACGGCCAATTTCCCGCCGACATCACCGATCGTTTCCAATCCCAAGATGGAGGACTTCACAAACCACGAGGCCCGACAGAAAGCAGAGGCGTTCGATATCGCTTACAGCGTGTTGTTGAAGGCGCTCGAAGCGACATTCCGCAAGCCGCCCCATCCGCTCTTCGGCGCGGGCGATCCCTATTTCGGTGTGGCCCTACCGCTCATGCACGACGTCATGCCGTCGCTGGCGCGCACTCTGATGTCCACGCCGGCATTCAAGAACGGCGATCCCGACGTCGGCCCCTATGCAGCGCCTCTCTTCAGCTATCGCGACGACGCGGATCTCAAAAAGCTGCGCGCTTCCGTCAGCGCGACGATCGCGACTGTTTCGGAGTTGTCCGAACCCCAAGTATCGGGTGACCGCAACCGCGTTCAAAAACCCGGGCGCGACCGCAAGCGCGACACGGAGCGCGCCGTGGCTCGAGACGCCGACCTGCACTTGTTGTCGCGCGCTTCGGGGGCGATTGAAAAGCTCGGTGTGTCGTGAGCAGTCGCGCAAAGCCTGAGCGAGGGAATGCCATGAGCAGCGAAACCTTCAAGATATTTCCACCCATAGGCGCCGCGCGCGTCGGCAATGCGCCGGAGAAATTCTATATCGGGCCCGAAGATTATCGCGGGCTTCCGACCAATCCCGACGGGACGAAATTCACGGAAAAGGATTTTCGCGATAAATCCGGAGCGTTGTGCCGACAGGCTGCCCTGTTTCACGTCGCGCGTATCGGCAGGGACGGATCGGCGCGGGAAGTCGTGGCGGGCAAAAACGGCGTGAAATCGATTATCTGGTCGGTGCATTTGGCCAACAAGAAATCGAGCTGGTACGAGTTCAAGACATCGGAAGGAGAAAACGGTTATGCCCCCAACCATCCTCTGCGCAATCCGGATTACGTCGGCAAGGACCGGCTGAAACTGAACATCGATCCGGGACCGCGCTCGATATCCGGCGCGAACAAATGCCCGGTTCGCTTCGACAAAAAAAGCGTGCCGCCGCACTACAAGGGTGCGCATTTCATCGAAGGCAAACTCAACCCCACCGGACAATCGATCGACACGCTCGGCGATTTGCGCACGGATGCGCAGGGGAGGCTGCTGGTGCTCGGCGGATTGGGCGTTGCGGGATCGCACAAGCGCGAACCCACGATCGTCGACTATGCGAACAACGATGACTGGTGGGACGACACGTCGGACGGCCCCGTGCGCGCCACGATCGTAATGGACGACGACTCGAAACACGTAGCAGCACCCGGCTGGGTGTTGGTGGGACCGCCTGCATACGCGCCGCAAATCGCCAATCTTGTCACGCTGTACGACACCATCTTCGACTCCAATGTGCGCACGGGGCGCCATCCTGAAATTTTCAGCCAGGGTTACTGGAATTCCGGCCCGAAGGGATACCGCCCGAACTTCCGCACCGAGATTGCGCCGTTGCTTGAGCGCGCGACGCTTTATCCCTGGGTCGCCGCCATTCCGCCCAAGCCGCACACCTTCGATATGGCGATGCTGGGCCGGATGAAACGCGTTCGCGGCGAAAAGATCGGCGATCCCGGCTTCGCGGGATTGCGGAAGTACATCCTGGATTTCGTCCGCCCGCCTTACAGCGAAAACGTAATCGTGGGCGAGCGGGGCGCGACCATGATGCCGTTCCTCGCGGGCGACAATTGCCTCAATGACGGTCACTCGATCGATCGTTATCTGCGGCTCACGGACACGCAGTATTTCTTCCTGCAGCAATGGGTGGCGGGATGGTTCGTGAACGAAGCGCCATCGGACGCGTGGCAGGACAGCATCACCCGCGGCGTGCTCGACAATCTGGTCGGCGGCGCATTCTCGCCCGGTATCGAGATGAGTTGGATATCGCGCAACCAGACGATCTATTCCGAACCCTTCCGCATCAAGGCGCGCCCACCGACCAACGGCCCGCTCGATCTCGGCTTCGATCCCGAAAAGGGCATGGAGGCCGGCGACGTTACGCGCTACATGGCGGTGCCGTGGCAGGCCGATTTCAACGAATGCGCGGCCCAGCCGCTCGGCGAGCGCACTTTGTGGTGGTGGCCCGCGCAGCGACCGGAATATGTCTATGTCGATCCGCCTCCGAAGCCGCTGCGCTCGGTTCCGTCGCCGGACATCGACAGCGGCGTTCAAGTGCCGTGGGTCGGCATCGATTTCGACCAGCAGAATCCCGCCTACATGCAATTCGCTCTCGATATCGAGATGGTGGAGAAATGGCCGCTGCTCGGCTTCATCGTCCGCAAAAAGGCGGAGGGCAAATTGAAGGAACGCTATGTCGAAGTCGAGCGCAGGCTGCCGCGGGAAAAAGCGGACGAACATGCTGCGGACAAACCGTCGACGTGACCGATTTCGACGTTGTAATATTGGGCGCGGGGCCTGCGGGATGTGCGACGGCGCTTGCGTTGCGCAAACGCGGCATCGAAAAGATTCTCGTTGTCGATCGCGCGGCGCCGAAGCCGTTCATTCCCGGAGAGTCGGCGACACCCGATTTGGCGCGCCTGCTGCAGGAGTTGGGGCTCGATGCCGATCTTGCCCGGTTCGGCTATCGCCCTTATTTCGGCAATCTCGCGGCCTGGGGCGGGCCGCCCGCGCTTTCCTTGTTCGGACGGCGCGGGCACGGCTGGCATCTCGATCGCACTTCGTTTGAAATCCGGCTGCGCAAGGAAGCTGCCGCGCACGGCGTTATGCTCGCGTGCCCGGCGCGATTGGGCGCGATTTGCGCTCTCGCAAGCGGATGGCAGATCGACGTGGAAGGCTTCGGCACCGCTGCAGCGCGGGTGCTTGTGGACGCCGGTGGCCGTCGCGCACCTTTGGCCACGCGCCTGGGTGCAAAAAGACGACGGCTCGACTCTCTGGTGGCGCTCGCGGTGCGCGTGCCCTGTGCTGCCGAGAGCGGGCTCGAAGGTTACTCCTTCGTGGAGTCGTTCGCCGACGGCTGGTGGTATGCGGCGCGCGTTCCATCGGGCGAGGCCGTGGTCATGCTGATGACGGACCGCGATATTGCCGCGCATTATCGCGACGGCGATTCCTTCGCACGCGCATGGCGCGACGCGCCCGAGCTGAGCCGGCGCATCGCACCGCCGCAAGAATGCATGCCGCCGCAAGTCTTTGCAGCTCACAGCGCGATATCCGATCGCGGCGCGGGCAACGGCTGGATCGCCGTGGGTGATGCGCTGATGGCCCTCGATCCTCTGACCTCGTCGGGATTGTCCGGAGCGTTCAACGATGCCATCGCCGCATCGGCGGTCATCGAGAGCATATTGAGGGGCGATGACGCCGGGCCTCTCTATGAGAATCGCGCGCGCACAACGCTGCACCGCTACTTGTTCGAACGCGTTGCCTATTATCGCGTGGAAAAGCGCTGGCCCGAGCGTGCGTTCTGGGCGAGACGGTCCGGGCTGCCGACCGGGCAAGCGGCCGAAGGATTCGCGAAGCGACCGCTTCCTGTCGGCGGGGCTCTCGGCAGCCGACCGGTCGCGTGAACTCGAGCGATTCCGCCCGATCGCCCGCAATTTGCCAGACGCACGCAACCGGCATAAGCCGTGCTCTATGAACGAATTGTTCCGGCGGCCACGGTTGCGTCGGCTCGCGAAGCTTTGTCTTGAGCCTGAATTCGGCGAAACTCATCGGAATTGCGAATGGGCGGACGCCTCACTGTTCTCTTCATCGGCGGCTACGGCACGTTCGGCGGGCGCCTCGTCGAATTGCTGGAAGGCGAGCCGCGCCTGACATTGATTGTCGCCGGTCGCTCGGCCGCGAACGCCGCGGCGTTTTGCAAGTCGCGAGCGCACGCAAAGGCAACGCTTGTTCCTTCGGCGTTCGATCGCGACAGAGATTCGGACGCGCAACTCACTGCCCTTCGTCCCGACATCGTGGTCGATGCCAGCGGACCGTTCCAGGCCTATGGCGAGCGGCCCTATCGCATCATCGAGGCCTGTATTGCGCAGGGAATCGACTATCTCGATCTGGCCGACGGTTCGGACTTCGTGGCGAGTGTGCGCGCCTTCGATGCATCGGCGCGGGCAGCGGGCCGATACATACTTTCGGGAGTCTCAACCTGTCCCGTCCTCACCGCGGCGGTCACACGCCGCCTGTCACACGATATGGCGCGCGTTGAATCTATTCGCGCGGGAATCTCGCCGTCGCCCTATTCACCTGTCGGCGAAAATGTCGTCAGGGCGATTGCCGCTTATGCGGGCCGGCGCATCGCTTTGCGGCGCAACGGCGAGTCGGCAACGGGCTACCCGTTCGCGGAGCAGACGCGCTTTACGATTGCGCCGCCCGGTCGTGTGCCGTTGCACAACACGCTCTTCTCGCTCGTCGACGTCCCGGACTTGCGCGCATTGCCGGAATTGTGGCCCGAGGCGGACGGCGTCTGGGTCGGCGCCGGGCCCGTACCGGCGGCGCTGCATCGCCTGCTGATCGGCCTCGCATGGCTCGTGCGCCTGGGATTGCTTCCGACTGTATCGCCTTTCGCAACGCTCGTGCACTTCGTGAGAAATCGACTGCGCTGGGGCGAACATCGCGGCGGCATGTTCGTCGAGGTCGCGAGCGCCGATGCAGATGGCGCACGCATCAGGCGTTCATGGCATCTTCTGGCCGAAGGCGATCACGGGCGGTTCATTCCCGCGATGGCGGTGGCGGCGCTGGTGCGAAAGGCGCTCGATGGACGCACGCCTGTGCCCGGCGCGCGTGCCGCCTTGCGGGAATTGGAACTCGAGGACTACGAGCACCTGTTCTCCGGTCGCGCAATTGCGACGGGCATCAGGAACGACGCTTTGAACAATTCGACCCCGTTATATGCGCGCATTCTGGGGACTGCATGGGACGAGTTGCCGGCCGAAATTCGCGAAATGCACAAGGTCGATCGCGAGCGCCTCGCTGAGGGTCGCGCGAGCGTAGAGCGCGGCAGGAGTGTTTTCGCGCGACTGGCCGGATGGATCGCCGGCTTCCCGGGAGCGGCGGCCGATACGCCGGTAACGGTGCGCTTCGACGTCGTAGATGGCATGGAAACTTGGACGCGCAGTTTCGGCAACGACTCTTTTTCGAGTCGCCAGTTCGCCGGCCACGGCCGGTGGGACAGACTTCTCTGCGAGCGGTTCGGTCCGCTGGTCTTCGCGATGGCGCTGGTCCGCGACGGCGCAAAGCTCGCGCTTGTTCTGCGCGGCTGGAGCGTGTTCGGCGTGCGCCTGCCGATGTGGCTGTGCCTGCGCATGGAGGCTCATGAAACCGTCGAGGACGGCCGCTTCTGCTTCCATGTCGAAATCGGACACAGACTCACCGGCCCGATCGTCCGATACCGCGGCTGGCTGGTGCCGATTCGGCAATCTTAGGCTGGCGAAATGCCCGTATTTGTTCTATCGTTAGCCCTTCGAGACTTGGAGGTCGGCATGGCGCTCTTTCCGAAGATCCAAAGCCCCTGTCCCTATAAAGGGCAGCTTTCGGCGATCATGGACGGGGAGACCTGCCGCCTATGCAAACGGCAGGTCTTCGATCTCACCGCCATGAACGACGACGAGCGCGTGGCGTTCATGAAGGGCTGCACCGGCGAAGTGTGCGTCACCTACAAATTCCCCGTGCGTCCGGTATTGGCAGCGGCGGTCGTTGTCGCTGCGATGGCGGCGCCGGTAGCTGCAGCAGCCTGCGAAGCGACAGATGTCGCCGTTGTCGTTGTCGGAGGCATCAAGGATCCCGCAAACGTCCAATATGTCCAAAGCCCGGGCGACAGCGCGATTCCCGAGCTTCCCGTTGTATATGAAAATTCGGGCCAGAAGCCGGCGACCGACAATACCCAGAATAAAGCGGAGCCCGCGCAGGCTTCGATCAGTTCGCGGACGTCGTCCTGATCTCTGCCATGTTCTCCCAGTTCAGCAAGCCCGCGAGCTGACCGGCAGCGAGCACGGAGCGTTCGTCGCCGTCTCCGATCGTCAGCGCAATATGCGTACTGTCGAAATCGTCCAGCGCCAGATCGAAGCTGCGCCATTTTCCGTCGACCCAGGCGAGCGTCCAACTGTGCGGCATGAAGACATTGCTCACACCGTGATAGCTCTCGCGGGAATAGACGAGCCCGCTGGCGACACGCGTCGGTATGCCGGCCGCCCGGCCGAACGCCGCAAGCAGAACGGCCGCGTCCGTGCAATCCGCGGCGTGGCGCGACATCGTCTCCAGCGCCGAGTAATGTCCCGTGAAATCGACACGGCCCAGAAAGGGCTTCGCTTTCTTCAGCAGCATTTCCATTTTCTGCGTGCCTGAAATGGGAAGCCCGGCGACGGGTTCGGCGATGGCCTTGATGCGCGGGTCGTCGCTTTGCAGCCACGCGGTCGGCTTCAGCGCGCTCGCCAGATCTGCCTCGTCGCCCGACAATCCCGGTCCGCAATCCTCGCAGATGTCGACGGTGGCGAAACCGGGTTCCGCCGTCACACGCTGCTCGCTGGTCTGGGGCAGGGCGAATTCGACGCGATTGCGAAACGAGAATCGATAGCGGATGTGCCCGCTCATCGCAGACGGTGAAATGCGGAACGGCGATTTCGTCATCGTGCTTGTAAGCGCGCGCAAGGCGTCGTGCGAGGAGAGCGCCGTGTCCCGGTTGGTCTGCCGGATCGTGATGCTGGTGCCGAACATGGGCTGCCAGACCTCCACGATGCGGCCCCTGGCGTCGAGCCACAGCCGCGTGATCGCGCGCAGTTCGCTGCCCTCGTAGCGTTTACGCAGGACTGCGATCCGTCCCTGCGCATCGGCCGGCGCGCCGGGCAGCGCTTCGATGGTCACGCGCTCGACCGCCATCGCGTCGATATTGAAATTCGGGAACTCCAGCCTCGACATCGTGGCGGGCTTCCAGGCGGGAAGAAGATCGTCGCCGGAATCGAAGCGAACGCCCGGCGGAAGTGCGATTGTCGTCGTTCGGGTTTCGGCCGTCGTCTGTCGCGTGATTTGGGCGCGGCCGTCGGCGATTTGCGCAGTGACGCGCGACAGGACGCGGCCGACCTGCGAAACGGAGTTGATCGAAACCGTGCGGCCTGCTTTGTCTTGCCTGAGCACGGTGCGCCAGGACAGATTGGTCGAATGGTCGACCGGGCTGGGCCACGGGATCGTCAAAGGACTTCCTTCGTCGCGGACGTCGATTTCCTGGGTATCGACGATCTCAAGACCGTCCGGCACCGCCGCGATCTCGTGCGTGGCGTGACCGACAAGCAAGCCGCTCTCGGTGAGGACGCTGTACCAGGTCGCGTTGGCTGACGGCTCATCCGCCCAGGCCCCAGCGGCAAGCACGGTGGACGCAACCAGTACCACGAACAATTTGGGCCAGTCCGATTTCAAGGGCGTCCCGTCAAGAATGCTGAAGTGAGAGTAGAACGCTCAAGGACGGCATTCAATGATGCGCTGCCGCTCCGACTGCCGACGATCGTGCGTTTCTGCGACGGACATCGGATTCATCTCTCGTTCGATGTGCGCTGGCGATCGAACTTCGAGGCTCAAGATTGCCATGGCACGTTCCGGCCGCGGTCATAGCCGCGTCCCTTACGGTCCGTTCGACGACACAGCCTAGAGAGGAGGGGGATTGTCGATCAGGTACGGCAAGCCAGAGTTGATTGCCTGATCCTCTTTCCAAATTGTTGGGCTGAAACCGCTAGGCAAACCCGATTGAAATTGGCTCGTGGTGAGGCCTGTCGCCAGGTTGTTTTCATCCGGTTGTCCAGATGGGGAGGTATTGGCGCTGGTCGTGATGTCCCAATAATTATCGGTGTCGGTGCCTCCTCCGTATCCGATGAAGCCGCCGGCATATGCGCGTTTACCCTTCATGGCGGTTCCGGTTGCATACGAATATTGCACAGAATTTCCGGAGTTAACGCCCACGAGTCCACCTGCAGCGTTCGGCGGTCTGAAGCCATTCTCTGACTCTGCGCCGGTTTTTGCGTTTCCCGCGGCGTAAGAATCGGATATCAGTCCTATGTCGAAGCCGACCCGTCCCCCGGCATATCCGTCTCCCGAAATGACCCGGCCTGTTGCGAACGAAGTCTCGATCGCGGCCCCTCCACAATTGTCACCTATGAGTCCGCCTGCAAACCCAATATTCGCGGTTACGTCCGCGCTCGATTGCGAATCGATGACGAGAGCAACGGGAAATTTCGCCCCGTAGTTGCACGCAAGCCCAACCACCCCACCGACTGCGGCCTGGCCCGCAGACGTGACCTGCACGATTCCGGACGTGACCGCTCCGGAGATAGTCCCCCCGAAATTCGTGCCTTCCGCGGAGTCGTTGACGTCGCCATTCAACCCACCCGCCAAAATGCCGACCGACTGGGCTGAGGAACCGGCAGTGACTCGTGCGTTGACGACTTTGAGATCGCTGACGTGGCCGCCTTGGATGAAAGCGAACAAGCCGACGGCTACGTCGGTGCCGTCGATTATCTGCAAATGCGATATGGAATTTCCCAGACCCTCGAAATTTCCCGAAAACTGCGTCTCTATCGGCGAGGTGGCGTAAACGCCGTCAGGGGTCGCATTGTATGCTGCAGCGAGCGCGCAATTTCCCGAAGAATTTGCCGCGATGTCGGACGCCATGCTCGCGATGTCGCCTTCGAGCTTGTAAGACGCGCCGTTGATCGATAGCGCATTTGTCAAGCCCAGAAAGCCAATATGCCCATAGAGCGGGAACGACAATGTGCCGCCTGTTCCGCCGTCATTCGTCAGGATGGAGAGTCCGCCGGATCCGGCCGCGGAAACCACTACTTCAACGGTGATCGATCGGTAGGCGTCGAGCGTCAGCGAATTCGCACTCGCCCAAGTCAGCGCCGAGGCAATGACGATGTCTGAAGCGGTGGCGCCGCCGGTAGAGACAGTGACGTTGCCGGACCTGAGCAGGTTCTCCAGATCGGTGACATTGAGAACGGCGGCCGCCGCCGTCGCGGTGCAGACACCCGCCGAACAGGACATGTTCGCGGTCGGTTTGGTGGAGATGACGACACCCGCCTCGGCCGGGACCGCGGCAACAAGCGCTGAGCCTAATCCGCAGCCGAGAATTATTTTAGGAAGTTGCGCGCGCATTTTGATTCCACTTCCGGCTGCAAAGCGGGCAAGTGTAGCAGGCGCGCACAAAGCCCGATAACCCCGCCACCCGACATTGCCCGCACGCGAAAGTTTGTGCTGACGCACCCAGCATTCCCGTCATGAGCTGTGGCCGCTAGCGATCCAATGGCGACCTCGGCTCTGCGAATTCCGAGAACGCGTCTTCGGTCAATTGTGTCATGCGCGCGCCGATCGGCTGTCTGACATGCGTCAACAGACGGCTTCGCGCAGCGTTTGGCAGGTTTGTCAGAAGTTCAGGTTCCAAACCAAAAAATGCTGGCTGATCGCGTACCATGCGCTCAGTATCGCTGCGAGCGCGACGAGCACGTCCGTGCCTTTGGTCCACCACGGGCGACCTTTGCCTTGGAATGCCGCGACAACATTCAGCACGGGCACGAAGACGCCGACAGTTCCAACGAATCCGAAGAACTGAATGAGGCGCAGCACCCAGTCGTAGGACGGGCTCAGCAGTTCGAGATGGTTGTTTTCGGCGTAGGTAAGATATCCGAGCAACCCCGCAAACAGGATGACGTCGCACAGCGCCACGATCCGGGTCAGCCTGTACAAAGCTGCTTGCCGCCCGCTGAGCGCGAACGAAGCTCCATAGCGCCAGCGAAGCACCCCCTTGATCGGCCAGAAAATCACCGTGAGCGCGAGCATCGCTAGCATGCCAAAGAATACCGGCATGTTGATCGAGCTCGATTGCCACCACGACGCTTTCTGGAGCGCGAGTATCTGGGGAAGCGCGTCGCCGACGAGTTCGGTCACGTGGCCGTTATCGGTTTTCGCCAGCAACAGATCCCGTCCGTGCTCTTCCCGCCACACAAACGGCCGCACTTCACGGAATTTTTTCGGATTGCCGGCAAAATCCTTGAACAGGTCGACGCTCAGCGTGCCGTCGTCGTTCTCTTCTGCGTGCACTTGACCGAGCAGCGAAGCGATCGTCAGGATGTTTGTGAACGAGCCCCGACTCACGATGTAGTCGCCGGCCACCATTTTTCCGTCCGCCTTCGCGGATTTCAGCGTGGGTTCCGGCGGCGGGGCTGGCGCCGGGAAATAGCGATCCATGAAACTCTTGAACAGTGGGCCGCGGAGACCGGTGCCTTGCCTACCGGCACTGTTCTGGGAGACGAACAAACCAACATTCTGGTCGAGGATCAGGTGCAGATCGCTGTGGAACCAAAGTGTGTCGCCGCCATGCGCTACGATGACGTGGCCATTGCGGTCCTCGTGATAGAAGCCCCACGCCATCGGCGGAATACCGGGCGTGTGCCGGTAGGCAACACCGTGCATTTTGATCGCGGTTTCGGGCTCGAGTATGCGGCTCGCGCCATAGCTCCCATTATTGAGATGCGCGATCATAAAATGCGCCATGTCGTCGCCGCTTGCCGCGAGCGCGCCGGCTGGGCTCATCGGTATAAGTTCATAAGGTTGAGGCTTGCCCGCCGCCTTGTCATATCCCTGGGACATGAACCTCGAGAGGTTTGCAGGCAGGGGCTGCACGAAGGTCGAATGCGACATCGCGAGCGGCGCGAAAATGTGATGCGCCACATAAGTCTCGAACGGCTCACCTGAAACCCGCTGGACGATGTAACCGGCAACCGCCGCGCCATAATTCGAATAGGCCGGCACTTCGCCGGGCGGGAAAACGCGCGCGGGGACCCATATCTTCAGCGCCTGTTCGAGGGTGAGCATCTTTTTCGGATCCGTCGTGAAGAGATTCTTGTCCGTCTCTTCGAAGCCAGGCGTGTGCGTCATCAGATTCCGCAGGGTAATCGGCTTGCCATCGCGCGGCGGGATTCGGAAATCGAGATAGTTGTTGATATCGGTGTCGAGATCGACCTTGTGCAGCTCCGCGAGCTGCATGACCGCCGTCCAGGTGAACAGCTTGGAAACCGAACCCGGCCGGAACATGGTCGTATACGGGTCGATGGGAGCCTGCGTCTTTTCGTCAGAAACGCCATAGCCTCTTTCGAATACCACTTGGCCATCCTTCACCACTGCAACGACGGATCCGGCGATATCGCCTCGCTCGAGTGCCAGTGGCATGAAGCCGTCGAAGAATGCATCGAGGTCCGACGCCGTTAGCGGATGACCTTGCGGCGGTGGCGTGTCTGCTTGCGCCGATGGACTCGCGAGCGCGATGGCCGCGGCGAACAAAACTCTTTTCAACATGATCCCCCCAATGAACGCCCGGAATTGTCTTAATCCGACATTCCCGGATAATCCAGCTCGGACCGGACAATAGCGTTTATTTGCGATTCGTTGAAGTGTGCGGCACATAAACCCTGAAAGCCGCTCTCATTGTTCCTGAGAAAATTTAGCAGTCCCGAGCCCACAAGCGAGCGCGGGCTTTTCAATACGGGTGCAAAGCACGGACGGCGGCGCGTTTCTCGCGTGTTACGCGATTTTCCCTACCGCTCGGTCGCACGCACTATGACGTGGACGCGATCGGTGACGACACCGAACCGCGCCTCGATATCGGCTTCCCCGGGTGCGATCGCCTGAACAAGCCCGTTCGGTGTGATGTCGATCACCGGCTTCGCCGAGTGCGAAAGGAGTCGGTACGTCACGAACGGATAAGTGAGCCAAACTCGGCCCGAAAGACCCGGATAGATTGCGTTGGGTTCGGGCTGACTGCGTCTCGTGCCGTTGCTCAGGTCGAGTTCGAGATAGGGCAACACATGGGCTCGGAACACCGATGGCTTTGCCGCGGGTGGCGCCACATCGATGGTCGCCGCCGGGAACGAGATGCTTCCGTCGTCGAGACGCATAGCGATATGCACGCTGACCGGCCCCAGGAATTCCGGAACGATATTAAAACGCACGAGGCCGCCCTCCGACGAGGACGCGCGAATGATCTGCGGGCGGGTTTCGCCGCCATCCGCCTTCTGGAATACGACCAGCCGAGTAACCGAAGTCGACGCGGGGAAATGGACCACGATATCGATGGGCGTTGCCAATTGGGCGTGGCCTGGAACATCGACAGTGACTTCGTGCGTCAGGATTCGTCTCGCTGTCTGCGGAGCGTCCGAACCGTTTTGCGCGATTTTCCGACTCGCTTCCGGGAGGCAAGTCGTCGAATTTTGAAAGACCAGCCAGCATGTCAGCATGCCGTCGACGCCCGAACTTTCGATCACGCTGTTGCTATCGAGCGGTTGCTCGTAAAGGATATCCAGGGCGGCAAGAAGGTCCGCCGGCACGACCGTGTGGGACAGATTCGGCTCGGTCGCACTCTGGCCCGCGCGCGCGCCGTCCAGCTGGCTCTTCACGGTCACGATGGAGTCGTTCGGCAGATTCTGAAGAATGGAATTTACGGTGGGCACATCGCTTGCCGACGGATTTTTGTAGAGAGCCGCGATAAGCAGGTTTATGCCTGCGGCAAGTGCTCCATTGCCGGGAGCAGTGGCAGAAACCGCGAGCCAGGATGTATTGGCAATTGCCGGACCGGAGATTTTCGCACTTGCGACATACGCGGGTTCAAGCGAAAAGACGGCTCCCGTATTGATCGGCAGCGTCGGTGCCGACAACGGATCCCCAAGACCGGCGAAGCAGATCTGGACATCCCCCGTCCCGCAAAGGGGATACCAAAGAAGACCGGCGTCCGAGAGAAGCGGCGCCATTGCAGAATCGCTGCGATGCGCAATCAGGAACGGCGCCAGTTCCGAGCCTAACTCGGGCGTATCGAGGGTCACGATCGTGTGAAATTGTCCCTGCATCCCATTTCTGGGCGACGCATATCCCGCACTCGCGGCATAATTCCGCAACACGAGGCCGCCCATGCTATGCGCCACGATATCGACGCGTCCGCTAACGATGCGTTCGCTATCGAGCGTATCGAAGGTGCTGGTGATGGCCTTTCCGAGTGCGTCCGCCGAGGTATATTCGCAAGGGTCCTGGCCGTCGGTCAGGGGATCCGTCGTCGCGTTAAATCTGAGGTAGAGCGAATAACAGATCTGCAGCGGCGGTGCCGACCAGTTGTACGACTGGCCCTGGAGATGGGTTGCGATACCATTGAGGCTGTCCTTGTTTCCCCATAGGCCGTGTACGAGCACCACGGGCGGAAGGGCAAAATAAATCGTGCCTGCCGCACTTCCTTCATTCGACTGGGATGCGGACACCTCGTCGGAGTTGCGGCCGCCGGCGCTTTGCAGAACTCCGGTTAGAGCGGCAGCGTAATATTTGCCGTTGATGTGCCACAGATTCGAGATCGTCAGCGTCGGCGATGCGGCGCCCGCGGGTTTGGTCAGAAACGTATCCGAATATGGACGCAAGCCGACAAGCCCGGTGACATCGGAGATTGTCACCGGGGCGTTCACGTTCGTTTCCACCAGCACGATGCCCGCCGCAACGCCGTCTCCGGCAACCTTTGCCGCTGCGTAGTCGGTCAGGGTGGGATTCGCTTGCAGGAATGACTCCAGCTGAAGGTCCTGGAGATTGTTCGGCTGGATCAGATAGGGGTCCAGAATGGTCACGGAAACGGCCTCTGCGCGCGTGACCCAGAGCGATGCGCAAATCAACAACCATGCCGCAAGCGTTTTCATGCTTCACCCGATTCGGTTGGTGATGAGGTCTCGTCGGAACCTAATCCGAAGCCGCGGTCTAATCCAGTACGATCGGGAAACCCGGCGTCAAAGCCGGAACATCTTTTCTAGTGCAACGTTTGCTTTCGCTATGCCGTCCGTCAGACAGGAGTCTGGGTTCGGTCGAGACCGTAGAGAGACGAATTCGGGTTCTAGAGCCAATACGTCTGTCAGCAGCTTCAGTGGGAAAGCTGCGTGGGGATTGGCGTTCTCGCAGACCAAATACTGAGCGGAGATGTTTGCCCCAGGTATAACTGGCGGACAGGGAGGGATTCGAACCCTCGGTACGGTTGCCCGTACGCCGCATTTCGAGTGCGGTGCCTTCAACCACTCGACCACCTGTCCGAGGGTGGAGATAATGAAGGACGTTTGAGATAGCAAGCATGCTCGACGGCCGTATCCGGCATCAAAGGCCGCGGGCCGCCGCGCTGGAGGGGCCATCGGAACTCTGCCATCCTGCTTCGCGCGTTCCGCGCTTCGCAGGATTTGCACCCTGGGCCAGCGCGAAGCAGGATGCCCTCCGACTTGTCCGCCGAAGCGCAACGCGCGCAGGCGGAAGCCTTGGCGAAGGAGGGCTGCGCACAATGCACTACATCTATCTCATCCAAAGCTTGCCGCTCGGCCGTTGGAGATTTACCGGATGAAAAAGCTCTTGCCTGGAATGATCTTGCTTGCGCTCGGCGCGAGCTTTGCCGTGGCTGAAGCCGCGCCGAACTTCACCATGGCGCAGGTGCTCGATTACCCGTTCATAAGTGAGACCGCTGGCTGCGACGCCGGCGGGCACATCGCCTTTGCGCGTGACTTGCGCGGCGTGCGCAATGTGTGGGTCGCCGACGCGCCGGGTTTTGCGCCGCGCCAGGTCACGCAATATACGGCCGACGACGGCCAGGAAATCACGCAGCTCACTTTCTCGCCCGACTGCAAGACACTGCTCTATGTGCGGGGCGGCGATCACGATGCCAATTGGGACGCACCGGGCGATCTCGCGCCCGATCCCGATTCCTCGACCGACCAGCCGAAGGTGACGATCTGGTCCGCCTCGCTCGCCGGCGGCGCGCCGGTAAAGATCGCGGAGGGCGATGCGCCGGTACTATCCGTACACGGACAATTGGCCTATATCGCGGACCACAAAGTCTATACCGCGCCGCTCGACGGCAAGGGCAAACCGGATCTGCTCTTTTTCGACCGCGGCGAGGATCGTTCTCTACAGTGGTCGCCCGATGGAACGCGCCTCGCTTTCGTGTCGAACCGCGAAGATCACGCGCTGATCGGCATCTATACTGCAAAAAACAAGCCGATCGCATGGCCCGCGCCGTCCACGGATTTTGCGATCTCGCCGCGCTGGTCGCCCGACGGCAAGCAGATCTTGTTCGTGCGCCGTCCGGGCGATGGCGGTCCGCCGCGACCGATCCTCAAGCAGACTCCCGATCCGTGGTCGATCTGGATTGCGGATGCGCAGAGCGGCGAGGGTCATCTGGTGTGGCAAAGCCCGAACACGCTGCTGGGTTCGTTTCCCGATGCGCCGGGCGAAGCCAATCTCAATTGGGCCGCGGGCAACCGCATCGTGTTCCTCGCCGATCTCGACAACTGGCCGCATCTCTATTCGATTCCCGCAAGCGGCGGCGCGCCGCTGTTGCTGACGCCGGGCCCGTTCATGGTGGAGAATGTCCTGGAAAGCCGCGACAAGCACTTTCTCTATTACGGCGCGAATACCGGGACAACGAAAGACGATGAGGACCGTCGCCATGTTTTCCGCGTGCCGGTCGATGCGGCGACGCCTGTCGCACTCACATCGGGCGATAATCTCGAATGGTCGCCCGCGGTTGCGGATGACGGACATGTCGCGTTCATCGATGCCGGCGCGAAACAACCCGCAGGAATTGGGATAGTTGGCACGGACGGCAACGGACGTCGCGAATTGAACAGCGGCGGCACGCCTGCGGATTTTCCCCGCGATGCGCTGCTCGTTCCGAAATATGTAAGTTTCAAGGCGTTGGACGGTTGGCTCATTCACGGCCAGCTCTTTGCGCGCGACGACGGCGCTGCGACGAAACCCGCAATCATCTTCGTGCATGGCGGGCCGTCGCGACAGATGGTGCTGGGCTGGCACTATATGGACTACTACTCGAACGCCTACGCGGTGAATCAATATCTCGCGGCGCACGGCTTTGTGGTGTTGTCGATCAACTATCGCCTGGGTATCGGCTATGGGCATGCGTTCCACAATCCGGACCATGCAGGGCCCACTGGGGCGGCCGAATACAAAGACGTGCTGGCAGGCGCGAAATTCCTGCAGAGCACGAAAGGCGTCGACGCCAAGCGCATCGGGATGTGGGGCGGTTCCTATGGCGGTTACCTGACCGCGCTCGCACTCGCGCGCAATTCCAACATCTTCAAGGCGGGGGTCGATTTGCATGGCGTGCACGATTGGTCGCGGCTGATCGAAGGACGCTACGCACAGCCGAGCGTGAAGCGCTACGAGAAGGGCGATTTCGACGTGGCACTGAAGGTCGCGTTCCAGTCCTCACCAGATGCCGACGTGGCGCATTGGAAATCGCCCGTGCTTCTGATCCAGGGCGATGACGACCGCAACGTGCCGTTCGAGCAGACGGTCGATCTCGCGCGCCGGCTCGATACGCAGCATGTCTCTTACGAGGAGTTGGTGATCCCCAACGAGATCCATGGCTTCGAGCGCTGGGATTCCTGGGTGCGCGCGGACACGGCGACGGCCGCCTATCTGGCGAAGCAATTGGGCGTGCAATAGGCACTCGTTTGGTGTCATGCGCAGACCGCGGAACGGCTCTGCGCAGCGCGGATTCGCACGCGAAAGTGAAGCGCGCCGCGGCGTTCGGTCTTGCCCGCAACGATGTGCGCCCATAACTCTGCCGGGCACAATCCGCCGAGGGGCCAACATGCTTAACCGCCGCAAGATTTTACTGTCCGGAGCCGCGACTGCGGCTGTTGCATCCTTCTCGTCGCCGCTGCGCGCGGCTACTGCCGCCATGGCGCAGCCCACGCCGAACACAGAAGCCGCGCGGATGTATGCGATGTTCGACGCATTCGTCCAGAAGGGCCTCGACCGTTCTCCCGAAGGCACAACCAGTCTCGGCCTCGATACGGGCGCGCGCGCTTACGAAAAAAGCAAGCTCGACGATCGCTCGCTGGCGGCGATTGCCGGCGATAAGGCCACCAACACGGCGCAGCTCAAGCAGCTGCTGACGATCGATCGCACCAAGCTCGAGGGTATGGACGGGATCAATTACGACGTGGTGCTGTTCAATCTGCAGGCGGGCGAGGCCGCCAACCAGCGTTACAATTACGGTCCGGGAGGCGCGGGTGCGCCTTACATCATCAGCCAGCTCACCGGCTCCTATGACGGCATTCCCGATTTCCTCGACAGCCAGCACCAGATCGACGTGAAGTCCGATGCGGATGCGTATCTCGCGCGCCTCGAAGCGTTTGCCGTTGCGATGGATCAGGAGGACGAAGTCGTCCGCCACGATGTGGCGCTGGGCACTGTGCCGCCCGACTTCGCGCTCGCGAAAACGCTCGGGCAGATGACCAAATTCCGCGCGATTGCCCCCGATCAATCCGTACTCGTGACCTCGGTCGCGCGCCGCGCCAAGGACAAGAACATCCCAGGCGATTATGCGGCGCAGGCGAACAAGATCGTCGTGGAAAAAGTCTATCCCGCGCTCGACCGGCAGATCGCGCTCGTCAAGGAGATTCAGGTTCATGCGACGCATGACGCCGGCGTGTGGAAATTGAAGGACGGCGAATCCTATTATGCGGATTCGCTGATCAACTGGACGACGTCGTCGATGAAGCCCGTGGACATCCATAAGACGGGCGTCGATCTCGTGAAAACATTATCCGCCCAGATCGACACGATCATGAAGGCGCACGACATGACCCAGGGCACGGTCGGAGAGCGCCTGCGCGGCATGTATAACGATCCGAAGTTCCGTTATCCGAACACAGATGAAGGCAAGGACAAGCTGCTGGCCGATCTGAACGTGAAGGTCCAGACGGTGCGCGCGAAGCTGCCGCAATATTTCCGCACTCTGCCCAAGGCCAATCTCATCATCAAGCGGATTCCGAAATACACCGAAGCGGGCCAGCCCGGCGGCTACTACCAGCCCGCCTCACTCGATGGCACGCGGCCGGGCACCTACTACATCAATCTGCGCGACACGGCGGAAGTGCCGAGCTGGACCTTGCCCACGCTCACCTATCACGAGGGCATTCCCGGCCATCACCTTCAACTGAGCATCCAGCAGGAAGCGAACCTGCCGATGATCCGCAAGCTGTCGTTTTTCTCGGCCTATATCGAAGGCTGGGCGCTCTATTCCGAGCAGCTCGCCGACGAGATCGGCATGTATGACAACGATCCGTTCGGTCGCATCGGCTATCTGCACGATGCGATGTTCCGCGGCGTGCGCCTTGTCGTCGATACCGGCATGCATGCGATGCGCTGGAGCCGCGAGGACGCGATCAAATATTACGTCGATACTCTGGGCGACCAGGATGCTTCGGCTGCGACGGAAGTCGAACGTTATTGCGTATGGCCCGGTCAGGCCTGCGCCTACATGCTGGGCAAGCTGACGATCCTGCGCCTGCGCGAAAAGGCGAAGATGGCGTTGGGGCCGCGCTTCGATATTCGCGATTACAATGACGCGGTTCTCGTGAGCGGCGCAGTGCCGCTGACGGTGCTCGAGCAGGTGGTCGATCGCTACATCGCGGCCAGCAGCGCCTGATCGAGGTCGGCGATCAGATCGTTCGTGTCTTCGATTCCGGCTGACAGTCGCAAAAGGTCCGCCGGGACCGGACTTCCCGGCCCTTCGACCGACGCGCGATGCTCGACAAGGCTCTCGGTGCCGCCGAGCGAAGTCGCGCGCTTCCAGATTTGAACGTGAGCCGCGGTTTTGATTGCGGCCTGCTCGCCGCCTTTGACGCGGATGGACAGCATGGCGCCGAAACCGCCCGGCATTTGGCGGGCCGCGATCGCATGCCCCGGAAAACTCGGCAAGCCGGGATAAAGAACCTGCGCGACATTCGGATGCGTCGAGAGATGCTCGGCCAAAGCCTGCGCATTGGCGACTGCGGTTCGAACGCGCGGGAAAAGCGTGCGCATCCCGCGGAGCAACAGCCAAGCCTCGAACGATCCCAACACGCCGCCGATCTGCGCCCGCACGGCCTTAATCTTCGACCACAGTTCGTCTTCGACGCGCGTGACGAGCGCGCCGGCAATGAGGTCGGAATGTCCATTCAGATATTTCGTGGCCGAATGCATGATGAGATCGGCGCCGAATTCGATGGGACGCGACAACACGGGCGTCGCGGCTGTGGAATCGACCGCAAGGCGCGCGCCTGCCGCATGCGCAATCTCGGCTACGGCCGCAAGATCGGTGATGCCCCACAATGGATTGGCCGGCGTTTCGGCCCAGACGATTTTTGTCTTGCCGGGGCGGATCGCGCGCTTTAGCGCAGCGAGATCGGTCATGTCGACGATCTCGACCGCAAGTCCCCAATTTTGCGCGAAGCCCAGGAGCCAGTTGCGTAGCGACCAGTACATCACCTTCGGTGCGATCACGTGGTCGCCGGGGGCCAGCGACAGGAACACTGCCGTCGCGGCTGCCATGCCGGACGAGAACAGCATCGCATCCGCACCATTTTCGAGCGCCGTGAGTAAAGCCTCGGGCTGATCGAAGGCCGGGTTGTCGGCGCGCGCATAAGTCCGCCCCGAACGATACTGGTTGTCGGCATCGCGCTGATAGGTGGAGGAGGTCTGCAGGTTCGGAGAAATCGCGCGCGATTCTTCGTCGACCCAGCCGAGACCCTGGGCCGCGAGCGTTGCCGGTTGCTGCACTCTTTCGTTCTTCACGGTCATGAGTTCACCCGCTTTGGCTGCGTCCGACGCGCCGCGATGCTCGCATGATCGTAAGAAGCGCTCAAATGCCGGCGGTGATCGGCGTTCAATGCGGATTGGTGGGCGGCCGTTCGGCGGATTCGTCGAGAACGCCCGGCGTATCCCATGAACCTTCGGGGCGCACGATCACGTAGGGGTCACTCATCATGGTGATTGCGTCGGGATGAGGCTCCAGCTCCGCGTGGACCTCGATATATTCGTGATCCGAGAACACCAGCGGAAAGTTCTTCTGCATCGGCTTCAGGCCGAAGCGGCCCCAGAATTTGAGCAACCGCTTCTGCGAATGCCCATAGAGCGAGCGGTAACCTTTACGCCGGACGATCTCGATGCCGCGATCGACGACGATCTTGGGAATCATCGTTCGGCGGAATTTCGGCAACACCGCAAGCCGCTCCATCTTCGCAAATCCCGCGAAGTAACGCAGCCGTAACGCGGCCGCGGGCTGCCCGTTGACGAAGCCGAGAATATGCGTTGCGCAAAAATCGTTACCGTCGAATTCCTCTTCATAAGGGCAGTTCTGCTCGCTCATGAAAACGGCCGCGCGCAACGCGAACGCCTTGGCAATCAGATCTGGCGTCGATGCGACGACGGCTTTCAGTTCCTTGGCCATGACGTCATGCCGCCGGAGCCGAGTCGGTACCGTCGCCGTCGAGGCGGAACAAATCGCCCAGTCCCATCTTGGCGGGCTGCACGTTGACGAAGCCATAGCTCTTGATGGTGCTGAGCCCCCCGAGCGTCGCTGCGCTCGTATAAATCGGAACGCCGCCATAACGATCCTTGCCGAGCGCCTTGGCGACCAGAGGCGTTGCGATCCGGGCGACCTTCTTGGCCACGATGGCCCAGATATAGACGACGATCGGCCTCGCTCCTTCGGAGACGAGTTGCTCGAGCTTGGGTTCCACGGGATCGAAGCTGCCCGTCTCAAGCGCCAGGCGGCCCACATCGTTCAAATGCAGAAATGCGTAATAGCCGATGAAGCGGACTTCGTCGGGCGAATTGGCCTTTGTGTAATACACGCCCCAGATACTGTCCGAGTTGAGTTTATACACGGCCTTCACAAGATCGAGTGACGCGACGCTGGGCGAGATCTCGGTCTTGCTCAAGACGTACAGGTGGTCGATCTCGTCGTCCGAAGGTTGCCGGACAAAGATGACACTGCCGTCGGGAAGCTGGAAACGCGGTTCCCGTCGCTCGGAATTATGCGCTAAGTGTATGATTTTACGAAGATTCGACTCCATGGCACTAACCCATCACCCCACGCTTGCTCATCACCGGCAAGGCCCGCCGGACGCAGACACGAATTTCATTTTGTACTAAATTGGAGCATATTGCACCTACGGGTAGTTGCTATGAACGAATTGCCTTATGCGGGAATAGCCGAACAGGGGGCATTGGCGGATGTCGATTGGGACGACTTCCGCGTATTCCTTGAAGTTGTGAGGACTGGAAGCTTCAACCGAGCCGCGACGAGACTCAAAATGACGCAGCCGACGGTGAGCCGCCGGCTCGTCCGTCTGGAAAGCGCCATCGGCGTGCGGCTGTTCGATCGGGATCGACGGGGGCCCCGCCTGACTTATGAAGGCCAGCGCATCTTCACCGACGCGAATGCGGCGCAGACCGCACTGACGCGCGCCGCCAACCAGGCGTCCAATGCCTCCGGCCGCGTCGAAGGCAATTGCAACATCTTCATGGGTGACGGCATTGCCTGCTACTGGATGACGCGATTTCTCACGCCGTTCTTCACGCGCTATCCCAACATCGAGCTCAAACTGTTCGGCGCCTTCGACACGCCGGGGGACAAGCGCGATATCTTCGATCTGCACGTGCATTATTACGAGCCGGCCGAGGCCGAGCCGGTCGCGATCAAGCTCGGGTCCCTGCATTTTCTTCCCTTTGCATCGCGCGATTATCTTCGGCTGCACGGCGTTCCGCGCAACATCGACGATCTGGGGCGGCACAAATTGCTCGATCTCTCGGCCTATCTGGCCGACATGGGATCGTGGTCGAGCTGGTCGCGAGACGACGCCAATAAGCACACCGTACTTTTCACCAATCTCAGCGCATGCCTCGGCGAGGCGGTGCGATATGGCGCGGGCATCGCGCTACTTCCCACTTATGCGCCGCTGGTCGACGACGCGTTCATCCCGCTCGATATCGGCATTCGTTTCCAGACGCCGATTTTCGTCAGCTATCAGCGTGACGCCGCCAAGAAATGGCCGGTCCGGGCGACGATCGATTTTCTGCGCACGCATGTGTTCGACCGCAAGAACATGCCGTGGTTTCGCGAATCCTATGCGGCGCCTGCCGAGGACTGGAACAAGCGGCTGCTGACCCTGCTTCAGGAAGCGGCGGAGCCTGATGGGCCGCGGGAACAGGCGCACCGACGTCGCGCCACGGGAATGCCGGCCCGCTGAACTCCCGGGATCGGCGCGAGGTCGAAAATCAGGCACCCAGCCGCCGGGCGATTGTCAGCCCGGCAATCAGCAGCACCACAAAGATCAGCAGGAAGAGGACAAACAGGAACTTTGCAATCGCGAAGGAGGCGCCGGCAATGCCTGTAAACCCAAGCACCCCCGCGATGAGCCCCAGGATCAGAAACAGGAACGCCAAGCGCAGCATGATAGCCCTCAAACTCGTCTTATGTCGGGCTTAAACGCGCTGCGGCCACGAAATGTTCCCACCCCTCTTGCTGGGGCGCAGCATGTGCTAGGGTGGCGCAAAGACATCTGAGAGGACACGCGCCATGGCATTCAAGGATCTGTACGCACTCTCGACTGCAGGCTCCACCTGGTCGGTGAAGCAGGATTTCGACACCGTCTTCAACTGGGACTATGACGATGGCCGCGCCGGCATGATGGGTCTCTACGCCAAGGGCAAGGAGATGCAGTGGGATGCCGTCACGCGCATCGACTGGTCGCAGGAGCTCGACGAAGACAATCCGCAAGGTATGCCCGAAGAGTCGCTGCCGATTCACATGGCCGATTGCTACAAGCGCATGTCGGAAAAGGAGAAAGGCGTAGTCCGGCGCAACTTCCAGGCCTGGCAGATTTCGCAGTTCATGCAGGGCGAGCAGGGCGCGCTCATCTGCGCCGCGAAGATCGTGACGCAGGTCCCCGATGCGGATTCGAAATTCTACGCCTCGACCCAGACCATCGACGAAGCCCGGCATGTCGAAGCCTATCGCAGCCTGCTGACAAAATTCAAAGTGGCCTATCCGATGACGAAGCCGCTCCAGGAACTCATCGACCAGACTCTTCGGGATTCGCGCTGGGATATGACCTACCTCGGCATGCAGGTCGTGATCGAAGGCCTCGCGCTCGCGGCCTTCGGCACGATTCGCGACAATGCCCAGAACCAGCTTTGCGCACAGGTGAACGCCTATGTGATGCAGGACGAGTCGCGTCACGTCGCATTCGGGCGGCTGGCGCTGCGCGATTTCTATCCGCAATTGACCCAGAAGGAACGCGACGAGCGCGAAGAATTCCTGCTCGAAGCATCTTATCTCATGCGCGACCGCTTCGACGCCATCGAGCTGTGGCAGCATCTCGATCTGCCGATCGAGGAATGCGCCACCGCCATGTACGAGAGCGGTTTCATGGAGAAATTCCGCAACTCGCTATTCGCGCGCATCGTGCCCATCGTGAAAGACATCGGCCTGTGGGGCGATTATATCCGCAAGGGATACGAGGAGATGGGCGTCATGGGCTACGCCCAAACCGACGTCCAGGCGCTGCAGGACGAAGACGATTTCATCGCCAAGCGGTTCGATGCGCGCCGCGCCGAAGTCCAGCGCGTGATCGACCGCGCGCAGGCTGCCGAGTAACTTTAGCGGGATGTTGGATCCCGGCGGAACGCAATGCATGAAAGACATAACGCGGACGGTTTTGCTGGCGGCCCTGCTCGCCGCCGGCGCCGCAATGGCGGCCAACGCTGACGGATTGCCAACCTTTATCCTGAACGGCTACAGCTTCGGCGGTATATCCGGCGTGAATACCGACGAACTGGCGGCGAAATTAAAGCACAAGCCAGGTGCACGCATCTCGCGGGCCGACGTCGCCGCCGACGAAGTCATTCTCGCAAACGAGCTGCGGACGCGGGGCATCAAAGGAAATCTGTTCGCCACCCTTGCCGAAAAGCACGGCCGCGTTTGGGTCATTTTCGATTTGCAGGATCCGAACCGGCCGGCTGGGCACCTCGGCAAACCGGGTCGGCGCCTCGAGGCGCAGGAATTCGAGGGCGCCTCTCGTATTTCCGCCAGCGCTCTGGCTGCCGCCACCGGCCTGAAAACCGGCGACCTGCTTTCGCCGGAAAAAGTTAACGCGGCACGGCAGGCGATCCTGGCCCTGTACGGCAAGTTCATGCCGGGTCAGGTGCCGTCCCTTAAAGGCAAAATGCAAGTCAGGCCCGACGGCAGAGCAAGGTTGACCTGGATAATCGGCGAACCGAAATGACTGCCGGGCAAACCCCATTTAACCCTGCTCGAAAACGCAATATGTCCGGCTTGCTCGGAATTTAGGTCTGGATTACAATCCGTTAAGGGACCGCTTCAGGGGGGCACAAAGCGGAAACTCGGGTAGCCCAACTAGCCCGACAAAATCGATGCCCCGCTGTTCTTCAAGGGAAAAATGTCGATGAACAATATCACCAAAACCATGCTGGCCGGCGCAGCGCTCTGCGCCCTCTCTACCGCTCCTGTTCTGGCAAGTGGGCCGCCTACCATTCATCTCGTGAGCATCCCAAGTCCGCTGAGGATGAATATGAGTTTGAACAGCCACTTCAAGACGGACATCCAGGACCGGAAGACACAGGACTTCACAGAAACAGTGACCTTCACCGGGGCCCTCACCGACTCCGCAGACCTCAAGACTCCCGTGATGCTGTGGGGCGAAACCTGGTACAGCAACGTAAACTGTACGCAACCGGCGAACGAGACGGCGAAATTCGAAAAGAGCACGGTCGCGAAGATCACAACGACTACCTCGACCGGCACAATCAGCGGCTGCGGCAGCACGATCTACACCTTCTATGGCCCGCTCTACGATCTGAAAGTCAAGTCGGCGAAGTCGGATTCCTTTTCCGGCAACGTCTCGGCGAAAAAATTCTCCGGATATAATCTTGACTTGGTGGCCAATACGGACCTGACCATTAAGAAAAAGTAGCTCCTGAATGAGCGTCTATACTCCTGCGGCATAAGCCACCGGGGATTGTGCGATCTTGTGAACAAAGGACCAGCGGCACCGATCGCTGGTCCTTATTTTTTGCCGCGGCGACACCAGGCTTTTGCCAAAGCGAGCGCGATACTATACTTCTCTGCCCGGGCGTAGGCATGTATCTGGGAGGCGGCGAGGTGCGATCACCCATAGTTGGCGCGGTGCCGACGGCGCTTCTCGCCGATGGCGGGTTTCATGTGAAGGATGACAGTCTGCCGGGCCTTGGTCGGCCGTTGCGAGCAGACGGTGGCACTCTCGTTCCGACTCCGTCCCCCGGTAATCAAGAGCCGGCTCTGTTGCAGGCCCAGCCGGAGGTTACGGTTGCTTCGCCAGCCTATCTATACGAACTCGGCCTGACCACCGCTGCGATGGGATTTCATACTGCCGCCATTGAAGCGTTGCGCAACTGCACTGCGCGGGCGCCAGACCATGCAGCAGCGTGGCGCAAGCTGGCGGAATTGCTGCGCCTGGCGAAGGAAGACGCGCAGGCCGAAGCGGCCGAAGCAGTGGCGGAGCGCGTGTCATCCGGCGCCGGCAAATGGAAGATGGCCACGGGTGAACGCGTTCTCGCCAAGCTGGAAAAGGCGGAGAGTAAGCTGCGCGAAAAGCTTCGGGGCACTTCGCCGGAAGAGGCCGCCGTTGCGCTGCGCAACCATCTTGTCGTCAAGCCGCGGGATGCGGTCGCCATGCGGTTGCTGGCGCAGCTGGAGAGATTGGCCGGTGACGGCATAACGTCCCTGCTTCTGCTGGAACGCGCGCTGGAGCTTAGTCCCTCCTATATCGGCGCACGGGAAAATTATGCCGAGTTGCTGGTGGAGCGGCGCCTCCACGCAGCCGCTGCCGCTCAGACCGCGCGCTTGCTGGCCCACGATCCCCGCAATGCGCATTACCGCAGCCTGCACGCGCACACTATGATCTATATCGGCAACCTCGACGAGGCGATTGACATCCTGGCCGGCCTGCTGCGCGAAAATACGGGCCAACCGCGATATTGGCTGGCCTACGCGCAAGCCCTGCATTTCATTGGCCGCCGCGACGAAAGCGTGCAGGCATTCCGTCAGTGCCTGGAGCTTAAGCCGGATTTGGGCGAGGCTTATTGGGGGCTGGCCAATCTGAAAGGCAATTTTATTACGGAAGCCGATATCGCCGCCATTCGCGCACAGTTGGAAGAGGCCGCGCTGCAATCCGACGGTCGCATGCATATGCTTTACGCCTTGGCGCACGCTCTCGAACGATCGGGAGACTTCGCCGCGAGTTTTGCCGCCTATGATGAAGGCGCGCGATTGTTTCGCGCGGTGTCCGAGAAACGCCGCACGGACAATGCCCGACCCGATCCCCCCAATGGTATGCGACGCTTAAAGACGGTGTTCAGCCGCGAAAACCTCGAAGCAAAACTGGTGCAAGCCCCCGCTGCTTCACCTGCGGTCGCACCTATTTTCATTGTCGGCATGCCGCGCGCGGGCTCTACTCTGGTGGAGCAGATCCTCGCGAGTCACAGCCAGGTAGAAGGCACGCGCGAACTGCCGCTGATCGGCGACATCACGCGCGACCTGTCGCTCAGCCGAATGATGGTGGTGCCGGACGCCTACCCGGAATGCGTCCTCGATCTGACTCGGCAACAGTTGGCCGCGCTCGGCGCCCGCTATATCGAACGCGCACGCGACTATCGCAAAACGGAACGCCGCTATTTCGTCGACAAGCGGCCCTGGAACTGGCAGGAAGTCGGACTTATCCAACTGATCCTGCCGCACGCGAAAATCATCGACATACGCCGCGAACCCATGGCCGCCTGCTTCGCCATGTTCAAACAGGTTCTGCCGATAGACGCCGCATTCTCTTACGACCTCGATAGTCTCGGTATTTATTACAACAAGTATGTCAGTATGATGGAGCATTGGCAGTCTGCCCTGCCAGGGCGCGTCCATTTCGTCCAATACGAACGTCTGGTTGAAGACACGGAAAGCGAAGTCCGCCGCATGCTGGACTATTGCGGCCTCCCCTTCGAGGAAGATTGCCTTCGCTTTTGGGAAACCGACCGCGCCGTCTCCACGCCCAGCGCCGAGCAGGTACGCCGTCCGATCTATCGCGACGCGCTGGAGCAATGGCGCAAATTCGAACCTTGGCTTGGTCCGCTCAGACAAGCTCTCAACCGGCCAGTCGAAGCTTAGGCCCAAGCAGAAAGGGATTCTGCTTTTCGAGGCGCCAAGGGAAGACGAATGTCACCAACATCCAAACCGGACGCTTCGCACGGGTCCTTACTGTCCGTCGCGGCGATGCCGATCGTCGCGATGCCGCCGGCCAGGATTTGCGAGCAGGCGATCACACTGGCCGCCATGGGATTTTGTGAGGAAGCCACCGACGCTCTGCGTGACGTTACTGCCCGCGCTCCCGACCACGGACCGGCTTGGCAAAAGCTCGCAGAATTGCTGCGTCTGGCCGGCAAGGACAATGAGGCCAGCGCCGCAACTTCGCGCGCTGCGAACTGCACCGACGCGTGGCCGCCAGCGTCGGACCGGCGTGCATCGGCGGAGATTGATACCGAAGAAGACGCCCTGCGCGAGCGCATGGCCGAGATCGCGGACGGACCGGACCAACTGAAATCGTTGCGCGATCGTTTGCGCAGCCATGAAACCGACGTCACCGCCATGCGCCTGCTCGCGCGCCTGGAGTGGCAGGGCGGCGAGTTGATGACCGCACGAGCGCTTTTCGAACGGGCGCTCGTTTTGGCACCGGCCTACGAAGGCGCGCGCGCGGACCTGGCGCAGCTGTTGAGAATTCTGCGCGAGGATGCGCGAGCAGCGACCGAAACCGGCCGTTTGCTTGCCCAAGCACCGGCAGAGGTCACCTACCGCGCACTGCACGCCGATGCGTTGCGCGCTCTTGGCGATCTTGACTCTGCCATTCCCATCATCGAGCAGTTGATCTGCGAGGAACCCGGCCACGCGCATTTCCGTTGCGTCTATGCACAGGCGTTGCACTTCGCGGGTCGGCGGGAAGACAGCGTCCGGGAATTCCGTTCCTGCCTTGAGTTGCAGCCCGGTATGGGTGCGGCCTATTGGGGATTGGCCGAACTGCGCGGCAACTTTCTCAACGCAAACGATATTGCGGCGATGCGCGAGCATCTGCGCGATACCGACCAGGAGCTATCCGGCCGCATGCTGTTGCAGTATGCGCTAGGTCACGCACTTGAACTGGCAGGCGATTTTTCGGCCAGCTTCGCCGCCTATGAAGCTGGTGCTGCGCTGTCGCGGTCCATAGCCGCCGACAGGGGCGAAATCTACAATCCGGCCGCGGACACCCACCATGTACGACGGCGACGTGCGGTGTTCACCGCGCCCCTTTTTGCGGCGCGGGCAACGCCGCCGGGTAAGCCGGACCACACGCCGATCTTCGTGCTCGGCATGCCGCGAGCCGGCTCTACGCTTGTGGAACAAATTCTTGCGAGCCACAGCCTCGTAGAGGCAACGATAGAATTGCCCGTGCTCGGCAACATCGTGCGGGACCTCGCGCTCAGCCGGCTGCTCGTGACGTCGGATGCCTACCCGGAATGTGTAGCCGACCTGACGGATCCGGACTTGGCCGCACTAAGCACGCGCTATCTCGAGCAGGCCGCTGCGTACCGCAAGTCGAAATCTCCGTATTTCGTCGACAAGCGGCCGTGGAACTGGCTGGACGCCGGCCTCATCCATCTGATCCTGCCGCATGCGAAAATCGTCGACGTTCGCCGCGAACCCATGGCGGCCTGTTTTGCCATGTACAAACAGATGTTGGCGAACGACGCGACGTTTTCGAACGATTTCAAAAATCTTGCCCACTACTACACACAATATGTCGGCATGATGGCGCACTACGATCATGTGATGCCCGGCCAAATTCATTTTCTGTCGTACGAACGGCTGGTGGAGGATACGGAAACCGAAATCCGCCGTCTGCTGGATTATTGCGGCCTGCCATTCGAGGAAGGTTGCCTGCGCTTCTGGGAAACCGATCGAGCCGTCGCAACGCCAAGCTCCGAACAGGTGCGCCGCCCGATTTTCCGCGATGCATTGCAGCAGTGGCACAATTTCGAGCCGTGGCTTGGCCCCCTCAAGGAATCGCTGGAAGCGGCAAAGGCCGACGCCGCTGCGACGCCGCAACCGGCAGGCTACGAATTGGCACTGACGCTTGCCGCCATGAGCATGCACAAAGCGGCGATCGAACAATTGCGTGCGATTACTTTGCGCGTGCCCAATCACGCCGGCGCCTGGGAAAAGCTCGCCGAAATGCTTCGCTTAGCCGGTGCGGACAAGGCGGCCGATCATGCCTGCGCTGCCGCCGTCCGATGCCGGCGCGAGGCGTCACAATGGCAGTCCACCTACGACACGCGCACGCAAGGGCAATTGGAAGACGCCGAGCGGAAACTGCACGCTCGGTCCTCCGGCATGGATCGCGCCGGCCAGATGGACATGCTCCGAAACCAGTTGTTGGAAAATCCGTGCGATGCGGCGGCCACCCACATGCTTTCGCGCCTGGAATGGCAGGATGGCGACGAGGCGACTTCGCTAACGCTGCTCGAACGCACGCTGGAACTCTCGCCCCTCTATCATACCGCCCGTGCGAAGCTGGCTGTCCTGCTGATGGGACGCAACTATTTCGTTCGCGCGCTCCAGCAAACGACAACGCTGCTGATGCAGGCGCCTGGGGACGCCGAATACCGCGCGATTCATTCCGATGCGCTGAAATGCGTCGGCGACTTCCCGGCCGCTTTGGCAGTGACGGAAGAGCTGCTGGCCGAACATCCCGGTCACCCTCGCTTTTGGTACGGCTATGGTCAGCTGCTGCATCATATCGGCAGACGAGACGACAGCGCCAAGGCCTATCGCACCTGCCTCGAGATGACACCCACAATGGGCAACGCCTACTGGGGTCTCGCGGATCTGAAAAGCGACTTCCTCACCGACGCCGATGTGGTCGCCATGCATGCCTGCCTGGCTGACCCGGCTCTGGAGCCCTCCAGCCGGATGTATATGTATTACGCGCTGGGCCATGCATTGGAGCAGCGCGGCGATTTTTCCGCCAGCTTTGCCGCCTATAAGCAAGGTGCGCGGCTGTTTCGCGGGTTCTTCCTGAGCCGTGGGGAAGCCTATAGCGAAGATGCAATTCTCGAACGCGTGCGCAGCCTGAAACGCGTCTTCAACAAGCGCAACATGGCCAAGCAGACCATGCCACCCGCTGCTTCACCTGCGGTCACGCCTATTTTCATTGTCGGTATGCCGCGTGCCGGCTCTACACTCGTGGAACAGATTCTCGCCAGCCACAGCCAGGTGGAAGGCACGCGCGAATTGCCGTTGATCGGCGACATCACGCGCGATCTGGCGCTCAGCCGCCGCATGATCACGCCCCAAGCCTACCCGAATTGTGTGCTCGAAATGACCCCGGCACGTCTGGCGGAGCTTGGCGAGCGCTACGTTCGGGAAGCGCGCCCCTATCGCAAGACGGAACGCCCTTATTTCATCGACAAGCGGCCCTGGAACTGGTTGGACGCGGGTTTTATTCACCTGATCCTGCCGCACGCGAAAATCATCGACATACGCCGCGAACCGATGGCCTCCTGCTTCGCCATGTTCAAGCAGGTTCTGCCGGACGGCGCTGATTTTTCTTGCGATCTGCGCGACCTCGGCCGCTATTACACCGAATATGCCGGCCTGATGAGCCATTATGCAGACGCGCTGCCCGGGCGCATTCATTTCGTCCAATACGAACGTCTGGTTGAGGACACGGAAAGCGAAATCCGCCGAATGCTGGAGTATTGCGGCCTGCCTTTCGAAGGGAGCTGTCTGCGTTTCTGGGAAACCGACCGTGCCATCTCCACTCCCAGCGCGGAGCAGGTGCGCCGCCCGATCTATCGCGACGCCTTGGAGCAATGGCGCAACTTCGAACCCTGGCTGGCGCCCCTGAAGGAGGCGCTGTCCCAACCGGCCCGCGCTTAATTTGGGCCCTTCGATTTAAACGCGCATGCGCACTGCAGGCAAAACGTCAATGCTTCCGGCAGGGGAAATTTGCCATTTTGTTTATCCATTCGCGCAGTCTGCAGAACAGGTTCGGCGGGCTCCCCACCTATGAAGGTGGGGAGCGTCGACCGCCAAATCCTATTTCTTTAATGGCTTCTTGAACTTGAAAATGAATTGATCGGTCTTGCCGCGGACCGAGGCGTCGAAAACCTTCAGCGTGTGATTATCGCCGGGGTAGTGCAGAATTTTGCTTTCCCCCGCGTACACGAAACCAGCCGCTTCCACTTCCTTCTTCACTTGCGCCGGATCGATGCGGTGGAGCGTATCGGTGTCGCGCAGGCCTGAGCCGGCTTCAGCCGCATGATCGAGCACGATGAATATGCCGCCGGGCTTCAGTGCCGCGAAGATCGCCTTGTTCATCGCAGCCACATCAACAGGACCGAAGAACTTGTCATGCAGGTCGTGATAGTTCTGCGATGTCCACACGATGTCGACTTTTTCCGGCACAAGGAACTGCGCCATGGGCGCGTGAATGAACGACACGTTGGGATAGTTGGGATCGGCCGGCGGCGGCATCTGCACGTTGTTTTTCTTGTAGATCTCGTCGAGGTCGGACGGGAAATAGGCATAGACCCATCCCTTCGGCCCAACGACCCCGCTGAAGATCTTCGTGAAATAACCCTTGCCCGGAATCATATCGACCACGCGATCGCCCGGTTTCATGCCGGTGAACGCGATGCTTTCGGCGGGCTTGCGATCCTCATCGCGCTTGCGGTCCGCGTCGGGCCGGTTTGGATTGGCGACAGCCACTGTTATGTAAGCCGGAATCTTATGCGCCGGCGCGACGGCGAAAGTCGACGAAGCGCCGACGACCAGAGCCGCCAATGCGGCCCCTAACACGATTGAACGGTTCAAAATGTCCTCCCGCAATGGTTCGCGCTCGATGGCGCGAGGGCATTCTAGCGAATGCCGCCGCAACAATCACCCCGCCTCGCAAAGTATTGATTTTCGAGGGCCAATAACGCCTGCGCCGCGGGCCGGACGAATTTGCTCGCGATCACCCTTACTCCGGCATTGCGTCAAGCAGGATTCGTGGCAGGAACAACAGAGTGACGCCCAGGGCAAAGGGCACCGAATAGGCCAGCTGCGAGGCAGATTGCGCAACCGCATGACCGGCCCCCGTCAGCGACAAGAGAGCGAGGGTGCCACAAGCGGCCAGGACGAGCGCAGCAATGTCCAGCGATTCGTCGAACGCTCCCCGCCTGCCGATCCGCGCAAGAACGCGCGTGGAGAATGCGGCATCGTCCGGTTCCTCGAGCGGACGCAACAACATCACATCGAGATCGTCGTTCATAGCGCGTCCTTCCACGCACTCAGCATCGTTCGAACCTCATCTCGGCCGCGAAGCACATGCGACTTCAGAGTGCCCAGCGGAATACCCATGATCGCCGCCGCTTCTTCGTGGGAATAGCCTTGTGCAAAACAGAGCGTCAGCGCCGCGCGTCGGGCGGGAAGAAGTTTTGCGAGCGCCGTTTCGAGATCGAACTTCGCGTGCAGCGCCGATTCGGATATGCGCACAGGCTCGAACGGCTCTTCGAGCGGTTCGAGCTTGTGCTTGCGCGCGTGCATCAAATAGCGCGAATAGCCGATTTGAAAGAGCCATGCCGGGAAGGCTCCCTCGGCGCGGAACTGACCTATCTTGCGATAAGCTTCGAGAAATGTGTCCTGCGCAAGATCGTCGGCGAGGGCAGGATCGCCGCGTGTCATGCGCCGCAGGAATCCGCGCAGCTTTCCCTGATGCATGCGCACAAGTTCCGCAAAGGCGGCGACATCTCCATTCGCCGCCGCCCGCGCCAGCCGATCCGAGTCGCTCATATGCGACGAACATAGCGCCTCGATGCGCTCAATGCCTGTCGAACATCCCGCCGAGCAGGCGCGCCAACCCGACCATGAACGGGAAGATGCCGATTACTGGAAGCCAATTTGGCATATGATCGCCGACGAAAAAATCGCCTCCGCCGCCCATCGCCCAGAAGAAAACCGCCAACGCGATGCCGACACACATCAGAAAAATGCCCGACTGAATGGGGTTGCGGTAGCGGCGATATTCGCGTCCGCCCGTCAACAGTTCGGGGGGGATGGGCTGACCCTTTTCCGCCAGCTTTTCCAACATCCGGTGATGGCTCGCCTGGGTCCGGTAGGAGAAGAAGGTGCCGGCGACAACGATAACCGCGATGGCGGCCCAGAAGACGATCACGACGTTTAGTCCATGGCCTATGAACATGAAGCGCTCCATTGTGCGGCCAAGACAGGCCGTTCTATCTGAGATGCTGGAAGGCACGCGTTTGGATGCGGGCAATTCGGATTAATTTTCCGCTCGGACTATGGCGTGGTGCAGCGGCTTTATGGCGCTGCGGCCGACACGACCGGTGTCATCTACTTCGGCGAGCCGCGATTTTAAGAGATCGGATCGACGTACGCCCAGTGATGCGTCTCATGCCCGCGTCAGGCGGAACTGGCCGACATCGATCGCGCCGGCGCGAAAGCCGCCTTCGCAGGACGCCAGATAATATTCCCACATGCGCCGGAAACGCTCGTCGAAGCCAAGAGGTGCGATGGTGGGCCAACGCGCGTCGAACGCCTCTCGCCAGCGCCGCAAAGTTTCGGCATAGGAAAGTGCGAAGGTTCGGACCGTCTCGAAGCCAAGTCCCTGGCGCGTCGCGGCCGTCTTGAGCGCGGTGGGCGAGGGCAGCATGCCGCCCGGAAAGATGTAGAGCTGGATGAAGTCGGGGCCCTGGCGATAGAGCTCGAAATCGGAGTCGGCAATGGTGATGATCTGCAACCCCGCCACGCCATCCGGATTTAACCGGTCGCGAACGACGTCGAAATAGCGGGGCCAGTTTTCTTCGCCGACCGCCTCGAACATTTCGATCGAGGCGATGCGATCGAACTGGCCTTCAACGTCGCGATAATCCTGCAGACGGATATCGATCTTGTCCGCAAGTCCCGCACGGCTGACCTCGTTGGCCGCGTACGCATATTGCTCGCTGGAGAGCGTGATGCCCGTGACGTGACAGCCGAACTCGCTCGCGGCGAACATTGCAAACCCGCCCCAGCCGCAGCCGATTTCGAGCACGCGATGCCCCGGTTTCAAGTCGAGCGTTTCGGCCATGCGACGCCATTTGGTGCGCTGCGCGTCTTCCAGGCTCATATCCTTGGATTCGAAAAGAGCCGACGAATAGGTCATCGTCGGATCGAGCCATGCCGAGTAGAAGGAGTTGCCCAAATCGTAATGCGCCGCAATGTTGCGACGGCTGCCCTTGCGCGTATTCGCGCGCGCCTTGTGGCGCAGAATTCGGGGCAGCCTCAGCAACGACATGCCGCGCAAGCCGCCAATCATCCGGTCCATGTTGCGGGCGCCGAATTCGAACACGGAGGCAAGATCGGGGCTCGTCCAATCGCCGTCGAGATAGGATTCGGCCAATCCTACCGTGCCGCCGAACACCAGACGGCGCAGGGTGCGCGCGCGGGCGACGTTGAGCACGGCGCGCGCGCCGGTTCTGGCGGCGCGGATGGTGCGTTCGGCGCCGTTGGCGAAGCGCAGAACGAGCTCGCCTTCGCCAACCTCGCTGACGGCCTTCAGCATCGCGCGACCCCAAAATGGCGGCGAAACGGAATTCGCCACGACAGGCAACTGACGCGAAAGTTCGTCGACCATGCTTCCCTCACGGCCCTTCGACGGAAGCAATCATATCATGAAATCGCAGGCGCGTGGACATCACGCGGCAACCCCCGTCGTAAGGGCCGCCCGGGCCGGCGCGCGCACGATGCGGCCGGATTCGTCGGCGACGCGCCAGGGACGCCGCGTACCCCCCGCATCTTCCGCCGCGGCAAGACCGGCCTGCAGCGCGTCTTCATGGAAGCCCGAACCGAAATAGCTGCCGCAATACCAGGTTCTGTTCTCGCCTTGCAGGCGCCACAACAGACTCTGGGCGCTGAGGGCCGAGGCGTCGAAGATAGGGTGGGCGCAATCGTAGACGCCGTGGATCATGCTTTCGCCGGGCATCTGCTTTGGGTTCAGGGTGACAAAAAGCGGCGTCCGCCGGTCGAGGCCCTGCAGCGCGTTCATCCAATAGGTGACGCAGAGATCGGAGTTGGCGGACGCATCGCTGCGGCCGAGGTAATTCCAGCTCGCCCAGGCGTGCCGCCGCTTCGGCATCAGGCCAGTATCTTCATGGAGCACCACCAGATTGGACCGGTAACGGAAGCTTCCGAGCAATGCGCGTTCGTCGTCCGATGGACGATCAAGCATGCCCAACGCGCGATCCGCCGGTGCCGCGACGATCACGCCGTCATGCCTGCTCCGGTGGCCGCGTTCGTCGACGATCGTGACGCCGTCACAGTCGCGCAAGATCGCCGCCACGCCTGCGCCGGTGCGGATGTTGCCGGCGTAAGACGCAGTCAGCCGGCGAACATATTCCTGCGAACCGCCCGATACGGTGCGCCATTGCGGCCGCCCCGTCAGTTTGAGCAGACCGTGATTGGCGAAGAATCGCGCGAAGGCGGCCGCAGGATAAGCCGTCATGTCCTCGATGGACGACGACCAGATCGCGGCCCCCATGGGAAGCAGATGGAGTCTCGCGAAAGCTTCGGAATAATTGTGTGCACTCAGATACTCGCCGAGGCTCGTCTGGCGGGCCGTGGCGTCCGACAGAAGTTCGTGCGCTTCCCGATAGAAGCGCACCGTATCGCGCAACATGCGCCAATAATCGCGCCGCAGCAGAGCAGACGGCTGCGCGATGAGGCCGGCAAGCGAACCGGAATATTCCAATGCTCCCTCATCGAGCGATACTGCGAACGTCATCTCGCTCGCGCACGTGGGCACGTCGAGCTGCCGGAACAGCGCCGTCAGATTGGGATAATTGGGTTCGTTATAGACAATGAAGCCCGTGTCGACCGGCACCGTGCCGCGCGCGGTTTTCACCTCTACGGTGTGCGTGTGTCCTCCGACACGTGCCTCGCGCTCGTAAACCGTCACGCGATGGTTGCGGGCCAGCAGCCATGCCGCCGACATACCAGCGATGCCGGTTCCGACGACGCCGAAATCGGTTACGGGTCCCGATCGGCTCATGGTCTCGATGGATGGCAACGCAATCTCCCGGCCCGTTTTCTAGGGAGCGATACGACGCTGACCCCCTGCCGGATCAGATGACGGTCGGGTGATCCGTGGGGAGCGTTGCGGCGTAAATCCCGTTATGATGGCGTATGCGTCGCAAACCGAACCCCGCCCCCAAGCTAGCCCCTCCCGGGTGGGGGGAGGCGTTGCGGCCATACGCCATCGACTTTCCGGCCCCCGCCGCATGACGAAGACGGAAACGGCGCCTCCGGCGCAACTTAACGACTTGATCGTGCTGATCGCGCAGAGCCGCGACAGGCGCGCGTTCGAGATGCTCTTCGCCCACTTCGCGCCGCGTATTAAAGGCTATCTCATTCGCCTGGGCACGAGCGTCGCCGCTGCCGAGGACCTGGCTCAGGAAACGATGTTTGCGGTCTGGCGCAAAGCGTCTCTGTTCGATCCTGCCCGGGCTTCGGCCTCGACGTGGATATTCACCGTGGCGCGCAATCTGCGTATCGACCTGCTGCGCCGCGAACGCCGGCCGGATTTCGATCCCAACGATCCCGCCTTCGTTCCCGGAGAAGAACCCGCCGCCGATGCCCGCATGATGCGCGACGACGACGACGTGAATTTGCGCGCAGCGTTGGGAAAGCTTTCACCGGAACAGGCTGAAATCGTTCAAATGTCTTTTTTCGCCGATAAACCCCATAGCGCCATTGCCGCCGAGTTGGGACTGCCGCTGGGCACCGTGAAGTCGCGCCTCAGACTTGCCATGGCACGTATCCGCGCGACTCTCGGGTCGGCACCATGACGATCCGGCATCATCCCGAGGACGAATTCCTGCTCGCTCACGCTTCGGGCGCGGGCAGCGAAGCGGTGTCTTTGCTTGTCGGCACGCATCTGGCTCTCTGTCCGGAATGCCGCGGCAGGGTCGGCGCGATGGAGCAGATCGGCGGCGCGCTGCTGGCCGATGTCGCGCCGGCGGAAATGTCTTCGTCGGCGTTGTCGTCGGCGATGGCAAGGTTGGACGACGTTCCGGAAGAATCAAGCGCGCAAGCGAGCGACCTCTCCCCGCCGCTCATCGCGCCGGAGCCGTTGCGTTCCTATATCCATGGCGACATCGATCGCGTGCGCTGGATTCCGGTCGGGCCCGGCGTGTCTTATCGTCCGTTGCTCACGCGGGACCGTGAGCGCGTTCAGCTGATCCGCACGGCCCCCGGCACGGGCGTGGGCACTCATACCCATCGCGGCGAGGAATTGACTCTCGTGCTGGCCGGCGGCTTCACCGACCTGACCGGCAGCTATCGCCGCGGCGATCTCCAGACTACGACGCCGGAGATCGTCCATCGCCCGGTCACGGATGCCGACGGCTATTGCATCACGCTGGCCATGACGGATGCACCGCTCAAATTCACCAACCCTGTCGTTGGCCTGCTGGGCAAGGTTTTCGGATTCTGACTGGAACCGACGGACCAATCCAACCTCGGTCGTTGCCGCAGTGCTTGTCGAAGCTTTGCAAGCGCGAAGGCAATCCTATTGATCGCCGTCGTTCTGCTGGCCGCCATTCTGTTGACGATTCTTGTCGCGCGGCGCATTGACCGCCGCCTTGCAGGCGTCGCTGAGCTGAGCGAGATTGTCGCGCAAGCAGCGCCGTTTGCGCTGATCGTTCGCACAAAACTTTTGAATCTCGTTTGCGCAGACGGACCGAAGCCCCTGGCCATGCCCCGTTCCGTTCCCACCGCTACGCGGGGCATTGACCGCTTCCTTGCAGGATTCGCTGAGCTTGTCTTCGTTGTCCCGCAGACAGCGCCGTTTGTGCTGATCGTTCGCGCAATATTTTTGGATCTCGTCGGCGCAGGCGCGCCGAACACCGGGTGCGTTTTCGGTAGGTTCGGTCGTTGAGCTCGAATTCCCGTTGGCGTTTTGCTGCTGCGAATTCTGTTTTTGCGGGCCGCAGGAGAGCATCAGAAACGTCAGCGATAGGGCCACGAGGAGTTTGTGCGCAGGCGACATCTTGCAACCTTCTGCTGGCGATGGGTTCGGACCGAACTAAGCGTGTCAGTCGGAACGATACATCAGTTGGGCGTCTGCCGCCAATATATGGCACCGATCCGATGTTCCAGTCGCGAAAGGTCGAATGGAACAGCTCGACGGTAACCCGAATCGCGCGTTTCGGTTTCGGGACGGCTCTTTTGTCGCGGCTGACGGAGGTTACGGTCCTTCCACTGTGTAGCCGGCCGCGCGCAGCAGGTTTGGGACGCCCGTCGTTCCGACCAGGTGGCCGGCGCCAACCGTAATGAAATAGGTGTGCCGCTCCTTCAGCATCGCGGTTATTTCCGGGATCCAGCTGCGGTTGCGGCTTTCGAACATCGCTTTCTTGTCTGCTGCAGACATCTGCGGGTTTTCCGGACCGAAGGCGGCCAACGCCTTCGCATCGCCCTTGGCCCAGGAGGCCAGCAGGGCGTCGATGTTGGGCCCGTGTTCCGTCAGAATTTGCTTGAACGCGAGGCGCAGCGAGGCCATCTCGTCGCTCAGATTTCCATCGCCCATCAGCAATCGGGATTGCAATGCAAATGTCTCGAGCGCCCGGAAATGGACACCCTTGCGCGCCGAGGCCAGCGCGTAGACTTTGTTGTCGACGCCCTCTGCGGCCACGAAACGGGGGTCTCCGCTCTCCGCGCCTTCGAGGTCCATCGCCGCGAGCCAAGGCCTCATATAGACGACATAAGTCGGATCCGCGTGCGTCAGTTCGATGACGCGGCGAAAGTCGTTGCGCATCTGCTCGTCGAACAGCGAAACCAGCGAAGTGCTCAACGGCAACAAGGCGTTATCCCGGATGGTGGCCATGCCGCTGTCCCGGGATTCCTTGTCCATCGGAATTTCGAAGACGAACGTGTCGGCGCGCTTCATCGCCTGCATGATGTAGGCGGTCTGCCAATTCACATTTTTCGGCAGGATATGGATGGACCCGAGCAGATAAGCCGTGCCCTTCGGGCCATGGACCGTCCACATCGCCGGCGTGGCTGGAAGCGTGTTGGGCAGGCCGTCTGCGACGACCGGAGTCGCGAACAGCGCGGCGAAGAGGCCCAAACCAATCCAAAAGAACGCGCGCCGCATCCCGTAAGCTCCAACTCGACCGACCCATGATGCCGGGGAACCGGTAAAGACCGAGCTAAACCGATAGGTAGCATTTTAAAGGCTGACAAAGGCGGGGCTTCGCGTTCTATGCTGGGTGCACCTTTTGTCGGGAGACGGCACATGGAACTCGTGAAACTCGGCTCGACGGGCCTCAAGGTCTCGCGCATCTGTCTGGGCGCCATGACCTATGGCGATCCCAAATGGCGCGACTGGGTTCTGGACGAGGAGGCGAGCCGGCCCTTCATCAAGCAGGCGCTGGAAAGCGGCATCAATTTTTTCGACACGGCCGACATCTATTCCAGAGGTGCGAGTGAAGAAGTGCTGGGCCGCGCACTCAGGGATTTCGGCGGCCCACGCGAACGGCTGGTGGTGGCGACGAAGGTGTTCAGCCCGATGGGGCCCACGCCCAATGAAGCCGGCCTGTCGCGCAAGCACATCATGCATGCGATCGATGCGAGCCTGAAGCGGCTGGGCATGGACTATGTCGATCTCTATCAGATACACCGCTTCGACCAGACCACGCCGATCGAAGAGACGATCGACGCGCTGCATGACGTCGTCAAGGCAGGCAAGGCGCTCTATATCGGCGCGTCGTCGATGTATGCCTGGCAGTTCTCGAAATTTCTCCACACGGCGGACGCGATGGGCAAAACCCGCTTCGTCTCGATGCAGAACCACTACAACGCCGTCTATCGCGAAGAAGAGTGCGAAATGATGCCGCTCTGCCGCGCCGAAGGCGTGGGCGTGATTCCGTGGAGCCCGCTTGCACGCGGCTTCCTTGCAGGCAATCGCCGCAGACAGGATCGCGGCGAAACCGCGCGCGCCAAGAGCGACGAGTTTGCGCACGCCATGTATTACCAGGACAGCGATTTCGACGTGGTCGAGCGCGTCGGCGAGATCGCGCAGAAGCGGGGGGTGTCGAATGCGCAAGTGGCGCTCGCCTGGCTGATGCATCGACCCGGCGTTACGGCGCCCATTGTGGGCGCATCCAAGTCGCACCATCTGAGCGACGCCATCGCGGCTGCTTCCCTCAAGCTCGACGAAGCGGAAATGAAGGCGCTCAGCGAACCCTACAAACCCCACCGGGTTCTGGGACACAGCTGACTCCTCTCGATCGAATTAAGAAGCGGCGCGCAACCCTTGTTGAGCGACGGGAAACTCGACCGTGACAGTCGTTCCCACGCCTTGTTCGCTTTCGATTCGCATGGCGCCGCCATGTTTCTGCGCAAGCGCTTGGACGAGCGCCAATCCGAGCCCGCTGCCGCCCTTTGCCAACAACGGATCCACGCATACTTGTTCGAACGGCCTGCCAAGCCGGGGGATCTGGTCCGCCGGAATTCCCACGCCGTCGTCGCGCACGCAGAGCGCGATGCAATCCTTGCGCGACGACGTCTCGATCGAAACGTGCCCTCCCGATGGCGTAAATTTGATCGCATTGGCGAGCAGGTTGAGCAATATCTGCTTGACCGCGCGTCGATCAGCGGACAACTCGGACGCCTGGTCACCGAGCTTGACGCCGAGATCGAGTCCCGCTTCCCTGGCGCGTATTGCCAGAAGGTCGATGCATTCGCGAATGGCGCCGCCGAGATCGATTTGCTCCGGATGCAACTCGAGCTTGCCGCTTTCGATCTTTGCCGTATCGAGAATATCCGTGATCAGATCGAGCAAATGCTGGCCGGAGTTGCAGATTGTGGCTGCATATTCCCGATACCGCTCGTGCCCCAGAGCGCCGAACGCCTCCATGCGCATCATGTCCGCAAAACCCATGATTGCATTGAGCGGCGTTCGAAGTTCGTGACTCATATTTGCGAGAAATAGCGATTTGGCGCGGCTCGCCGCTTCGGCGCGCTCCTGCGCGGCGCGCATCTTCAATTCCTGCTCGCGGCGCTCGGTAACGTCGCGGCCGACGCTGATCTCGCACAAAAAATCTCCGGTCTCGTCGTCATAGATGGCGCGCGTGCGCGTCTCGATCCAGACATAGTGCCCGTCCGCGTGCCGGTTGCGATATGTGGCGGACCGGATTTCGCCCGGCGGCGGACGGCCGCGTACTTTCATGGCTTCGTCGATATCGTCGGGATGAACGAGTTCCAGGAACCTTCCATCCTCCAGTTCCTCCGGCCTGCGCTTCAGGACGCGGTCGAGGGCATTGGATGCGAATACAATCCGACCGCTATCGTGCAGGAAAATGATATCGGACGCTTCTTCTGCGATCGTGCGGTAGGCTCGTTGCGCGTTTTCACGCTCCGCCTCGGCGTTGACTTGTCTGGTCACGTCGTGACAAACGCCGATCACAGAAACAACGCGCCCATCCGGCCCGATCTCGACCTCGCCATGCGTATCGACGATCGGCGCCGCAACGTTGGGGTCTTTGGCGCGGCTGCGATATTGAAACGGCGAGCGCGTCCTGATTGCATGATTGATCTTTTCGAGGATCATGCGAGCGTCTTCGTCTTCGATCTGTGCGAGCAGCCAGGTATTGTCGGCTTTCTCATTCGGATCGACGCCCAAGAGACGGTACATGCCCGGCGACCAGGTGACATGATTGTCGGCGAGACGCAGACGCCAATAGCCGAAGCGCGCTGCGCGTTCCGCAAGCGCGAATTGTGCGCCTTCGCTGCGAAGAGCCTCCTCCAGCGAAGCCAACCCCGTCTCAGGGTTCTGCTGCGACATCACACTTTGGCTCCCCCGCCAAAACGGCCGTTCGGAAGAGACAGAATACGGAAAGGCCGTTAAGCAAGGCTTGCGGAATGCGCGACAAAACCCGTGCTGCAGTGCAGCGGCCCGCAATACAGACGTCGCTTTCCAGGTGTGCCCGCCGATCAGTCAGTTCTTGGGCGTCGGCGCCGGCGTTGCCTCGGGGGATGTTGCCGGAGCCGCGGCGGGAGGCGTTGGCGCTGGCGTCGCTGCAATAGGCGCTGTGACGACGGGAATTGGCTGCGTCGTGTCCTTCGGAGCCTCCGTCCAGCCGCCCCCCATGGCCTTGTAGAGCCCGACGATCGCGTTCGCATGCGCCAACTCCGCCTGCGCCTGCGTCTGCTCCGCGGTGAACAGGGTCTGTTGTGTCTGCAGCACGGTTAGGAGGTCAACGATACCTTCGCGATATTGCAGCTCGGAAATCCGGAATGCCTCCGCGCTGTCTTTGACTTCGCGCGTCAACGCTTCTTGCTCGGCGGAGTAGTTCGACACCTGGCTGAGCCCCGTTTCAACATCCGAGAAAGCCTGGATGACGGCGCCGCGGTAAGTGGCAATCAAGCCCTTCTGCTCCGCCTTCGCCAGGTCGCTTTCGCCGAACAATTTCCCGCCGTCGAAGATCGTCTGCAGCAGGCTCGCGCCGACACCCCAGCCGAAACTCGATCCCGTGAACAACGTGCCCAGCGCGAGACTCGATAGTCCGCCCGAACCGGTCAGCGAGATGGCCGGGAAAAATGCCGCTCGCGCGGCATCGACATTGGCATGGGCGCTCGCAAGGTTTGCTTCCGCCATCGCGACGTCGGGGCGACGCTGCAACAGCGACGAGGGAAGCCCCGGAGCGATGACGGGCGACTTGATTCCATCCAGAGTTTGGCCCTTGACATCGAAGCCTTCCGGCGGTCGTCCAAGCAGAATGGCGAGCGCAAACAGCGCTTCGCGCTCCTGTTCCTTGAGGACGGGTATTGTCGCCTCTACGGAGTCGACCAGTGCTTCCTGCTGCGCGAGGTTGAGGTTCGAAGCGATGCCGTTCGTAACCTGCGCCTGGGTAATCGTCATGATGCTCTTGGCGGCGTCCACGTTATGCTGCGCGATCGCGATCTGCTGACGCAACGACAGGACGTTGAAATAGGTCGTGCCGACATCTTCGACGATCGTCAGTGCGACAACCTCCTGATTGAACTTCGCGGCCTTCAGGCTTTCCTTGGCGGCGCGCAGATTGTCCTGCGCCAAGCCCCAGAAATCGAGCGCATAGCTCGCGTCGGCGGAGAGGCCGAAACTGTTCTCGGTGACGTTTCCGTTCGACCCCTTGCCGCCGCCCGACTTGCTACCGCTCGCAGGAGTGCCACCCACCGTAGTGGTGGTGGACGTGAGGGCCGAAACCGGTTCGCTCTCACGCTGCGCGCTGCCCTCGAGATTGATGTCCGGGAACAGGGCCGCGCGCGCGACATCGACCTGCGCCTTGGCCTGCAGCACGCTGGCAATCGCGACCGCGAGATTAGTATTTTTGGCCTTGGCCTCGGCAATCAAATCGTTGAGTTCGGGACTGCCGAATTCGGTCCACCAACCCGCCTTCGGCCAGACGTCGGCGTCGCCGGCAATCGGCATCGTGAACGCGGCCGGGACGTCAGGCGCCGTGAGAGCCTGAGGAACCGGGGTCGAACAGCCCAACGTCGTTGCGGCGAGGGCGACCACCGAGGCAGTCTGCAGCAGATATTTCATCAAAATTACTCGTTTGGCGGCGGGGAACTCGGGGAAGGCAGCGACTTCTTAGCCGCTCGTTTGGCGAAAACAAGGCCTGTTTCCGGTTGGCCGCCCCATCGGGCCTGCGACCCCTTGGATAATAGTCTCATCCCGTGCCCCGCCCACTCATTTTCCTCTCCCAACATAGCGAAAGCGTTAGCCGTGTCGCTGTCTGCAGCGCCCGCTCTCGAAATTGTCAGCTGGCGGCCACAATATCCGAGCCGGCACCCACGCCGAGACGTCCTGATAATCGGCGGTAGGGCGGCCGGACGCGATCCTGGTTCGGGGTCCAGAAACCGGTCCAGCCGCCCGCGCGACCGTGCCCTTGATGGAGCGCCGATACGGGCACGATCACGACTCGAGCGCGGAAATCCGGGCGGAACTGCTTCGGCTCAGCCACCCTCCGCGGCGTCTTCGAATGCCGAACAGAAGGAATATTCCCAAGCGCGATGCGAGCAATGGGGAAGTTGTATCAATCTGTCGTCGGATGGAGAGACAGGCCCGACTCGCGACGGAAATCTCCCATTTCAAAAAAAAACGGCGCGAACGCCGCGCCGTTTTCGATTCGAAGCCTAACCGATGCTTACGTGCCGTCGGTGTGCTTTTGCACAACAACCTTGAACCGCGTGAGCTCTTGGGCCGCCAACTCGAAGTCCGGAGCGATCTCCACGGCCTTCTTGTAATCTTCATATGCTCCACGAACGTTGCCCAGTGCCTCATCGACGATCGCACGATCGTAATAGGCAATCTCGGGCTTCTTGGGGCCCATACCGATGCCTGTGTTGATGTCTTTCAGCGCCTCGTCGTAGTGCTGGAATAGAATCTGGACGGCACCGCGATCGACGTAGCCCTCGCCGAGATTTGGATCGAGTTGGAGCCCCTGGTTGTAATCGGCGAGCGCGCCATTGGGATCGTCATAGCGGGATTTCAGAATTCCGCGATTGATGTAGGTCGCGGCGCGTTCGTTGACGGCAAGCGCGGACAATTCAAGCGCGTTCGTGCAGGTCTCTATCGCAGCGGCGGTGTCTCCGCCGAATTCGGCCTCCTCGTAGCAGTTCCGGGCGAGCCCGTTGCCGATGACCGTAATCGCAGCCTGCGCTTGCGGTGCCGCGAGCACCACAATTCCAACAGCGCATAGAACGATTGCCGAAAGACCTCGAAGTGTCATGTGTTCCTCCCGATAGGATTTGCAGATTGTCTCACTGCGCCGGGCAGTCGTCCATGGCGGCGCATTGTAAACGGCCGCTCGCGGAATATTCGTCCCGAAGCATCGTCTGCTCGAAAACCGCCAATTTGCTCGGTTTCTTTGCGTCGGAGATTGCCGCGTTCGATCCGTGCCCGTATCAATTTGGCGTGAGAGTTCGAACGACTCGCTCCAACCGGCTCGGCATCGACCGGATTGAATGTCGCGTAACCAAGAGGTCGTTCGATCGATCGGAAGCGTAACCGGTCTAACAAACTTGTGCTCAACCGTTCCACGGGTCGTCGCTGAAGTCCTTAACGACATGCACTGGGATTCGAACGGTCTTCATGCCGAGATACACCACGACGGTCATCTTTTTGCTGTCGGGATTCCACTCCATTTGCGGGGCCACGCCGCCGGGCTTGCGAAAGACGCGCCCATCGAAATCCATGGTGCGGCCCTCGACCTCGCCCCAACTCGACGACAACGTCGCGGCCAGCTTATCCCGCATGGGCCCGCGCTGGTCGGGTGGAACTGCGCCGATATCGATCGCGTCGGGAGCGCTCAGATAGATCGTGCCATTGGCCGCTATTTCGAGCCGGACCACGACCATGTCGTCGTCCGTTTCGTAACTGCCCTCCCAGCGACCCGCAGGCGGCTGTTTCGAGTGCGAGCAGCCGATAAGTCCCGCAAGACACAGCACGCTCAGAACCGCCGCCGCGAATTTGCGCATGGCGAACCCCCGCTTGTTCGGCCTTACGCCGACAAGGGGATTCTAGCTGCCGCCCCGTTGAAAAAGCGTAACTGTCCCGCGATGGGACACCCTTGCGGGAGACGCCCACAGATTGATACGTGATCGTCTCAATCGAAGGGAATCGAAACCGTGACGCCTGCCGCCGCACTGCCCAGAGGGTTCCTGTCCCAGGCGTTGAACCGCATTCAGCCTTCGCCCACGATAGCCGTGTCGCAAAAGGCGCGCGATCTGAAGTCGGCAGGGCGGGACGTCATCGGCCTTGGCGCAGGCGAGCCGGACTTCGACACGCCGGACAATATTAAGGAGGCGGCCATCGCCGCGATCCGCCGCGGCGAGACAAAGTACACAGCCGTCGAGGGCATTCCCGAACTGCGGGCGGCGATTGCCGGCAAATTCAAGCGCGAGAACGGCCTCGACTACAAACCCGCGCAATGTTTCGTGGCGCCCGGCGGAAAGAGCATCATTTTCAATGCTCTGCTGGCGACGCTGAATCCCGGCGACGAGGTCATTGTCTCTTCGCCTTATTGGGTGAGCTATCCCGATGTCGTGTTGCTGGCAGGCGGCACGCCGGTGATTGTCGACACGAGTATCGAGGACGGATTTCGGCTGATGCCGGAGGCGCTCGAGCGGGCGATCACGCCCAAAACCAAGTGGCTGATCCTCAACCAACCGTCCAATCCCACGGGCGCTTGCTACACGCGCGAGCAGATGAAAGCTCTGACCGAAGTGCTGCTCGGGCATCCCCAGGTCTGGATCCTGACGGACGATATGTATGAGCACCTTGTCTATGGCGGGTTCCGCTTCTCGACGGTCGCGCAAGTCGAGCCGCGGCTCTACGAACGCACCTTGACCATGAACGGCGTTTCCAAAGCCTATGCGATGACGGGTTGGCGCATCGGCTATTGCGGCGCACCCGAGCCGCTGATCAGGGCCATGGCGAAACTGCAATCTCAGTCGGTGTCGAACGCGGCCTCGATCTCCCAATGGGCGAGCGTCGAGGCTTTGAACGGTCCGCAGGATTTTATTCCCAAATTCCAGCGTATATTCGAAGAACGCCGCGATCTGGTCGTCTCCATGCTCAACCAGGCCCATGGCATCGAATGCCCCAAGCCCGAAGGCGCGTTTTATGTTTATCCCTCGATTCGCAAACTGATCGGCAAGAAGGCGCCGTCCGGAAAAGCGATTGCGACGGACGAGGATTTTGCGAGCGAACTTCTGGACACGGAGGGGGTTGCCGTCGTGCATGGCGCAGCCTTCGGCCAGTCGCCGTTCTTCCGTATTTCCTATGCCGCGTCGAATGCGCAGCTCGAGGAAGCGTGTCATCGCATCCAACGCTTCTGCGGAAATCTGCGGTGACATCGGCGGGTAGGTGATTTCCCCTAGGGCAATCCCCGACTAGCGGGACCGCCGGTCGAGGTTCAGTCTGGCTGCCATGCTCCAGACACGGGACTTCATAGAGATCGAAATGACGGACCCGCGGCTCACAAAGGCCATGGAGCTTCGCGAGCTTGCGATGGATTTTCGCGAGAAGGCCGAGGAGATGCGGCTCGTCAGATATGTCGACATGATGCTTCGCAGCGCGGTCGAACTCGAACGCCTCGCGGACGATCTCGAACGCATGTCGGACGACAGTTATATGATGTCGCCGGTCGCCGGCCGGGCCTGACTTTCGCCTTCGCTGCGGCCGGTCGTCGAGCCGAGTCAAGCGTTCTAATTTCATCATCCGGGCCTTGCCAGACGCCGCCATTCGGGGCGAGCATCCTGCTACAAGGGGCGCGTGACGCGGCCTGCGTTCGGCCAGCGCCCGCCGCGCCTCGCCCGGCATCCGGGACCAGGAGGCGCGCAACATGACCAAAAAAAATGGAGGAACGGGGCCACGCACAGTGGCCCTGGTGGGACCTTACGGCAGCGGCAAGACCACGTTGCTCGAAAGCATTCTGACGATTACCGGCGCTACACAGCGCAAGGGTTCGGTTACGCAGAAGAATACGGTCGGCGACACGTCGCCCGAGGCGCGCGCCCGACAGATGAGTGTCGAAGTCAATTGCGCGACCACGAAATATCTGGACGACAGCTTCACCTTCCTCGATTGCCCGGGCTCCATTGAATTTCTGCAGGACACGCTGAACGTACTGCCGGGCGTGGACGCCGCGATCGTGGTGTGCGAGCCCGAGCCGGCCAAGGTGCAGATGCTCAAGCCTTATTTGAAGCGGCTCGAAGATCTCGCAATTCCGCATTTCCTGTTCGTCAACAAAATCGACAAGTCTGGCGGCGCACTGCGCGATCTCCTCGGCATCCTTCAGCAGGCAAGCGACACCCCGCTTCTTCTGCGCCAGATTCCGATCTGGGAGAACGGTATTGTCACGGGCTTTGTCGATCTCGCGCTCGAACGCGCCTTCGTCTATCGCGAGCACGCGGAATCCGAACTGATCGACTTGAATGGCGACGTCAAGGAACGCGAGAAGGAAGCGCGCTACCAGATGCTCGAAAAGCTTGCCGACTACGACGAGCATCTGATGGAGGAGTTGCTGTCGGACATCGAGCCGCCGCGCGATGAGGTGTTCGACGATCTTGCCCGGGAATTGTCGGATGGCGCCATCGTGCCGGTTCTGATCGGCTCGGCCGAAGGCGACAACGGCGTGCGGCGGTTGCTGAAGGCGCTGCGCCACGAAGTTCCGGGTGTCGAGGCGACCTGCGCGCGGCTCGGTCTCAAAACGAATGGCGAGGCCGTCGTACAGATCCTCAAGACCTATCATTCCTCGCATGGCGGCAAACTCAGCCTGGGGCGAATTCTCGCAGGCGCGCTGAAGGACGGCGCTGTGCTGCAGCGGCGCGATGGCAGCGAGGCGCGCATCGGCGGAATCTTCGCGCTCAAAGGTGAAGCCCAGACCAAGCTCACGGATGCCAAAGGCGGCGATACGGTTGCGTTCGGCCGGCTCGAAGGCGTGCAAACCGGTGAAACGCTTGCAAGCGCCAAGGCCGAATCGTTGGCGAAGATCCAGATCGAGCAGCTGGCGCCGGTTTACCGGCTCGCGATCGAGGCGGCGGACCGCAAGGACGAAGTCAAGCTCACGGCGGCGATCGGCAAGCTGCGCGAAGAGGACCCTTCGATCCATTTCGAGCAGAACGCGGAGCTGCATGAAATCGCGCTCGTGGGCCAGGGCGAGATTCATTTGAAAGTCGCGGTCGAAAAGCTCCAGAGCAAATACGGGCTCAAGCTCAACACGCATATGCCGCACGTCCCTTACAAGGAAACGATCCGCAAGGGGACTTCGCAGCGCGGCCGCCACAAGCGGCAGACGGGAGGTCACGGCCAGTTCGGCGATGTGGTGATCGAAATACGGCCGCTTCCCCGCGGTTCGGGCTTCGTGTTCGAGGACGCGATCACGGGCGGCGTGGTTCCGAAGAACTGGATTCCGTCCGTGGAAAAAGGCGTCGCCGAATACCTTAAGGAAGGTCCTCTCGGCTTTCCGGTGGTCGATCTCGCGGTGAAGCTGACGGACGGCTCCTATCATTCGGTTGACTCGTCGGATGCCGCGTTCCAGACGGCCGGCCGCATCGCGATGACCGAAGGGATGTCGAATTGCTCGCCTGTCCTGCTCGAACCGATCATGCATGTGCGCATTCATGCCCCCAACGATGCGACCGCGAAGGTCAATGCCATCGTCAGCGGCCGGCGCGGGCAATTGATGGGCTTCGACGCGCGCGAGGGCTGGCGGGGCTGGGACACCGTCGAGGCGCAGATGCCGATGTCGGAGCTGCACGGCCTCATCATCGACCTGCGCTCGCTCACGCAAGGCGTCGGCACCTTCGAGACCAAGTTCGACCATCTGGCCGAGCTAACCGGCAAGATCGCAGAGCAGGTGGTGGCGACGCGGAAGGCTGCGGCGTAACGAGGCACCGGAATCACGGCAGCTCGAACCCGGGGATCCGCAAGGCTTTCCGGTCGAAGGTAAGCGTATGGGAGCATCCCGCTCTGGTGCCGCGAGTGCCGATGAGGGCATCGGCAAATGAACCGCGGCCTTCCGCGAGTTCGACCATCGCCGTGAAGACATCCTGCTCGTTCTCAACGACGAGCAGATCGATCTGAAGCATTCGCTCGATTGCGGCGGCGATGTCGGCGTCGGAAAAGCCGTAGATGCGTTCCAGCACCCAGGCGGTCTCGACCATGGCGACGACGGTCACAAACCCCGGATCGTCCTCGCTGAGGCGCCGCTCGATGAGATGTGTCGCGATCGGGGATTGGACGGGATCGTCCTGGACGAGATAGCGGACGAGGATATTGGTATCGAGTCCGATCATCGGCGCTTGCGCCGCGGCGACGTTGCGCCGCCGGCGATGGCCTTGTTCATCATGTCGATCGTTACGCCGCGTCGCGATGTCTTGAGGATGCCGCGCAAGGCCGAGGCCGGCAGTTTCGGCAACAGGACCACGGAGCCGTTGGGATGCACGAAGAACTTCACCCGGTCGCCGGGTTTCAGCCCGAGATGTTCGCGGATGGCTTTCGGAATGGTCGCTTGACCCTTTGTCGTGATCGCGGAGTCCATACCGGTTCCTTACTTTCGACATATTGTAATACCGAGAGGCTCGACGCCGGTCAAGCAAAAGGCCGGAGCGCCGCTCCGGCCTGGGGTGCTTGGGGTGGGGAGGGCGGCCTCGCGCCCGAGGGGGCGGGCGCGAGGCGGCGAAGAATTCCTCCGCCAATGCCACGGACCGTGGGGGGACGGCCGCGACCAGCCTGAAATAGGAGAGGCGCTCGCCGATTTCAACCCTGCGCAATCACAACTCCGTGCGGTCGGCCGGATCAGTATTTCCACTCCTTCGCGGCGCGCACGAGGAAATCGCGGAAGGCGGCGACGCGTTTGGATTGGCGCAGCGCATCGCAATAGACGAGGTGCACGTCGAAGGTCGGCCCGTCGACCTCCGGCAGGATGCGCACGAGATTGGGCCGTCCCGCCGCGACATAATCCGGCAGCGCCGCAATGCCTGCGCCGGCTTCTGCGGCGTAGAGAATGCCGGTCAGATTGTTGATGCGCAGGGCCCTCATGTTGCCCTCCGGCGCCAGCCGCCGCGTGGCGTCCACCAGCCAATTCACGTCGCGGATTTCCGGCGCGGCTGTTTCGCCGTAGACTATGACCGTGTGGTTGACGAGGTCTTCGAACACTTGCGGCGTGCCCGCGCGGGCCAGATATGCCGGCGACGCATAGGTATGATAGTGCACCGTGAACAGCTTGCGCTGAATGAGATCGGCCTGCACCGGCGCGCGCATCCTGAGCGCGAGATCGGCTTCGCGCTGCGCCAGATCGAGCTCGTGATCTTCGAACACCAGGTGGACCTGGAGCTCGGGAAAATCGAGCAGGAATTCGTTCAGCCGCGGCAACAGCCAATAGGCTCCGAGCCCGTGGCTCGACGTGACCTTTAGCGAACCGCGCGGCGCGGACTGCGCGTTCTTCAGCGCTTCCTCGGCCTGGCCGAGGCGCGTGAGCACGTCGGAGACCGCGCCATAGAGCAGCTCGCCTTCGTCGGTGAGCGTGAGGCCGCGCGCGTGACGCTGGAACAGCGGCGTGGAGATTTCTTCCTCGAGCGCGCTGATCTGACGGCTCACCGCCGATTGGCTGAGCGTGAGCATCTGGCCCGCATGCGTGAAACTTCCCGCCGAGGCGACGGCGTGGAAGATACGAAGCTTGTCCCAATCCATCGCGCCCCTCCCAGGGCTTGGCGGACGCTAGTGCGCGCCCGCGAGAAACCGCTCGGCCTCCAAAGCAGCCATGCAGCCCATGCCGGCGGCCGTGACCGCCTGGCGAAAAATCTTGTCTTTCACATCGCCCGCCGCGAACACGCCCGGCACGCTGGTGCGCGTCGAATCGGGGGCCGTGCGGATATAGCCTTCCGGATCCATGTCGAGCTGGCCGTGAAACAGATGCGTGGCCGGCGAATGGCCGATGGCGATGAAGAGACCGTCGACCGCCAACGTCTCGGTCGTGCCCGTCCCCAGATTGCGGATGGCGATGGCGTGCACGACGCGCGGATTGTCCGCGCCGATCACGTCGTCGACGCAGGAATCGTAGATCACGTCGATCTTGGCGTTGGCCGCGAGCCGCATCTGGTTGGTCTTGTCGGCGCGCAGCACGGCGCGGCGATGAATCAGCGTGACGCGATCGGCGAAATTGGTGAGGAACAAAGCTTCCTCGGCCGCGGTGTTGCCTCCGCCGACAACCGCCACATGCTTGCCGCGAAAGAAGAACCCGTCGCAGGTGGCGCAAGCCGACACGCCGAAGCCTTTGTATTTCTCTTCGGAAGCAAGCCCGAGCCAGTTTGCTTGCGCGCCTGTCGCAATGATCAGAGTCTCGGCGCTGTAACGCGCGCCGGAATCGCCCACCAGCGTGAAAGGCCGCCGCGCAAGATCGGCCGCCGCGATCGTATCCTGCACGATGCGCGTTCCGACATGCTCGGCTTGCGCCTGCATCTGCTCCATAAGCCAGGGGCCCTGGATCGCTTCGGCGAATCCCGGATAATTCTCGACTTCGGTGGTGATGGTCAGTTGGCCGCCGGGCTGCAGGCCCGCGATCATCACGGGCTCCAGCATGGCGCGCGAAGCATAGATGGCGGCCGTGGCACCCGCAGCGCCGCTGCCCAGAATGACGACCTTGGCCTGCTGCACCTCAAGCGCTCCCAACGCATCGGAAATGACAGGAAGCGCCAACCGCCCTCGCAGTCTCACGACCCCTACAGGCTGATATCGGAATAGGCTCACGAAAGGTCAAGCAGGCCGCGAAAAGCCGGGGCTTTGTGCCGGTTAAGTTCCTGTCACGAATTGTTGCGCGGATCGCATTTGCGAGCTGATTCTGCGGGCCGCGGAATTCCACAGAATCCGCCTGTGAAGCCTTCAGACAGGAACTGTCGGAATCCCGAAATATTATTGCGCGAGAGGGTCGCGGGGGGTTAAATTGCGGCGTGTCAGACAACCGCAGGTTCCCATGGAGCGCCACAAGCTCGATTCCATCGATCTTCGAATTCTTTCCGAACTCCAGAGCAACGGCCGCATCACGAATGTCGAACTTTCGCGGCGGGCGAAAATCACGGCGCCGCCGTGCCTGAGGCGCATGCGCGCGCTGGAGAAGGCGGGATACATCAAGGGGTACCACGCCGATCTCGACGGCAAGGCTCTCGGCTACGAAGTGACGGGTTTCGCCTTCGTCGGACTCTCCAGCCAGGCCGAGGCCGATTTGAAGCGTTTCGAAGAGCAGGTGCGCGCGTGGCCCGCCGTGCGCGAGTGTTTCATGCTGTCGGGCGAAGTCGACTTCCTGCTCAAATGCGTGGCGGAAGATCTGTCGTCGTTCCAGTCCTTCATCACCGAAACGCTGACCGCGGCGAAGAACGTTGCGAGCGTAAAGACCGCGCTCGTCATCCGCGCCAGCAAACACGAACCAGGTGTGCCGGTGGACGTGAAGTAGCGCGCCGGCCAAGCGATCGCGGCGGCAACAAGAATGCACCACGGTGAATCTTCCCAATCTTCCGGTAAGCACCGTGCGCGCTCTCGTTCCTCTTCCCCCGCGTGCGGGGGAAGTACCCGGCGAAGCCGGGGGAAGGGGGGACGTAGCGATCGAGCACGAGTCGGCGGTCAATGCAGTGTGCCCACAGGATCGGCGACCGGCGGCGGATGCGACGCACTATTTTTCGAAATTTTTTCTCGTTCCGGAAACTCCAACGCTTTCAAACGCTTGATCCGGCGGAACAGGCTGTTCGAGTCCTGTTATGCGTCCTGTTATTGGGTCTGTTATTGGGCCTGTTACCGGCTCTGTTATCGACCCTGTATTCGGCCCCGCGCCGGAACTCTGCGCCCTGTTGAGATGCGAAGAGACATGTGGCCCCTTGAAAAACTTTTTCGCTCCGGAATATTGTGTGGAATCAAACGCTTGATGTGCCGGAGCAGGGCTTTTCGGCCCTGCTGATTGCCCTGCCGAATCCCCTGCAGTCGGCCCTGCCGAAACCCTCTCGGGAACCTTCTGCTGCACCGCACACAAAGCGGGTTTTCCGAAAAACCCAGGGTTTGCCTGGATGTCCACAAATCTTGGTTGGGTATTTTCCCCTGTTAAACAGGCGAAAAACAGGCGAAGCACTTTGCTGCACCGCACAAGAAGAGGATTGCCCAACAGATTCAACGGGCCGGGTGAGACCCGCGACGCACCGATGGGCTCGTTCGCCGAAATAACAAGACGATAACAGGAGCGCGCGCCGCGCCGGAACGCGTCCGGCTTTGCAATCGCACCAATCGACGCCGCACGCGCAACCCGTGCGAGCGCGGCGCGCGCCGCGCGCGTGGCCGACTGTCCCTTCTGCCCGCGTGCGGCGATATCGGCCCGCTTCGCTTGCATGAACGCGCTCCTTGCCAGGGAAAACACCCAACGTGGCGCTGCAAATCGCCTCGCACAAGCGAACGAAAACGCGACTCCGAAATAAAGTTGGAACGAAAATCGAAACTTTGCCGCGAATATTTCGGCGAATGTTTTGGCGCGTCAGGAGGTTACGGAGGGGCAAATTTTGCCAAACCAATTTTTCGATCCACCGACCATCGAATTCCCATCGCCGACGCTTGCGGACCAACCGGCACGTTGACATATTATATCGAAACAGATATAAGGAGGTATGAAGGCCGTCTCGTTTCTGGGAGACTCGCTCGCTGCGGTTCGTTCTTTTCCAGACGAGGCGCGCCGGGAGGCCGGCTTTCAGATCGATCGCGTGCAGCGTGGTCTCGATCCCGACCGCTGGAAGCCGATGAAGACCGTTGGTCAGGGTGTTCGGGAAATTCGCGTCGTTGACGCGAGCGGCGCCTTTCGCGTGATCTATCTCGCAACCCTGTCTGACGCAGTTTACGTCCTTCATGCTTTCCAGAAGAAGACGCAGGCGACGGCAAAACGCGATTTGGATGTGGCGACCAACCGTTACATGGAATTGATGCGGAGAAACAGATGACGAAGGAACACCGGTTCGAAAGCGTTTGGGACGCCATCGAGCCCACGCCTGCCGAAGCTGCAAGCATGAAGGCGCGCTCCGAGGTCATGATGGCGATCCGCAAGATTGTGGACGGCTGGAAGGCGACGCAGACCGAGGCGGCAAGGCGGCTAGGGATGACGCAGCCGCGTCTCAACGATTTACTTCGCGGCCGGATCGACAAGTTCAGCCTGGACGCGCTTGTGGATATCGCGACCCGCGCGGGTCTCTCGGTCCGGGTGAAGACGGTTCGGCGGGCGGCGTAAGCCCGGAGAGAGGCCCTAATTGCGGGACCCGGCGGATGCGATGGTCTTCGATGGTCTTCGGAAAGTTCGGGGTCAGAGTAAAATCATTTGTTTTCTGTCTGTTGCCGAATGTTTTTTCGGGCCCGGCGGCAGAGGCGTCACGCGGCGTTTCAGCGCCTTCGCGATCCCGGCCTTGAAGCGCTCGCTCCCCAGAGCCCAGCCGCCATTCGTGGCGTCCCGCAGCGCATCGACGAAGTCTTTCGCCAAAGGGGTCTCGAACAGGGCACGATAGGCTCCCTCGCGCGCGGCGGCGTTCCGCCCCAATCCTTCGTAGACCGCATGGCTGGTCAGAAGAGGGTCGGCCTTCCCATGCGCATGCGCGCGATAGCTCGACCATCTATAGTCGAGCGGCCGCGCAACCATCTTTGCGCGCACCGGATTGAGTTCGATGTAGCGGCCGCACGACAGGAAATATGCTTCGCTGTCGATCGGCGCTGCGCGATAGCGACCTTCCCAAAGCGTGCCGGTGCGGCGATAGCTGAAATTGAAATGACGCACATAGCGTCGGCCGAGAACCTGCATCGTGCGCGGCACGGAGTCCTTGTTGTCCGGCGTCACAAGAAGATGCACGTGGTTGGTCATCAGAACATAGGCGTGGATCGCACACCCATACTCCTGCGCTGCCTCGCCAAGCCAGGATCGGTAGATGCGGTAATCGTCGTCGCTGTGAAAGATCGCCTGGCGGTTGTTGCCGCGCTGGATCAGGTGCAATGCCTGTCCGGCGATAAAATAGCGTCCGAGCCGAGCCATGGTGCCCCCGTCGCGAAACCAAAACCTTACCCCGTTTTTCCCGGCTTGCAAGTTCTTACTCTGACCCCGAAATTCCAGCTCGCGCCGAGACACCGCCGACGCGCGATTGCAGATCGGCCAAGATTGCCAGATGTTCGGCAAGCGCCGCCCGCGCTGGAGACGTCCGTTCGGCGGTCACAACTGAGAGCTTCATGATTTCGGATTCCTTGAATACGGTGTAATTCGGTGTGATATTCTGGACGCCAAATCAGATCGTCCGATGATCAGCAGACGCGAATGGCGGTGCTTCCAGACCTTTCGATACCCGTTTAATATCTGTCCAAACCCTGGGTACTGATCGATGAAATGTGCTTATTGCCTTGAAGAGATGAACGAGGGCGCGCGCGTCTGTCGCGTGTGCCACAGAACTCAGCCTCTCGCCCCTGCCGAGCGGCAGCGCCGTATTGCGATCGCTACCATTGCTGCTTTCGTCGCACTCGCGGCAAGCGTCGCCGGATATTTCCTTTACGATGCGTTAGTTGAAGAGGCTCAAATCGAAAACTCGGTGCTTTGCTTTAGCGCCCACGGGATGGACAAGATCACGGCAGGCGACGTGAGGAAACAATTGGAAGTATTGGATGGCGTTTCCAATGACGGCTGGCGGGCGAATCTCAAGGTCATGAACTCGTTTGGCGGCTGCGAGGACCTGAACAGCCGGTTCTAGCTCCATTTCGAATTCCGGATGCCGAATCCGGCCAACCGTTAGGCTACCGAACCGAATGTCCGAACTTCCAGACCTGACGTTGCCCCCGCGGTTTAATCCAGGTTGAACTTGGGTCTGGCCCTTTAGGGAAGGACCAGACGATGAAGCGTTCGAGGTTTACGGAAGAGCAGATTATCGGGGTGCTGAAAGAGCACGAACTTG
>Ga0302324_100000698_pt1 | contig 85098 bp, 78 predicted proteins | sample Palsa_T0_1_FD_201949 | JGI IMG/M metagenome (GOLD analysis project Ga0302324, IMG submission 201949) | Peat permafrost microbial communities from Stordalen Mire near Abisko, Sweden - Palsa_T0_1 | ecosystem: Environmental > Terrestrial > Soil > Palsa > Peat permafrost | place: Sweden: Abisko...
GCCCACCGCGCGACGGCGCTGAACCTCATCAATATCTTCTTCGGGCTGGGCGGTTTTGCCACTCCGTTCGTTTCCGCCAACCTGCTCGGCAAGAACTCCACGCGGCTCTGTCATCTGATCGCCGCGCTCGCCGTCGTGGCCGTGGTGGTCAGCTTCATCGCGCCAATACCGCCGCCCACCAGCGCCCAGAACTTCGTGTTCTCGGAAGTCGGCAGCGTGCTCGACCGCCCGGTGCTGTGGCTCTGCTCGTTGTTGTTGTTCCTCTACGTCGCGTGCGAAGTGGGCGTCTGGAACTGGCTGGTGCAACACCTGATTGCGCAAGGCGTGCCCCAAGTCCGCGCGCTGAATGTGCTTTCGTTCGGCTTTGCGTTGGGACTGCTGTTCGGCCGGCTGGGCGCGTCTGAAATATTAATCTCGGCGCGCGGGCTCAACGTCACGCTGGCCGCATCCATCCTGATGGCCGTTATGACCTTCCTGATGCTTCGAACTCGCAATCCGACGGTGGCCTGGATTCTCACTTTTCTCGCGGGAATGTCCATGGGGCCGGTGTTCCCAACCACCGTCGCGCTGGTTGGCGATGTGTTTCCTCGCATGACCGGGACCGCGATCGGCATCGCGATCACATCCGGTTGGATCGGCCTGGCAGTCAGCTCGCGGGTGATCGGCTTGATCGCCGCGGGCGAACCCGCGCGCCTGAAAAAGGCACTGCTGGTTTTGCCGGGGATGTCGCTGGCGATGGTCGCGGTGAATGTGGCGCTGCGCTATCTTTCATAAAAACTCAGCGAATTGTCGCCCTGCTTAATCAAGCGATAGCGCCGCAAATGCCCACATTGCTCCGGCGGGGTGAAGCGCGATGAGTGTTGGACGATCACCAAGGGCGTTTCGGCCCGATCGAGAGCGCTCATCGAGGCGTCGTATTCCTTCGCCATTTCGTATGGAGGATCCAGAAACGCGATATCGGCGCGCGCGCGTTCGAGAACTGTCGCGGCTTTGCTGGTGAAAACTTCGGCGCGGCTTTCGAGGCCCAGCGTCGCAAGATTTTCGTGAATCACTTCGGCGGCCCGGCGGTTCTTCTCAATGAAGATCGACCGGCGCGCGCCCCGGCTCAGCGCTTCGATGCCAACCGCGCCGGTGCCGGCGTAGATATCCATGAAGACACTATCGGCGATGCGCGTGGCCAGCACATTGAAGAGCGTCTCGCGCAATCGATCCGGCGTGGGGCGGGTCTCCAAACCAGGCAGGCTCTTCAAGCGGCGGCTGCGAAACTCGCCCCCGATCACTCGCACCTCAACCCACCTGCACCAGGCCGTAACGCCGCTGCCAATGTTCCCGCAGATAGGTTACGGCGCGCCGCAATTGCTCGGGCGACGGCGGATTCGAGATGAATGCCTGGGCTTCCCCGCGCGCCAACTCCAGTATGTCCTGATCGCGAATGATGTTCGCGATACGCAAGGCCGGCAGGCCGGATTGCTTGGTCCCGAAGAACTCGCCCGGCCCGCGCAACTTCAAATCCATCTCGGCAATGCGGAAGCCGTCGCTCGAATCCACCAGGGTGCGGATGCGCTCGCGCGCGGCGTCGCCGAGCTTGCCCGTCACCAGGATGCAGTGGCTCTGTTCAGCTCCCCGCCCCACGCGGCCGCGGAGTTGATGCAGTTGCGCCAGTCCAAAGCGCTCCGCTTGTTCGATGACCATCACGGTGGCGTTCGGAACATCCACGCCGACCTCGATCACCGTGGTGGACACCAGGATCTTCACTTCGCCGCGGCGAAACTGATCCATCACCGTTTCCTTCTCGTCGGTCTTCAGCTTTCCATGCAGCAATCCTACGCGAACATCGGGAAAGACCTTCTGCGAGAGGTGCTGATACATCTGCTGCGCGGCTTTCATGGCTTCCGATTCTTCGATCACCGGGTACACCACGTACGCCTGCCGTCCTTGAGCGATCTGCTGCTTCATGAAGCCGTAGACGCTTTCAACGCGGTCGTCGTGGACGTGCCTGGTCACGATCGGCCGGCGGCCGGGCGGCAGCTCGTCGATGATGGAAACATCGAGATCGCCGTAAATGGTGAGTGCGAGCGTGCGCGGGATGGGAGTGGCGGTCATGACGAGAACGTCAGGATGCTTGGCTTTCGACGCCAGACGCATCCGCTGCATCACGCCGAAGCGATGCTGCTCGTCGACGATGGCGAGGCCAAGGTTCTTCCATTCCACGTCTTCTTCGATCAGCGCGTGCGTTCCGATGCCGATGTGGATGAGCCCTTCGGCCAACAATTTCTTCAGTTGCGATTTTTCCCGCTGCGTATTCGATCCAGTAAGCAGCGCGGGCACGTAGCCCATTTTCTGGAACAGATTCTTGAAATAGAAATAGTGCTGGCTGGCGAGAATTTCGGTGGGCGCAAGCACCGCGGCTTGATAGCCGTTCTCGATCGCAATCACCGCGGCTTCCGCGGCCACCAGCGTTTTGCCGCTGCCCACATCGCCTTGCAGCAGACGGCTCATGGGATGCGGCGCCTTCATGTCGTCCGCGATTTCCTTGAGGACGCGCTTCTGCGCGCCCGTGGGTTTGAACGGCAGCATGGTCTTGATCTTCTCGCGCACGCGTTCGCTCAGCTCGAACGAAATTCCCGGCAGCAGCCGCGCCTTGGCGCGCTTGAGCGACAGGCCGCACTCGAGCCAGAAGAATTCTTCGAAGATCAGCCGCCATTGCGCGCGCGTGCGGTAGTTGTTGAGCAGGCGCAAATCCGTGCCGGGCGGAGGAAAATGCAGCGATCGGATGGCGGTCCAACGATCGGGCAGCTTCAGCCGCTCACGCAGCGCGGACGGCAGATCGTCGTCCTCTAGCGGCGGAATCGATTCCAGCACGCGATGAACCAGCGACCGGAAGGCGCGCGTGGTTACCCTGCCTGCCGCTTCATAGACCGGCACGATGCGGCCGGTGTGCAGCGCGGCATCGCCATCGGAATCGTCGCCGCTAAGAATCTCGAACTCCGGATGCATCATCAGCAGATCGCCCGTGTAGTTGTCGAGCTCGATCTTGCCGTAAAGCGCGGCCCGCACTCCGGGCAGAAAGCGATCGACGAGATAGCCGCCGTGAAACCATTTGGTCAGCAAACGCTCCTTCGATGCGTCTTTGAAGATGGCCTCGAAGAGTCCAAGATTGCGGCGGCGAAAACTCCGCAGGTGCGCGGATTGCACGCCGGCCACCACGGTCGCCATCTCCCCCGGCGCAAGCTGCGCGATGGACTTGACGTTGGTGCGATCTTCGTAGCGGAAGGGAGCGTAGGCGAGCAGATCCTCCACCGTGACCAGGCCCTTGGTTTCGAGCATCTCGGCGCGGGCGGGTCCCACGCCTTTGACGTACTTAAGCGGGGTGGAAGTATCTAACCTCGAACTACGCGGCTGCAAGTGCCAGTGTACAATGCGGCACGGCGGGCTTCGTGTGGAATGCGATTTTGTCCTGGCGGCGAAGATCGATCAGCTGTATATTGCGGGCCGGCGTTAGCTGGCTTCGCCGTAGCTGCCTTCGCCGTTGCGAAGCGCGGTGGCAAGCTGGGCCGTACCGCTGGACGCCGCGGCTTGCTCGAGCAAGCGCGAGACGGCGGCTTTACTGTCGTCCGACAGCGATTTGGTGCTGAAAATAGAGCAGCCTTTGGTGATGTGCTGCACATCCGCCGCATCTTCTTCCACCACCATCTCGTGCTCCACCCAACTGGATAAGGGGATGTTGCGGAAGTACAGGCGCTCTTGCAGTATCATGGATTTCTGCCGCGCCGCGATTGATTTGTTTTCACGGAAATAATGGCGCTCTTCGACGCGGAAATCCTGCATGAATTCGTCCAGCGCCCGGCGGCGCGCCTCTTGCTCAGTAGCGCGAACGCGTTCTTCCATGGTGTTCTTTTGCGTGCGGACTTCGGCGCGGGCTTCGGCGATCACCTCGCGCTCCTTGGAGATGGCCACTTCCATGCGCGCTTGCATGATGTAGAACGATAGCAGGGCGGAACCTGCGGCAATAAACACGGGCAGGAGAATCCACAACACGGCGTCTATCTGCATACCGGTTATCTATCGGCAGTAGCCTGAGCGAACGTTAGGTACTGGGCTGCGAAGACCGCTTGCTGACGCGCGCGGCTCGGTTTGGCGCGCGGTTCCGTCAGGCGCGCTGGTCGGTTAGGCGCGCGGTTCATAAAATTGTGGATTGGGACCCGTCGATTTTGCCTCCGGACAGCAAGGCCGCGAACAGAGGGAGCCGGAAAGTGAAGAGCGCCTTGAGGATAGCCTTGATCCGGAAGAGCAGGCCGGCGGCGAAACCGTAGTGCTTGCCAAAGAAGACGGCGGCGCCGTGGATGCGGTCCGCGGCGAGAATGGTGCGGGCGGACTCGGCGTAGGCCGCGCCTGGGGTGTAAAGAGCCGTCACCTGGGGCAGGGCCAGGGTCTTTCGCGACACGCGCTTGATCTGGTAACAGAGCTCGGCGTCGGCCCAGGAATCGCCGTAGCGTTCGTCTAAGTAGTTTAAGCCCTTGACAAAGAATTTGCGGACCAGAAAGGCGTGAAATGTCGCATACTCCACGGGAAAAACCTGGGCGGCTTTATCCACGGTGACGGGCGTGAGATCGAGGCCGGTGGCGGGCGTGGGCAGCCGGAAGAACTGCGGCGCCAGCCGCGTCTCGGTGTCGAGCAGCAGCGGACAAACGGCGACGGCTTCAGGATCGGCTTCCAATTGAGCCATGAGGGACGGAATGGTGGTGGGGAGCACCTCCACTTCCGGAGTCATGAAAAGCAAATATTCGCCGGCGGCGGTGCGGGTGCCGATGTTGAGCGCTTTCGTACGGCCGAAGTAGCGGGGCAAGCGGAGCATGGTGATGCCCGAGAACTCGGAATCGAGCTGCGCGCTTTCGTCGTGCGAGCCGCAGTCCACCACCAGGATCTCGATGGAAGCGCGGTCGTTGGAACCCTCCAGCGCTGAGAGGCAGCGGCGCAGGGCGGGCGCGCTGTCATACGAAAATATCAGCGCCGTGACGCGAATCGTGGGCGGAAGATCGAGCTCCTCGAGGCGCGGCTCGGGCTCGGCGGCAATGACCGGCGCTTCCTTTCTCGCTTCTACTCTGCGTTTGCTGGCAATGGGCATGGGTTGCTAACGGGTCTCACTTGGTGGTCATCAGGCAGTCGGCGGCGAGCAGAGTCACTTTGGTGGGCGGCGATTTCAGCGGGATGGAAAACGACGCCGGGTCGGCGCCGGTAGGGAGCCAATAGACATTGCTCTTGCTTCCTGTCTCCACTAGCACGGGGACGAACGCGGCGAACGAAGTGTCAACGTCCCGCTGAGTCAACGTTCCGGATAATTGCATGGCGCGCCAGGAGTAGGACAACTTAACGGCCGGGATGCCGGTTCCGTAGACCCAATTGTCGAAGAATATTTTGAGGCCCGGATCGGGCGTGGCCGGCGCATAGTGGCTGGCCAGCTCGCGAAACTGGTCCGTGCCGATGGAAGGATAGTGACTGCAAATGTCGCGCAGCAGGCTCAGGAATTTTTCATCGCCCAGGCGGCGGCGCAACATGTGGATGATCCAAGTGCCCTTCTCATAGGTCACGGTGCGCCAGGCATCCGGGGCGAGTGAAGATTCCAGCCGATATCCCCACACAATGGGCCCGGCGGATTCGAGCGAGCCGCCGCTTGCGGTTTTCGACAGGAGATGACTGCGGTAATCGTCCAGCACGGTGTCCAAGGCTTTGCTCCCCTTCTTGCGCTCCAGCAGCAGCAGAGCCGAATAATTGGCTAAGGATTCAATGAGCCAGTCATCGTGATAGCTCACGGGAACCACCATATTGCCCCACCACTGGTGCGCCACTTCGTGGGCTTCCAGGAGGTCCGAAAAGAAGGTAGCTTCGCTGCGCTCGCGGAGGCGCGAAGGGCGCTGGGCTGGATCGAGATACGCGAGAGTGGAAAGATAGACCAGGCCCGGGAAGCCTTGGCCGAATCCTCCGGGAATCGGAGTGATGGCGAGGTTGCGGATGGGAGTGGGGCCGAATTCCTCGGTCATGAAATTGAGCGTGTCGATCACGTCCCTGGTCAGGCTTTCCATCCGAGGGGCGGGATCGGGCTGGTCGGCCTGCGAAGCTAACGCATCGGCGGGATGCCGCGAACGAAGTTCATCCTGCGGAATATTCAGGGGCGCCGGCTTGGGCGCGAGCGCGCTCTCCAAGCGCCGGTTCGCATACAGATTGATAGTGTATCCATTGCGCTCAACCACGACAGACTGGAAATTTCCCAGATTGAAGCCGGCGAAGCGGACGGGCGTGTCGGTTTTCAACCGCGTCACGCGCCAGTCGCCATCGGTGCGATCCTCCAAGAGCTTACCGGTAGCCGCGATGGTCAACGTTTTCGGATAGCGGAAGGTCAAGTCGTAGGTGGCCAGATCGCCGCCGGACCGCGGGTACCAGGTGCCGCGCGAGCCGACGTAGTACACATCGTTTCCCGCGTTGCGGATGACCGCGCCCGCATGGTGGATCTCGACCTCGTGCGGCACGGAAGGATCCAGCGGGGATTCGGGGATCAGCAGAAACTGGCGATCCTCCCGATTGGAGATGAGATCGGAGCGCATGGACTCACGATCGAAAATCTCCACCGGATGGCCGTCAATGCTGGCGGATGAGATCTGCATGGTGGGCGAGAGGCTAAAGGGAACCACGGACTCCGGCCGCGTTTTGTCGCCTTGGAACCTCAGCGTGGCGCGCGTGACTGCCAGCATCGTGAGATCAAGCGCGATGGTGCTCTCGATGCGAACATCGTCCAGCGTGTAGCGCACGCCGCGCAGTGGCGCAGCTTTTTCTATGGCCGCGGCGGTGCGAAAGGAGCGCGCTTGAAAACTGGTCCAGGTATCGAAATACGTGCGATTGTCGCGGTCGGCCAGCTTGCCCGCCAGGATCTGGTCCGGGGCCGTGGGGTCGTACACTACGTCGAAATTGTCGAGCTTGTTGCCCGATACCGCCATGTAAAAGAGGCCGCTATCACGCCGGTCCGAGAGGACGTCGTAGACCACGCGGGTTTCGAAACTCGCGACGAGATTCGCGAGGACAGAGGTCCAGCGCTCGACGATGAGGCCGCCCATGTCCGGACTCTTCTTCGCGGCGGGATTGCTCTGCAACTGCGCGAGCAACTGGTCGCCGGTTCCATCGGTGAAAATGAAGGCCGCAGCTTTGAAGTGCTCGTCCATGGTGGGAGAGTTGGTGAACTTCGCCAGCGACGAGCGCTCGCTGCGGGTGGGCGGCATCAGCAACAGATCGGCGTCACCGGCTTCGGCGCTGGTAACGAAAATGGCCCCGAGGTGGGCACCGGCGATTGGCTTGGCGAAGATCAGGTAACCGGAAGCCAAGTAGATTTTGACCTCCTCCTTGGCGAAGTTGAGGTCGAGTACGCGGTAGCATTCATTGGCGTCGAGCGAGATGTGCTCGACCTGGTCGCCCAAATCGGCCGCGCTGGCCGCAAAGCCGCACGGTGTTATTGCTGCGAGCAGAAGCAGAGCGGGCAGGACACGCACATTCTCAGTGTAAGCGAGCGGGTGCCCGATCAGCGAGGCGGACTGTCGTCGGTGCGCGGGTTATTGGAGCTAGTTGGAGCGGGTTTGCACGCTCACCACGTGGCCGTTGTCCAGGCGAACGGTCCCGAGCGGTTGTCCTTTGGCCCAATATTGGCAGATTTCGAGCAGGTGACCGTCATCGTCGGGTATGCTGACACGCGACTCGGGTGCGCCGAGGGCCGCTTCGAGTTCGTGGGATGTCGCGCCTACTTTTACGGCGGCGATCTCTTCGACCGAAGGTTCCTTGACGACCGGCTCGACAACCAGAGGCGTGATGGGTGCAGGGAGCGGGTTAGCGGCTGCCGACGGTGCGCGCCGGCGAGCGGTACGGCGGGCAGAAGCAGAAGCGCTTGCTCCCTCGCCCGGCCCGCCATCGGGGGCGCCCAACAGCGGTGACCCAGGGGCGGGCGCAAAAGCCGGTGCGCTGGTCGTGCCCTCGGCCCTTGGCTGTACGGGCTTAACCACTTTGGGACCGGCAGCGGTGGAGGTGCTCTTATCCACGCTGCCAAATATATTGCCGAGGGCAGTGCCAAGCGGCTTCCCGGCGGCAGTGCCAACAGTGGCGCCGGCGGCGGCAGCGGCGTGTTCAGATAGGCTTTGAGCAGTCAAGCAAGTAGATGCAATAAAACTACCGAGCGCGATAATCGCGAGCGAGCGCATGGATATTTTCTCCCTATTCCCATGCTAAGAGCATCGAGAGGTCAAGACCAGACCTAAATGACCTTAGTCCTGACTAAGTAAGTTGCGCGCTTCAGGCGCAAAAAATGGCTGTAAATTTATGGAACTAAAAAAGTTCGATGTGCAGGTGGCGCAAGTGGCCTACTTTTGTGTTTGGCGGTGGATTTTTCTGGTTGGCCCCAAAGGGAGTGGCTGGTGGTTGGGAGCCGGTGGCTGGTTAAGTGGAAGCTCAGCATGCTGATGGAAAAATAACCTGCGGGAAAGTCGCCGGGGCACGCGGTGCGTGCAAAGCAGTGAGGGGGAAAGGAAGAAAGTGGAAGCTGCGATGTCATTGGCGGGATAAAGAAGTGGCAGCGGCAGATCTCGTTTCTGTTGCTTCACGGGCCGGGATTATGCTTACACTCTTCACAGAGGGGGCCAGGGCTTACGGTGATCGCTGGGACGGGAACTACCGGAAATGTAGCGGCTGCGCGCGCCGTCGGGCGTTGCTACGGCGCATTGTTCTTCTCGGTCTTCGGCGGCGCCTGGTTGTTGCTCGCGGCCTACGCTTTCGGGCGGCTGAGCTTAATTTGGGCGGGTCTGATCGCCGCCGCGATTATTTTGTTCGTCATCGCAGCCATTCGGCTTCAGCGGCGCGGCAACGATGCCGGGAGGGACGCCTTCCCAGAGGAGGAAAAGCGGCGGAACGACCGCAGCTTCGGAATCATCAATGCCGTCACGTGGATTGCGGTTTTTCTGGTGTTCCAAATCCTCCCGCGGCTGGGCCATGCGGACCTGGCCATCCCGGCCGTCGTGTTGATTGTGGGACTGCATTTCTTTCCGATGCCGCCGCTGTATCGGCATCGCGCCAATCTGGTTACCGGCGCCTGCCTGGTGATCTGGGCCGTGCTGTGTCCACTGCTGTTCAATGGCGATCGCATGATCGGCTTTGCGGCCCTCGGCGCGGGATTGATACTGTGGGCGGCCGCTCTATGGGCGCTCAAAACCGCTGGCCGATTACTTCGATCCGCCGGGCTGTGACCGCTTGGCGCGCGGACGCACGTAGTGAAAGCGAATCAGATAAATATTCTCGCCTCTACCGTGCTTCGCAACTTTGAGCAGATCGATGACACCCAGGAAACCCGACTCGCGCGCCAACTCGGAGGTGATATCCGGAAACCCGATGGGCTGAATCGAATCTATCTCGATCTCGCCTTCTTCCATGCGGTATCGCGCGCCCACTCGCACATGGGGACGTTGCCAGATTCGAACGCTGCAAGTGATTTCGCCGCGGCGAACTCCGTCCCGAAGCCGCTTGGTGAACACCATAAAGGAAAGTTTACACTCGGCGGGGAGAGCGCGCGCCACAACGCGTGCTAGCATGCTGAGAGTGAAGAAGCTCCTGTTTATCATTCCTATGCTTGCCGCCACCGCCGCCATCCCCGATCTCGCGCAACTCGACAAAACGATCGCGCGCTACAAGCCGACAGAACTGCGCGTGGACGTATCCAAACTCTCGGCGGGCGACCGCCAGGCGCTGCCGAAGTTGATTGAAGCCGCGCGCGTGTTGAACGACATCTTCCTCACGCAGATGTGGGGCGGCAACCACGCGCTCCACGCCAAACTTCGCCGCGATACCACCGCGCTCGGAAAAGCCCGGCTGGACTACTTCTGGCTGAACAAGTCGCCCTGGTCCGACATCGACGGGCATGAGGCTTTTCTTCCCGATGTGCCGCCGAAGAAGCTGCCGGGCGCCAATTTCTATCCCGAGGACATGACCCGCGAAGAGTTCGAAGCCTGGGCGAAAACGCTTTCGAAGCCGGAGCGGGAGCAGGCCGAGGGCTTCTTTACGGTGATTCATCGCGATGCGGACCGCAAGTTGTACGCGGTCCCCTACAGCCAGGAGTATCGGGATCTTGAGAAATCGGTGAAGTTGCTGGAACAAGCGGCCGGGCTCACGGACAACGCGACGCTCAAGAAGTTCTTGACCGCGCGCGCGGCCGCGTTTCGCTCCAACGATTATTACGAGAGCGACATTGCATGGATGGATCTGGATGCCCCGATCGACATCACGATCGGTCCCTATGAAACCTACAACGACGACATCTTCGGCTATAAAGCCTCGTTCGAAGCCTACGTCAATCTTCGCGACGACGCCGAGACAGAGAAGCTTAGGTTTTTCGCCGATCATTTGCAGGAAGTGGAAAACAATCTGCCGATCGATCCGAAGTATCGTAACCCGAAGCTCGGGGGCCAGGCGCCCATTCGCGTGGTCAACGAGATTTTCGACGCGGGCGACGCGGCGCACGGGGTTCAGACCGCGGCTTACAATCTGCCCAACGATGAACGCGTGGTGACGCTGAAGGGCAGCAAGCGCGTGATGCTGAAGAATGTCCAGGAGGCCAAGTTTCATTCCACCTTGGAACCGATCGCCAAGCGCGTGCTATCCAGCGCGAGCCAGAAGGATCTGAGCTTCGATTCGTTCTTCACGCATATTCTGGCGCACGAGCTGAGCCACGGCATCGGGCCGCATCAGATCACCGTGGCCGGCCGGGCCACCTCGCCGCGCCAGGAGCTCAAGGAGCTTTACAGCGCCATCGAAGAAGCCAAGGCGGACGTTACCGGCCTCTTCATGTTGCAGCATCTGTACGACCGGAAGCTGATCGAGGGCGGTCCCGGCAAAGAGCGCCAGTTGTACACGACCTTCCTTGCGTCGACCTTCCGCACGTTGCGCTTTGGCTTGAACGACGCGCACGGCAAGGGGATGGCGATGCAGGTGAACTTTCTCACCGACAAAGGCGGATTCGTCGCGCGCCCCGATGGAGTGTTCGAGGTGAACTTCGAGAAAATCCACGAAGCGGTGCGCGATCTGGATCACGAACTGCTGACCATGGAAGCCACGGGCGACTATGCGCGCGCCAAGCAGATGCTGGATCAATTGGGAGTGATCCGGCCGAATATGCAAAAGGCGCTCAACGGGCTCGAGGGTATTCCGGTGGATATCCAGCCAGTGTTTGTGACGGCGAACGAAGTTGCGCCAGGCCGTTAGGCGGCCGAGGAACCGGCTCCCTCACGGTCGCGGCTCGGTAGGTCGCGGCTCGGTGGCGCGCGGCTCGGTAGGGCGCGGGTTAGCCGGCCAATTTCGATATGTCGTTGTAGAGCACGAACGCCACCACGGCCATCAAGAAAACGAACCCTAGTCGAAAAGCCGCTTCCTTGACGCGCAGGCTGAGATCGCGCCGCATGAACATCTCTACGATCAGCATGAAAATCGCGGCGCCATCCAGGATCGGGATAGGAAGCAGATTGACGACCGCGAGATTCAAGCTCAGGCCGGCCATGAGCGCGAAGTAGGCTATGGGCCCCTCGCGAGCTTCCTCTCCAGACATCTGTACGATTTTGATGGGGCCGGACACGGATTTCGGCGACATCCGCCGCTCGGCGATGCCACGCAGGAGCTGATAAATGAAGGTCGCGCTCTTGACGTTCTGGCGCACGGACTCGGACAGCGCCTGCGGGAACGGCAAGCTGACCAAGACGACTCGCGGCTGCAGGCTCACGCCGATCATCCACTCCTTCACGCCGTTGTTTTCCGACATCGTGGCTGCAACCTGGGCGGTTGCGAGCTTTCCCGACCGCGAGTAAACGATATCCACCGGCTTGCCGCCGCTCTTGTTGATGATGTCATGGACCTTGTTGGAATGGATGGCTTGGCCGTCCACGCTCACGATGATGTCTCCCGGCTGTAAACCGGCCTTGGCGGCGGGCGAATTGGTCAGGGTGCTTCCAATCTCGATGTCGGTCTGCTCACCCCAGCCCGCGAATCCGGCACCGGTTTTCGGATCGAGCAGCGGCGTCACCGGAACCAGCATGCGCTCGCCATTCCGCACGATCCAGACGCTCAGCGGGTGACCGGCGCTGGCGACTTCCTTCATCTCGATGTCTTCCCAGTTCGGGTTGGCGGTGCCCCCGATTTCAACGATGCGGTCGCCTTCGTGCAGCCCGGCCTTGGCGGCGGCGCTATCGGGCACGATGTAACCGATTTCCGGAGACGGCGACGTCGGGATCTTGGGGAAACGAACCATGAACAAGCCCGTGAGCACGGCAACCGCGAGAATGATGTTCATCGCGGGCCCGGCGAACACGATGATTAAGCGCTGCCAGCGGGGCTTGCTCAGGAAGCTGCGGGGGTCGCTCGCGTGTTCGTCACCGGCCTGCTCGCCCACCATCTTCACGTAGCCTCCCAGAAGAATGGCGGAAAAGCGAAAGTCCGTCTCGCCCTTCTTGAAGCCGAACAGGCGGGGGCCGAATCCGAAGCTGAAAGTGTCTACCTTGACGTCGAAGAATCGCGCCGCCCAATAATGACCGAACTCATGAATCAGGATCATGACGCCGATCATGATTAGCGCCCACCAAATGTTCTGCAATATAAGGAAGCTCATAAAAATCTAGGCCTCTACCGGCTGCGGCCGTTGCCGGACGTTTCCAGCGCGCTCACGCACAATGTTACGCGCGGCGGAACGCGATTGTTCATCAATGTCCAGTATCTCTTGGACGGATGCGGCCTGGCGCACCGGTACGCGGTTGAGCGTCTCTTCCACCACGGCGGCGATGGAAGGGAAGGAAATTTGCCCTTCCAGAAACGCTTCGACGGCTATTTCATCGGCGGCGTTCAGCGTGCAAGCAGCCGATCCGCCCGTTCGCAGCGCCTGATAGGCCAGCCGCAGCGCCGGAAACTTTTTCTGATCGGGCGCCGAGAAAGTCCAGGTACGCGCCTCGCCCCAGTCGATCCTTGGCACCGGCGCGGGCTCTCTCGCCGGGTAGGTGAGCGCATATTGAATGGGCATGCGCATATCGGTGGCCGAGATCTGGGCGATCACGCTGCCGTCGGTATACTCGACCATGGCGTGCACGGAGGATTGGGGATGCACCACGACATCAACCTCATCGGCAGAAAGGCCGAACAACCAACAGGCCTCGATCACCTCAAAACCCTTGTTCATTAGAGTGGCTGAATCGATGGTGATGCGCCGGCCCATTTTCCAGGTCGGATGATTCAAGGCATCGGCGGGCGTGACGGCGGCCAATTTGTCGGTTGGCGTTTCACGGAAAGGGCCACCTGATGCTGTCAGGATCAGCCGCGCCACTTCACTGCGTTTGCCGGCGCGCAGGCACTGGTGCGCCCCGTTGTGCTCGCTATCCACCGGGATCAACTCGGTGCCGGACTCTCGGGCGGCTTCGATCACCAGCTGGCCGCTGGCCACCAGCACCTCCTTATTCGCCAAACCGACGCGCTTGCCCCGCAGGATCGCCTCATACGTGGCCTCCAGGCCCGCCACCCCGACGATGGCCGACATCACGAAATCCACTTCGGAATCGATGGCGGCATCGACCCGGGCTTTCGCGCCCCAACTCAATTCCGGCCAGATTTCGCGTGACAATCCGGAATCATTGAGCCTGCCGATTAGACTCTCGTGAGATCCCTTTGTTGCGGTGACCACAACTTGCGGCCGAAACCGTTGGATTTGCTGGACTAACAGATCCACGTTCGATCCTGCGACTAACGCGCGAACGCGGTACAGTTCCGGGTGCCGTCCGACCACGTCCAACGTGCTGACACCAATGGACCCAGTGGACCCTAGGAGGGTGAGCGTCTTCAATCGCCCCATTATAACGTTAAACGGTTGAGAAACCTTGTATCCTGACAACGCGCTCCCGCGTCTAGCTGACATCGTTCGACTGGAAGTTTTTTGTTTGACGGACCCAACCCTTTCGGGCGCCGGGGAGGGTTGCTTCAGGGGTCTTTAATGAGGTTAGTCTCGCTTTGGTGGGAGTTGCCTCCCCGGCTTACTTCCAATAGTAGTATATGATTTTGCGGAACGCAACAGTTTTTTGTATTTTCTACTTTCCCTTGACCTCAACGCCCGCCCAGCGTTCCATGACCCGGATGGTTGAGCACAAATCATCTTCCCCGTAACCCTCTGCAATTGCTGCTTGAAAGACCTGTTCCGTGAGGCTGGTCATGGGCATTGGAAGGCCCAATTCCTGGGCCAACTGCAGCGCCAGTCCTATGTCCTTGTGCATCCACTTTGTGGAAAAGTTGGTGGTGAAGTCCCTCCGGAAAACGAAAGGCGCTTTGAAGGCGATGAGTCCTGACTTGGCGGCGCTGTGGTCCAGGATGTCCAGCATTAACTCCGGCGCGATGCCGCCCTTGGTGCTCAGCACCACCCCTTCGTTGAATGCTTGCATCAAGTTGGCGAGAATCAGGTTCTGCGTGAGCTTGGCCTGAAGGCCCAAACCCGGCCCGCCGCAGTAATAGAATTGCTTGCCCATGGCTTCCAGATAGGGCTTGGTGCGCTCGAACACCTCGCGATCGCCGCCAATCATGAAAGTGAGAGCCGCGTTGATGGCGCCAGGCGTGGAGCCCGTACAGGGTACGTCCAGAAAGTGAATCCCTTTGGCGGAGAGCTTCTGGCCAATCCCGCGGCTGGCGGAGGGCGAGATGGTGCTGGCATCGGCGACCACCGTCCCAGGCTTCGCGCCTTCAAGGACGCCGTTCGCGCCGGTCAACACCTGCTCCGACATTTCCGTGTTGCCGACGCAGGCGAAAACATAGTCGGCCTGCTCGGCCACCTGTTTGGGAGAAGCGCACGCGACGGCCTTCTCTTCTGAGGCGAGCTGCTTCGCTTTGCTCGCAGTGTTCGACCAAACGGCTAGCTGATGCCCGGCTCGCGCGAGATTCCGCGCCATCGGATAGCCCATGAGACCCAGTCCAAGAAATCCAAGCTTTGCCATACCAGAAGATGATAACAGTGCGGGGGTGCCGCGAAAAGTCGTCGTTGACATGATTTGAGCCGGTCCGATAGACTTTCGAAGCCATGAGAATTCATGTGACCTATACAAGATGTTCGAGCCGCGCCATCTTCTTTCTGGCTTTTCTCCCCATGCTCTTGCCTGCCCAGAGGGCGAACGACAATGTGGTTCCACTGAAAAACTGGGCTACACCCCTGTACTGGCAACCCAACCACTCGGAGAAAGACGCGAAGCCCGTGCCACGGCTCCAGTTTTCTGCAAACGCTGTATCGGCGGACGCTCTCACGTTCGTCGCGATCACGCCCTGCCGATTGGTTGACACGCGCGGCTCCGGCGGTGGATTTAACGGGAACGCACCGTTTGACGGGCCGTCCATACCGGGCGGGGGAACTGCGACGTTCCCGGTGCAGTCTTCCAGCGAAGCCAGCGCCAACACCATGCCCGCGCCCTGCGGCGTGATTCCTTCCATCGCCGAGGCCTACTCGTTCAACCTTACGGTGATCCCCAGCGGCGGCGGCTCGGTGGGCTATGTCACACTCTGGCCGGCTGGCGGGACACAACCCTTCGTCGCGACGTTAAACGACGGGCAAGGATTAATTGTAAACAACGCGGCCATCGTTCCGGCAGGCGCCCCATCCGGTGGGGTGAGCGTGTATAACGACGGTCCCGCGGCCATTGACGTGATCATCGACATGAACGGATACTTTACCGCGCCGACCGACGTGAACGGTAATACGGCTATCGGAGCGGGAACGCTGGCGAGTAACACCAACGGAAGCGGCAACACGGCCAGCGGCAGTGGCGCGCTCGAGGCCAACACCACCGGAGACGACAACACGGCCGACGGCCTCGGCGCGCTGATGTCCAACACCACCGGAAGCAACAACACGGCCAGCGGCCTCGGCGCGCTCTACGGCAACACTACGGGGAGCAACAATATCGCCATCGGGTTTGCAGCGGGCATCAGCGCCCCGGCCGGCAACAGCAACAGCATTTACATCGGCAACGAGGGCTCCGACGGCGGCAACAACGGTACCATCCAGATCGGAACGCAGGGCATCCAGACGGGCGGCACTTACATCGCGGGCATTTACGGGGCGACCGCTTCCGGCGGGGCCGACGTGTACATCAACAGCAATGGGCAGCTTGGCACCATGCCTTCATCCGGCCGCTTCAAGGAGCAGATCACCGACATGGGCAACAGCAGCAGCAAGCTGTTCCAGTTGCGTCCGGTGAATTTCTTCTATAGGCCGGAGTACGACGACGGTTCCCAGCTGCCGCAATATGGCCTTATCGCCGAAGAAGTCGCCAAGGTCTATCCCGAGATGGTGGCGTACGGCAACGACGGCCGGATATTGACGGTTAAGTATCAGTTGCTGGCTCCCATGCTGCTGAACGAGGTGCAAAAGCAACACGCGGAAATCGAGAGGCTGAGCGGCAAATTGGACCAGAAAAATCTCGAAGCGGAAGAACAAAATCAAAGGGCGCAACAGCAGGACGAAGCGATTCAGCAGTTGCAGACGCAGCTGGCGTCGCTGGAGGCCCTGTTGAGCAAGGCTCCAACCACGGCCACAGCCAGGCAGCCACAAGGAGAGTTCAAGTGACCCGTGGCGTTTTTCTTCTGGTCTTTCTCCCCATGCTGTTGGCTGCCCAGAGGGTGCACGACAACGTGATCCCAGTGAAAAACTGGCCGACTCCGCTGCACTGGCGACCCAACCATGCGGAGAGAGACGCTGCTGCGAAGCCCGTGCCGCGGCTCAAGTTTTCCATGAATCAGGTGTCCGCGGACGCTCTCACGTTTGTCGCGATCACGCCCTGCCGATTGGTTGACACGCGCGGCGCCGGCGGCGGATTTAACGGGATCGCGCCGTTCGACGGGCCGTCCATACCAGGCGGGGGAACCGCGACGTTCCCGGTGCAGTCTGCTAGCGAAGCCAGTGATAACACTATGCCCGCCCCTTGCGGCACGATTCCTTCCATTGCCGAGGCTTACTCGTTTAACCTCACGGTGATCCCCCACGCCGGCGGCCCGGTCGGCTATGTCACACTCTGGCCGGCTGGCGCGGCACAACCTTTCGTCGCGACGTTAACCGATGGGCAAGGATTAATCGTAAACAACGCGGCCATCGTTCCGGCGGGTGCGCCTTCAGGCGGGGTCAGCGTGTATAACGACGGTCCGGCGGCCATTGACGTGATTATCGACATGAACGGTTTCTTTGCCGCGCCGACCGATCTGAACGGTAATACGGCTATCGGAGGGGGAACGCTGGCGAGTAACACCACCGGGAGCGGCAATACGGCGAGCGGCGGTGGCGCGCTGCAGGCCAACACCACCGGAGGCGACAACACGGCCAGCGGCTCCGGTGCGCTAGGGCTCGACACCACCGGAATCGGCGACACGGCCATAGGCGCCGCCGCGCTCAACGGGGGCAACGGCGGGGACGACAATATTGCCGTCGGGTTTTCGGCGGGCATCAGCTCCCCGGACGGCAACAGCAACAGCATCTACGTCGGCAGCGAGGGCTCCGGCGGCGACAACGGCGGCACGATCCAGATCGGAACGCAGGGCATACAGACGGGCGGCACGTACATCGCCGGCATTTACGGGGCGGCCGTTGTTAACGGGACCGCAGTGTACATCGATAGCAATGGGCAGCTTGGGACCGTTCCCTCCTCGCGCCGCTTCAAGGAGCGCATCACCGACATGGGTGACAGCAGCAGCAAGCTGTTCCAGCTGCGTCCGGTGAACTTCTTCTATAAGCCTGAGTACGACGATGGCTCCCACTTGCTGCAGTATGGCCTCATCGCCGAAGAGGTTGCCAAGGTCTATCCGGAGATGGTGGCGTACGGCAACGACGGCCGGATAATGACGGTTAAGTATCAGTTGCTCGCTCCCATGCTGCTGAACGAGGTGCAGAAGCAACACGCGGAGGTCGAGAAGTTAGACGTCAAATTGGACCGGCAGGATCTCGAAGCGAAGAAACGAAATCAAAGGGCGCAACAGCGGGGCGAAGCGATTCGGCAATTGCAGGCACAGCTGGCGTCGCTGGAGGCGCAGTTGAGCAAGGTTCCGGCCACGGCCACAGCCGGACAATGAGGGTGAATGTAAGGCGCGTCAGCTGGCCGCCCGCAGCGCTCGCTCCACCGCCTTAGGCTCGTGGGCAATCACCGCTAATAGCGTCCGGGCGGGGCCATCCGGAATCCGGCGCCCCTGTTCCCAGTTCTGAATCGAGTCCGATGAAAATCCGAACCGCGCGGCAAATTCCTTCTGGCTGAGCTTCATGCGCGTGCGCATCTTGCGGACGTCGTAGGCCTCCGGAATATGAACCCGCATGCCCGGAACGTCCTTGCCACCCGCGAAATCAATTCCCTGCTTCATTGCTTCGATGAGCCGGCCGCCAAAGCTCTTTCTTGGGCGCTTGTTTTTCTTCATCCTGACCTATGCCCGCTTGCTGACGCGCGCGGCTCGGAATATCGATCGTGCGTTGGCGGAGCGGCGACCTGTGCCAAGTATGCGCCAATGGCGTACCAGCGTCGAGGTTAAGAACGTCCAGAGCTAATCGGTGGAATCGGCGGCCGCGAGATGGCCCTTTTGTCCGGCCAGGATCTTGAGGACCAACAGATCGGAGGGATGAAAGCTCGCCACGGCGATGTGGTTCAGGTCTTCATCGCTTTGCGCAATGTGGCTGCGGATCAAACTGCGGAGTTGATCCACCGTTACTCCTAACTCCCGAGCGGCTTCCACTTCGGAGTATTGCGTCTGGTTCGATTTGGTGGAGAGCGTGCCGGCGTTCATGATCCTAAACGCATTCTAGTGGGCAGACACGCTCAACCCCAATCGGGTGGACAACCTATGTGTACCGTTAGTATCGCTTACGGACGTTTGAACTAAGGTGACCAAACCGAGGTACTATTTTCAATTCATACTTACCCGATGTCGGGCGTGTTGAGCAGCGCGTCGTTGAAGCGATTGGTGAAGTTCGCTATGGAAATCGCGAGCGTCAACTCGACGATCTGATCTTCGTTGAAATACTGCTTCAGCTCATCGAGCTCGCTGGGGCGGATGCCGGATGCGCCGCGCGTGACGCGCTCGGCGTACAACAGCACTTCCTTCTCCTTGGCGTCGAACGCGAGACTACGGTGAAAGAAAGCCAGCGCCTGGATTTGCTCATCCGTCACGCCATTTTTCTTGCCCGACGCCGAATGTGCGCGGAAGCAGTACTCGCAGCCGTTGATGAGCGACGCTTTCAGGTAGGCCAGCTCCTTATATTTTCGTTCCACGGTTCCGCGCTCGATCACCGAACTGTAGAACGGAATGAAATTCGCAAAGGCTTCGGGTACTCGCGCCATGGTGCCGAAGAATGCCGGCACTTTGCCGAAGCCGTGGGTGAGCTTGTCGAGAATGGGTTGAACTTCGGGCGCCGCGCTTTCCTTGGAAATCGGGCTGATGGCGGTTGCAGTCTCAGTGGTTGTTGTTGGCATGGAGGTGTCCTTTATTTGATGTGTTGAAGTAGGGCGGAAGGTTGCGGCATTGGCTGATAATCGCGGTAGGTGTCGATCTCGGTTGAATTCTCACTGAAGAAACCCAGAGCTGATGCCTTCACTCGCACGCTGAACCGTTTCGCCAACCATAGATTATCCGTTACCGGCGCCTGCTCGAGATCGAACTCGGTGCCCGGCGCGACTTTGGCAAGAAATCCATGGAAGCTGACCGGCCTGACGACTTCGGCATGCACCTTCACCCATTGGTAGGTTCGCTGGTCAACCCAAAGCCGCCCCTTCATCCCTTCTAGTATCCTCCCCTCGCGAGTCGCCGGTCGATAGGCGGGTTTTGGCGCCGCGTCGAGAACCCAGCAAGCATGGCCCTCCACTTCCGTCTCGCCCGCCAGCTTAAACTGGAACGCGTCCACCATCGCCCGCAGCATTTCATGATCGTGCGCGCTCTCCCGGTCATATTTGGCGATGCGCTTCTCGCGCTCGTGCTGCGATTCATGCGATCTCTTCTCGATTTCGCGTTGCAGCTTGCGCTGTTCCTCGGCCTGAGCACGGGCAGGGAGCGGCTGGTCATTGATCGCGGTAACAAGATTATACGGGGAGCCATCGATCATGAGCGCTTTGTACGTTTTCGCGGTAGGGGGCGCGCTCCGTTTGCTTTCCACATCGCGCTCGATGTAAGAATAGCCCGGAGCTTGCACCCAGTCCGACTGTATAGTCTCGACTGACTTGCGAATGATCTGGCCTGGATCCGGCGGAGCAGCCCCCAGGGATCCGGCTGCAACTAGCGCGAGCAAGAGTGCGCGATACATTGGCCCCTCCGCTAATTAGACGCGTGGCAGCCTAGAACCGGACATCCACTGTAATCGGAAAATGATCCGAGCCATCTATGCCCCGCAGCACGTCCGCGCGCTCGCATTGGATGGGGCCGCGCACGAAGACCCAGTCAAGCGCGCCGATGAAGAGGTGGGTGCGGATGCGCCGGCCGCCAAATGCGCTCGTATAACCGGCTTCGCGCAGGCGGGGCATCAGAGCCGAGTGAGCGGTCTTGGTGTTGAGATCGCCCGCGATGATCACGGAAGTCTCCGGCGGATACCGTTTGGCGTCCTCCAGGACCTCTTCGAGTTGCAGCAGGCGCAGATGATCGTTGCCGCGGCTTTCCAGGTGGAGATTGTAGACCACCAGGGGCTTGACACCATTGTCCAGTTCGGTGATCAGCGCGATGCGTCCGCCCTCCCGGCGTTGCCACAGCGGCATGGATGACCTCAGCAGCCGGCGCGGCTTCCAGAATCCCGATTGATTCACGAACCGCAGCATGCGTGAGGAGCGGATGGGCAATTTCGTGAGCAGCGCCTGGCCGTGATAGGCCGGGCACTCTGGCGTGCCTTGGCTGAGTTCTTCAAACTCGGGTGCGAACACGTAGTTCATCCGGAATTCTTCAGCCAGCTTCTTGGCGACATCGATTCCGCCGCTGCGGCGCGCGTCCAGATCCACCTCCTGGAAGATGCACAGATCGGGATTGAGCTGGCGGAACTGGCCCTCAATATCGCCCAGGTTTTTGCCGCGATCGATATTCCAGTCGAGGATGGTGGCGCGGGCGCGGGGAGCAGTTTCGCGCGAATAACTGCCCGAGCGGAGGGTCTGCAAAGCGTCCTGCGCGGGCGGTGTCGGAGGCGCGGCGAAAGCCGCGGAAAGCGCCAGGAAAGGGCCGCCTTTCCGAAGCGTTGTTCTCAGTCCAGCAAATGCCACTGCCTTTAGTTTATACTTGGAAACGAAGTCGCGTATGACTATTATTTTGACCATCATCCACGTCATCGTCTGTTTCTTCCTGATTGTGGTGGTGCTGCTGCAAAGCGGCAAGGCCGCGGATCTGGCTGGAGCGTTCGGCGGCATGGGATCACAGACGGCGTTCGGGCCGCGCGGATCGGCGACCTTGCTTTCCAAGGCGACCACGCTCGCGGCGGCGCTGTTCATGGTGACGTCGCTTTCGTTGTCGATCCTGGCGACACGCGGCGCTACGTCCTCAGGCAGCGTGTTGGAGAAAATAAAAGCTCCGGCGAACAAGAGCGCTCCCGTGAAACCAGCGGTGCCGCAGGGCAATTTGCCGTTGAACGTTCCGGCTCCGCAGCAGCCGGCGCCGGCCAAAAAGTAGCGAACTTTCAGAACGCGGTCGTGGCGGAATTGGCAGACGCACTAGCTTGAGGTGAGAGCTGGACAGTATTTGGACTTAAGAGTTTGTTGCCAAACTGAGCATGGAAGTGGACGTGGTCAGTAAATATGCGGATGTGGCGGAATTGGCAGACGCGCAAGCTTGAGGTGCTTGTACCGGAAACGGTGTGAAGGTTCAAGTCCTTTCATCCGCACCATTCCCACGCTGGGCTCTCGGTGAACAAGCGCGTCAATGAGCGGCGGCGCTTTGCCCGACCCTTCTGATCGACGGCGACGTGATCCGTGCCGCGACCCAATGGCGCAAGCCGCCCATCGCGCCGTCAGAATTAGACGGCGCTACTTTGCCGATTGAAGCGCCTTCGCCAACGCGACGACGCCGATTGCATCGGTAATGTCGTCCAGCGGAAATCGCTCGGTTCCGGGATACACGACAAAGCGCTTTTGCGGATTGAGATCGGCGCACGCTGAATGAAATCCGCGCTCCATCCTTGGTGCAGAACTGCGTTTGACCTCGATGGCCCACAGCTTTCCGCCGGGAAGCGTGAGGACGAGATCAACCTCGGTCCCATTGGAGGTTCTGTAGTAGTGCGCCTCGGTCCCGTCAGGGGCGGTGGCGATCAGGGTTTCGATGATAAAGCTTTCCCAGGTCTGTCCGACGACTGGATGACTGAGCAACGCTTCTTTGTCCCGAATTCCGAGCAGCGCATGCGCGATGCCGCTATCGCGTACCTACACCTTGGGCGATTTTACCAGCCTCTTGCCGACATTGCGGTGCCAAGCCGGCAATCGCCGAACCAGCAGGAGGTCAACAAGAAGATCAAGATAACCTGCGACTGTCTTGCCATCGACACCCAGGCCACGCGCCAGATTGGCGGCATTAAGAATTTGAGTCTGGTTGTGCGCCAGCATCGTCCAGAAGCGCCGAAGCGTCTCTGCCGGTATTCGCGAGCCGAACTGGGGAACGTCACGCTCCAGGTAAGTTCGGATAAAATCACGCCGCCATTCCATGCTGAGATCGTCGGATTCAGCCAAGAAACTGCGCGGAAAGCCACCCCGAACCCAGAGCGTCTCGATCGCAGCGGGATCGATCTCCAGGGCGTCAAACGGGCCAAGTTCCAGATATGAAATACGACCGGCCAGGCTTTCGCCGGTTTGCTTGAGCAAGTCCATGGCGGCTGATCCGAGAAGCAGGAACCGCCCATTTGCTTTTCCGCGCCGCCGTCCCCGGTCGATGATGCCCCGCAGCCGCTGAAATAATTCAGGCGCGCGGTGAACCTCATCCAGGATGACCAACTCGCTTTCGTGATCCGCAAGGTACCGGGTGGGGTTGGAGAGTTTGGCGCGCTCATCCTCGTCCTCAAGATCCAGGTATACCGAAGCTTGTTGCTCGCCGATCTCCAAAGCTAGGGTGGTCTTTCCGGCTTGGCGCGGCCCCAGCAGGACCACGGCCGGAGAGTGGCGGAGCAGGTGATTCAGGCGGGCGCTGAGGCGGCGGGACAACATCTATGCAATTATAGAGCCTTCCTCCATATATGCAAGGCCCGTCTGCAGCCCAACGGGAATGCGCCGATTGATCTCAGCCGGCACCCCTAATGGCTGCCACTCACTTCGGGGCGAATCCATGAAGATGAACATATGACGATCACGCAGGCGATCTTCGCAGCATTTACGCAGTGCCGGACGAAGTCACACTTGTCCTCACACTCCGCCGTCGTAGTCGAGAACACGCTGGGCCAAGCGCGACAGCACTGGGACCAGCTTTACCAGCGCGATGGTTCATCCAGGTTGCGTGCACGTGTTCTCGATGGTCAATTGTACGTGGGCACACCCACCGTAGAAGCCATCCAACAGCAGAAGTATCGCGTGATCCTCGACTGCACGCTCCAGACATCCGATTTAAGTGCGCACGTCCACGGTTTGGAACTAGTCCGATCGCCCAGAACCAAAGGCCGGATCGCCTACGTGCCGATCCGCTTCGTGTCGACAGAAAGGATCTCGACGGCTGACAAATTACTGTTGGCGTTCGATGCTTCCGTCTTTTCGCAGGCTTGCGGCATCAAGCCGCCGCGCCTCGGTGAACTCATTCACGGCCGGGAATACGCGACGACCACGGTGCCGCTAGCGCCGCTCTACACCAAGGTTCAATCAATCCTCACCGCCATCTCTGCTCAACATACAAGCCCCACGCCACCACCGCTCGTTCTGAATAAGCACTGCGCCGAATGCCGATACGCATCCCAATGTCGAGAATTTGCGACAACGGCGGACGACCTGAGCCTGCTCGCGAAGGTGAGCGAAAAGGACCGCAAAAAGTACCACGAAAAAGGCATCTTCACGGTCACCCAATTGTCGTACACGTTCCGGCCACGGCGGCGACCTGTAGAGCGCAGAAAGCACGAGCACGCTTTGCAAGCTCTGGCCATTCGAAAGCATCAGATTCATGTCGTCGGCGCAGTCACGATGAACGAGACCGGCACACCGGTCTACTTGGACGTCGAAGGTGATCCCGACCGGGATTTCTACTACTGCATCGGGCTTCGGTTTGAAGCGAGCGGCACGATGGTTCAGCGCTCGTACTGGGCCGATAGCCCCGCGGAGGAAGGAACAATGTGGGCCGATTGCCTACGTGCGCTGGGAACGATCGAGGCCCCGCGGCTGGTTCACTACGGCAGCTACGAGACGACGTTCCTTCGGCAAATGAAGAAGCGATATCCCAATCCTGAGCGCACGGCCTTGTTTGACCAACTCATCGCCTCCGCCGTCAACTTGCTCTCAACGATTTACGCTCGCGTATACTTTCCAACTTACTCCAACGGGCTCAAAGACGTGGCACGCTATCTCGGCTTCCGTTGGTCGGAATCAACGGCTTCAGGTCTTGTCGCCCTAGCCTGGCGTCGAGAGTGGGAGCACTCGCAGCGGCCCGATCTCAAACAGATGTTGACCACGTACAACGCGGAGGATTGTGCTGCTGCTCAATCAGTTGCCGAAGCCCTCTCTGCACTGTCGCAATCCGCCACCGTTGGCAGCGCGGATGTAGTAGACGTTGCCACGCTGAAGCGTGAATATCCTCAGCGGATTGGGAATATTGAATTCGCGCTCCCGGAGTTTCGGCGAATCAATGATGCCGCACGCTGGGACCACCAGCGCGATAAAGTCTACGCACGTTCTAACAAACGCCTGGCCCGGGTGCGTCGGAACGCACCCACCTCAGTTGGAACGGTTCCGATCAATAAGGTAATTGAATGCGATGAGCTGCGACCCAAAAACTGCACCGAGTGCGGCGCGACGACGATCTACCGATGGGGGCGTCTAAGCCGAACTGTTTACGATTTCAAATTGTCTGGAGCTGGAATCAAACGCTGGGTTGTGCTGTATTCCTTTCCCCGCTACATCTGCTGGCAATGCAAGACGACTTTTCATCAATATGCGCACCAGTCCAAGTATGGCAATACAATGTGCTCGTACGCCGTCTACCAGATCATCGACTTGCAGATAACCCAAAGCGCAGTGACTAAGAGCATGCGATCGCTCTTTGGCATCCCTGCGTCGCCAGGAATGGTCAATCGCATAAAGGCAAATGTTGCGGGACGCTGCGAGGACACGTACCGCGCCATCCTCGACAAGATTGTGGGCGGCGCGCTCGTGCATGCGGATGAGACGCGAGCTAACGTTGCTGGAAAGGTCGCGTACGTCTGGGTGTTCACGAGCCTCGAAGAGGTAGCGTTCGTCTATAGTGCCGGACGCGAAGCAAGCACTCCCCAAAATGTCCTGCAGAAGTTCGGCGGCGTGTTGGTGTCGGATTTCTACGCCGCCTATGATTCCATCGCCTGCGCACAGCAAAAGTGCCTCATTCACCTGATGCGGGACATCAACGATGATCTCTTCAAGCAGCCCTTCAATGACGAGATGAAGGAGATCGGGAGGCTGTTCGCTGAGTTGCTGCAACCCATGATCGACTCCGTGGATCGTTTTGGCCTTAAGACTCGCTTCTTGCACAAGCACCGGCGAGATGTTGGCCGGTTCTATCAGACGCTCTCACAGCAGGAATACCAAACTGAAGTCGCGGTTGGTTACGCGCGGCGATTCGAGAAGAATCGGCATCGGTTGTTTACGTTCTTGGAACACGACGGCGTCCCGTGGAACAACAACAACGCCGAACACGCGATCAAGGCATTCGTGCGTCTACGGAACATCATCGGGGGCACGAGCACAGTGAAGGGTCTACGAGAGTACCTGGTCCTCCTGAGCATCAGCGAAACGTGCAAATGCAAGGGCGCCAGTTTCCTTGATTTCTTATTGTCGGAGGAGGCTGACGTGGACACCTTCGTCAGCAAACGCTGACCATCACCACATCGGGCTCCGTGGGTTCGCACGTGGAGCGCGGGTATAACATAGTCATTGACGCTGAGGATCTGAAGATGGCCCGCGAGCTCCCGCAAGACTGTCGCAAAGGCTCTGAAACAACGGCAGATCCTGTAACCAAAAATGTAACCACGACGGGAAAAACCACGATATCAGCGGATACAGGCGCCACTGAAAAATAAGCTGCTTAGGCCTCCAGGATACCCGGCGAAACAGGCATTTCCGGCTTGAGGTGCTAGCGGGAGCAATCTCGTGGAGGTTCAAGTCCTCTCGACCGCACCATAATAAAATCAAGGGTTCCAATGAAAAAAGCCCCAAGGTCCGGGGGGCTTCGTTTTTGGCGGGTAGCCAATTTGGTAGTCAATTGGTGGAGGACACCACGCACAACTTTCCGCATCGGACAGGGGTCCCAGATGCGCCTTCTCCTCACCTACCACGAGGGTTCCCCAAACTATAAAGCCCGGTTCCGTCAAATTCTCACGGTTTAGAATCGTCACCCTCTTCCAGGCATCCCCTGACATCGGTCTGGCGCCGTATCTCATCGCTGGGTATTACGTCCCCCTGGAGGGTCGGTGCATTCAGTCCACACAATGTGATCTGCGGCGGTTTCCGGCTTGCCATTGTGAATGGTCCAATATCGTGCCTCCGCAAGGTCGATCTCGGGATTACGGAACCGGCGTGTCTTCGGAATCCACTCCTGATCCTGATAGGCATAGGTGTGGTGGTGCAAATTGACATCGCTCTTTTCAAAGTCAGTGTCCACTGTCGCCTCTTCACGAGACGCATGAAAGGCTGTATAGTGTCGAATCAGTCGGAATTCAAGCGTGCCGGTGTATGGGGCAAGCGGCGAGTTAGTCCGCTGCATATCGATCTTCGCGGAACCAGCATCGACTTCATAATACTGATGCACCCATCCTACATCAGGAAAGAGCAAAACCCGCTCCCGTCGATTTGTCTTGTAACTGTCCAGGTGATGCTGCACGTAGCTCTTGAAAGAATCAACGACCTTCTTTTCGTCATTGGATTGAGCCAAGCACGCGAGACATAGCACGAATCCCGTCCCAATGCGTGTAACTATCGTTATCATGGGCGAACTCCCCGCAACAATGGCATTTCAAGGACGATTCAAGTCAATTGTTTTGCTAGTTCTTGGACAACTTCCAGTTTTCGGTTCCGCTCGAAGTTCGGATCTTCTACCTGAATAAATTCGATAGCCTGAAAATCGTCTCCCCGCTTGCGGTTCTGGCGCGGCTCCAAACCCTCGATTAGTACGGCCTCCATCGTAGCAATGATAATGCTGGTGTTTAGGTTCGAGAATTCAACAGAGGTTTTCAATGATCCGTCCTCCCTAGCAGGGTATATACCAAACCATGAAAAACGCGTCCAGCGTCCCGCGAACCGATCCGCAGTATGCTGTTGAAGTCGCCTACCTAAATTCTGATCGGTGGTGCGTCCCACGTATACCACGCCTTGAGAATCATGAAGTAAGTACACGCCCCGTTGTTCGCAAAAGTTGACCGGCTTCGCTCCAGCCTGTTTTTGTCCGAGTATGGCAGGCGTGATCTGCCAACGCACCTTAGCTCGATCCCAAAACATGCCGAACGCATTCACTAATCCAGTGACTTCATCTGCCTGTCCCGGTTCCTCTGCCTCTGCCAGTTCCTTCTGGGCAATGGCAGAGGCTTCGGCCTGGCCACTGCGCAATCCGTAAACGCCACGGCTTACCCGGATAAACGGAGAATTCTCACCATCCTCCTTGAATGATCTCGCAATGAACGCCGCAACGGTGGAGGGAGGCGTAGCCGTTTGCTCTATGCGTAGACCGCGCGCAAAGATTTGCTCTGCAATCTGACCAAGGTGCAAGGGAGTCTTGGCGTCCGTAAGTACGGCTTTAATTGCGTCTACCCATGCGAGTTCGGTTTCCATATGGAAGCGGAGCGTGGCTGGGTAAATCCAGCAGAGTCTATGATAGGCGAAACCGCCCAGCGTCTCCACCCACCCCTCAGCCAAAGCGGAAAGAGACCCGGCCAGTCTTAGTTTACCCCGATTTCTACGCGCTGTCCTCACGCCTGACATTTGGTAGCCAATCAGTAGCCAATGGGTCGCCAGAATCCGCCATTTTGGCCACTTCGACAAACGGTTAAATCGTTGATTCGCCAATGTACGCCGCCCTTTACCGAGCGGTAGATCACATTGAGGTGCTAGCGGGAGCAATCCCGTGGAGGTTCAAGTCCTCTCGACCGCACCATTCCTCGAAGGCGCAAGCCAACGTAGCTGTCGTTGACACCCTCAAGGTCGTTCACGGAATCTCGATTTCTTCCAACACGCCACAGTTGTGTTAACGTGAGGGCATGGATGCGGTTGCCGGGCTTGACGGCCTTTTGGAACCCTTGAGTCTCTGCCTCGACGACGAGTCGGCTCGGCGTTTGGTTGCCTTCCGCATCGACCAACCAGTGCAGGCACGAATCAAAACGCTCGGCGAACAGGCCAACGATGGTAATCTTAGTGCCTCTGAACGGTCCGAATATGAAGCGCTGATTAATGCGGCCGACTTTGTCGCAATCCTAAAAATAAAAGCGCGCCGGCATCTTGACCAGACTCCGCGTTAGCGATGGATGCCGGAGCCCGGCAGTTCGTCCGTGAAAGGGCTGGCGAGCGATGCGAGTATTGCCGCCTTCACCAAAACAATAGCGAGTTCGTCCATCACATCGAGCACGTGGTTGCCCGGCAGCATGGCGGTTCCGACGATGTTGATGACCTTGCGCTCGCATGCCACCGCTGTAACCTCCACAAGGGCCCTAATCTGAGCGGAGTTGATCCCTTGACGGGCCGTGTGGAGACCCTCTTTCACCCGCGCCGCGACCGGTGGCGCGAACATTTTGCGTTCCACGGACCGCATATTGAAGGCTTGACACCGTGCGGGCGCGCTACCGTTGAGGTCCTGGTGTTGAATGATGCCCGACGTCTAGAGCTGAGACAGCAGCTCTTGGGTCTCGGCGACTTAACTTGAACAAACCTGGCTCGTGCTCGCAGACGGCTTTGGACCCGCACCACCCTTCAAAGCAGCGCCGCAACCAGCTATACTAAATCTCAATCGGGCGCCTCGATCACGCGCCCATCCAACGGAGGCTGGATGAGCACAGCAATCGGGAATCTGTTTCGGAATATCGCCGGCTCGGTGATCTTGCTTTCCGGCATTTTGTCTTTACCGGCCACGGCGCAGTGGCTGGATTATCCGACGCCGGGCATACCGCGCACCGCCGACGGCAAGCCGAATCTTTCGGCGCCCGCGCCGCGCACGGCGGACGGCAAACCCGACCTGTCCGGGTTGTGGCGAGCCCCGCAATCGACCTCGGGCGAGACCGACAAGGCGTTGCACAGCATAAAGGCCCAACCTTGGGCTGAGGCATTGTCCAAGAAGCGAGTAGAAAACCTGCGCAGTGAGGATATGAGCGTTTTGTGCCTGCCCTTCGGTCCCCGGGCCGACATGGAGGTCGGCAAGATCATTCAGACGCCCCGGATTCTAATGATGGCTTTCAACGATCTCACCTACCGGCAGATTTTCATGGACGGCCGCCCCCTGCCCAAAGATCCCAATCCCACGTGGATGGGCTATTCGGTGGGCCACTGGGATGGAGACACTTTGGTGGTGGAGAGCGCGGGCTTCAACGACCGGACTTGGCTGGATGGCGATGGCCATCCTCATTCGGAAGCCCTGCGCGTGACCGAGCGCTTGCGGCGGCCCGATTTCGGGCATCTCGAACTCGTGCGGACCCTCGAAGATCCAAAAGCCCTAACGCAGCCGTGGGTCATCCCCATCAAGTTTGAGTTCGATGCCGACACGGAGATGCTGGAGTATGTTTGCGCCGAAAACGAGCGTGATCGCAGCCATTTGGTGGGCACGGCCGCGGATGACAAGAAAATCGAGGTCAAGGTCGCTCCGGAGATCTTGAAGCAGTACGTGGGGGTCTACGAACTGAGGGTGCCGCCGCACCCCGAGGACCCCGTGCTTGTCGACATTAGCTTGGAGGGCGACAAATTGATGGCTGCGATCAGCGGAGGAGCGAAGCTAGCGCTCACGGCCCTTTCCGAAACGAAGTTCTTCTTCGAGGGCGCGCACATCGAGTTCGTCAAGGATGAACACGGCGTGGTGACGCATCTCAACGTGCAGGCCGTGGAAGGCGATTTCAAGGCAGTCCGCAAGCAGTAGCTTTGAGACCGCCGAGCTACCGGCTGGCCCGGCCGATATTCGCAAACATTTTGCGGGACGCCTGGAAGGCCAGGCGCGCCGCGTCACTTGGCGTCTCCTCCGCAAGCCCCCCGAACACTTCCACCGCCACCGCGCCTGAATATCCCTTCTCATCGAGCAGTTCAAAGAACATCTTGAAATCGATGATTCCTTGGCCCGGCGACAGGCGGGCGAAATCGCGAATGTCTTCCGGTGGAGCGGATGGACTGTCGGAAAGGTGCACGTCGAGGATGCGATCCGCTGGAATGTTTCGGATCGATTCTGGATCGCTGCCGCCGTGGTGCCAGTGCCATGAATCGAGAATTAGTCCGATATTGGACGACACCGAAAGCCCGAAGTCCAACATGTCCGCGTTATTCCAGATGAACTCATACGGATGCGCGCGCCGCATGTGCAACGGAGTGATGGCCTCCAGCGCCAGCCGAATGGAATACTCATCGAGAATCGCACAGCATCTTCTTAAGCGTTCACGATAAATCTGGGCTTGAGCATGCCGGGGTTGCTCGGATGACGGTGGGACTCCCAAGAGCGCGACTTTACACCCCGCTCGCGCCGCGAATTTGCTCGCGTCTCGCAGCTTCGGGAAAGTGCTCACGAATGTGGCTTCGTCTTGGCGGACCTCCACCGGAAGCTGCATGGCAGTGGCGCGCACGGGGGCATTTGCGGCGGCGTCCAGCGGCGGTAGATCGCGCGGAAGAACAGCGCCCTCATAGCCGATCTCGGCGGCCATTTGCGCGAGCGCGGGCCAGGGAACGCGCCAACCGACGGTGCTGGGATGTAAGGATAAGCCGAGTGCGGGCGCGCTCAATCTCCAGTATACTGACCCCAACCGGGAGAATTAAGTGCGCCACATAAACCAGTCCGTGATATCGATTGCCGCCGTTGTGTTCCTGGCTCCGTTATCGTTTGCCGACGACAGCGCGCGGCTGCTCCGCGTGGATCATTACGTCCGCGTGCATTCCAGCGTCCCGGCGATCGCCGGGCAAACCACGCAGGTTTATGTGCGGGAGGTAGTGCACGCCGGGGTCGCTCTGCACGGACCGGCAGCGGACCGCGTCGCATTGTTTGTTCACGGCGCGGGCACTCCCGCCGAAGTCGCCTTCGACGTTCCCTTGCAGGACTACAGCTGGATGGCGTATCTGGCGCACGCGGGCTTCGACACATTTTCCATGGACATGACCGGCTACGGGCGCTCCACCCGTCCCGCGCCCATGAACGACCCGTGCAATCTCTCGCGTGAACAGCAGGCCGGCTTCATTCCGGCGTTGATTCCCGCGCCGTGCTCGCCCAGCTATCCGCATCAGTTGACTACGCTCGCCTCCGACTGGAACGATATCGGAGCCGTGGTGGACTATCTGCTCGCGCTACGTCACGTGGAGCGCGTGAGCCTGCTGGCCTGGTCGCTGGGAGGGCCGCGCGCCGCGGGCTATGCCTCCGGGCATCCCGAGAAGGTGCGGCAGATGGTCCTGCTTGCTCCGGGCTACAATCGCGCGGCCTCGGCCGGTCCACCGCCGCAGGTGCCGGCAGACGGCGCAGCCATGACCACGCAATCCCACGATGAGTTCACGGCGAATTGGGCGCGTCAAACCGGCTGCTCCGATCAAGTGGACCCGGCCGCGAGCGATTCGGTATGGGAACAGATGCTCGCCTCCGATCCGGTGGGAGCCACCTGGGGGACCGGCGTGCGGCGCGCCCCGCAGGTCACGTCCTGGGGCTGGACTTCGGCGGCGGTGGCCAAGACGCAGACGCCGACCCTGATGGTATCGGGCGTACATGACAAACAAGTGCCGCCGGACCGCGTCCGTGAGTTGTACGAGGATCTCGGAGCCACGCACAAGGTCTTCGTGGACTTGGCTTGCTCGTCGCACAATGCAATGTGGGAGAAGAATCATCTGCTCCTGTTCAAGGCCTCGGCGGAGTGGCTGACGAAGGGTTCCGTCAACGGCATGCAAGAGGGCATGCTGAAGCTCGGATACTGAGGGATCCGATTAAGGCGCGAAATATCCGTTGATATCGATCACCAGGTCGGTGGGATCGCTGGCAAATACATCGATGCCTCCATTGGTTCCTGCGGGCACAATGGCGGCGCTTCCGGTCACTTGCCCAGTCGGCGCATTCACGGTTGCGGCTAGCGGTAGCAACTGTCCAGCCGGCCATGCGGTTATGTATCCCAGCGGCCCAGGCGGGACCACCGTTATGTTCAACGAATAAGCTTCTGCAACCAGGGGTATGCCGCAGGAACTGGAAAGCATCGGGAAATCGCGAGTCGAGCTGCCCCCCAAAGAAGGCGGACCGAACGCTCCGCTCAAACCACTTCCTCCCGCCGCACGAGTGTCCACCACGCGGCACGGCGTCAGAGAGAAAAAATAGAGGCCGCCTGGATTGCCCGGTGGCGCAAAGTAACCATTGATATCCATCACCAAGTCCGTATTAGCGGAGGCGAAGACGCTGATCGCGCCGCTGGTTCCGGCCGGAACAATGGCCTCATTGCCTACCACGCCTCCGCTGGAATCGTTCAGGGTCGCCGCCAGCGGAAGCGGTTCTCCGGCCGGCCAGGCTGTCAGGAATCCTAACGGGCCGGGCGCCACTACCGTCATCCGCACGGAATATGCTTGCGCCGAAGGCGGAATCGGGCAGCTGCTGGCCGGCATCGGAAAGTTCCGGGTTGCTCCGCCGGCTAGAGAAGGCGGACCGAAGGGGCCGGTTTCTCCGCTGCCAGCCGAACCCGACCGCGTGTCCACCACCCGGCACGGCGTCAATGGATAGAATGCCAGGGCCGAGGGTGCAATGGGCGGCGCGAAGTAGCCGTTGATGTCGATGATTACATCGGTATCGGCACTCGCCAAGAGACTAACGGCGCCATTCGCACCTGCCGACACAATGGCCGCGTTGCCTACGATGCCTCCATTGTCGGAATTCAGCGTTGCGACCAGCGGCGCCGCCGACCCGGTTGGCCAGGCAGTTAAGTACCCCAGAGGTCCTGTCGGCACTACAGTGATGTTGAGTGAATAGGCCTGCGCGACTGCCGGCACATCGCAGGCGCTGGTGGGAATCGGGAAACTGCGCGCGACTCCCGCCGATAAGGACGGCTCGCCAAAAGCGCCGCTAAAGCCGCTGCCTGCCCGCGTGTCGGCGATCCGGCAAGGTGTCAGTGCAAAAAATGCCAGCGCGATCGGTTGCACGCCTTGATATTGCACATTGAGCAAGAATCCATCGTAATCCCCGCCGGAAGAGCTCTGAAGAGCGGTAGTCGTTGGAAAGTTCACGGAATCGGTCATGCCGCCCAGTGCGAGACTGTCTGGCGGCAAAGCTGCAAGCGCAAAAGCACGATCGTCGCCGGAGCCTCCGAAATAGCTCGAAAACACCAGACTGGACCCGCCGGCGCTCAGCACTGTCGCGAAAGCGTCCCGAACAAGCTGAAACGCGGGCTGAATTGCGTTGGCGACTGGAAAGTTGGGGGATGTCGTGAACCCACCGACCAGGACTTGGCCTGAGCTGTCGAGCGCGATCGCCGCCGCGCTGTCGCTGCCGGAGCCCCCCAAGAAGGTGGAATAGCTGAGACCATTTCCGCCCGGCGTGAGCTTGGCAACGAAAGCGTTGTACTGGCCTGCGAGAACCGTTTGCGCCGCGCCGGTTGTGGTGGGAAAGTCGGGTGAGCTCGTGGATCCGGCGATGTAGGCGGAACCGAACGAATCCACCACGATGGCGTTGCTGTTGTCCACCACCGAGCCGCCCAGGTAAGTTGAGAACAGCAGCGCCGATCCGCTTGGGTTAATCTCCGACACAAAGGCGCTGGCCGATCCCATGAGATTGCTTTGCAGAGCCCTCTGGATCGGAAAATTCGGAGAGTAAGTGGTTCCGGTGACGTAAGCGTCATCAGAGGCGTCGATGGCGATCCCAGTGCACAGATCCAGAGCGCTGCCGCCCAGGTAGGTGGAGTAAAGCAGCGAATTTCCCGCAGCGTTCATCTTCGAGACAAAGCAGTCCGAGAGGCCGAGCTGATACGAAGTCTGAATGGTTCCCGCCGTGGTAGGAAAGGAGGCGGAGCTGGTCTGGCCGGCGACATAAACGGCGCCGCGGGTATCCACGGCGATCGCGAGTCCGGCGTCCGAACCCCCGCCCAGATACGTTGAATACAGGACTTGCCCGGCGGGGTCGATCTTGGCGATGAACGCCTCTTGGGATCCGGCATTGGAAGTGGAGTATGCTCCGCTCGTGACCGGAAAATTCGTGGAACTGGTCATACCCGTTACGTAGGCATTGCCCGATGCGTCGACAGCGATTCCTTGTCCTGAATCATCTCCGCTACCGCCAAGGTAGACCAGATAGAACAACTTGGTCCCGGAAATATTCAGTTTGGCGACCCACGCGTCACGGCTCGCACGGAGTGACTGAATGCTGCCGGGAAGAAGACTAGTCGAGGACGTCGTGCCAGTAACATAGATATTTCCAACCGAGTCCACCGTCAGGGCGTTGATTGCGTCATATCCCGGGCCTCCGAGATACGTGCTGAAGTTGAGAACCGGATCGATGGTTAACGTGCGCCGCTGGTCGTAAGACCCCAACCGCAGTGTGACGTTGCCGTTCTCCAGATAGTAGCTGCATTCGACCGCGCGGCCCTGAAAGACGGAGGGACGGGGCTGCTGGATCTGCTCGTGGCCCATGCCGATGACCAGATCTCCCGCTTGGTTCAACTGGATCGCGGCGCCGTGGTATCGAATCCTGATTTTTCCGGGATCGGCCGCGGGTCGAACTTCAAAATTGTACTCCAGTTGTCCTGCATTCGTGACCAGAACGAGGTCGATACCAGGATAGATCTCGCGATAGCGGACGCGTTCCCAACGAATGCCCGCATGCCAGTAGCGGGGCTCGGCAATATAGTAGGAAACCGGATAGGATACCGATTCTCCCTGCGGCTCGACGCCCGGTTCGGCGCCTGGGAACGTGATACCCAGTTCGCGCCCGTCAGGAAATCGAATCGAGATACCGCCTTCAATATCGAGCTTGGCCTCAATGTTCCGGTTCCGCCAGGAGTAGCGGCTCGCCGATCCGGCCTCGGTCTCCTCTTCGAATGCGGGGGCCGTTGGGATGCCTTTCTGGATCAGGCGTTGTGCAGCGGCCCGGCCGTCGCCAGCGCAAGCCAACCACCCAGCCTGACTCAGGATCGCGATCCCAATGCGGAAAAGGCCGCGGCTTACACCTCTCGAAACCGGACTGCTCATCAATCATTCGTGCGAATGGACGCCAGAAAATCTCCGATGTTCATTTCAGGCTATTAGAATCAGTCTACTTGCCCGCCAAACGCGTCTCCGGAAGCGCTACGGCAGGGCCGCGCCTCGGGTGATCTTGTAGCATCCCCGAAATTCGCTGTTTTCGTCCATGACGCCGCCACCGATCCATGTTAAATAGCTACGATGTTAGAAAGCTACGATGAGAAAGCGGAACACGGGAGAACCGTCATGAAACCTTCAGAAGCCCTCACAGCGCACCGCGACGAATTGCGGCAGCTTGTCAGCCGCTACGGTTTATCGCGCCCCCGCGTGTTCGGGTCGGTTCTCAGCGGCTCCGACACGGACGACAGCGATCTTGATTTGCTCGTTGAACCCGGACGATCCACCGGCCTGCTTACCATGGCCGGTTTGAAGATCGATGCGGAGAGGTTGCTAGGAATGCCAGTATCTGTTTTAACTCCGAACGGATTGCCGCCCAAATTCCGTCAAGAGGTGCTGCAACGGGCTCAGCCGCTGTGAAGCATCCGGAGCGCGTCGAAGATTATCTGGAACACATTGCGGAAGCGATTGACCGGGCGACAAGCTACCTTCAACCCGTACCAGACCTCCAAGCCTTTCAACAGAATCGGCAGGTTCAGGACGCGGTTGTCCGCAACATAGAGATCATCGGCGAGGCCATTAACAAGATCAACAGCACCTATCGATTTGGGAATAGTCTGGACGACCGTCAAGAATGATTTGCCCAAAGCTGAAACAGCAGATCGATGCTTTGTTGAAGCGATAACCGCCACGCGGTCTCGCAAAAGGTGAGTTCTGCTCCGCCGCTTCAACTGCCGTCTACTTGAGGACCAGCGCCCGGACGAAAGCCCTCGGTCTCACGTATGATCCAGGATAATCTTTAGCCGGCCATCAGCGCCGTCTTCCAGCAGTCCGAGCGCTGTTCCTAGTTCGTCCAAGGCCATGCGATGCGTCACCAGCGGCTCCAGGCGAACGGCGCCGCGATTTACCAGGTCGATCATGACCGGGAAATCCTGAGCGGTGGCGGCTCGATTGTTAATGAGCGTCAGTTCCTTGAAGTAGAGATCGTAGAACGGCAACGCGCCGCTGGTCGCGTTGGTGATGCCGAACAGCAGGATGCGGCCTCCGAGGCGCACCATCCGAATGGCGTCCGCGAGCTGCGTCATCACGCCGGTACATTCGATCACGACGTCGGCGCCGAGGCCGTCCGTCGCTTCCAAAACCTTCGCTACAGTTTCCGGACCGGACTCGATCACCACGTCCGCGCCGAGTTGCCTGGCGAGCTCGTTCTTGAACCGGCTGCGGCTGATCCCGATTACTTTTCCTGAGCCCCGCGCCTTGGCGATTTGCACGTGCAATTGGCCGGACACGCCGAGGCCGATCACCGCGACCGATTCTCCCACTGAAACCGACCCAAGGCGTTGCGCGTGCAAACATGTGGTGGCCACCTGAATCAGCGGAGCGATGCGAAGATCGATGGAATCCGGAAGCCGGAAGACTTGGGCCGAGGGGACCGCTACGTACTCGGCAAATCCACCGTTGGTTTCGCGCCCGATCAGGCCGCCCGTGGGACACAGATTGGTTTGTCCAATTCGGCAATGAAAACAGCTTCCGCAATACAGGACCGGATCGATGATCACGCGCACGCCGCTCGCTAATTCGCCCACCATTTCGTGCCCCATGATGAGCGGATACTCCGCCGGGATCGCGCCTTTGTAGATCTTCAGATCCGTTCCGCAAAGCCCGCTGTGCGTGATGCGCACCAAAGCGTGACCGGCCGGGACTTGTGGCGGCGCCACATCATCGAGCGCGAGATCGTTGGGCGCTCTGAGGACCATTGCCTTCATTGTCACGCCGGCAACGACTTCCCTCGCGTCTCGGCGCCGAAGGGCAGCAGCAACAGTCCCACCACGAATGCCAGCGATGTCAGCGCCACGGGCGTGCCCAAGGTTCCGTAATGCCGGATCAGCGCGCCCACCAGAAACGTCAGTCCCGCGCCAGCAAAACGGCCCACGTTGGTGGTGAACGCAAACGCGCTCACCCGGCAGTCGGTGGCGTATTGTTCCGGGAGCCAGAACGAATACACCACGAAGTTCGCGCCGCCCAAGCCCAGGAAGAAAGTGCACACCAGGAACCACAAGATGGCGTTGGTCGGCATGTAGAACACGTACCCGAACGCCAGCCACAGGAAGATCAGCATCAAACCGAAAAAGATGCCCAGGACCACTCGCCGATCCAACCGCTTGGCAAGGAACGGCGTGCACAGCGCTCCAATCACCGTTCCGATGCCTAGGATAGCCGTCGAATAGGAAGCCAGGCGAGCGCCGGCGAGCGTCGATTGCCCAGCCCGCTCCGACAAGTACGTGACGGCCGACGGAACGTAGACCGATCCGGCCCACAATCCCACGATGGATGCGACCAGGTAAAGGGAGTTGAGGATGGTGCGGCGGCGATATTGCGGCGTGAAGAGCTTGAGGAACGCGTGGTGCATGGCCACGATGCCTCCCTCTTCGCGGCGGTTCTTCCAGCGCGCCGGCTCGTGCAGCCGGTTATAGAAAAAGGCCACCAGTATGGCTGGCGCGCCGCCCACCACAAACATGTATCTCCAGCCATACTGGCTGCCGATGAAGTAATTGGCCAGGGCGGCGATCACGAAACCGATGTAGTAGCCGGTGTGCATCAGGCACACGCCCCACGTCCGGCGTTGTTCGGGCCATTCCTCCGAGACCAGCGACGCGCCGATGGACCATTCTCCGCCGATGCCCACGCCGGCCAGAAATCGCACGGTCGCGAGCGTCCACACGTTATTGCAAAAAGCCGCCAGCAGGGTGAACAAGGAAAACCAGAGGATGGAAAACATCAGCGTGCGAGCGCGGCCGAAGCGGTCGGCGATGGGTCCCCAGATCAGAGCCACGCCCCAGCCGATCATGAAGAGGGCGAACAGCAGACCGCTGTAGTAGCCCACGTTGGCCGTGGTGGCGGGAATGCCGGACTTCGGCAGCACGTCGCGCAGCGCGGGCACCAGAACCAGGGAAAAGATGAACGAATCCATCCCGTCCATGGTCCAGCCTCCCCAGGCCGCCCAGAAGGCCCGCTTCTGGCTGGAGGTCAGAGGGACGCTGGCCGCGAGTGTTTCCACTACCGGTTTATTCATGAAAAATATTCCTTGAGATTCTACGAGATTCTACTTCCGCCGGTCCGGCTGGGAATTAATGCACGTTTTTCTCGATCCATTTCTCAAAGAAAGCCGCAATACCATCGCTGTTTTTCTCGAGCATCATCTCATGCGCGTTACCCGGCAAGCCGACGTCTTCCAGCTTCACGTATGTCGTTTTCACGCCTGCCTGGTTGAGCCACTTGGGAACGCACGAATCGAAAACGCGGTGATAGCTGGCTTCTCCGGAAACATCCAGCACCGGGATATCGCGCAGGTTGACCAGCTTGCGGGCGGGTTCTTTCTGCAGCCAGCACGGAACCAGCCCCGGGCCGTCCGCCTTCGGCTCCAACTCCACTCGCAACTCGGAAGGATCGCTGGCCGGAGGATCGTAATGCAACGGCAAATTGGTCAAGCCCCAAGCCACGCCCTTTCCGTTGTAAACCTGCTTGGCCGTGTCCACGCTTTGAATGGGTGGGCCGCCCGGCTCGGCGGTAATAATCGCTTTCACCAGCTTGGGGCGGGCGTCGGCGATCTGCCAACCGAAAAATCCTCCTTGCGAGTGCGTGATGAGAATGACCGGAGCGCCGATCATGTCCAGCAGGGCCATGTGGGCGTCTAAATTCAGCTTGTCTTGAGTGATGCCTTGGAGAAATTGGACTTGAGTTTTAGCAAATTTATCAAAAACAGGATCGCCCATTTTGCCTTTATTGGGGGCATCGCTCGGCCATTGCGTATATTTCTTGGCTTGCGGCCAATCGCCGAGTTCGGTCAAGTCGGTCCAGATCTGCTCCAACTGCGGGGCAGTGCGAATAGTCAGTGTCCCGTCGGCGCCGGGCACATAAGCGGAGCGGCCCCGCGCCGGATAATCCACCATATAGACGACATATCCTTGCTTGATGAAGTAATAAGCCCAGCCCGGGCGGCCGTCGGGAGTCTGCAGCCAGTCCGTTCCGGTTTGCCCAGCGCCGTGCAAGAACACGATGGGATAAGCGCGCCGCACCTTCTTCGGCACCATGACTTCGACATATTCGGCGCCGTCCATGACCTCCTTGCCAGGCTCGCCGACGTAGTGTCCGCCCGCATAGAAGAAGCCGATGCGTGCGACGTCGGCGGCGGAGACGGTGGGGATGGACGGCGGGGGAGCGGCGTTGCCTCCATCGACGCTGTTGGCGCCAAGGCAGCCGCATGCAGCAACAGCGGCTATCGCGGCCAGAACGATATTCAAGATTCTCGGGACCATGTCATCTCGCTCCTTGCTGGCTCAACCCAGGAAAATTAGATCGTCGGTAGAAATTAGATCATCGGTCGCCCAAGAAATCAAGACCCCAAGAAATCAAGGCCCCAAGAAATCAAGGCAAAGTTGCGTCCGCTCCCGGCCGGGACAAAGCGCCCGCGATGCGTGAGTGCGCTTCTGCCGTAGCCCTTTAGAAGCATTGACACTTTGGAGACGCCGGTGATATAGTCACCCCCAAATGCGCTCGAACATCGCTCGAATGCGGAAAATAGCGGTGTGCGAATTGGCGTAAGCGCCACGGAAAGGTTGGTGTGACATGCGAAGACTCTTGAGTACGTTGGCCGGGGTGGCTGGCCTTCTGCTGATTTCGGTTTCTCTCTCGGCACACCACGGCCAAGCCGGGTACAACACCACGGAAACCGTTACCGTGACTGGAGCGGTGGCGGAATTTCAATTCGTGAATCCGCATTCCATCGTGAATCTTGATGTGAAGGACGACAAGGGTGAAACGCAAGCCTGGCAAGGGGAGCTCACCAGTCCCAATCATTTGCTCCGGGCCAATTGGACCGCGACTACGCTGAAGCCTGGGGACCACGTGACGATGTCCGGCTATCGGGCTAAGAGCGGCGCCAATTCGATGTGGATCACCAAGATCTCCGTCAACGGAGAAGAGCTCAAGATGGGCGCGGGGAACTGAAATGCGATCTTGCATGTTTGTCGCTGCCCTTGCCTTTACGTCCCTGACGTGCGCGCAGACGCCGGACCTCTCCGGCGTTTGGAATGTCAAGGGCTCTCCCGCCACTCGCTATTTGGCGTACAGCCTGAGCAAGGACGAACCGCCCATGACTCCCTGGGCAGAGGAGCGTTTCAAGGCGGCGAAGCCGTCCTTCGGGCCGCGCGCGGTGGAAGATTCCAACGATCCGGTCAACCCAACCACCATTAGCGCCATGGGCTGCTTCCCTCCAGGCATGCCGCGACTGTATATGCAGCCGTTTCCGCTGGAAATCATTCAAATGCCTGGCCGCGTGATCATGCTGTTTGAGTTCTCGCACTTTATCCGGCAAATCTATACCGACGGGCGCAAGCATAATACCGATCTCGGCCCCACCTGGCTGGGAGATGCGATCGGACATTGGGACGGAGACACGCTGGTGGTGGACACCATCGGATTCAACGACAAGACCTGGATCGATCGCGGGGGGCATCCGCATAGCACGGATCTGCATCTGGTGGAGCGCATCCGCCGGGTGGATCAGACCACGCTGCAAGACGACATCACCATCGAGGACCCGAAAGCCTATACCAAGCCTTGGGGCGGTCAGATCACGTTTCAGTTGAGACCCACTTGGAACATCACGGAGATGGTCTGCGAAGACAACGTTAACTTCGATCAGTTCTTGAAGAACGAAGCCAAGCCGAAAAAGTAGGGAGTGAACGCATGCGTAGACATCTGGCATTGTGGATCGGAGTGGCGGCGGTTTTCGCGGCGGGTTTCCTGGCGGGAACCAGGTTGTCGCCGGTGCAGGCCCCGGTGTTGGCCAAGGACAAGCCCGGTACTGGATTCGCCGCGGACCCGGGCGAAATGGGCGTCCAGGATATCTTCGGTCCCTACGAAGTGGTCAAGGACTGGCCAAAGAACATCAGCACCGTCCCGGGCAACGAGAAATGGACCTGGGGCGCGGGTCAGAGCGTGTACGCCGAAAGCCCCAATCGCGTCTTTCTCCTGTTCCGCGGAGAGTTGCCGAACATTCCGCGGCCGGCGACGAAATTGATCCCCGAATTCGGCCCAAGCCTGTCATTCCCGATCGGCCGCTTGCCGTGGCGTGACGCAACCGTCGCCGCGCTGCCGGGAGGAGGGGCCAGCGGACAGGATCCGGACGACGGTCCCAAGCTGTTTCGGGGCACAGTGGGCGTGGATGCCAAGTGGGAGCATTGCCTGACCGTGGTGGATGCCAACGGCAACATCGTCGAACAATGGACCCAGTGGGACAAGATCTTCAAGCGCCCGCACTTCATCGCCATCAACCCGTACGATCCGGAGAAGCATGTGTGGGTGGTGGACGATCACATGCACGCCATCTACAAATTCACCCACGACGGCAAGACGCTGGTGCAGACCATCGGCACGCCCACGGTGAAGGGCGCGGATGGAACGCATTTCAACCGGCCTACTTTCCTCAATTGGCTGCCGGACAGCACCCTGTTCGTATCCGATGGGTACAACGGTACACGCGTCGCGAAATTCGATAAGGACGGAAAGTTTCTGCTGGATTGGGGCATGAAGGGCACGCCTCCGAATGAAAAGCGGCCCTACTACATGAACAACGTCCACGGCATGGCCCTGGACGCGCAAACGCGGCACGTCTTTGTGAACGACCGCGCCAATCATCGCATTCAGGTCTTCGACGAAAACGGAAAGTTCCTCTACGACTTCAGCATGGGCCAGGAGCCGTCGGACATCCACTTGATCTACATTGGAGCCGACCGAAGTCTGTGGGCCTTCGATCGCGGAACTTCTAAGATGCTCAAGTACGACCTGGAGGGACATTTCCTCTATTCATTCGGCACATGGGGCGATTTCCCAGGCGGATTTTGGGGGGTTCACGGTTTCAGCGTGGATCAGGAAGGCAACTTCTACGTTGCGGAAGTCGATAACGGAAGGGTACAAAAATTCACGCCCAGGCAGAGTGTGAACTCGGCGTTCTTGGTGGCGAAGCCGGTCTATTCAGCTTGGAAGTGAAGCCGACCTACTCAGCTTGGAAATAGGTGCAGGAGGATGCCTGCCCGAGTTAGCCAATCTGAAAATTACCTGAAAAATCCTTGCAATTTTAAGTAACATATTGACATTTTACGCAGCGGGTGTTATACCCGCTTAAGGTTAGTTCGGGGTAAGTGTCCCAAACCGCCGTCGAGGGAGGCCTCCATGTTGAGTTCGCGAATTCGCGTTGCGCTGAACAGCCTTGGCGTTCTTGGCGTTGCCGAGACTTTTTCCATTCTAGGGGCTGGCGTGTTGTTGCTTTTGGCGTCCGTTTCACTCTTTTCGCAGGGCAGCCAGGGGAGTATCTCAGGGACGGTCACCGACCAGAGCGGCGCCGCGATCCCCTCGGCCAAGGTGACAATCACGGACACGCAACGAAATGTCTCGCGCGTCTTGACGACGGACAATGCCGGAGCCTACGCCGCCCCCGATCTGATCCCCAGCACGTACAACGTACGCGTGGAATTCAAGGGCTTTAAGAATGCCGACCGCAGAGACATTCTGCTAGAGGTCGGCCAGGATCTTCGCGTGGACGTCCCAATGCAAACCGGCGACCAAACCGAAACGGTAACCGTTACCGAAGAAGCTCCGGCGCTAAACACCAGCAACGCTGAACTGGGTGGATCGCTCTCCAACCAGGTGATCAACGATCTGCCGTTGAATGGACGAAACTTCGAGAATCTTCTGGATCTGCGTCCGGGCGTGGTAAAGTATCCCGGCAACGCCGGCTGGACGCAGGCCACCAACGGCCTCCGCCCGCATGACAACTTCTTCATGGTGGACGGCATCAATAGCAACGATCCGTGGATGGCGCAGAGCATGATGAACGCGGTAATGGCCGCCGGCGACGCGGGCACCATGCTGCCCATCGACGCCATCAACGAATTCCAGACTCAGCAGAATCCCCGCGCGGAGTATGGCTGGAAGCCGGGGGCCGTGGTGAACGTCGGTATCAAGTCCGGCAGCAACGCCTTCCACGGAACGGCCTACGCCTACGGCCGCACCAGTGCATGGGATGCCAACAATTTCTTCAGCAACGAAGTAGGCCAGCCCCTTCCTCCGCTCTCGCTCGAGCAGTACGGGGCCAGTGTGGGAGGGCCCATCATCAGGGACAGGCTGTTCTTTTTTGGCAATTTCGAATCCCAGCAATACACCGTGGGAAGCCCGTTTGTCCACGCTGTCCCGTACACGGCGCCAGGTACGGGAACTTCCTCGAACAACCTGATCGGCGCTTGTAACACCGCATTGGCGGCGGGAAGCCTCAGCGCGCTGAGCGCGCAACTGGCGGGCTTGAGCAGCGGCTGTGTGCCGCTATCGAACTACCCTGGACTGTTCCCGTCGAGCTCAACCGGAACGTATCCTACGGCGCTGGCCAGCACGAACTCGATTTTTTCGGGAGTTGGCAGGCTGGACTACCGCATCAACGACAAGAACACGATCAATGGGATGTTTTTTAGGAGCCCGGGCAGCGGCACGTTCGTAGACAACGCCCCCGCGGAAATAGCGTCGCAGTGGCTGACAACCCAATTTGCCCGTTCGCAGGTCATATCCGGGAACTGGGTTTACGTTGCAACTCCCACGATTGTGAATTCGCTACGCATTGGCTGGTCGAGTTACTACCAGATCTTCGGAACCCCCGATGTCGGGGAAAATCCCGACGACTACACCTACAACGGCTCTACCTACCACTTTTACACCGGTCAGGACGATCCCACCTTCGGGGGCTTTCCTCGTATTCAAATCAAAGAGTTTCCCAGTTTTCAGTTGGGCGGACCCGCCAGTTGGCCGAAGACGGTTGGGCCGGACAGCGTTTACCAGTTCAACGATTCCGTTTCAATCCAAAGGGGCAAACACGCCATCAAGTTCGGTGGCGAAGTCCTGTTGAACCGTAGTGATGACGACGTCACGAGCAACAACAAAGGGCCAGTGGTATTCAAGAATCTCGATGACTTCTTCACTGGAAGCCTCTTTAGCGCGCACATTACCAGTGGAGACACGGCCCGCAGCCTGAGCGATCAGGGGTACGCCCTGTTCGTCCAGGACGACTGGCGTCTCACGCCCAGCCTCACCGTAAATCTGGGGCTGCGGTATGAATTAACGACGGTCATCCGAGCTAACGACAATTTACTTGGGAACTTCATTCCAGGCGAAGGCATGTTCCAGGTGGGATCGCCCCAACTCCCCAACATTATGAACGGCGATCACAAAGACTTCGCGCCTCGCGTCGGCTTCGCTTGGGACATTGCCGGGAATGGCAGAACGGTGGTGCGCGGCGGTGCCGGCGTTTATTATGCGCAGGCCAGCTTTGACGCCTTCATGGCAGTTGCGAATCTTTACGGCCTGCGTACCATTCCGACTGGTGTGCCTCTTTACGCCAACGGCAGTCAAACTCCCAGCACCGCGGGCGGAAGCATCAATGTTGCTTCCATTGTCTACTCCGGCTCATCGCTCGGCTCGCCCAATACTCCGGGAAGCATCGAGTACGGATGGGCGAACAACAGTTCCAGCACTCCTCTTTACTCGCTGAGTTCGGCTTGCGGTGATGGCACCGTCACCCTGCCGACCGGGTTTACTCCTCAGCCGTGCTCCATCCTCGGAGTGGATCGGAATCTCAAAGCCCCCTATGTCGCCACTTTTAACTTAGGAATCCAGCACGCGCTCACCCGGACCCTGTCGCTCGAAACCACTTACGTCGGCAACGACGCTCAGCGCTTGTTCGGATTGACCGACCTGAATCAGCCTCAGCAGGTTAACGGGTTCAGCCCCGGTTGGGGTAATCCCGCTAATCCGAACAGCGCCGCTGGACAATGCCTGGCCAGCGCTTCCTCGGGTTACAACAACTGCGCGCCGAACGGCGCGGCCGAAGTTGCCGCGCAACCGTACAATGCCAAGTTCCCGTACCTCAACGTTATCGATTATCTGCAGAACAGCAACATCTCCAATTACAATTCCCTCCAAGTTTCCCTTACCCAGCGGGAGTCGCACGGATTGTCTTTCGTGTTGGGTTACACCTACTCCCACGCGTTGGCGGAAAATTATGACAACTGGAGCTATGTCGTTCCTATTAACACCAATAGTCAGAAGTCTATCTATGGTGACAGTATGTTCGATATTCGGCACCATTTCACGGCTTCGGTGACCTACCTACTACCGGGCAAAAAGACTCGGAGCCAGCTCCTGGATGGCTGGTCCATCAACGCCATCCTGCTCCTCCAAAGCGCCGCGCCGTGGGCCATCAATGATCTCACCACCGACTTCAGCGGAACGAATGAAATCAATAATCTCGGAGGCATGGCCACAAACGGCGAGCAGTGGGATTTCTTCGGCAACCCGAGCGACTTCCAGGACAGGAAGTCATTCAACGACACCAACGGCTGCTCTAATGGGCAGTGCACCACCGGCATTCCCTACTACCCGGGCACCAGCAACCCGACTTGTCTGGCCCAATCAACCGCAATGGGACCGCTGGCAGTGGCGTCGCTCACTGACCTGGGCTGCTACGCCAATGGCAAATCGTTCCTGATACCTCCCGCCTATGGCAGCTATGGCACCACCGGCAACAATATTTTCCGCGGTATGCCCTACTACAACGTGGATATGTCGATCACCAAGGCCTTCCGGTTCAGGGAGCGTGTTACGGCTCAGTTCCGCGCCGAATTCTTCAACGTGTTCAATCACGCAAATATCGCGAATCCAGAGGGCGGGCCAGGAGGATTCGAGGCCGGCTTCACCGATCCCAGCGGCACCGGCGGCGCGGGTTTCGGCTTCTTCCCATCCACCCCGGACGTGGTCAGCTCGAACGCCGTGCTCGGGTCGGGTGGCCCCCGCGCGATACAGCTGGGTCTGAAACTGATATTCTGATCGCTGTAATTCATGGCGACTGCCACACCTGAGATCGGCTTGAAGCCTCAAAGAAGGCCGATCTACACGAGCCTCTCGGCACAGGTGTTGTTTGCCATCGCGATCGCCATTGCCTTGGGCTACATCAGCCCCGCGAAAGCGGTCGCGATGAAGCCGCTCGGCGACGCGTTCATCCGCCTGATCACGATGATCATCGCGCTCGTGATCTTTTGCACCGTGGTCTCCGGCATCGCCGGGATGCAGGACATGAAGAAGGTCGGGCGCGTTGGCGGCAAGGCGCTGCTGTATTTTGAAGTAGTCTCCACCATCGCTCTTCTGATTGGCCTGGTGGTCGGGAACGTTGTGAAGCCGGGCAGCGGATTCAACATCAATCCCGCCACGCTCGACCCGAAGGCGGTGGCTGAATACGCCGGGCAGGCCAAAGCCCAAAGCGTCACCGATTTCTTGATGCACATCATTCCGAACACGGTAGTTGACGCTTTCGCCAAGGGCGACATCCTGCAGGTGGTGCTGCTGGCGATCCTGTTCGGTTTTGCGCTGTCCATCGTGGGTCAGCGCTCGAAGCTCATTGTCGATCTATTCGCGGCCCTGACCCATGCCGTTTTCGGCGTTATCAACATCCTGATGCGTCTGGCGCCGATTGGCGCTTTCGGCGCAATGGCGTTTACCATCGGCCGCTACGGCCTGGCGTCGCTCGGGCCATTGGTGAGGCTGATCGCCACTTTCTACGTCACCTGCATTTTGTTCGTGCTCATCGTGCTGGGCGTCGTGGCCTTCCTGGCGGGATTCAACATCGTCAAATTCCTTTTGTACATCAAGGAAGAGATCCTGCTGGTGCTGGCGGTCAGTTCTTCGGAGCCCGCTCTGCCGACGCTGATGCAAAAGATGGAGAAGCTCGGCTGCTCCAGGGCGCTAGTGGGGCTGGTGGTTCCAACGGGCTATACGTTCAACACTGATGGCACCAGCATCTACATGACGCTGGCTGCTCTTTTTGTGGCTCAAGCCACCAACACGCACCTCACCCTGACACAGCAACTGACCATCTTCGCGGTAGCCGTGCTCACGTCCAAAGGCGCCAGCGGCGTGCAGGGCGCGGCGTTCATCGCGTTGGTGGGCACCCTGATGGTGATTCCCACCATTCCGGTGGCTGGGATGGCGCTGATCCTGGGAATCGATCGCTTCATGAGCATGTTCCGCGCGCTGATCAATATGGTGGGCAACGGCGTGGCGACGGTGGTGGTGGCTCGCTGGGAAAACGAGCTGGACCGGAAATCATTGCAGCAGCAGCTCGGCTGATTCGGCAGTTATGCAGTCGTGGCTTCGAGCGCGATCACGAGCCGCCGGCCCACAATGTGCGCCGCGCGTTGCAGGGTATCCAGCTGCACGCTGTTATTTCTTGGATCGAGTAGCCGCTCGATCTGGATGCGGCTGGTGTTCATTCGCCCGGCCATCTTGGTTTTGCTGATGCGTTGTTCCTTCATTGCCTGAGCGATCTGCCACGCGAGGACGCGCTTCACCGCAAGGTCATGCGTCTCCTCGTAGATGCCGTCCTCTTTCAAGAGGTCGTCGAAAGAGGAACCGATATTCTTCTTACTCATGACTCTGTTTCCTTCTTGCGCTTCCTTGCCAGCTCAATTTCCCCTTCGGGTGCTTCCGTGCCTTTTCACGCAGCCATTGAGGATGACAATATTCCCTTCGTAAAGAAAAAATATCATGCGTGCGGGCCCATCCGTAATGTTTACTAGGGATGGTCAGGCGAAGACCGCGGAGGCGCCGAGGCTGGCGCGTCGTCCGTGGTTGGCGCCGCGATTACCGAACCGTCCTCGTTGACCGCTACGCGGCGGCGGTGAACTGCCGGAGTGTCCGGGTCCGTGGACGAGGCGGACGGCGCTGAGTAGTCTTTGTCGGCGGGCGCGCGGGTGACCTTAAGTGGCGCAATGTCGCGGTCGCCCGATCCCGCCCCCGACATGGAGGTGCGTCGGTATCGGACTTCGGCATCGGAAAAACGATGGCGGGCATCCGCGGTGAGATCCACCGCAATATTGCGTTCCTGGCCGGGTTGCACGCCTTCAGGGAGATTGAAATACAGCGTATAGCGCTGGCGAAGGCGCGCGAGCGTATCCTCGAGAGCGGAGGCATCGTTGACCGACATACTGTCGCCGCCGGAATCGCGCGCGATCTCCGCCGTGCCGGCCGATTGAGTGTGCGATCCACCACCTCCGCCGGGGTAGCGATTTCCGCCGCCGCGCGGGCCGAAGATGATGCCGCCCAGCCCTCCGCCAAGACCACCGCCGCCCAACCCTCCACCGCGTCCGCCACCGCGATTGCCGTACTGCCCGGCATCGGGAGCGATCAGCGCGCACATCACCGCATCGGCATGCGCCAAGGCCCGCCCCACGCCAATATCGTCACGGTCGAATTCGGTCTGATCGTCGGTGAGGATGACGATTGCGCGGCGGGCGTCGCGGCGGCCCTCGCGCCGCACGTAGTCGGCGGCGTCCAGCATCGCACGGGTGATATCGGTTCCGCCATTGAAGCGCTCCTGGCGGAGTAGGCGGTCGAATTCGCGCTGCACTTCCTGAGGGCTGCCGTTAAAAGGCAGCCGCACGCGGGTGTAGCGATCGAAGACCATGATGCCCATGCGGTCGTCTTTGCCGAGCACGGTCAGCGCCTGGCCGGATGCATCGGCGATGCGCTGCACGTGCGGCCGCATGCTGGCGCTGACGTCCAGCAAAAAGAGCACGTCCACCGGCATATTTTCGCTGGCGAAATTGCGAATCGGCACCACCTTGCCATCTTCGCGGAGGACGAAGTCGCCCGCGTGCAGGTGAGTGATGGCGCGATTGCTGGAATCCACCACCTGGGCGTCGACACGGACCAGAGACACGTCGCTGCGAAAAACGAGGTCGTCGTCCCCGATAAGCAGCCCGGTGATCAGGGCAGAGCCGAACAGGAGAAGATAAGCCGCTCGGAACATGGCTGGTGAACGCCTACTTGAATGATAACGTATGGGCCGCGGATAGCGTTTCAGGAGAGTGACCGAGAAGGCCGCAACGGAGCTATTTCCAGACGAACCGCGCAAGCTCTCGATCTTTGCGTACGCGGTCCACGGGAAACACCTGATTGTGCATCGCCACATAAACGCCCGGCGCCAGCACGCGCGCGGCGAACAAGCTTTCCGTCAGGTTCTGCAATCCGTCGCTGCCTTCGAAGCCCAACGGCGTCATCGCGCCGGTGAGCACGATCGGATGCCGCAGGCCAGTCAAATTCCTCTGGAGAAGCAGCCCGGTATCCACCATAGTGTCGGTGCCGTGGGTTATCACGATAGGCGCCGGGTCTTGCTCCAGCTTTTCGCGCACCGCGGCGAGCACTCGCTCGCGATCGGCGTCCGTCATCTCCAGGCTGTCTTTGTTCATCAGGTGCGTCACCGCGATCTCGGTATCCGGCAGGCGCAGCATGCGGAAATAACGGTCGATCTTGCTGTCCAGGTTTTGCACGTTTCCGGTTTGCTCGGAGTACACCTTCTCGATGGTCCCGCCGGTCGAAATCAGATGGATCCGCTGCATTTGTTAAACGGCCTGCCGCATGAGCTGCTTAAGTGGAATTCGATGTCCCATAATCAGCTTTCTCACATCGCGCGGCGAAAGCTTTCTAATGCGTTTAATCCCGCGGCGTTTCCCGAGCATACGCGGGATCATCCGCAGTGCCGCCAAGTCGCCCTTCAGCAGCGCCAGCGCGGCTTGCAGTTTCCCACGCAACCCCGGAAATTTTCCCACTTCCCCTTGCCCTGTCACCGCGGCCCACAGACCAGCGCCCAATCGCATCGCGTAGTAAACGGGGTTCACCCACAGCAGGCTCCAGGGGAACAGCTTCACTGCCAGCAACACGCGATTCCGTTCGATCAGCTCGAGACGGCGCGACGACCGCAAACCCAAGGTAGCGCCGCGATGATGCCGCACCACCGCTTGCGGCATGTATAGGCACTTCCAGCCGGCGATTCTCGCGCGCAGCCCCAGCTCGGCGTCGTCGCCGTAAGCGAAAAAATCCTCGTCGAACCCGCCGATTTGATCTAACATGGAGTGCCGGTACATGGCCGCGCATCCATCGGGCCACAAGACCTCCTCGACGCGATCATATTGGCCCTCGTCCAACTCGCCCGTGCCACGCCCGCGGTTCTGGCCATCCGGATAAATCAAGTGCCCGACTTTGTCGATGCGTCGCGGATCTTCATGCACCAGAACTTTCGATGCGGCCATCCCCACTTCCGGACGCCCCTCGAAGGCGCTCGCCAACGCCGCCAACCAGCCCGGCTCGGCCTCAGCATCGTTATTGAGTAAAGCCACAAACTCCGCGTCGGACGCCGCGAACCCTTGGTTGTTGGCCGCACAAAAGCCGCGGTTCTCAGGATTCCGAAGGAGTACTACGGGGACGAGAGGATTGTTTCCCCACTCGTTTAGTACCATCTCGGGCGAGCCATCGTCAGAACCGTTATCGACTACCACCACCTCAAACGGCTGGTTGATCTGCTGCCGCGTAAGTGATTGCAAGCACGCCTTCAAAAGGTCGCGGCGATTCCAGTTCACCACTATTACCGAAATAGCCCCCGCGCGGTATCGTCTCACCGACTGTAGTATTATAGCCGTAAGCTAACAGGCAACTTGTATGTTTTCCCCGGGTGAAACACTTAGAAAAGCGCGCTTGGAGCAGGGCCTCGATCTCTGCACTCTAGCAGCGCAGACCAAAATCAACGTCAAGTACCTGGAAGCGATCGAGGCGGATGATCGCCAAAGCCTGCCGAGCGCTTTTTTTTACAAGAGCTTCGTTCACCAATATGCTAAGTCTCTGTCACTGGACACCCAGGAGATCGATGCCGAAGTCGAGCGCGTGTTGAGCGCGGACGCCCCTCTTCCGTTGCCTGGATACGAAAGCGTGGTGTCCCGCAATGTTTCGCCGTTGACATCCGCGCGCCGTTTTCATGCGCGCACGTACGCTTCGGCGGCCGCTCTGGTGCTGGTGATCATGGGCTGCGCGGGAATCTATACGTTGTGGCGCAATTGGAGATCGACGTTCAGCGTGCAAGCAGCCATCGAAAGCGTGCGATCCTTTAGCAAAACGAGAATTGCCCGCGCCAGCTCGCCCGGCAAGAAACAAGCTCAGAAACGCACCGAACGCCTGGCGGCCCCGCTTGCCCCGCTCACTCGTTACGTACAAGCAGCCGAATCCGAACCGTCTGGATCCGAACCGGCGCCTCCCGGCTACAAAGTGATGCTCGATGTGCTGGCGCATGAAGCCACCTGGGTGTCGGTATCTTCCGACGGCAAGCCGGTTTTTTCCGGCATTCTGCAGCCGAATCAGAGCAAAACCGTAGGCGGCAAAGAATCCGCAAGGATGCGGGTGGGCAACGCCGCCGGGATCGAAGTGCGATTGAATGGAAAATTACTCGGGCCGCTGGGCGCGCGCGGACAGGTGTTGATCGTCCTATTCACTCCCGATAATTTCCAGATTTTCTCTCCACCTAAAGAGAGCGACTAACTCGCTCACGTTGAGCGAGCCGGGTTACTTGGCCTGACCCATCTTCTCCGCGTCGGGCTGCGCCTGGGAGCGTACCATGCGCTTGCGTTGCCGCTCGATGCGCAACAGCAGGCGACGGCGGCGATGCTTGATGGAATCGTCGACTTTGCGCCAGAACTTGCGGAAGTATTGGACAGCCGAAGCGATACCGAAAATCACGACGCCCCACATCCATAGCATCGCGAATCCGCTCAGGGCCTCCCATCGGATACTCACCAGAATCATGGAAATGGCGACCACCTGGGTGATCATCTTGGTTTTGCCAAGATCGCTGGCCTGGATTGTGTAGCCTTCCGCCGCCGCGATGCTGCGCAGCCCGGAAACCGCGAACTCGCGGCCGATGATCAGCACCACCATCCACGCCGGAACACGCCGGATCTGCACCAGTGAAATCAGCGCGGCCGAGATCAGCAGCTTGTCGGCGATGGGATCGAGCAACGTCCCGACGGTGGTGATCTGCTTCCAGCGCCGCGCGAGATAGCCATCCAGCAAATCGGTGGCGGCGGCGATCAAGAAGATCGCGAGCGCCAGGAACGCGTTTGGGACTAAAACCTCGCCGCGCCATTCAATCCGCAGATTTTGTTCCACCAGCACCGCCACCAGAAATGGAACAAAAAAGATGCGGAGAATGGTGAGCGTATTGGGCAGATTCATGTCAGGGCCGCGTCTTCAAAATCCGGAATCCTGATCACAAGAATATCACTCGACATATTACTCAACAAGGTAGCCGGAGAGTCGGCGCTTGATGGACTCCGGCACCTCCGCCTCCAGTTCGCAAACATCTTCACGATACTGGCTGGAGAGCACCTTCGCGCGTTCGTGCAGCAAATGAATCAGAGAGCCCTCGCCCGCCGGGATACGAAACCGCTGGCGCGATACCGAGTCCAGAGGCAGCGCGTTGTCGATGGCTTGAAGCAGCGCGTCAAAACCAGCGCCGGTGCGGGCCGATACCGGAACTGCTTCCGTGCGCGCGCCGGCCTTCACTTCTCCCATGATTCGCTGCGCCAAGCTTTGGACGCGTTGCGCCAGGCTTTCGGTATCGCTGGCGCCGCTCTCCATTTGATCCATTTTATTGAGCACCAGAATCTGCCGCGTTTGATCCGCGCCGATATCGGCCAGCACCTCGAATACATGCGCCGTGTGCTGGGGCGCGCTGGGCGAGGAAGCATCAACCACGTGCAGCAGCAAAGCGGCCTCAGTCACCTCTTCGAGCGTGGCGCGAAAAGCCTTCACCAGCGTGGTGGGAAGATTCCGGATGAAGCCTACCGTATCGCTCGCCAGCACCTTGCGGCGCGACGGCAGCATCAGATGCCGAACGGTGGGATCGAGCGTCGCGAACATGCGCGCGTCCGCCACCACCGCCGCGCCGGTCAGCCGGTTAAATAGCGTCGATTTCCCGGCGTTCGTATAACCAACCAATGCAACCGTGGCGAGCGGAACCGATTGCCGCTGGCGCCGCTGCGTGCCTCGTCCGCCTCGCACGCCCTCGAGCTGATCGTTCAGCTTCTTGATGCGGCGGTAAATCCCGCGGCGGTCGGTTTCAAGCTGCGTCTCCCCAGGGCCGCGGGCGCCGATGCCGCCGCCCAAACGGGACATCTCGACGCCCCGCCCCGCCAGACGCGGCAACAGGTAATTCAGCTGCGCGAGCTCGACCTGCAATTGACCTTCGCGCGTGCGGGCGCGCCGCGCGAAAATGTCGAGGATCAACTGCGTGCGGTCCAGAATCTTGCAATCCAGCGCGCGCTCCAGATTCCGCAGCTGCGTGGGAGTCAGCTCGGCGTCGAACAAAACCACGTCGGCGTCGTGGAAAGTCACCAAGCGGCGCAACTCCTCCAGTTTTCCGGAGCCGATGAGCGTCGCCGAATCGGGCGCTTGCCTGGATTGAACGATGGTTTCTTCGACGTGCGCGCCGGCGGTGTCGGCCAGCGACTTCATCTCGTCGAGCGACTCCTCCACGGCGTTGGCATTCGGATCGCCGCTGCCTCGCTGGTTAGGGCCGCGGTGCGAGCGGGATTTCAAGTCGAGCCCGACCAAAATCGCGCGTTCTTCGGCCACAGGTGCTTCGTTAGATACCGGCAAACGGGCTGCTAATCCTCAACGGGCTCCGCGGGCGAAGCATGGCTGCCGGCGGTGGTCCCCGCGGGTGCGGCGGCTCCGGAGGAATGCCCGCCTGCCGATGCGTGAAAGGGTTTAGACACTACGACGGTGGAGATGGCGTGCTTAAAAATGAGCTGCTCCTGATTGTTGGTCTCCAGCACGACCGAATATTTGTCGAAACTCTTGATGCGGCCGGATAGCTTCACGCCGCTCATCAAATAGATCGTAAGGAAGGTTTTGTCCTTCCGCGCATTGTTTAGAAAAGCCTCCTGGATATTTTGCGCCAGCTTTTCCATGGGCGTCCTTTGGCCGGGTTTGGGCTCGTTATCGTGAATGGCAGTCCCTCCCACCGCGCACGGTCATCCAAGCTCATCATAGCGCAATGGCCGATCCAGGCGGCGCGGACAGGCCTACGCAAGAGCGCCAGGGCAATGGTCAGCGATTCTTGCCAAGTACTTGGCGATTCGAAGCGCTGTTTCTTGATCTTCATCTCGCGTCGGAACCCCTCTGATCTCGGCATGGTCAATGGCGTCTTGCACAACCCGGAGCGGATCCGGGGAGTCGACGATGTCGCGAACAATTAGGCGGCACATGCCCGCTGCCCCCGGATATCTCAGCAGCGTCCCAGCCGGAGAAAGCCCGACGGACAGTCCTGTTTCACTGGCCTTCCGATAAAAAAGCTTGGGCATCGGTTTGCCTGTGCGGGCGTTGAATGAGTCCGGAAAAGGGTACGCGCGGAAGACTTCCGCGGTGGGTTCGAGTTCCGGATATACTATCTGGCCCGCAGGACCCATGCGAGAGCGTCCGAGAGAGCGTGCGGGGATGCCTCCACCATCTCGGAGTGGACCGCCCGCTTTCCGTCAAGGACCTCCATGTAAATTTGCGCAGGCTTGGCAGTGGATGCGGGGCAAATCAGCACCACGCTCTTGATAGAAGTATCCCAATGGATGAGGAGATCGCCTTCGGACGCTTCAACGGCGGAGGGAGTCACATAGATCGGACGCTCCATCTGGGCTTCATACAGAAGCCTGTTCGCGCGCTCTTGCGCCAACTTTGTTGGCGCGTCCCCACGCTGCACACCCTCGGCGTTCAACTTTTCGATTTCTCGGATCGCGTGAACAAGGGCGTCCGGCCCAATGACAGCGCCGCTTTCGACCGCGCCCCAAGCTCGAGATTCACCGTGAACTGAACCATTACCAGCGTAGAAGAATCCCTGCTGAATCACCGGGCTATTGAGCGCGAGCACTGTCCGCCTCTTTTTTCGCTGGATCGAAAAGATTTCGCTGCTGGTCCCTCGCAACTTTAGCTTGTTCCAACAGATTGATCAGCGGCTCAATGAGATCCGGAACCATGACTACACGAACATCAAAGTCCTGAAAATCCGCTTGCGAGCGATTCTCTTGGCCGGCGAAAAAATTGCCGAATTCCAAGACAAGCTCGTGCGCGGACACTCGATAGGCGAGAAGATTGGCATAATAGGATTCCATCGCGCTCTCCCTCAATACCAGTATCGAACGAAACCAAGTGTATCAGTAGGTTAAACAGTCATGCGCGAGCCTCTTCAAAACACCGATCGGCGGGGGTCCTTGGCCTTCATTGCCAGCGAAAATCGGGGCTCCACGGCCGCACGCCCTTCGATTAGCGCGCAGGCGTGTTCGCCGACCGCGGGACCGTGCTTGAATCCGTGGCCGGAGCCGCCTCCCACCAGCCAGACGTTATCGAAATCAGGATGGCGGTCGATCAAGAAATCGCCGCTGGACGTATTCTCGTATTGGCACACTCGGCTTTCAACCAGCGGCGCGCCTGCCAGCGCCGGAAAGCGCTCGCCTAAGAAAGCGCGAGCGGCCTCCAATCCGTGCGCCACGCGATCTCCCGAGTCGGGATCGAATTCAGCGCCGTGCCGGTCAAACGCCAGCTTGAAACCGCGATTTTCCAGATCCGGTATCGTGTACGCGCCGTGCTCGTCGGTAATGTCCGTCCAAGCCGGCATGCGAGGGGGAGCGAAGCTGCGATCTCCCGCGGGCGTTCCAAAGAAAAACACCTCCTGACGCGTCACTCGAATGCGGCCGCCCAGAACCTCGGGGAAGATCTTCGGCAGCCAAGGCCCGCAAGCGTACACGATGGTCTGCGATCGATCCCTAGGGATTGCAGCGTCCTCGCTATATTCAACACCTTCGCGAACCGCCTGCGCGACCACTGCCTGCACTGCTCGACGCGCCAGAATCACCCCTGCTTGGGTTTCGTACAAGCCGAGGCGGTCTTGGGGAAAGCGAAACTGCGGGAAGGATTGCTGAAGCTCGGAAGACGTTAACCGCTGGAACGCCACGCCGCAGTTCTCGAACGCCGCCTGTATGCTCGCCGCGCGCGAATCACCCGGCGGAGGGGTCCACAGCACGCCGGTGTTATGGAAAAGCTCGGGCCTTCCGATTTGGCCGAACAACTCCAGCCACAGCTCCCGCGACCGCATCGCCCAGCGCGTGTAGATCTCGTCGGCGCCGTAGCCCATGCGCAGGATGCGCGACTCGCCGCCCGAGCTCGATCGGCTATTGCCCGCGCCGTAGGCGTCCACCAGCGCTACCGTCCGGCCGGAGCGGCGCAAATGCAACGCGGTCCAGGCGCCGAACACGCCCGCGCCAATTACAACGGCGTCAACGCTTTTCTTCATGGGGCGCTTTTCATGAACCGGCGCGCATGTCGTTCAACACGGTGATCGGGATGTTCAGATTTCCGCGAAAACCCGTCCCCAGCAAAATCTGCGGCTTTATATCGCCGTGGAAGTCCGACCCGCCCGTCACCAGAAGATTGTATTTCCGCGCGATGCCAGCATAGCGCTCCATGTCCGCCGGGCGATGATCGGAATGAAACACCTCGATGCCGCGCAGTCCAGCGTCCCGCAACTCGCGGATGAAGGTTTCCTCGATCACATCGCCCATACCGAGGCGAATCGGGTGCGCGAGCACGGGCAACCCTCCGGCGTCCCGCACGCGCTGGATCGCCACGGGAACATCGGGCGCGTAGCGTTCCACAAAGGTGGGAGCTGTTTCGCCCAGGTAACGGCGGAATGCATCGTCGTAATTGGCCGCGTAACCTTTGTCAATCAAGACGCGGGCGAAGTGCGGACGCCCCGTCAAAGTGCGGCCCAACCGCTCCACTTCCCCCAACTCGATCTCCACTCCCTTTTCGCGCAAACTCGCAACCAGCCGCTGATTGCGGTCCCGGCGCCCCGCGATCAATTCGTCCAGCCATGCGCGGAACTCCGCCGGCGGAGGCTGGCGCAGGAAATATGCAAGCAGATGAACAGCGCGACCTTTTGTGCCGGGACTGCGAGTGCTCAGTTCGATCCCGCAAACCAAATCCAACCCCCGCGATTGAGCCAAAGGCAGCGCTTGATCATACCCGGCGAAAGTGTCGTGATCGGAAATGGCGAGCGCTTCCACTCCGCGCGCGACCGCCAGCTCCACCAATTCAAAAGGAGTGAAGGTTCCGTCGGATTCGTTGGTGTGACTATGGAGGTCGATCACTTAACGAGCTTCCTCAGCTCGATCACAACGCGAGCTTTCTCAGCCGCAGCGCGTTGGCGATCACGGAAACCGAGCTGAATGTCATCGCGGCGCTCGCGATGATGGGACTGAGCAGCAGTCCGAAGAAAGGATACAGGACGCCGGCGGCCAGTGGGACCCCGATCACGTTATAGATGAATGCAAAAAACAAATTCTGCCGGATATTGCGCATGGTAGCTTTACTGAGCGCGCGGGCGCGGACGATCCCGCGCAAATCTCCCTTCACCAGTGTAATGGCCGCGCTCTCCATGGCGACGTCGGTTCCCGAGCCCATGGCGATTCCCACATCCGCGCGCGCCAGTGCCGGTGCGTCGTTGATACCGTCGCCGGCCATCGCAACGATGCGCCCTTGCGCTTGCAGTTTCGCGATCACGTCCGCCTTGCCGTCAGGAAGCACTTGGGCGTGTACCTCATCGATGCCAAGCGTGTGCGCCACCACTTCCGCGGCGGAGCGGTTGTCGCCGGTGAGCATGACGATACGAAGGCCGTCGCTATGCAGCTTGGCGATGGCTTCGCGCGCGGAGAGCTTGATCGGGTCCGCCAGCGCGAGTGTGCCCGCAGGCTCATCGTCGATGGTGACTCCCACCACTGTTTGCGCGGACTGGCCGTCGGCATTTTCCGCCCGTCCGACGAAGATTCGGCGGCCGTCCACGACAGCGCCCACGCCGCGCCCGGTCTCCGATCGAAAGTTCTCCGCTTTCGCCAGAACCAGGTTTCGCTCGGCGGCGCCCGCGACAATAGCCGCCGCAAGGGGATGCTCGCTGAGCCGTTCGACACTGGCCGCCAAGCGCAGAATTTCATCATTCGTGGCCGAGACTAGCTTCGGCTTTCCCTCCGTCAGCGTCCCCGTTTTATCGACGACCAGCGTATCCACTTTTTCGAGGGCTTCCAGCGCCTCGGCGTTTCGGATCAGCACGCCGGCCGCGGCGCCGCGCCCGGTACCGACCATGATGGACATCGGCGTGGCCAAGCCCAGCGCGCACGGACACGCGATGATCAGGACCGCAACCGAGTTGACCAGCGCATAAGCCAGGCGCGGCTGGGGCCCGAAGAATGCCCAGACAACGAAGGTGACGATGGCTACGCCAATCACCGCCGGGACGAACCACGCCGATACTTGGTCGGCCAGCCGCTGAATGGGCGCGCGCGATCGCTGCGCTTCGCTCACCATCTGGACAATGCGCGCCAGCATGGTCTCGGCGCCGACGCGTTCGGCCTGCATGGCGAAAGCGCCCGTGCCGTTGATGGTTCCTCCGATTACGCGAGCGCCCACGGCTTTCTCCACGGGAATCGGTTCACCGGTGAGCATGGATTCGTCGACAGAACTCCAGCCCTCGGTCACCACTCCATCCACCGGAACTCTCTCGCCCGGGCGGACTCTGAGAATGTCATTAGGCCGAACGCGATCGAGCGAGACGTCTTCTTCGACGCCGCCGCGACGGATGATCCGTGCAGTCTTCGGAGCCAAGCGGAGCAAAGCTTTGATCGCGCTGCCGGTCTGGCTTCGCGCTCGCAGCTCCAGCACTTGTCCGAGCAGCACCAGACACACGATAACCGCCGCTGGTTCGAAATACAGCGCGACCTCGCCGTGCTGGCGCATTTCCGCCGGAAAAATCCCCGGGGCCATCGCGGCAATGAAACTGTAAGCATAGGCCGCGCCCGCACCCGCGCCGATCAGCGTGAACATATTCGGGCTGCGATTCACGATTGAGTCCCACGCGCGATTGAAGATCGGCCGGCCCGCCCACGGCACCACAAGCGTCGCCAGCACGAATTCGACCCACGGCCCGTGCACGCCGGCGAACATCATCCCAAGCAGCGCTGCGCAGGGCGGCATGCTGAACCAAAACCGGCGCAGCATGTCCTTATATTCAGGACTGACCTCGTCCACCGAATCCAGAGTGACGCTGACCGGCTCTAGCGCCATGCCGCATTTGGGGCACGCGCCCGGCCCTATCTGGCGTATCTCGGGATGCATCGGGCAAGTGTATTCGACGCCCTTGGCCTCCCGATCCATGACTTCGGGCGCGGCCTTCGGGTGCAGATATTTTTCCGGATCGGCCTGAAACTTATTCGCGCAACCTATCGAGCAGAAGTGATAGGTGTGGCCTTGGTACGCCGCTGAGCCAGCGGCCTTCTGCGGATGGACCAGCATCCCGCAAACGGGATCGCGCACTTCTGCGGACTGAAGAATAGGAAGCATCGCTGCGATTGCTACGAACGGTCCTCGCGGACGGGCACGCGCTCGTAGCGCCGGTGCAGGCTCTGGAATTGGCGCTGGTGCAGACCCGCCCGATGCAGCAAGTAGCGCGCGAGAAGCTGCAGGATCGACAACCCGTACACGGAACTTTGCAGGAACGACGCCGAGGAGGCCTCCTGGAAATATCGCGTGGGCACCGGCACCTCGCAAATGCGCATGCCGGAATCGATGAATTGCGCCATAATTTCCTGATCGAACAGAAAATTGTCGGAATTTGTTTCGAGATTCACCGCTTCCAGCGCTTCTCGCCGGTAGGCGCGGTATCCGGTGTGATATTCGCTCAAATGCAGGCCGAAGGTCCAATTTTCGAGTACCGTAAGCGCGCGATTGGCCACATATTTCCACCACGGCATGCCCTGGCGCATGGGGTTGCCCAGCAGCAGGCGCGATCCCAAAACAACGTCCGCTTGGTCGCGGTCAATCGGCTCGATGATCTGGGGCAGCAACTTGGGGTCGTATTGATAATCCGGGTGAACCATGACGATAATGTCCGCGCCCGCCTTGAGCGCCTCGCGATAACACGTCTTCTGGTTCGCGCCGTAGCCATAATTGCGATTGTGAACGAACAGTTCCAGACCCAATTCACGGGCGATCTTGACGGTGTCGTCGGAACTTCCGTCATCCACCAGGATTACCTGATCCACCAGCGCGGGCGGCAGGTCCGCATAGGTGATGCGCAACGTCTTGGCGGCGTTGTAGGCCGGCATCACGACCACGACCTTGCGGTGCAGAGGCATGCTTCAGCGGGAGAGCTATCCTCAGTTTACGTCAATCACGGGCGCAGCCGGAGGCGCAGATAGACGTTGACCGCAACCGGATGATTTCCATAATAAGGTTTGATGGCATCCGGCATGGAATATGCGCTGAAATTCGCGCCGATGCCGGTTTCGATTTTTTCAAACGTGCCGATGTCGCGCGTGTACCCGGCCGTGTAGGCGCCGATGCGAAACGTGCTTCCGGCGGTGCGGTCGAGTTGGTCTTCGAGAATCGGCTGATCGCTGAATAGGTCGTCTTTGTTCACCAGCTCAATCCGGCCGGTGAAGAAGTTTTTCCTGCGCCACGGCGCCACGGACTCCAGCAGGTACGAGTTCAGGTTGTGCTGCGAGAAAGTATCGTGATTCCGGCCCCAGATCAGACTGGTGGCCCAATCCGAACCCTGCATGGGCCGCGCATATTGGATGGAGGCAGTGGCGCGGATGATGTCGCCCGGCTCCTCACGCTCGGGCCTCGTCAATCTTCCGGCGGATACTTGCGCCGACCAATTCTTGCTGGGGAAATACGACAACCGCGACGACCACGAATTGATCGGGCCGTACTGGATGATCCAGCGGTTCTCGCCGGGTTCGCTGCCGTAGAATCCGCTGGCTTCCAGGCGAACCTTCTCGTACTTGATCCCAACGGTCACCACTTCGTCGGCGATGTGGGTGGAATCTTGCCAATGGTGCGAGAGCGGCGCTTGCGGAATCTCATCGGCCGAAGCACGATGCGGAAACGCCACGGGGCCGAGCGCCGGATCGCCCACGGGCGCGAAATACAGTTCGAGAATCGTGTTTTCAACGATCGGATGCGCATAGTGTACGCCCAACGCCATGATGAAATTGTGCGGATGCTGCTCGTCCACCAGCGGCTTTCCATAAGCGGTCTCGCCGGTTTGAAACAGTTCCGGGTAACTGCGATCCGTAACGGTGGCCGGCTCCAGGCTCAGCATCAAATCAAATTGAAAACTGCCGCCCCAGAGCTTGTGGCCGGCGGCGAACATTCCCCAGTTGGGCGCGAAGAACTTGTCATGGCCGCGGGGGCCGGTCTCCTGCGTGTCCATCACGTAGGCTTTGCCCATCAGCATGAAGCTCCAGCCCGCGCGAGTCTGCATCAGCATCGGCAGAGAGCCGGATTGCGGATTCTCGCTGGTGCCTGAAGCCATGTCCATCAAGTCGCTGCCAGCTGAATTCGAGCCGCCCATCTGCATGTGCGACATGTCGTGCTCCTGGGCGCTCGCCAGAGGCGACAAGAAGATACCAATGAACACAATTCGAAACACACTTCCTCCTGTTTACTGAACCGCGACCGTAAGGGAGTCGGTAATCAAATACGAAGAGGAAGCGGAATTGTGATGATTGCGCGCGGAGGCGGACGGAGTTCAATCGTCGCGAAAAACGGGGACGCGATCACGTCTGTGCCTGCCGCGACCGCACTCAACGCAGCAATCGGCGCGGCTGTGGGCCGTAAATCGTGCTGCGGCGGAAGTACCTGCGTCTTGCCATGCGAGTGGCAGGGCGGAGCGGCGTTGTCCGGAAGCTCGACCAGACAGCGCGCAAAACACTGCCCATTTGCGAGCGCGAGCGCCACCGAGAGCAAAATGAAAACGCTGGCCCACGTGCCCCGCATGCGCCTTCAGATTAGCATGCATTCGCTACAATGAATTCACTCCTCCTCCGATGATTCAAACCCTATTCGGCGCCACTGAACAAGAACCCAACCTGCTGGAGCGCCTGAAGGCAGGCATTGAAAAGACTCGCGCTGGGTTGATGGATCGTCTGGAAGACGCCGTCGCCGGCCGGAAGGAAATCGATGCGGATCTGCTCGACGAGGTGGAGTATGCGCTCATCACCGCCGACATCGGCGTAAACACGGCCACCGAGATACTCGAGACCATCCGGCAGCGTGCGGACCGCAAGCAACTGGCCGACGCCGGAGAAATCAAGCAGCTCATCGCGCAGCACCTGTTGGAGGTGTTGGAAGCGTCCGACCGCCCGGTGCCTCGCGTGGCCGAGCCTCCGGCGGTAGTGATCGTGGTAGGCGTCAACGGCGCCGGCAAGACCACCACCATCGGAAAACTGGCCGCGCGCTATAAATCGGAGGGACGAAGCGTATTGTTGTGCGCCGCCGACACGTTTCGCGCCGCCGCCATCGACCAGTTGCAGGTATGGGGCATGCGCACGTCCGCGGACGTGATCAGACAATCTCCGGGCGCCGACCCGAGCGCGGTGGTGTTCGACGCGCTGCAGGCCGCCAAGGCCCGCAAAGTGGATTATGTGATCATCGACACCGCCGGACGCCTGCACACCAAGACAAATTTGATGTCGGAGCTGGAGAAAATGCGTCGCACTGCCGCCAAAGTGATCCCAACAGCGCCGCACGAAGTGCTGTTGGTGCTGGATGCAACCACCGGGCAGAACGGATTGGAACAGGCTCGCAAGTTCACAGAGTCGAGCGGCGTCACGGGCCTGGTGCTCACAAAACTGGACGGAACGGCGAAGGGCGGCGTGGTGGTGGCCATCGCGCGCGAATTGAATTTGCCCATCCGATACGTGGGCGTGGGCGAGCAGGCGGGCGATTTGCTGCCATTTGAGCCGGACAAGTTCATCGCGTCATTGTTTGCATGAGAAGCCCGCTCATGGACGAAGCCCTGGAGCTGGCTCGGCAAGGGCTGGGGCGCACCAGCCCGAATCCGGCCGTGGGCGCCGTGCTGGTGAAGGGCGGCGAGATCATCGGGCGCGGCTTCCATACCTACGCGGGCGCGAAACATGCGGAAGTCCTGGCGCTCGAGGAAGCCGGGGAGCAAGCCCGCGGGGCCACGCTTTACGTCACGCTGGAACCGTGCTCACATCAGGGCCGCACGCCGCCTTGCGCGGACGCTTTGATTCGCGCGGGGGTTGCCCATGTGATCGCGGCCATGCAGGATCCCAATCCGCAGGTGGCTGGGCAGGGATTCCGCCGCTTGCACCAGGCCGGCATCGCGGTGGAAGTTGCTTCCGAATATTCCGAGGAGGCTGCCCGGCTGAACGAAGCGTTTATCCACTCCATGCGCACCGGGCTGCCGCTCGTAACCTTGAAGGCCGCGCTCACGTTGGACGGCAAGATCTCCGCGCCGGAAGATAATACCGGATGGATCACCAGCGAGCGCGCCCGCGCCCACGTTCAGCAAGTGCGGCATAACGCCGACGCCATTCTCACCGGCATTGGAACCGTGCTGGCCGACGACTGCCTGCTCACGGATCGCACCGGACTCGAACGCAGCCGGCCGCTGTTACGCATCGTCGCCGATTCCACGCTGCGCATTCCTCTGAATTCGCGCATGGTCGCGAGCGCCAACAACGATCTGGCGGTGATTACTACCTCGGCTGCTTCCGACGAGCGGCGCCGCGCGCTGGAGTATCGCGGGGTGCGCGTGCTGGTGTTCGACGGTCCGGGCGGCCGCGCGGATCTGACCAAGCTCCCAGCCTTCCTGGCCGGCGAGCAGTATCGATCGCTCATGATCGAATCGGGCAGCAAGTTGAATTGGGCGGCCCTGGAATCACGGATCGTCGACAAGATCTTCTTCTATTACGCGCCGAAAATTCTGGGCGGCCTGCTATCTCTCCCGGTAGCGGGAGGCGCGGGCCGATTGCGGCGCACCGACGCCATTCAGTTTCGGAATGTGCGGCTGCATTCCATCCCGCCCGATGAATTCGTGGTAGAAGCCTACGTGGAGAAGTAGTGTTCACTGGAATCATCGAAGAGGTTGGCAGGATCGCGGCAGCCGGAACGCGGATGCGCATTCAATGCCGCCTTGTCCTTGCGGACATCAAGGAAGGCGCAAGCATCTCAGTGAACGGCGTCTGCCTGACGGCCGTGGACATTCAGGACGACGGATTCTGGTGCGACTTATCGCCCGAGACCCTGGCGCGCACCAACCTCGGCGCGTTGCGTGAAGGTTCGCTGGTGAATCTGGAGCGTCCGGCGGCCGTGGGCGACCGACTGAGCGGCCACATCGTGCAAGGCCACGTGGATGGCACCGCCGAGTTCCTGGCGCTGGAACCGCTGCCCGAGGGGAATTGGTGGTTGACCGTGCGGATGCCACGGGAGCTGGACCGCTATTTGATCCCCAAGGGGTCGGTAACGCTGGATGGCGTCAGCCTGACCGTAGCTTTGCTCAAAGACGATGAAGCGGGCATCGCGATCATCCCCCACACGTACGAAAATACGGTCATGCGAGAGTACCGCGCGGGAGCAGCCGTGAATGTGGAAGTGGATGTGATCGGCAAGTACGTGGAAAAGTTGTTGACAGTGCGATAGAATTCAGTATCCGAATGCCAAGGAGCCGCGTCCTATCGTTAGAGAGAGCATCCTGAGGAGTTTCCATATGCGCGCCATGCAAATCGCTTTCCTGTCGCTGGTTTTCGCAGCCGGCACCTGCTTCGCCCAAAGAGGTGGAGGCGGACACGGTGGCGGTGGTGGTGGACATGCTGGCGGCGGTGGTGGTGGACGTGCAATCGGCGGGGGTGGTGGCGGCCGCGCTATTGGTGGCGGCGGATACGGCGGGCGCGCTATCGGTGGCGGCGGATACCGTGGCGGCGGCTACGGCGGCGGTTATGCCCGGGGCGGCTACGGAGGCTATCGCGGCGGTTACGGTTACGGCGGTTACGGTCGCGGTTGGGGTGGCTGGGGATTCGGCTTCGGATTCGGTTATCCGTGGTACGGCGGCTATTACGGCTATCCGTATTATCCGTATGCCTATTATGGAGCTCCGTATTACGATCCCTATTATTCGGATCCCTATTATTCGGACCCCTATTACTCGGATCCGTATTCCTATGGCCCGCCGCCACAGCAGCAACAGTACGGTCCTTCACCGCAACAGCAGCAGCAGTACGGCCCTTCGCCGTACGGTCCTCCGCAACAACAGCAGCAATACCGTCAAGGACCCCCTCCGCCGCCCCCGCAGCAGACCACGCCACAGCAGAACTCGGCTCCCGGCAATGCGCCTCCGCCGCCTTCGCAATCGAGCAGCTACTACAGCCCGGATGGCCAGTGGCATCGTTTTGGCCAAGTCACTTCCCAGTAACGCTGCTTCCGGCTGAGAACATCCCCCATCACGCTGCACGTATAGGACGTGCAATTACGAGTAATGAACGTTGGACGCGGCATGCTTTGCTGCGCTCTGGCATTCGCTGTTTCAGCTAACGCGTCTGTAATCGTGCTGTTGAAGGTGGTGGACGGCGAAGGCGTGACGTATCGAACAGGTACCCGAGCCACGCGCGGCCTGACAGTACTGGTCACGGATGAAACCGGCAAACCCGTTGATATGGCGGCGGTTAGCTTCCGGCTTCCGGACGGCGGCGCAAGCGGTACGTTTAACTCTGGCCTGCGCACCGAGATCGTTACCACTGGACCAGATGGGCGCGCCACCGTTTGGGGAATGCAATGGAACAGAACACCCGGCCCGATGGAGATCCGGGTCACCGCGATCAAGGATCAGGCGCGCGCTAGCATCATCAGCACGCAACACTTGAGTGACGCGGTGGCTGCTAGCTCTGGCGGCGAAGGCACGTTTACTGCATCGCACGGCGGGCACAAGTGGCTGTGGGTAGTCGGCGCGATCGCGGTTGGAGCAGTAGGCGGCGGGGCCGCATTCTATCTCTTGAGGAAATCACCGGCCCCAACCACCAGCGCATCCGGGGTTGTGGTCGGCGGCCCGAGCGTTATCGTGAGCCAATGAAGCAATTTGCCGCGATATCGCTGATCGCCTTGTCCGTGGTGGCGAGCGCGGCGGCGCAGATCCGGGCTCCGCAGTTGGGCTTCGCCGGCGCGGCCGACGGCACGCTTCGGCCGGTGTACGGAGTGGCGGGCAATTTCATTCTCGGTTCACCGGTCAGGGGCCAGGTTATTTCCGAAGCATTTTCCGGTTCGCTGGGACTTCTGAAAACCGATTCGACGCTGGCGGCATTCGACGGGCAAGGGAAAGTGCTCGCGACCACCGATGCGGCGGCGGGGCCGGCGTTGTTCGCGTTTTCGGTCGACGGCGTCACAGCGCTGGCGTACGTCGGAAGCAGCAACACGTTGATCGAATGGAGAGCAGGAAGATTTGAGGCGGTTCCGTTCCACTCTGGGCCGGATCCCATCCTAGCCATCGCTTTGTCTACGGGGGAAGCGTCCCTGATTGTCCAGCGACCCGATGGGCTCTGGGAGGTCGGATCGGTTTCACAAAAGGCGCTGGTGGGCGTTACGGCTCCCGTCCTCGCGCTGGCGTCGGGCGAGCTGGTATCGAGCGATGCCGGCGGAATCGCGCTGCGAAAGCTGGACGGCACCGAAGTTCACATTGCCGGACACTTGCCCGCGAAGTTCTCCCTGCAGCAGATGGATAGAGAGTGGGTGCAACTCAGCGATTTAGGCACGGCCAGGCGCTTTGCGATCCGGGTCGCGTCCGGCCGCGAAGCCTTGTATCAACTGCCAGAGGCGGGCCAGTGATCCCACGCGTTGCTTTGTTATTCGCGTTGCTGCCTCTTGCCGCGCTGGCGCAGCTTCAGGTGTTCGAATTCAACGGGACAACCGACACGCCGGTGGGCACGGTGGTGATTATCGGCCCAGCCGCTCCGGGTAGTACGATCGAAACGCGATTGCACGTGCGTAACACCGGCAGTGCGCCTGCCGTACTTCAGATGGTTTCGCTCGCCGGCGCGGACTTCATAATCACGGCGGCCCCCTCCCTTCCTTACATTCTTGCCCCATACACCGGTTTGGCGTCGGAAGCCGAAATCGACTTCGACTTCAGCCCCACGATCGTCGCTTCGTACAGCGCGACCCTGGTGATCAACACCATCAGCATGATCCTCCAGGGCACGGTCGCGGCTTCGGTGGCGTTGACGGTTGGGAGCAGCACTACGCCGCTCGCCCCCGGCGCGACCGTTCCTTTCGGATCGGTGGACGTGGGATCCACCCAGACACAAAACTTCGCTCTGACCAATTCAAGCAATGCCAGCATCACTATCGCGACGCTGACCGTAACTGGCGCTGGTTTTGCGGGCCCCATCGGACTCGCCGCGCCGGATCAACTGGGGCCAGGGCAAACGGCTCCGTTTCAAGTATCGTTCACACCGCAATCCGGCACTGCCGCCCAGGGTGTGTTGACGGTAGGGCAGCAGATGTTCAATCTCACGGGGCAAGGCTTGGGTTCGACGACGTCGACGGCGCAGCTTCAGGTCTACGAATTCAACGGGACAACCGACACGCTAGTGCAGGCGGGCACGCTGGTGAACGTCGGCACAGCCGCGCCGGGCGATACGATTACGACGCGATTCCATGTGCGCAACACCGGCACCGGGCCCGTCACACTACAGAAGATTTCATTGGCTGGCTCGGGCTTCACCATCGGATCGGCCCCTTCCATTGGGTATATTCTTGCGCCTTATACCGCCGGGTCAGCGGAGCCGGAAATCGATGTCGATTTTAGCCCCACAATCGTCGATTCATACAGCGCGACCCTGCTGATCAACGGCGCCAGCATTGTTCTCGGGGGAACTGCTGCGCCGTTGGCGGTGGTGACGGTTGGGACCAGCGCTACGCCGCTCAGCGACGGCGCGACGGTGAACTTCTCCGCGGATGTGGGATCCAGCCAGGTACAGACATTCGTTCTATCCAACCCAAGCAATGCCAGCGTGACTGTAGGGAGCGTCGCAGTTTCCGGGAGCGGCTTCACGCTATCGCCTCTGACGCTGCCCGTTCAAATCGCGCCTTCCGGACAATCGGTGCCCTTCTCAGTGACGTTTACACCGATGGCCGGCACGACAGTGCAGGGCACGTTGACGGTAGGCACCCGCACGTTCAATCTCACCGGCCAAGGGAAGAGTGCGCCGCTGCCGACTGCCTCCATCGTCTTGCTGCCCACGGTTGGCGCTAGCGGTCAACAGGACCAAGTCTCCATTTCGTTAGCCCCAGCTTCCACGGTGAGCGGCCCTTACGGAACGTTGACGATGTCGTTTCAATCCAGTGTAGCCGGCGTAATCGATGACCCCGCAATTCAGTTTCTATCGGGCCCGCTGCGGACAGCTTCGGTCAGTATTTCGCCGGGAGACACCTCGGCCACGTTCGATGGCCAACCGAGCATCGCGTTCCAGACCGGAACCACGGCCGGGACCATCGCATTCACGCTCACGCTGAACGGCCAAACCAAGCCAGCCGCGCAAGCCAACCTGACCATTCCACCCTCCCCGGTCGACCTCGACGACGATACCATTTCGGCCGTGCGGCTCTTTGGCTCGCTCAACGTCTCCTTCGGCGGATTCGACAACACCTACTCGGCATCGCAAATTGCGTTCACGTTCTATGACACCTCGGGCCTTCCGCTGCCGCAGGGCGCGATCGGCGTCGACGAGGCCAGCGCTTTTCACGCGTATTTCAGCAACACGACAGCCGGCGGGATGTTTCAGGTGCTCGCGCAGTTTCACGTGACCGGAAATACTGCGCTGATCGGATTTGTGACCGCCCAGATCACCAATTCCCAAGGCACCAGCACCGCGCAAAAGATTCCGTTTGGGAATTAGCCGCAAACGGCTTCTCGCCGTTCCGCTATGCTGCAAACATGCTGCTTGCCGGCGTGGTGGAGACTTCGCGGCGTGTCGCCGATACCAGCAAGCGCCTGGAAAAGATCGGGCTGCTCGCCACCTTGCTCCGCCAGCTTAGTCCCGAGGAAATCGAGATCGTGGTTCCGTTTCTGGCTGGACAAACCCGGCAAGGCCGCATCGGCATTGGTTACGCGGCGTTGCGCGACGCCCGCAATTCGCCCGCCTCCAGCCCAACTCTCGAGATCCTCGATATCGACCGTATACTCCAATCCATCACCGAAGTCAGCGGCAGCGGGTCACAGGGGCGGCGTTTGGAACTGCTGCAAGCGATGTTCGCGCGCGCCACCGAGCGAGAGCAGCAGTTCCTCACCGGATTGCTGATGGGCGAATTGCGCCAGGGCGCACTGGAAGGAATCATGCTGGAGGCGGTGGCGAAAGCTTCCGGTATTTCTTCCGAGCGCGTGCGGCGGGCCGCGATGATGGCCGGCGACATCGCGCGCGTGGCGCGGGCAGCGCTCGAAACAGGCGAAGCCGGATTGGCACAGTACGATGTTCAGCTGTTCCGGCCCATTCAGCCGATGCTCGCGCAGTCGGCCGACGATGTCCCGGAAGCTCTGGCCTCGATCGGAGAAGCGGCTCTGGAATACAAGCTGGACGGGGCGCGCGTGCAGGTCCACAAATCGGGCGATGACGTGGTGGTGTATTCGCGCAGTTTGAAGGATGTCACGCCGGCGGTCCCGGAAGTGGTGGAGGTGGTGCGCGCCCTCCCGGCCAAGGACCTGATCCTGGACGGTGAAGTGATCAGCTTGCTGCCCGACGGGCGGCCGCAGCCGTTTCAGCTCACGATGCGGCGCTTCGGCCGCAAGCTGGATGTCGAGCGCATGCGCCAAGAGCTGCCCATGACGCCGTTCTGGTTCGATCTGCTCTACTTGAACGGCGGCCCGCTGTTGGACGAGCCGCAAGCGCGGCGCTTCATGGCGCTGGCCGAACTGGCGCCGGGCTCCCTGATCCCGCACACGATCACCGGGGATGCCGCGGCCGGAGATGAATTCCTGGAACAGGCGCTGGCGCGTGGGCACGAAGGCATCATGGCCAAGGCGATCGATGCGAACTACGCCGCCGGAGCGCGCGGCCAAAGCTGGGTGAAAGTGAAACGCGCCCGCACGCTGGACCTGGTGATCCTGGCGGCCGAGTGGGGCCACGGCCGGCGGAGAGGATGGCTCAGCAACCTGCATCTGGGAGCGCGCGACACCGAAAAAGGCGGCTTTGCGATGCTCGGCAAGACCTTCAAGGGGCTCACCGATGAAATGCTGGAGTGGCAAACGCAGGAATTGCTGAAGCTCGAGATCGGCCGCGACAGCTATACCGTGCATGTCGAGCCGAAGCTCGTGGTCGAGATTGCGTTCAACGAAATCCAGGTCAGCCCGCGCTATGCGAGCGGCCTGGCTTTGCGTTTTGCCCGCGTGAAGCGCTATCGGACGGACAAAACGGCGGCCCAGGCAGATACCTTTGAGATGGTGCAACATTTGTCCGGGATGAAAGATGCCGCTAGCTAAGCCGGTCGCGCTCACGATTGCCGGATCCGATCCGAGCGGCGGCGCCGGCATCCAGGCCGACCTCAAAACCTTTCATCAATTCGGCGTCTACGGCGAGGCGGTGATCACACTGATCACCGTGCAGAATACGCGCGGCGTGGAAAGGATCGAGTGTCTGGCGCCGGATTTGGTGTCCGATCAGATCCGCGCCGTCATCAGCGACATTCCGCCGTTCGCGGCGAAGACCGGGGCGCTGGGCGATCGCGGAATCATCGAGGCAGTTGCCGGGCTCGCCGCCGGCTTTCCATTTCCGCTGGTGGTGGACCCGGTGATGTTGAGCAAACATGGCGCCGCGTTACTCGATCCCGATGCGGCTGACGCGCTGAAGACGCGGCTGCTGCCTTACACGTTTCTCCTGACCCCAAACCTGGACGAGGCCGCGCTGCTGACCGGCACGGAGGTTCGCGATATCGCCGGCATGCGTAAGGCAGCCGAGAAGCTGGCCGGGCTGGGGCCGCGAGCCGTGATGGTGAAGGGCGGACATCTCGGGAACGGCGACGCCACCGACGTTTTGTTCCACCAGGGAGAATTTCGGGAGTTCACGTCACCGCGCATCGCAACTCGCAACACGCATGGAACCGGCTGCACGTTGTCGGCGGCGATTACGGCGGGGCTGGCCTCGGGCCACGATCTTGCGGAAGCGGTGGAAACGGCCAAACGCTACGTCACCGCGGCGATTCGGAGCAATCCAGGATTAGGAGCGGGAGCCGGCCCGCTGGATCACCAGGCGCTATTTTGAGTCGGACTCTTTTGAATCGGACGGGGCCGATGACGGCTGCTTGGGTTGTTCCGGCAGAATAAACGAGGTCTCGCCCGGCCGCAGCAGTTTCAGCTTCTTGCGAATCTCAAGCTCTTGCTCGGAGACGCTGCTTTCCAGCTTCTTGATGCGTTCGCGGCGATAATCGTTTTCGCGCTGAAGATTGGCGTTCTCTTCTTCCAGCTTGCGAATCTCAGTCCACCTCTCCTTGAGGGCGGGAATCCCTTGGGGGCTGCGCAACTCCACCACGCCATAGGCGCCGATCAATGCAAAAACGATGACAAGGATAAGGCGTCGTACTAAATTACTCATTCAGTTCGGTATGAGTCCTTACATTCGTTTATAATCCTCTTTTGCAAAAAGATCCAGAGCAACAGCGAAAAAACTTGCCATGACCGACAAAATTGTGGTGCTCAGCACCTGCGGTTCTCCCCAGGAGGCACAGCGGCTGGCGCGTGCGCTGGTCGAGAAAAGGCTGGCGGCTTGCGTCAACATCGTACCCGGCGTGCGCAGTGTGTATCACTGGAAAGACGGCGTGGAAGAGGAGGAAGAAGTGCTGCTGGTAATCAAGACTAGCCGGCGGCTGCTGGAAGATCTGCGGAGCGAGATCGAGCGGTTGCATTCCTACGAAGTTCCGGAAGTGATCGCCATTCAAGTAGTGGATGGCTCGGAACGTTATCTGGCGTGGCTGGACCGCGAGCTGGCCCACAAGCCGAGCCTCTAGCGAGCCGCCAGATCCGATACACTAGGGCCATGGCAAAGGTTGTCGATCCGCGAAATCTGCCTGACCGGAAGGTGTCCATCCCTGGACTCAAGCCGCCGGTGCGAGATTTCGCTCCGTGCGACGACGGCGATCCGTCTGACGTGGACGCCTTCAAGGACATGATTCGGAAGCTTCGCAACCAGCCTTCCGAAACCCAGACCGGCCAGGGATGAACGTTCTGCTTCTCGACACGAATATTGTGTCCGATTCTTTTTAACCGGAATCATCAACTGCGGCAGGCATGCATTGATGCTGTGGCCGGGCATGAGTTGGTGATTTCGTTCATGACCCGAGCTGAACTGCTGTTCTGGCCCGCAGCCAACAATTGGGGGGCCTCCCGCCGCGCCGCCCTCAACCAGCATCTAACGTTGTACCTCACCCTCTGCGCGGATGAGCTTACATGTGCTATCTGGGCCGAAATTGTTGATCAATGCCGTCGCGCAGGGCAGCGGATCCAGACGGCGGATGCCTGGATCGCCTCAGCCGCCCGGCAATGGAGCTGCCCTCTCGTCACGACGAATTTCAAGGACTACGAGGCAGTCGAGGGTCTCGACATTGTGCCCGTTCGGTAGGGACGCAAATTGCGGCGCGCGATATCAAGCGCCTTTGGGCAGTTGCAGCAGGTATTTGCAAATTGCGTCCAAATCCGGCGGAGTGAACTTATAGGGCGGCATGATGCTGTCCTTGGTGACGCCAGCGGGATCGGCAAAGTGCTTTTCGAGCCAGGCGCGATCGTGACGCAGGCCAACTCCATCCAGCGCGGGCGCGAGCGTTGAGCCGACTCCGTCGATCTGATGACACGAGTTGCAATGGTTCGATTGATAGACCATGGCGCCCTGAGTGACGAAGGCCGGCACGGAAAGGAGCGCCTGCTCGTTCTGCGGCGTGACCGTCAGGACGAACAAGGCCAGGGCATTCAAGTCGGCTGGGCTCAAGTCCACTGGCGGCATCGCGCTGCCTGGAACCACTTGCGATGGATTCTTGAAGTGCGGCACCAGCCAAGCAACGTTGCGATGCTCGGCCGGAATCTTGGTGAGATCGGGACCGATGCCTTTTTGGCCCGTGCCTGGATGGCATCCCATGCAGCCTTGCTTCTTGAAGAGCCCAAGGCCGGCCAACTCTTCGGGAGTTAGTCGCTGCCAGGCGGCTAGCGCGGGCGCGCTGGGGGTCGCCGAGGCGGCTGATGCCGGCGCCGCTTCCGGAGTTTCGGTCGCAGGAGTCTCCGTGTCGTCAGCCGATTCCTGATTCTTCGGAGTTGTGACAACGGCCGCAGTGGTCAGGCCGGTCCACGCGATGGCCGCGAGAATCACGAACGAGATCGCAAACGTTCGCTTCCCGAGACGGATCATCGGCCCGCGGTCGATGAAGGGGATCAAGAACAGGGTGAGCACCGCGACTCCCGGCAAAACCACGCTTCCGACCGTTTCCAAAGGCCCCTTGAAGAACTTCAGCGTCTGGAACAGGAACAAAAAGTACCATTCCGGGCGTGGAATATAGGCGGTGTCGGTGGGATCGGCCAGGCGCTCGAGGGGAACCTTGGCCACTACGGCCATAACGAACAGAATGATGAATGCGACCGCGACGCCTACGGTATCCTTGAACACCTGCTCCGGAAAAAACTTGCGCTTGGGCGCCGTATCGCCCGGGGCGGCAGCCACGCCGTGCTTGCGCACCAGATAAATATGAATCCCGATGAGGATGATCGTCAGCGGCGGCAAAAGCACCGTGTGCAGCGCATAAAAACGCGAAAAGGTGACGTTTCCCACGCTGCCCTGGCTGCCTAGCAATCGCAATAGATATGGCCCCGCGATGGGCGCTTGCGATGCAATTTGCGTGGTCACCACGGTTCCCCAATACGCGCGGTTATCCCACGGCAGCAAGTAACCCGTGAGCCCAAACGCCAGTGTGATCAGCAACAGAGTGACGCCCACCATCCAGGTGGCTTCGCGCGGCTTCTTGTATGCGCCGTAGATGAAGACCTGGATCATGTGCAGCACCACGATGATGAGCATCATGCTGGCGCCCCAATGGTGCAGGCCGCGGATCAACGGGCCGCCGGTCAGCTCTGTCATGATGTACTTCACGCTGTTGTACGCTTCCCCAGGCGTAGGCGCGTAATTGAATGCCAGCAGGCCGCCGGTGAAAACCTGTATCACGAAGAAAAACACGGCCATGCTGCCGATGATCTGGTGCCAGCCGGCCGAGGCGGGAATGTCCTCGTATAGGAAGCTCTTGATGGCGCTTTCGATGCCGGTGCGATCTTCCAGCCAGTCGTTAATCGTGCGAATTAGACGCATGGCGATTTACGCGTGAGGCTCCGGGGGTCCGATGTCGAGCCTGCCACCCTCGATCTTGGTCATGAAACGGTCCAGGGGGCGCGGCGCCGGGCCGCCCAAGACCTTGCCGTCGATGGAAAAGACGGAGGTGTGGCAGGGGCAGATGAAGGTGTGGCTGGGGGCGTCCCAATGGTACGCGCAACCCAGGTGGGTGCACTGTGGCGAGAAAGCGACCACCTCATTGTAGGGTCCCTTTACCACCCAAGCGGTGGCCTTCACGTTGGTAGTCTTCCATCCGTCAACACGAGTGCGCTCGAACGATATTTCGGTGGGAGTGCCGGCGGGGATCTTGGATAAATCGGCCGTTTGAACCCACTGCTGCCCCTTGCGGAGCTTGGGCGGGAAGAGCAGGTAAATGGCTGCCGGAACCGCCAAGGCCAGGCCGATCAAGCTCATCGCGCCGTTGATGAATCCGATGTAAAAAGCGCGGCGCGTAGGAGACACGTCCGCGCCCGCGTGTGGTGGTTCGTTGGGCTGATCCATTGGGCGTAACAGACATTTTACAAGACGCGGGGCTGGTTGCGGATGTTACCGGAGGGATGGCTCAGAGGGCGCCGTCGCCGCGATCGTCGTTCCGTATGCGGACGGCCTCGGCGACATCGTACACGAAAACCTTGCCGTCGCCGATCTTGCCGGTACGGGCGCTGGCGACCACGGTCTGGACCACTTCCGCGGAGCGCTCATCGGAAACCACCATCTCGAGTTTGACCTTGGGCAGCAAATCGACCTGATATTCCATGCCCCGATAGACTTCCTTGTGGCCTTTCTGGCGGCCGTGGCCGCGGACTTCCGAGATGGTCATGCCGTCGATGCCGATCCCCTTGAGCGCTTCCTTGACGTCTTCGAGCTTATGCGGCTGGATAATCGCTTCGATTTTCTTCATGGATGCCTATGGTCCTAACGCGTCGTCCTCACGTTTCGAGATTATAACCCTCTTCGCCGTGCATGCTGACGTCCAAGCCTTCCAACTCTTGCTCGGGCGAAACGCGTACGCCGATCAGGACATCGCAAATCTTGAGAATGATCAACGTTCCGACGATCGCCAGTCCCCAGGAGATCGCCACGCCGATGGCCTGGTTCAGCACCTGGCCAGCCTGGCCGTCCACCAGGCCCAACGGAAGCACTTTGCCGGAGCTGTCCTTGAGACCATCGTTGACGGCCATGGTGGCAAAGACGCCGGTGAGAATCGCGCCGATGGTTCCGCCGGCGCCGTGCACGCCGAAAGCGTCCAGCGTGTCGTCATAGCGAAACCTGCTCTTCACGGTGGTGACCATCAGGAAACACACGATTCCGGCGACGAAGCCGATCAGCATCGCAGGAAAGGGTTTGACGAACCCGGAGGCCGGAGTGATGGCGACCAATCCCGCCACCGCGCCGGAGATTCCGCCCAATACGCTTGGCTTCCCGTTGTGGATCCATTCGATCAGCAGCCAGCCGAGCACGGCCGCGGCGGTCGCGAAGTGCGTGGCCACAAACGCGCTGGTGGCCAGCGAGGACGCCGCCAGAGCGCTGCCCGCGTTGAATCCGAACCAGCCGACCCATAACAGGCACGCGCCGATGACGCTCAGCACCAGGCTGTGCGGCTTCATCGGCTCGGACATATAACCTTGCCGCTTCCCCAAATAGAGCGCGCACACCAACGCGGACACTCCGGAGCTGATGTGAACTACCGTGCCTCCGGCAAAATCAAAACACGGAAATCTCCCGCCCGAGAATGCATTGAGCAAGCCGCCCTTGCCCCAGATCATGTGCGCCAGCGGAAAATACACGATGAACAGCCACAAAACAGTGAATAGCAGCATGGCGCTGAATTTCATCCGCTCGGCGTAGGCGCCGGAGATGAGCGCGGGCGTGATGATCGCGAACATGAGCTGGTAAACCATGTAGGTCTGCTGCGGGATGGTGGCGGCGTAGTCGGCATTAGGCGCGGCGCCTACGTTGTTCAGGAACAAGTAGCGCAGGTCGCCGATGAAGGGCAAGCCTTCGCCGAACGCCAGGCTGTAACCGGCAATGGCCCAGATCACCGTCACCACAGCCATCAGGATAAAGCTGTGCATCATGGTGCTGAGCACGTTCTTGCGCCGCACCAGACCGCCGTAAAACAAGGCCAGGCCGGGGCCGGTCATCATCAGAACCAGGGCTGCGCTAACCAGCATCCAGGCGTTGTCACCGGCGCTTTGCGCGGATTTCACGGCAGCCTCTAGATTGCTGATGCGAGTTTCGGTTGCGGCAGTGCTGGATTGGGCGAGCGCCAAGGCAGGCGCAAGTAGAGCCACCCACGCGACTCGGTAGGGCATAAGGTTTATTGTTACCTCAACTGGCAGCCAAACAGCAAGAGGAAAGGGTGTGCGACTTGAAAGTGCGGGTTTTCGGAAAAGGCCGGCCGGCACTCGGGGCTCGGTTTAGCTTTTCGGCTTCCATTTGAGCCCGGCGCTGAACTCGAGCCCCACCAGATACTTCATGCGTTTGCGCGCGCAGGTACGGACGGAGGCTGAACCATGCAATCCCAAGCTCACGGCCTGCAGAGTCACGTAGGTTTGCTTCTCCAGTGGATCGCTCAGTTCCACGCGAATGCCGGATTCGGAGACATCGACGATGCGGCCATTGATAAACCTGTCGATCCCTTGGCGGTCCTTCCAGATCAATTGGACCGGAGCCGACTTGTCGGATCGCGTGTGCCGGCGGAGTTCGCCCTTATCGTTCATCCTAGGTCCTGGTATATCACCGCCCGTTACCGGCAAGCAACCTTTAGCCGGGCGGCCAGTGGAAACCCGGCGGCGCCATCTGGAGGCTCGGCGTTCCATCGCGCCAGAAATAAAGTTGCTGCGCCGGAAACGTTTCCCTCACGCGTCCCGATCGCGTTTTCGACAGAGTGGCGCCGTCCCAACTCCAAGTGAATTCGCGATCGGCGGTATAAATCGTATGAAGCCCCTGGTAAGGACGCCGGTTCTCTTTCAGAGGACTTCTGGAGGCGACGGCTGCGGTCAAGTCCCACTGCGAAGTGAAAATCACCACGCCATGATAGCGGAACGGCCCGGCGTAAAGAATGGCAGCTTCGGCCGGGAGACGCTCGATCTCTTCCAGCGGCGCAGTCTGGAGGATGCGCGATTCTTCCCGCCAAGCGTGGGCCCACTCCTCCACGCGATAATGTTGCGCCACCGCCAGTACGAGAACCAGTCCGGCCGAGGCTGAAAGCAAGCCTGCCTTCATAACGCGCGCTCCCGGAATGAAGGCCGAGCAGATCAGCGCGAAGAAAGCGACAGTGAATGAAAGCGAAGCTGCAAAGAAAGTACGGGAGCCGAGCCCTAACGAAGCGAACCCATACCCAGCCCCGGAATAGACGGCGTCGGAGAGCACCAAGGTGGCAATCGCGACAGCCATCAGTCCTGTTAAATATCCGCGGAACAGCCGCCCGTCATCCACGCGCCTTCCCCCTGCCCAGAGTGACACGGCACAAACAACCACCAGGACCGCAAGCAATAATCCGAGAAGGCGGTATTCCGGAAAGCTATTGAGGAGCGCGTTCGGCAGGGCTAAGAGATTGCCGGCCATCCACTGCAGCCAATGATGATTGAAGCTTTTTGCGCTGCCAGGCGCCGAGTTGTACGCGCTGTAGCGATTGAACGCGATCGGTATGGCTTGTGCCAGTAAGCAGATGGCGAGGAGGACAGCCAAGTCGCGCCGGCTCTTCGCGGGTCCCCGCCCGATGATCCAATAAAACACCGCTACGGGAACGATCGCAAAATAGAACGCCTCATAAAACAAGCTGGAGCCAACGATTCCCGCAGTCACCAGAGCCGCCAGCCGCATGGTCAATCGCCGGCGGACCAGAAGCAGACGAGCCACTTCGGTGAAGAGGATTTGAGCCCCCACGTTATGAATCAAAGTGGGCCAAGCAGTCTCGCCGAGCATCCAGGGCATCGCCAACCAGAAGACCACCGCAAAATCCCCGCTGACGTTGCGATAGTTCGGAAAAATGCTCATGATGCGATTCAGCCAGGAGCGCAGAGACAAGGCGGCGGCCAGCACCAAGAGAGTGGAAATGAACTGAATGGCCACCGGCGACGCGCCCGCAATCGAGGTGACCAAGAACGCCGTCAGACCCATCAAAGGACGGGGCGCGTAGATGGTGTTCAGCCCAACGAAATAGTGAAGCCGGTCCAACGAGAAAGCAGCGGTCCCGTGAAGCGGCTCGATGACGAACCACCAATCGTCGGCGTACAAGCCGAGCACAAATGCTCTCGGGAGATAATAGAATCGCCCAACCGGCGAGAAGCAAGATAGGAAAGCGCTCGCTGGACTGCAGCACGGCCGCGAATAGCGATCTTGATTTTGCCATGCGCTATTTCCGCTCGAAGCGCGAGGTCATTAAAGCATGCGCCAGCTCCAACTCCTGCGCCAGTGTCCGCGAACCGAGCAGCAACGAGTAGAAATGCAGAACCTCGTCCAGCGGGTAGCTGGCCGAAGCGCCGGATGTCCGCACCAGAGCGGCTTTATTATCCAGGGCGGAGATTGCCGCTGTTAATTCCGGCCACCGCGGATCTGGCTTGCCGGCGCGGATACTGTCCGAGAGCGATCCGAAAGCCGCCGCGATGGCGCTATGCAGTTGCTCCAACTCCGCATCGAACCTTCGGAGGTATGTCTCCGGCGCACCGTCCCGCACCGCGAATTCCAGCCTCTCCACGGCCTGGCGAATCCGCTCCACTTGAGCAGCCAGCAACGCGAGCGACTCGCGATCCCGCATGGGCCCGAATACCTCATGGAGAGCGTTCTCGAGCAGGGCGGCGTTGTCGCGAAATACGTCGGAGACCTGCGCGTCCAGCGCTTTCAGCGAGTCCGACGCAGCGGCTTGGTCGACGCCCATCGCGGCCTGGTACAACGCACCCAGGTTCACTAGCGCGGCGGCCAACCCCTCGCGCAGACTGCGGCGGGCGTGATTCGGCCACAGCGTCAAGGAAACCACCAGCGCGATCAGAATTCCCAGCGACACTTCAATAAAACGATGCAACGCGACGACCCAGGCAGACGCCGACTGGGCAATCAGCATAATGATGGCTACCGTCACGGTTGCCAGCCGCTGGCTGTCGGGCAGGCGCAAAACAAAGCACAGGAAGAACGCGAGCGCCACGGCCAAGGCAAAGTCGAGCATGTTGTCGCCTAATAAGGCCATAAATGCCCCGCCAACAACCGCGCCTACCGCGGTCCCCGCCAGCCGGGTTCTCGAGGCGCTGAGCGTGGCGCCAACGTTGGACTGCATCACGATGAGCGCGCTGATGGCGGCCCAATATCCCTGCGGCAGATGGAAGAGCCGGGTGACGTACATGGCAGCGACGCCGGCAATCGCAGTTTTGATGGCCTGCTTGGCGTTTTCCGCCGTGACCGCGCTTAGGAACATAATTGGTAGTCTAGCGTGCCACAATTTTCGCGCACGCGGCGCCTGTGATATTCTGAAGGCGTATGGCAATTCCAAACGTGAAACGGTTCCGGCCGTTCTGCCCCACCTGCAACGAAGCTTTCACCATCATGGCGGTTCTGCCCAAGGACGCCAACGTGGACGGGTATCTCACCGATGCGGTGGCGCGTCACGATCACAAGGCGTTCCAGGAAGCCAAGCAGCAGACCTTCAAGATCCGCGTGGGCCAGCAGAAGCAGAAGAAAGCGAAGTAGCTCGCAAGCCGTTGATGGTCGATTGCGGCGCTACGGTTGTGGTCGGGGAATCCGTGATACGCTAACTGAGCTTTAATAGACGGCGCGCGTTGCCCTCGTAAATCTTCTGCTTGTCGGCTGCGCTGATGTCCAGCCCTTCTATGCAGCGGATGGTCTCGCGAATGTAGAGGCCCGGCTTCGGTTCGAACGGCACGTCGGAAGCGAACACCGCGTGATCCACGCCGAAGAAATCCAGACCGCACCTGGTGGCTGCCTGGCCGCCAAACAGCGCCGTGTCAGCGTAGAAATTGCGGAAGTAATCGATCGGCCGCTTCTTCATGGATTGGCGCAGCGCAACGTAATCTTCATCCGAGGTGCGCGAGCCCAGCACGTCCCAGCCGTAACCGACGCGTCCCTCAAAGTACGGAATCATGCCGCCCATGTGATGCGTGACAATCTTGAGATTCGGAGAGCGATCGAACATGCCTGAAAAGACGATGCGTGACATCGCGGCGCTGGTCTCGTAGGGCCATCCAAAGGTCCACCAAATCTCATATTTCGATTTTGCTTCGGTCTTATAGTCCGGGAAGTCGGCGCCGCGGGCGGGGTGCATCCAGATGGTGAGGTCGCGGCGCGCCGCTTCTTCAAATAAAGGCGCGAATTCGGGCGCGTCCAGGGGCTTGCCCGCGACGTTGGTGTAAATCTGAAAACCGCGCGCACCGAGCTGCGAACCGGACCGGTCGATTTCCTTGAGCGATGCATCGACATTGTTCATGGGCAAAGACGCGGCGAATCCGATGAACCGATCGGGGTGTTTCGCGACCAGCTCGGCCAACCCGTCGTTAGCGATGCGCGCGAACTCGGGCGATTTGTCGGGCCCAGCCATGGTTTCCATCGGCGGCGCGGGCAGCGTCAGAAACTGACAATACTCGCCGAACTCGTCCATCACGCGAAAGCGCGCGTCCAAATCCGCGATGGTGGGCACATTCCGCACCCGCTTGCCCATGTCTTTGCCCGCGAGGCCGGCCTCGATTACGTCGCGCGCGTAACGAGGGGGAAAGAAATGATTGAAAAGATCGATCTTCATTGGCACGGGCCATTATATCCAACGCCCGCGCCCGGCCCGCGCTAGAATGCTTGGATGTTTGCTCAAGCAGAACGAGCGCCGTTTTAGCTGCGCCGGCCCAGTATCCCGGCTTCCTTCTTCGGCAAGCGATCGATTTGATCCTGGCTGATTCCAAAATTGCTGGTCAGCAGCGAATTCGGATTGCCGCCCAGCCAGTTGGTCAGCGAGATCTCCTGATACAGGCCGCTGTTGAACAGAATCAGCAGTTGCGTGGGTTCGTCGCCCACCTGCTCGATAAAGTGTCCGTAGCCCTGCTTGATGAAGGCTACGTGGTTGGGTCCGAACTCCTCGGTCTTCACGCGTCCGTGCGAGCCGAAGATGGTTACTCGCCCGCGGCCCTTGAGGTAGAATTGCCATTCGTCGGCGTGCGGGTGCCAATGCAGTTCGCGCAACGCTCCGGGCTTCAGATCCATGCGAACCGCGGTGAGCGTGGTCTGGATCGGGAATTCGTTCTGCGTGACGATCCGCTCCTCTCCGCCCTGGAACACTTTGGGCGCCATCTTGGCCATACGGAACTTATGAGCGGATTGGCTCGGCTGCAGCTCCGAATTTCGAACGTCTTCCACCGCGGGCGGAACTCGTCCCGGGCCGATATACAACTCCTTCTGCGGGAACTGGCCAAATGCCGATTCGGGAAGGTTCAGATTACGCGCCAGAACGTTGCGGGGCGTGCGCGCTATCCAGTCGGTGATGCTGAACGTCCCGAATTCCGAGAAGTGCCCGTTGTCGAATCCGAGCAGGAAGTGGCATTCGCCCGGACCGAGCGACTGGATGGCGTGCCCGTGGCCTCGCGGAAAATACCAGGTGTCGCCTTCCTCGAAGTCATCCACTTCGGCCTGGCCAGTCGGCGTTATCACGGTAGTGCGGCAACGTCCGGTGATCACATACGCCCACTCGGCGGCCAAAGCGTGCCAATGCAATTCGCGAATGGCGCCGGGCTCCAGCCGCATGGACACGCCCGCAATGGTCTGCGAGACCGGCAGTTGCTTCACCGTCGCCTCTTTGGCGGAGCCGCCTGGGCCGACCCAGCCCCTCTCGCTCTCGATATCGTATTTGAAGGGCTCCAGGTCCTCGACCTTGGGTTCCTCGGCCGGCGCCGCCTTCACCTGCTCGGCAATAGCCGCGGTGGCGGCCAGGCCAAGCGAAACATTGGATATGGCGCTAAACAGCGCTCGCCGGTCGATTCCCCGTTCCTGCGCGTCCCCAGTTTTATCGGGCATTGATTTTCTCCTCCCAGCGTACAATGCTATCAAATGTCAATGCGACACTTCTTGTTCTGCTTTTCCGCCCTGGCGCTTTTCGCTCAGAACACGGACCTTGACCAAGCCCTGCAGCCGTCCCGGCAGCGCATCAACGCTATTGACGATCAAATCGTGAAACTGCTGAACGAGCGGGCGGAGGCGGTGCGCGAGGTAGGGCTGATCAAGAAACAGTTCCACGCGCCAGTGAGCGCGCCTGGGCGGGAAGAGCAGGTGCTGCGCCGTGCAGCCGGGCAAGCCCGCGCGCCGCTGACCGCCCCCGCCGTCGAGGCGATCTACAGGGTCATGCTCCGCGAGATGTCAGCGATGGAACAGGCCGAGATAGAGAAGCCGGCAGAGCGCCAGTAGGGTCCAATCTAAGCGCGGAAGGGCGGTCCCGCCTTAGGGCCGGAGCGGTTCCGGCACCGCGGCTCCATCGGCGCGCGGATCGGACGCGGCATAATTCATGCCGGTTTTCGAGTTGTGCAGGATCGCCTGGCCGCGGCCCATGGTCTCCACGTACTCGCGCCCGATTCGGATCACGTGACCGCGTTCGGACAATTGCTGCAGCGTGTGCTCAGGCACGCGCGATTCGATGTAGACGTCGCAACCGGGGGCATTGTTCTTGAAGAAGCGCGGCGCCTCCAACGCTTCCTGCAGGGTCATGCCATAGTCGACGTAATTGGAAACGAACTGCGCGTGGGCCATCGGTTGCACCGCGCCTCCCATGATGCCGAAACCGATGTGCTCGTCGCCCTTCTCCATAAACGCGGGGATGATGGTGTGAAACGGCCGCTTGCCGCCAGCCAGAACGTTGGGGTGCTTGGGGTCGAGATTGAAGCTCGCGCCGCGGTTTTGCAAGGCGAAACCCATCCCTTCCACGGTGACCCGCGAGCCGAAGGAAGAAAAAAGACTCTGAATCCAACTGGCGATGTTGCCGTCCTTGTCGACTACCGTCAAATAAGTCGTATTACTGCCAACCGGCTCGCCGGCCTTTACTTCGCAGTTGGCGCGATTGTGATCGATCAGCGCGGCGCGCTGGCGGGCGTATTCCTTCGAAAGAAGCTGAGCCACGGGCGTATCATGCATGCGTGGGTCGGCAACGTTGGCGTGAACGTCAGAATAAGCGAGCTTCATGGCCTCGATGCGCTTGTGCATCTCCGGCGCGCCAAATGCGCCCAGCGGCGACGCGGGCGCTGTCTCCATGATGTTGAGCATCTCCAACGCCGCCATGCCTTGGCCATTCGGCGGAAGTTCGTAAACGCGCCAGCCGCGGTAGTCGATGGAGAGCGGCTCCACCCACTCGGACGAATACGACGCCAAATCCTGGGCCGTCATGGCGCCGCCGAGGTGTTCGGAAGTCTTCACGATGGCGGTCGCGATCGAGCCCTTGTAGAACGGATCCGGCCCCTGTTCGGCGATCAAGCGGAACGCGCGCGCCATATCGGGATTCTTGAAAAGCTCGCCCGTGTGCGGCGCCTTCCCGGCCGGGAGAAACACACGCTTCGACTCCGGATTCGCCTCCAGCCTCCGAACGATATCCGGCGCGGCCCAGACCTCGTGCATTCCCTCGTAAACCGGAAACCCCTGCTCGGCATACGCAATCGCGTCTTGGAACAGGTCCTTCCAGGGAAGTTTCCCAAAGCGCTGGTGCATGCGATACCAGCCCTCCACCGCGCCCGGAACCGTGACCGTGTGAATGCCGTCTTGCGGCATGCTCTTGATGTCGTGCTGCGCGAGAAACTCCGGAGACAACGCCCGGGGCGCGGGACCCGAGGCATTCAGGCCAGTCAGCTTCCCCGTCTTCGCGTCCCAATACATGACGAAGAGATCGCCACCCAGGCCAGTCATCATGGGCTCCGTCACGCCGAGAACCGCATTCGATGCGATGGCGGCGTCCACGGCCGATCCGCCGCGAGCCAGGATCTGCGCTCCGGTTTGCGACGCCAGCACTTGGCTGGTGGCCGCGATTCCTTGCTGGCTGATGACGATGGAGCGGCCGTAATTCCGGCCAAGCACTTGCGCGTGTGATACCGGCATGAAGAAAACCGAGAGTCCTAGAATACTGGATATAAATTTCACGCGCTGCCTCCGGAACCGTCGCCTCCGATGCACATAGATGTTTGCCCATTGTGACAAGCGATGCCGCGCCTTGCAACCCATCCGCAGGGAGGATAGACTCGCAGCATGCCGGATCAGGGGAAACCGCCGATGGAAACCACCATCCTGCTTCTGATCTCGGAGCCGCTGGT